>Ga0181539_1000616_pt1 | contig 42874 bp, 43 predicted proteins | sample PEATcosm2014_Bin_46_FD_119767 | JGI IMG/M metagenome (GOLD analysis project Ga0181539, IMG submission 119767) | Peatland microbial communities from MTU Mesocosm Facility, Houghton, MI, USA - PEATcosm2014_Bin23_60_metaG | ecosystem: Environmental > Terrestrial > Soil > Wetlands > Peat | place... | reverse complement strand
GTGATGGCCGCCGTCAACGTCGTCTTGCCATGGTCGATGTGACCAATCGTCCCTACGTTGCAGTGCGGCTTTGTCCGTTCAAATTTTTCTTTCGCCATTTTGCTTTCCTTTGTAGCGCCGGCGTCCCGCCGGCTGTTTCGCGAATCAATCGTCGTCCTGAGATCCACTCAGTAGTATTGATACAGCTTGTGAAACTTCGCCCGCAGCGCCGGGTCGACTTCTTCGACCTTTGAGAGATAAAACTCTCGCAGCTGTGCCTGATCGGATAGACTCAGGGACCCGTAAAGCCGCCTCGCACCAAAATCCGCCCGGCCCGTCATCGCTTCCAGCGTCTTCGTTACGATCACCGCATCGAAATCGCGGATTCGAATCCTGCCACGGCGCAGACTTTTCAGAAACCTCTTGACGTTTTCCGCCGACAAGGCTTCTTCGATGGCACGCCGCAATTGTCCAAATTCCTCGGCCTTCTCGATCTTTATCTCAGCCTGTTCGAATGCCACGCTTCGTATCCATTCATCTCAAACTCTGGAGCGGGAGACGGGGATCGAACCCGCGACCAACAGCTTGGAAGGCTGTGACTCTACCACTGAGTTACTCCCGCTCAGCCGAACTCCTGGTAGAGACGCGGCTTGCCGCGTCTCAGACGGGGCAAGCCCCGTCTCTACAGCAACTCTGGAGCCGATGATCAGGATTGAACTGATGACCTCTCCCTTACCAAGGGAGTGCTCTACCAACTGAGCTACATCGGCTCACGCTATCGCTCAATGCTAAGAAATCAAATCCGCCGAATCAATCTTCAATCTGTCGGCTTCGCGCCTGCTCGCTCTTCCTCGATCCGGGTCCGCCAAAAATACAATGCCGCTCGAAACGCGAACAGTCCCAAGATCAGCATCGTCCCGCTTCGCAGCTTCACGTTCCAATCGAACACTCGAATCGGCTCGTCGGATAGCGTGGTCCAGGCTAAAACGCCCAGCACCGCATACGCGATAAGAGCCAGCACGAACTTCTTTTTAATCGTCAACTTCTTGTTACCGCCTCAGGCTCGTCAGCCACTGAAGCATCGCCACTTCTTTCGGCCGCGTCTTTCATCACTCTGGTGCACAGGGGAGGATTCGAACCTCCGTACCTCCTGAGAGGGACAGATTTACAGTCTGTTGGCTTTAACCACTCACCCACCTGTGCAAATCCGAAAACTGCCCAGCCGCGCAAACACAGCACCGACACTCTCCAGCATTTCTCAGCTCGGGAAACGAAATGCGAGAACCCCCGCCTGACAATTACACTCGCCGAAAAATACTCTGATGGATGCCTTAAATGGAGTGCCTCAAAGCTGCGCCGCCAGTGCGCGTTGCCGCGCCAACCTCTTCATGTTTCCGGAATCTTGTTTTTCTGGAGCTGGCGAAGGGAATCGAACCCCCGACCCTCTGATTACAAATCAGATGCTCTACCGACTGAGCTACGCCAGCAGGTGGAAGCATGTCCCTTCGGGCACAATACTTCCCTGATCCCTTCCTGAAGTCCGGGACAATTATTTAAGCTATCACAAGGGGAAATCACGTGCAACCGCAGGCCGGCTCAGAATCCTCACGAAACTCCGCTGTGCCTCCAGTAGGTCGCTCTGAACCAAACCACCATCGGGACCGGTGGTATCATTAGCAGGCTCAGCTTCTGTTTACAGCGGATGAGCCGAGACCCCCCGAAATTCGATGCGCATTCGACGCCACCTCCCCATCCCCCTGGCCGTTTTGCTGATTGTGGCCGCCGTAGCGTTGATCGTAACCCTGCGGAAGCACGCTCCGCCGGAAGCGGCCCGCCTGCTCCCGGGCGCGGACGGTTTCTTCTACATCAATCTGAAGTGGATTCGGACCTTCAACGCCAGCGGGCAACTGCCGCCGGTTTCCCGCGACCCCGAATACCAGAGATTTGTCGAGGAGACGGGCTTTCAATTCGAGCGCGATCTGGACCAAGCCGCCTTCGCCATTCACTATCCGCAGAGTTGGGGGGGCGGAACCGCCGGATCGGCTTCAGAACCGCGCTTCTCAGAGGTATTCGTCGGCAAGATCGACTCCGGCCGGCTGACTGCCTACCTCAAGAAGATCTCCTCTTCAATCGACGACTATCGCGGTTTTGACATCTACAGTATCCCCCTCGAAGGCCGCACGGTTCGCGTGGTCATTCTTTCATACGACAGTGTCGCGGTTTCGAACCATCCGGACCCCGGCGTGATTCGCGGCATGCTCGACCGCTCCCGCAAACTGGCCTCGCCCTTTGGCGGACCCAGGTTGCTTCGAAGGTTCTACGGAAAAGTTCCCCTGGCAAGTCTGTCTTTTGCGATCCTGCGCGTGCGGCCCGAAACCAGTTCCCTGGGCGGACTAGGCAGTTGGAGCCTTTTGTTTCCCCATCCTGCGGTCGCCGTGATTTCCGCACGATATCTGCGCGCTCTCCACCTGCGGGCGGAAGCGTTCACCGACAGTGAGGCGGACGCGCACGCCATCACCGAGCAGACCGCCGCCTTTCTCAGCCTCTTTCACGCCGCCGAAGGCAGCGTCGGCACACAAGGCACTGATGCAGATGTAAAGACGTTTTTCGACAGCCTCAAAGTCGAGCAGTCGGGAGATCGCGCCATTCTTACCGCAACCGTGCCGCTAGGATTCATCCGCAAGGTTTTGAGCGAAGCTCCACCCGAGACCGTGGCGCCCGCCGCGCCAGCCAAGGAGCCACCCGCCCCGGAACGGCCACAAAAGCCCGCGTCGCGATGACGACGGTTGCCGATGGAGCGCCGGGCGTCCCCGCCCGGCCCGCGAAAATGCTGTGACAAATGCCCTCTTCAACGCATCTTGTAAATAGGCAGTGGTGGGACTCTGCCCTGGTATCAGGGCATCGCTTCAGCGATGCCGCAAATCCTCGAGACGGGGCGCCCCTTCAGGGGCTGGAAAGGTGCGGAATTCTCCCGCTCACAATAGTGTCGCTACAATAGAGAAATATGACGAGTTTGCCATTACCGCTCGCCGCCTTCGTCGCAGGACTGATCTCGTTCTTGTCGCCCTGCGTGCTTCCGCTGGTGCCCGGATACGTTTCCCTGATCTCCGGCGTAGGCGTCGAGCAACTGAAGATGAAAGAAGGACACCTCTTCCATAAGGTGATGCTCAATTCAGCCGCGTTCATCATCGGCTTCAGCATCGTCTTCATCACGCTGGGCGCGATTTCGACGGAAGTCGGCCAGATCCTCGCGCAGTACAAAGCGCTGCTCGCCCGCATCGCTGGAGTGGTCATCATTCTCTTCGGTATTCACCTGACCGGCATCCTGCAGATCAAGCCTCTCCTGGCCGACACGCGGCTGCACGGTCTCAAAGGCAGTTCTTCCGCTTGGGGCGCGTTTGTCATCGGCTTCGCTTTCGCCTTTGGATGGACGCCGTGCGTCGGTCCAATCCTCGCGGTCGTGCTCGGATTCGCCGCGGCTCAGGACACCGTTTGGAAGGGGATCTTTCTTCTGGCCATCTACTCGGCCGGACTGGCCGTGCCTTTCCTGCTGACTTCGCTTGGCATCGAGCGCTTCCTGAAGTTCTACAACCGTTTCAAATTCCACATGCACGCCGTGGAAGTAGCGAGCGGAGTCTTGCTGATCGGCTTGGGCATCCTGCTGGTGATGGGCCGCTTTGCGATCATCTCCGGCTATTTTTCGTTCTTGAATAAGTTTGCGCTGTAGCAAGGCTCGCTTTGAAGGGGCGCGGCTTCAGCCGCGCCGTAAGTGCCGCAAGATAGATGGCGGCTTTAGCCGCCGAGGTAACCAGTGAAAAGAAATCCTCTAATTCTGTTTTTCATCGCCGCCATCGTCGCGGCTATGTTATTCGCCGGCATTCGCATGGCCCGCAACAACCGCGCCAACGGTCCCGCCAAGGGACAACTCATCGGCCAATTGGCGCCTGACTTCGAACTGCCCGCGCTCGACGGCAAGAACCTCAAGCTCTCCGACCTTCGCGGCAAAGCCGTTCTTCTCAATTTCTGGGCGACGTATTGCGGCCCCTGCAAGATCGAGATGCCGTGGTTTGTCGAACTTCAAAAAGAATATGGCCCGCAAGGCTTCCAGATCGTCGGCGTAGCCATGGACGACGCCAGCACCGAAGACATCGCCAAATTCGCGAAGGAAATGGGCGTCAACTACCCCATCCTGCTCGGCAAAGAATCCGTTGGAGAGAGCTATGGTGGCGTCGGTGTGCTGCCCACCACTTTTTTCTTAGACCGCGACGGCAAGCTCATCGCCCGCGAATTCGGTTTGCAGAGCCGCAGCGTCTTCGTGGACCACATCAAAAAGGCCCTCAGCCAGAGCCAGCCGGTACAGGCTCGGAAGTAACTACGAATCGCGCCTGACCTCGAGTACTCTGGAGCTGGGGTAGCCAATGAAAATGCTTCTGGCGAGCGCGTTTCTTCTGTTCTCCGCGTGGGCGTGGGCGCAGGATGACCTCGGCCCGCAAGGCCCTGCCGTAAAGATGGCGCCCGCTCCGGTCCTGACCGTCGTGCAGGGCAAACTGGCTACTGTCCCGCTCTCGTTCCGCGTTTCGAGCGGTTACCACATCAATTCCAACCGCCCAAAGTCAGAGTTCCTGATCCCGACCGTGCTCAAGATAGGAGCCACCACTGACATCGTCGTCGGCAAAATCACCTACCCTGAAGGCCAGGATATGAGTTTTGCCTTCGCTCCCGATGAAAAGCTAAACGTCTACACCGGAGATTTCAAAGTGGATGTGCTGGTGCATCCTCTGCGCTCCGTGCAAGCCGGTAAATATATCGTCCGTGGAACTTTAAAATACCAGGCCTGCGATAACGCGGCGTGCTATCCCCCAAAACAGCTGCCGGTCAGCTTTGATGTGAAGATCGCCAAGGCTCCGCCGGCGCCCACCAAGAACCCCGCACAGAGTCCACACGCGCACCAATAACGCCGACTCTTCCGGTGCGCCTCTAAGCACATCCTCAAAGCACATTCTTAAAGCACGTTCTAGAGCACAACCGACCGCGCCTGATCCAGTTGACGCGTCAGCGTGTCAATCTGCGCCTGTAGCACGTTGCGAATGGAAAGCATCCCCAGCAACCGTCCGTCATCGTCGACGATCGGCAAGTGCCGGTAGTGGCGCTCCACCATGGTGGCAAGCGCTTCGCCCGCCGTGGTAGCCCGGGTCGCCATCTCGACTGGCGTCGTCATGATTTCGCGAACGGAAATTTTTCGCGGATCGTGTTCGCCGAGCGACAGCCGGCGCAGCACATCTCGTTCCGTAAAAATTCCAGCGACGCGATGGTTTTCGTCAATCACGGCGACCGCTCCCACGTCTCGATCCAGCATCGTCCGAATCGCCCGCTCGGCGGTCGCTTCCACCGGAACCGAAGCCGCTTCCGAATCACACATTTCCAGAATCTTCATCGCTCACCTTCTTGTCGGCAGAATAGTCCAGCGCTTCACCTTAACCTCCGGAAAGGCTGGATTGTACTCCTTGCGGCCAGTGCCATCCGGCAAAATTTCAGGCTGACGTCATCAGGCCGAGGTCATTCGGCGGGAGCGCCAACCCGGCGCGGAATGCGAAGAACGAAACCAAGCTGCTCGACTCTGGCATGATCGACCCCAGTAGGACCGTCGTCGCCGTCGCCGAACGCCAGCGACGCTCCGGCAGTTTCGAGCACCCGGCTGGCGATCGCCAGCCTCACCCTGCACAACGTTGATACTGACGCTGATGTTGCCCCAACCAGATTGCGCTTCGTCTGCGTTGCGCTTCGTCCCAGCTCGCGAAAACCGCGTACGCCTTCCACTCGCAGCACCGCTCCTGCCGGGCTCTCCCCCAGCAGAAGCATGACTTTGCCGCCCACCGGTTGCGCTTCGATCATGGGCGCAATCAAATACTGCAAAGCCAGCCGCAGCCGCGACTCCGGCACCGGCACCGCCGCCGTACATGTCCCCATCAGGCGCAACTGGACACCGCGCACCTCCGCGATCGAGGATAGTTCTTCGATCACGCTCCTCATTGCCGGCGCCAGCGCGACCGGGTAAGCTTCCGGCCCGGGCTGCTCGGCGTCCAGATACTCCCGCATCAACTGGATCATGCCAATAACTTTTTCGGTCTGTTGCAGAGCTGCCGAAATACTTTCCCGCTGCTGCTCCGCGACTTCCTCGATTGAGAGTTCGAGCGGGAGTTGCAGCGAAAGCTCGAGCGAACAGCGCAAGCCAGTCAGAGGCTGGATTAACGAATGCAACAATTCGCCGAGCACGTCCGAACCTCGCGGCAGCTTCCCAAAAGAATGCGGACTCGTGCTCATGCCGATGCCCCGTCAGGACACATCTGATACCCCACCCCGCGGACCGTGTGAATCAAAGATGGTGAGAAGCCGTCGTCCACCTTGCGCCGCAGGTAGTTGATGTAAACATCCACCACGTTCGTGGTGGAATCAAAGGTCAGGTTCCAAACGTGTTCGATGATCATCGCTCGAGTCAGCCGGCGACCAGCATTGCGCATCAGGTATTCGAGCAAGGCGAATTCCTTGGCCGTCAACTCAATGTGATGCCCGGCGCGCTCCACTTTGCGTTCCACGCGATCCAAACACAGATCACGGACGGTGAGAACCGATTCCGATGGCAGGTGGCTGCGCCGCAGCAACGCCCGCGCCCGCGCCGACAGTTCGAGATATGAAAAAGGTTTTATCAGGTAGTCGTCCGCCCCTGAATCCAGGCACTGCACGCGGTCTTCAACCCGGCTGCGCGCGGTAAGAATCATCACCGGCAAGTTCGCCTTACGCTGCCGCAAACTTTTCAGAACCGACACCCCGTCAACCCCCGGCAGGTTCAGGTCAAGCACAACCAGATCGTAATCAAACTCGATCGCCATCGAACGGCCCTGGTTCCCCTCGTTGGCAACATCCACCGCATGATGTTCTGCTTCCAGTCCCTTCCGGATGAAGCTGGAAAGTGCCGCATCGTCTTCCACAATAAGGATTCTCATGAGCTTCTTCTAAGTCAGATGACTCTGAACCGATTCTCATTCTCGACGCACTCGCCCGAGCACACAAGATAACCCGCCCGTACAAAAGGACGTGCTTCCGGAAGTGAAACAGAGAGTTGCAAAATGGGTCAGGCTTGTGTGGGGACGGGCGCCTCGCGAGCCTGCCCTGAGCGTCGAAGGGTCCAGCCCGAGCGCAGCTCGGCTTCGCCTCCGGCGCCATCGCCATTCACTACAAGCGGGATGTTAGAGCACGCGGGAAGCCTGCAACAGGAATGCATCAACTGCTGAATTTCGGCTTCCTACGCGCCCAGCGCCGACCGAATCGCTTCGACGATCGATTTCGCAAGCCGATCCATCTTCTCCTTCGAGTCCGCTTCAATCATCACCCGCGCCAGCGCTTCGGTGCCGGAATAACGCACAACCACTCGGCCATTGCCGTCGAGTTCCCGCTCCGCTGCTGCAATCGCTGCTTGCACCGCTGGAATCTGCGCGAAGGGAATTTTTTTTCGGACCCGCACATTCTGGATCGTCTGCGGAAACACCTTCAGATCGCCCACCAGATCGGCCAGCGGCTTGCCCGTCCGAATCATGATCTCCAGCACCCGGAGCGCGGTCAGCAGTCCGTCGCCGGTGGTTGCCTCCCCATCGCGAAAGAGTATGTGGCCCGACTGTTCGCCGCCGAGGGTAGCTCCAACGCGCTGCATTTCTTCGACCACGTACTTATCGCCGACATCGGCGCGCAGCATGCGAATGCCCGATCGCTTGAGCGCCAACTCCAGTCCCATATTCGACATGGTCGTCGCCACCACGGTGGCCTTGGCGAGCGCGCCGCGCGACTGCATGTCACGCGCCGCCAGCAGCAGAACCGCATCCCCATTGACCACTCGCCCATTGGCGTCACAAAAAAGCGCGCGGTCGGCATCGCCATCAAAGGTAATGCCCACATCGAAACGTCCCTGCTTCGCGGCAAAGCTCTCCGCGACAAAGCGCGCCACTATTTCCGGATGCAGCGCGCCGCAATTCTCGTTGATGTTCTGTCCATCCGGCGCGGAGTGCAAGAAGGCCGTGTTGATCTTGAGCGCCCCGAACAGCTCTGGAGCTTCCGCAGTCGCCGCGCCATTGGCGCAATCGACCGCCACGCGAAGCCCGCTCAAGTCGGTAGAAACACTGCCCACGAGCCAGCGAACGTAAGCCTGCCGCAGGCCTTCCTCACCGGGAAGGCTCGGAACCTCTAGAGTGGAATCCGGGGCCGGAACTGCATCCGAATCAAGAAGCGCAAAAATCTCTTTTTCAATCGCCAGTTCGCGCGCGTCCGGCAGCTTGTAGCCATCGCCTGAAAAAATTTTGATCCCGTTATCGGTCCACGGATTGTGCGAAGCCGAAATCACGACACCGGCATCGAACCCTTGCGAGCGCGCCAGGAAGGCGACCCCCGGCGTGGTGATCACGCCGGCGCTGCGAGTTTCCACGCCCACCGACGCAAGCCCTTGCAGAAATCGGTCGGCGATCCATCGGCTGGAGATGCGCGTGTCCTGTCCAATCACCACCCGCGCCTTGGCATTCGCGCGCGCCAGATCGTGCCCCAGCGCCCGCCCAATCCAATAAACACTGTCCCGCGTCAGCGGAAATTCCTCCGCCACGCCGCGAATCCCGTCCGTACCGAACAGTTGTCTGGTTTGCGTCATGCAAGGGCTGGGGAAGAAAAAATACTCCTTATTTTTTCTCGTCTCCCAACCGTTCCATGATAACCGTCACGCGAATTGAGGTGGGGTGCACAACTTGGATCAGAGGATCGGGAACATAGGCCTGCGTGACAAAAGACGCCCGCGTCACGGCTCCGCTGACATCCACCGGATCGGTGGTGGCGGCCTCCACTGCGTCGACGCGACGGCGAGGCCCGGTGATCTCGACATTCGGCGGATCGGCGGTCACCCGCGCCATTCGCATGCCGCTCGCAAAATTTCCGGTCACACGCGGTCGAACCTCAACCATGCGGGTCTCGCGATTATCGAAGGAGAGGTGAAACTGACCGGGTATGACCTGCACCACTTCCACCTCCTGCGGCACGTGAACTTGGCCGCCGGTTAAATCGAACGTCCGTTCCCCCGGGTGGACGCTGGCCAGATCAATCTCCGCACGCACATCCGCAGCCTGCAGGCGATGAATCACTCGCTCCGGTCCCCGCACCCTGATCTGCGCCTCGGTAAAGTTGGCGGAATCGATCTCCAGATTGTCGGGAAGATTACGGAACTCGAGCGGCACCTTCATTTCAACTTCGGCGGGGGGATCGTGCGCCACCGCCAGCCACAGGCCGATGGCGAGTAACAGGGAAATTATCTTGAGCCCGATATTGTGAACGAAGGTGCGCTGGAAAAATCCCGGCATCGTCACTCATCCCTTCCGGCATCCTGCCTGCGGGAGATCTGCGAACTGGGCGGCTCCTCTTCGATAAAGCTTTCCTCCACCGGACTCGGCAGCGTGGGCGCGGGAGCGTAGCGGCGCAGCAGAACGCTTAAACGCTCACGCAGACGCTCCACCGTCAACTCGCGTTCAATGCTGCCCGCCACCGCAATGCTGATCGCGCCCGTCTCCTCCGAAATGATGACCGCGACCGCGTCGGTTTCTTCCGTGATCCCGATCGCCGCGCGATGCCGCGTCCCCAGTTGGGTCGAGAGCACCGGGTTCATCGACAGCGGCAGGAAACAAGCGGCGGCCGCGATGCGGTCCCGCTGCACAATCACGGCGCCGTCATGCAAGGGAGCGCTGGGACGAAATATCGTCGCCAGCAGGTCGTACGACAGCCTGGCATCCAGTGAAACGCCGCTTTCGATGTAGGTGCGAAGCCCAATCTCGCGCTCGATCACGATCAGCGCGCCCGTCTGATTTTGCGAAAAAAGATTGGCCGCCAGAACAATGTCATCGTAAACGTCGGCCACCGAACTCGAAGACCGCATCAGCGAAACCCGGCTCCCGAGGTTGGCCAGTGCGTGCCGGATCTCCGACTGGAAGACGACAATCAGCGCGAACACGCCGTACGGCAGCAGCGTGCTGAGCAGCCAGTTCAGGGTGCGCAATTCCCCCAGCCGCGCAAAATAAAAAGCCAGCCCGAGCGTAGCCACCCCGATCAGCATCGGCGCCGCCCGCGTCCCCCGCACCAGCACCAGAAACTGGTAGATCAGGATCGCGACCAGCACGATGTCCAAAATCGAAATGACCGAGATCGCCGAGATGTGCGACCAGACCAGCGACGGCGTCACGCCACCCTCACGTCGGAAATTGAGTTGGCTTTCATTCTAATGCAGCCTCGCCGGATTCCCGCCGGATTCGCGCCTGATTATGGTTCGCTGCGCTCGCTAGCGGTCACGCGGGCGCGAACCCGTCCCCGAGCCAGGCGGGCCGACAGTTCGTCCCCAGCTTTGAATCGCGCCGCATCTTTTACCAGCCGGCCTTTTGCATCGAACACCAGAGCGTATCCGCGATTCAGAATCGCAACCGGCGAAAGCGCTTCCAGGCTTGCAGTCCGGCGATCCAGCGCCCCGCGGCTCTCCAGCAAGCGCGTGTGCGTGGCGGCGGCCAGGTTCGCAACTTGAGCCTCCAGTCGCTGCCGCACCGCAGCCAGACGGCGTCGCGCGTCATAGTGCCGGACGGCCGCGGAAACATTGTCGCAGCGCCGGTGACATCGCTCCAGAAGTTGCCGCTCCGCCTTCTCCAGCCGGAAGCGCTGTTCATCCAGCGTCTGCTGTCGCCGGTGGATGCCGTCCATCATGCGCGCAAACGCTCCGTGTTGGGCGCGCTCGGTCAGTTCCTGACGCGCCATCAGCAGCCGGTACCGCAATGCGCGCTCCAGTCGCCGATATAAATCCTCGGCCTGCGCTTCGATCTCCTGTCGCGACCGGATCACCAATTCCGCCGCCGCTGATGGCGTAGGCGCGCGCAAATCGGCGACAAAATCCACGATCGTGAAATCCGTCTCGTGCCCAATCGCCGAAATCACTGGAATCTTCGAATCCGCGACCGCTCGCGCCAGGCCCTCATGATTAAACGCGGCCAGGTCTTCCGCCGAGCCTCCGCCACGAGCAATGATGATGACCTCGACCGCGCCGCCGCGACCGAAGTCCTGATGGAAGCATCGCAACCCGGCCATCACCTCGCTCGGCGCCGCGTCTCCCTGCACCTGCGCCGGATAGATCAGCACATTCGCCGAGTGATGCCTGCGCGCCAGAATGTTCAGGATGTCCCGCAGCGCCGCCCCCTGCGGTGAAGTGATGATGCCGATTCTTTGCGGCAACGGCGGAAGCGGCTTTTTTCGCGACGCCTCGAACAATCCCTCCGCCTGCAATCTCGCCTTCAATTGTTCGAACGCCAACTGCAGCGCGCCCGCGCCCTGCGGCTCCATGAATTCAGCGGAGATTTGCAGCTCCCCGCGATCTTCATACACGGTGATGCGCCCGCGAACCGTGATGTGCAATCCGTTCTCCGGGCGAAACCGCAGCAGCTTCGCCGACGAGCGGAACATCACCACGCGAATCTGCGCGCTTTCTTCCTTCAGCGTGAAATACAAGTGCCCGGAATCGGGAATGCGAAGGTTAGAAATTTCGCCTTCCACCCAGCAATCCGAATACTCGCGCTCGATATGCGACCGCACTGCGGAGACCAGCGCCCGCACCGTCCAAATGCGCCGCTCCGGAGGACGAAACTGGAACCCGAGTTGGTCCGCCATCTCCATGAAGTTTCAGGCAAGAAGTTCACTTACGAAGTTTACCTTGTGGCATATACCCATATTGTCATCCTGAGCGAAGCGAAGGACCTGCTGTCTCATACACACAAGAAAGCAGATCCTTCGCTTCACTCAGGAATGACAATCACGCATGCCGCGAACTTGCCGGACGACGCACTACCGCGTCAGCCGACCAATTAAAAAGAGAACCATAGAAAGCACGATACTAATTAGAATGCAACTCGCCAGCGGAAAATAAAAAGTCATGTTCTTGCCGTGGTACACAATGTCCCCCGGCAGCCGTCCAAGCGGCAACCCCGCCCGCCCCAGCAACATGACGATGCCCCCAATCACCACCAGGGCAACACCAAGGATCACCAGAATCCGTCCCATCTCGCCCATGCCTCAAGTTTAACCCCGCCGATTGCTAAATTACATTCGGGGATCGTTGGTGTAGACGCCTCCCATGCGCGTCGATGCCTCCGCGCACACCCAGCCTGATTGCAGGAATCGCAGACGGGTTTTAGAATCGAAACCAGGCCGACGTAGCTCAGTTGGTAGAGCAGCCGATTCGTAATTTGCAAATCTTCCCACATTATCAATAGCTTACACTCGTGAGGGCGCGTGAAACGTGTGTTTCAGCCCCAGTATTCGTGCGGGTCGCCGCTGAGTCGTGAGCTAACACGAGAGAAACACGAGAGACTTTTCGTCGCTCTGACGCCTTGGCTGGCAGAGTCTCCCCGTGCGGATCTCCCACAAGCCCGTTTCTGGAGTTTCTGGTTTGCCGTTCCACCAAGGTCAATGAGCCTTTGGTGAGAGGCCCGCGGGGCTAGTCTTGAGTTGCCTGCGACGCGGCGATTCGAAGCCAGGTGCACTTCGGTTATCATCGGCACGATTGGAGACCCGGCGTTGAAATCTCCCGACTGGCTGAATGGGGGATAAACGAGAGACTTACTCCACAACTGCGATTTCTGATCGAGATCGATCGCCTCAAGCTTGTGATTCGCGGAAATCGCATCGCAGATGCCTCTCGCCATGAAAACACCGCCGAGCATTCCCGGCATCTTGCACTCTTCGCCATGCCAGCGAGATCAAAAGCCTGGGCCACCCGCCCATGGCGGACTCTACTCAACGCGGATGGGGCCTCTCAAGTCCTCGGGGCCGATTCGAATAGGTGTGGGCGGGACTGGTGATCGGGCTATCAGGGCAGCGGCCAGCAGTGCAAAGCGGTCAGTGCAGGCGTGAAGATATTCGAGGGCATCAGGCTCGGTGGTTCGATCGTGGCGGCGTGAGGAAGCAGTTGCCAGCTCGTCCATTGTATTGAATAGAACTCCCTTTGACCGCAGCCGGTTCAGTTCCTGAACTTCGCTTGGCAGGGGATAATAAATTTGTGGTATCGGACTTCCGTTGGGTCCGGCACGAAGATCCTGCACCGCAAAGCCAGCGCCCGTCGCCTGTTCCATTGGCGCGAGATGGGTGAACAGGTCTCGGTAGCTGCTGAAGACGGCGACCCATCCTGGAACAGCCGGATCGGTGATTTGTAGGACTTGTTCGGCTACTTGGTCTGCCCGCTGCGTCCTATTCAGAAACCTCCGAAGCCCGCTCATGGACCTGATGTCCAGCTGAGAAAAGCAAAAGGCGGAAGCGAATTCAGCCAAGGAATCGCGTAGAACTGCTAGTTCCCAGAACAACGCGCTGATCGCCCTATAAACGGCCGGGCTGTTTAGGTCTTTGAAAGCTTGGTAGTCTTTGGGTTTCGCGTTATGGAGGTGGCTGCGAAGTTGCACGCTATAGGCGTTCAGAAGATCACTGAGACGCAACTCGGAGTATGTGAGGCCGGAAGCGACCCGGGATGCAACGTCAAACAGTCGCATCAGGTTCGCACGTCCGGCGGCGACGGCCACTTCGCGCCAGCGCTGCCTGATCTCCGTGCAAAGCCACCGCTTTCCGTCGCGGCTCATGGCGAGAAAGTCAGGCGGCCGAAGCCCCTGAAACTGGTCCTGACTATGGGCAAACGACGCACCCAGCGTCGGCAAGCCGAGTGCCCATAAATCGGCAAAAAGATTCTCGTGGTTCGTGGTGCGAAATTCGTGGACTGAAGGTCCGCCCATTCCTGCCTGGATACGAACGTCGGGTCCCGGCTCATTGATTGCCACAACCCCGCCAGTGCTCCAGGCAACTCTAAAAACCTGTGGCGATCCTGCGACTGAATTCATTCCGTTAACTCCTGTCGACGAGCCTGGACTTTAAGCATACGTTACCCACGCCGCGGGTGGCCCGCCCTTCGTTTTGTGCAAGGGTGGGGCCACGATGTCGCCGAAAGCGAACCTGCGCGGTTAGGAAATCAGGGAATGAAAAGCAAAATCTCCCGCGATCCGCACTCGGGAATCCCACCCTTCAAAGAACGAAGGGTGGGCCACAGCTGCCTGCGAGGAGGCGGCGAAGTGCTAGGCGGACCTATGGCTTCTTTTGCAGTTGGTCGCGGTATTTCTTGACGAACGAGCCCAGGCGGCCTTGCCAAGTGAACATGAAGGGAAAGCGCTGAAATTGCTGCATCATCGTCTGTGATTGCCATGCCTTCGTTTTGTCCAAAAATCCCCCATAGATAATTTGGCGCTGATCAAGATTCTTGCTGCCGAAGACCGCCGCGAAGAGGAACGGGGCAATCTCGTATTGTGAAGGCGAGGATTTGTCTTGCGCAGCGACCACGTCATAGCACCGTTCGGCCATTGGAACAGTCAGTTCCAGAGAATTGCTGAACAGATCGGGAACATAGTAAAAATTCAGATCGCCGGCGTTTGCATCCAGCCATTTTTTCAATTCACTTTCGTTAACGGAATTGCCGAGATAGGAATTGAATTCCAGAAGCAACTCCAGCTGGCATGCTGCGGCGATGTACTTTTCATACGTCCCGAAATAAGCCCCCCACGAAGTTGAGATGCGCTCCTTCCAGAAGAAGGCGGATCTCCCCTGCATCAGTTCACCACCAGTGAACATATTGCTCGGCAGAGGCCAGAGCAGAATCGGGGCTTTGTCGCTAGCCGAATGGTCGATACGTATTGGTACGACACGGCACTGAAGAATGGGTGCGAGGAATCTGGGCCTGTCCCGTATCACTGTATAAATTGCCACGCATCTGAATGCGATAAATATTTCAAATGCGGGGCGCCACCACTGCAACGTGCCTGTGAGCTGGCCGTAATACTCTGACTTGAGTCGGCGTAGATCGCGCGATTCTTCAAAAGCTTCAGTTAGCATCTGCACCGCCGAGACAATCCATTCCTGTTTTCCATTGTGCTTGATGATGGTCAGGCATGCAGAAACGAGAGACTGAAGTGCGGGAAGGTACTCGTCCCTGAAGAAATCCCCAAGGGCAGAAGCGGATGACTTCAGGTCTTGCGGAAACGGCTGCTGAATGTCCTGCTTATTCCAGCCGTCAACGAGGGATTCGCGGATAAGCTCGATGAGCATGGAAAAACGCGCTTCATCACTGTCTGCGATTAGCTCGTTAACAAATCCCTGAAAATCAGTCGGCGGTCCCACAAGAAGTTCTCGAACGGGAATCCGCGACGGCGGCATGCCGCTGGTGCGAGGAGCCGATATCTCAGTGAAGTGCTTAAACCGCTTTCTTGCCCTGTCTTCCGATTCTTCCTCCATACGCTGTCGGTACATGAGGTCGAGATCGGCACGTGTAATGAGTTGCAGGCCTGTACCTCTCTTGATCCAGATATCACTTACCTGCAGTCGAGTCTTGCCATCTGGCTTCTTGGCTTCGGTCTTTATCACTATCGGGCGATTCTGGACCGCATTGAAGATGATGACGATCAGCGCGTCTCCGCTATCAGTCTGCAAATTGTTGAAGATCTCAATGTTGGGAACAGGATCGAGATACTTCTCGAGTATCGGCGTTACCCGCGCCTGATCAAATTCAGCGGCATTTGTGACGGGATAGAACTGTTGGTTGACTGGATCAGCGCCGACTACGATGTAGCGTTCTTGCGAGGATTCGGCGTTCGCAACGCCTTGTATTAGCTTGATGAAATCCAGTCGGTCATCGAAGTCGTCGCGGGACAGCGAGGTGGAACGTTTGAACTCGTAGCGTGAGTGTTCCACCCCTTGCTTGATGAGCGACTGGATTTCGGTAAGGCAATTTTTGAGCCTCTCTGAGAGTCCAGGTGGAGACGTTTCCTTACCATCGGGATTGTCAGGCATTCGGTGCTCCCGTCATGAGATTACCCAGCCGCCGGAATTTGAATCTTCGTCACTCAAAATAAAGAATTGGAGGGTGGCCCACCTTCAATAATCTTTGCGTGCACCATTCCCACTGAGGGTGCCCCATCCTTGCTTCTGCAAGGGTGGGCGGCGATGCTCCGTGTGCTATTTGATTTTGTTGTGGACACGTGATCAAACCCACTTGGCGCCGGCATTTCCGACTCCCGCCTTCGCAAAAAACGCGAAGGAACGGGGCACCCCGCTGTGTTGGCGATGCCAGCGAGATCAAAAGCCTGGGCCACCCGCCGGGGGCGCTGTCCATAGTCGCCATCCTCACCCGCCAGCCTCGCCACAGGGGAAAAGGGTCTTCGCTACAGTCTGGAAATGGGCGTGCGTTGCATCCGCGAAAGGCTTGCATTCGCGCTCGCCGATACGATCGATAATGGCGTTGTCGACCAGCCAAAAGCTTGAAAGCATACCTCTGTCATTTCTGTATCGCTCATCGAGCAGGTCTGCGAAGCTTGCCTCTCGGAAGTATCCGCATAACATTTCGAGATCTTGAGCGGAGAGAACGTGGGGCGGCGTCACCGTTACCGATACCGACTTGCGATTGAACAGGTCTCGGAATCTCGACACCAAGTATGCGTTTATGACTAGAGCCGCCCCGATATCGTCGCGCGTCACAAGGACCGGGAACACTTTGTTAATTTTGGAGGTGTCCAGCCCCTGAATCGCACGCGGATGCTTGCGGTCGAATACCTCTGCAATCCTAGCCGCCAGTTGGCCTATGCCCTTTCCGGACTCTCGATTTTGGACTAATTTGGTCTCGATTTCATCGCGCAGCTTAGCGGGGTCGGTTCCGTACTTCGCATCCGCCGTGAAGGTTGCGCCCTTTGACTCTACAAAAAGCAGCGAATCTCCGCACACGATGAGAGCGTCAGAGACCTCTTCGCCTGTGTCGCAAAATTCTGGGTTGGGATAAATGTGGTTCAGTAATTCGTCGGCGGACTCGGCGATCAGCCAGTTCACGTAAGCCTCGAACGCCAGTCCCCAGTCTTGATGGAAGCGTAGCCGTGCTGTCTTCGGGAGAGCCTCGTTAATGCTCCAAAAGACCCCGCTTTCGCCCTTTTCTGCTAGGTAGAGGGAGTCGATGAGGAAGTGGTCTTGGTTCTCCCTGAATATGGGCTTGCTTCTGAAGCAGGTGAAGTCGCTTGCGGCGTCCTTTCGCTGGCTGAGCGACTGGGCGAAGTCTTCCCTCGTCGCCGAGATTTCAGCGAGGAAGCTGGCCAGGACCGCAGGAGAAACCGGGGTGGTTCTGTACCATCCTTCAGAGAGAACGAAACTCCCAGGGTCCGCCTGATACTTCTTGAAGTCGAGGTCAGAGTATCGACACAGCGTTGCGAGGCACAGCGCAAAATATTCATCGAGGGTGACTCCTGTTGTTTCCTCGAAGGTCCTCCGGATCTCAGTACCAGCTTTCGGGAAGAACCGGTCAACCATCAGACGACTCCTCACGATTTTGTTTATCGCCTTGAAGGTCCCGCTTGCCTCTCCTATCGGAATGAACTCCGACATCACGTTGATCATCTGATCCGGTGTGAGCAGCGTCGGTCCGGAGTGTGTCAAGCCTTTGGGCAAGAGGTCGTTTGCCATCAGCAGTATCCGCCCCATCTCGCCGCCGTAAGGAGGGATCCTGGGATCCTTGCCGCCAGTTTCCGGGCACATAAGAATTGCCTGCTTGGAAACGAACAATAGCTGCCGCCGGTGGTAAACACCACGATGATTCTCCGGGTTCCTCCCCTCGGCAATGATCCGCTCGGCGAACTGCGGAGCGAAGGAGTTTCTCACTAGCTCTTCATGGGCCTCGGCGCGGTAGTGTCCCTGCCAGTCGGTTACGACAGAGTTCATCACGCCGCAGACGTAGACGACTGCAGGACCATTAAATTGCGACAGCTCAGCGCGAAACTGGTCAAAGCTCGCACGCGTGCCCCCGTTGAATTCGGAGAACGAAAAGTAGGTGCTGAACTTCGGCGGCATCGGCGTTTGAGGGCGCCCTTGGGGCGGCCTTTCCTTTGCGCATTTTGCAAGAGAATCTGGGAAGAATTTGGGGCCTGACGGAGGTGAGCTTAACCCTCTGAGTTTAATTGTACTCCGGGACTTGGCTCCTATATTTTGGCCTTCCCCCGGACTTACATCCGGGGGCTATCATGTGCCGCCCCTGGGGCGGATGGGCACCCACTGTGTTGGTAATGCCCGCAAGATCAAAAGCCTGGGCCACCCGCCTCAGCTCAGATCATAGTCGTGCGGTTATGAATAAAGTCTTCTTTCAAAGACAGCGCGACCTGTCGATCCATCTCGGATATAGCATCGTTGATCGAACCGTAGCTTTCTCTGAACACGATGGTCTGAGTCTGCCCGCTCGGGTCATCTTGATAGTCTCGATCCGTGACTAGAACGACGAAAGGCCCGTCACCCTCGCCTATGATCGCGATGGTCCTGTTGATCGCGATTGAGTTTCCGGAGGGCTTCAGCATGTAGACGGTGTGTGGGTTCGTCGACATGGCGTGAATCTTATCATGCTTCTAGTGATTGGCTGCCGGGTACCCCGTCCTCGCGCTATTTGCTCTGATCAAAGGCTTGCTGAAATGGCTGCGTCGTTAAGCAACGGAGAGTCAGGTGCCCAAACACGCAGGAAGTCTCGTAGACAAGTTTGTAGTGCGGCTTGAAGTCCTTCGATGTGGAAGTGTTCGCCCTGTACCTTGAGTGCCTCGATCAGACAGTTATGCGCCGCCATCAAGGAGCGATCGGCAATGTTGGGTTGTGCCTCAGGATTGAGTTCCATGATTCCGTCTGTGATCTTTAGCCGCTCCGTAAGCCCGCCGAATGTCGGATGAGCGTGAAGCAAGGGAAGAAAATAGCCGGGAACGATGAGTCGACCAACGTCTGTTGTTTTCGCCATAGACGCGAAGTCCAGCCTATTCCATGAGTGATTGAGGCGCATCTTCGCGCCGGGGTGATCGCACTCGGGTACCATGAAATCTTCCTTGACCGCTGCGGCATTCTCACGAACCTCCTTGAGAAGATCAGGGGCCAGAATGTCCGGTCCGAATGTCTCGATCAAACGATTCGCGAGCTTGTCCTGCTGAATGGCATGGTAGTCCAGAAATGTCGTGGCTTCATCGGGGTGATGATGCAAGTAACACAGAGTTACGGTTAGCTCGTACATGCTGCGCAGGAGCTTGGACGCAGCGACGCCATAACCGTGCTGAGAAATGAGCGTGATCTCCATGAAATCTTCGTAGATCACGCGTCCGAAAAAGTACACGAACTTATCCGCGGCCAGAGTCATGTCTTCCACACGAGTGAAGGCGACGTTCAAGGCCGTGACGAGATTGCCAATCATCTTGTTCCACAGCGGATGACGTTCGTCAAATTTTTTGCACTCCTCGGGAAATCCGTAGATAGTCAGATTGGTAGGAGTCGCCATGTTTCATTGTCCCACATCCAAAACAGGTAGCGGCGTAGAATGGACGCCCTATGGCTAATCTTTCCGGTCCTCAGCCCGACGTGTTGTTCTGCCCTCGTTGCAAGGGTGATCTGCGCAACGTTGCCCGAGACGAGATGCGCTCAAAGGGGTACAAGCGGAAGGACGGCACAGTGTCACAAGACACGCACACTTACGAATGCCGAAGCTGCAAGCACCGCTTTGAGATCAACCAAGAGCAATAAAATTTAGGTGCACGTCTCAATCGCAAACCTGGGGACAAACGGGACGTTCACGACCTGTGCCGGGAGACCGAAAATCGACAGCTACTCCATTGTTTCATCTAGCTTATTGCCCTCATTTCTCTTGCAACCTTGGCTCAGGCAGGATTCTCTGCAAAGTACGATGCGCAAGCGCGCTTTCGTCTCGAATCTCCACCTGGGTCGTGGCACCTGTAGGCAGAGTCGCCGCCAGATACTCCTCATAAAGAAGATATCCCGGCGCAATGGGCTCGCGAAAGAAATCGTTCAGAATCTGCGAGACGCGTTTGCCCAATTCCGCGTCCGCAGCAAACTGTGCCTCAAACTGCCGCCTGAACTCTGTCCAGTCCGGGCGCGCTTTGACGATCGCCACAATGTCCGCCGCATGCGTCTGCGCTTCCTCGCGATCGTGCCGCGCTTCCTCCGGGCCCCGGATATTGTGATAGCGGTCAAAGAGAGCCAGCAGTTTGAGCATCACCAGCGCGTGCGGCCGGGTGACACGCACTCTCGCGGCATACGGTTCGCCGTCCGGCAACCTCCCTTCCAGCGGATACTCGTCCGACTCGGCGAGCGCGATCGTGCCTCCGGTACAGGCGCGCGCATGGATCCCTTTCTGTACATCCACGCGGAAGTCGGCGGCCCGCTTGAATTCCTCCGGGGCCATGAACTCGATGCGCATGGTTTCCTTGCTGTTGGGGATAGTCTTCTCAAATTGGAAATTTCGCGCCCCGGCGATCGCCGTATAGCTCAACCGCTTCAACACTGCCTCCAGTTGAAGAGGTTCCGCGCGGAGGGCAATCACGTTCAAAATGAAATCTACGTCTTTGGTACCGCGTGCGTTCTTGACGGCGAACTTGATTGCCTGCGCGCCGGCAATGACGAAGTCCTTCGCCGCTGGCCCCAGGGCCGCGAGTAACTCCAGGACGTAGGTCCGCTGTGGCTCCGGAATCATGCGGATCTCCAGCGCGGCTCGATCGCGTTGCTCAATAAATAGTCGGCCTGCTTGAGATCCCGTCCCCCGCGTGCATAGAGGTCGAGATAGGCTTGCAGGTTGGACACGATCGGAACCTCGCCTTCCCGCCTGCAGTACAAGAACACGCCTGTATCGTAGGGATAGATCAATCGCAACTTGGGCCCGGTCGATTCGCCCTCGGCCAGCTCGCGCAAACGCGCGCCGCTCTCCGCATTTCCGAGAAAGATGTCCACGCGGTCGAGTTCGACAAAGGGGGCGACCAGGGATGCGGCAGCGGCGCCCGTGAAAGCGTAAGCGCCCTGGACTTGTCCCTGAAGCCGCTCGCTGATCTCGGTCACCCCGTTTCCGAACGCATTCGGAACCTCGAAGGAACTTCGTAACCGCCAGCGATAGCGCTCTTTATATCTTTCCGCCCACTCGACCAGTAATCGCCGTGGCTCGGGCACGACGACCGCCGATCCCTGCCGCCGAATCCAAAGCTGCTCTTCCAGGCTGGAAAGGGCTTTCGAAATCGAGCCCTGACTGACGCCAAAATCCATCGGCTGGCGAACGATACCGCCGACTCGCTGAGTCTGAGCGTTGAGTTCTTTGGAGATATCGGTGAGCGACCACGTTTTCGTTTTTTCGAGCAGGACTCGCAGCACGCGCGAGGAGCGTCCCGAAAACACGTTCATGCTGCGCGACGAGTCCCCGGTCTGGTTTCGTTCCGTATTTCGCCGGCCCAAACGCTGTAGCGTGAATTTTCCGGGGACTTGAATCGAAACGTTTCCCGCCAGATCGAGGAAATCGATGCCGTTGGCGACGCTGTACGCCTGCGCCTGCGAGGACAGACTCGGGGCTAACACTGCGAAGGCAGCGTCTTTTTTCAACGACTTCATGCGCTGCATCCAGGGACCAATCTCCGCCAACAGCTTGGGGGAAGGCGCCTGCTTGATTTCGGCAAATACAAGAATTCGATTCTTGCCCGAGGTCAGTTCAAAGCTGACATCGAAGGGTCGCTCCGGCTCCTGACGGACCTGCGCGATGCGTACGCCGGGGAGATCTTTCACGGGTACTTGCTTTCGCAGGGCGTCTACCATCCTCTGTTCGAATTGGGCCTCTCGGGTCTCCATGGTCCTTCTATTTTCGCAAATGGGAAATACGTTGTAAACGAAAATATTCTTGTACGATATGGTTTCCTGTCCGAGAAAACTACGTATCATCATCCATTGAATCAACGAGATCCATCCATTTCGCGGCTTTTTGTGCCCCTTCTTGCAACCGTTGCGCCCTCTTTCGAGGTGGACGCTGCCTAATCCGCGGCTCCGACGGGCGCTTCGGACTGCGCCGGCTTCACGCCAAACCATAAACCAAAAACGGTTTGTCACTCGCCGCGCTTTTCCTCGCGCCCTACCACCCTCCCTCGGGTTCCGTTCGTTCCTTTCGCCGTTCCGTCTTTTTTCGTCCGCCGCTTATGAAGAACGAAAACAGGCCGGAAACGGCGGAAAGGAAACAAGTCGTGAAATTGGAAGAAGTCAACCAGAAAACCAAAGAGGCCATGGAATTTCCTCGTCGCAGCGTTGGAGTCCGGTCACAGTGAAGTGAGCGGCGTTCGTCTGTGCTGTTCAAGGTCGCGGCGGAGGGGTTGCCGTTTCTAAGCTGACAACTCAGGCGGACAGCCATAATTCCATTTGCTTCGGTTGGAGGTGCTGGGGAGCATATTTGCGGAGGAATGATCGGACAAATTCATTGACCAGCCGAGAATCATCGCCGGCTCTCATGACCACGGATGTTTCGAACCACAATGACGTATCGGAGAGGGGCTTTACTACTACACCGTCAGAATGAAGGCTTCGGGCCGTAGGTTTCGTGAGGATCGCGACCCCTACATGCTCCGATACGAGCTCGACCGCCTGTTGTACCGTAATGATGTCGTGAGCGTGCTTGGGGACAATCGATTCACGTCGTGCTGCATCCATGATCGCTTCATGCACAAGTGGATGAACCCGTTTCGCAAACAGAATCCAGTCGTCCTTTGCCAGATCCTGGAGAAGCAAGCGTTCTTTGTGAGCAGCCGGGTGGGTTTCGAGAAGAACAGCGTAGAGCGGAGCCCGAGCGAATGGTACAGCGGTGATCTGAACGTCCTGCGGCGGCGCCGTCACGAGTGCGAGGCTGAGTTCGCCTACAAGAACGCCCCGGAGGGACTCCATTGCGAACTGAGTCATTAGTCGGATTCGGAGCGTCGGATATAAAGGAAGGCGGATCGCGAACATCGCGGCAATCCAGGCGTGATCGGCATAGGGTGAATGCCCAATTGTCAAAATGCTATCGGACCCTTCGTGTGCACCCTGAGCAAGATGCACAGCGCGCTCCGTATGCAAGAGCGCTAAGCGAGCCTCTTCGACGAAGACACGCCCGGCATCCGTGAGTTTTACAACCCGTCGCGTATCGCGAGTGAACAGGTGAAATTGATGCTCTTTTTCGAGGTCGGTAATCTGTTTGCTGAGCGCAGGCTGGGTGATGTGCAATCTGTCCGCGGCTCGCGTGAAGTTCCGCTCTTCGGCCAAGACAATGACTGCGTGCAGGTGGCGGAATTCGAGGTTGGGGAACATTGCTCAAAATCCCAGTCGGTTGACACCTCGCGCTTCGTCCCACGAGGCTGTGCATATTCTGATCGATTTCCGTACAGGCATGATTGTTTTTCTGTTTGGTGGCCCGGATTCGGGACACCAATAGGAAGGGACTGAAGCTAAAGGCTCTCGTGAGGCGGGTACCGTCAGCCCAACTGCGCAGCACGAAAACGGGGCAGCGCCGGTAGGAGCATCATCTGCCCTGAGAGCGGGGGACCCTTCGACGACCCTAGCTGTTCCAAGGCGTAGCACACGGCTGCGCGCTGCCTCCTTGGTGTAAGTTCCGACTTCGGATTGCCGACCATTCGCGAACTGCCTCATGCTTGGACGGAAGGGCGTTTCTGAGGATTAATCCAATCGGGCGACTCTCAGAGGTCATTTGCGACGCGGAGTCCGCCTACTCTTCCTCAGCTGCATACAACTGTTTCTGACGAATGCTTTCCTGTTCCGGCGCCGTTAGATACTTCACGAGGTCTTCGAGGACAATGATGCTGAACGCTGCGAGTCCCGAAACAGCGTGTGAGAAATGATGTGTAATGCCGTGAAACTGGCGATGATGCAGGTTATCGTGGTCCAGGTACGACAGCACCGTAAAGTGCGCCTGCCATTTTGTTCCAAGGGTCCAACAAATCGCCAGCTTGATCTCATCGGAATTCTTGGTCCCGTTGTCGATCTCCTCAATTAAGGCATCGAGGTTGAACTTGTATTCAAGTACACCGACCGGGGATTCCATCGTAGTGTCCTCACCGGCGAACATCTCAGAATCCACACCGAGTGGGTTTTCAGCAGACCGGATGAAAAGGTCAAATGGCGGCTCCATACGGAATCGATAGAGTCCGTCATACTGATTGAACTGGCTTGAGGACAACAGTTGAATTCCTCGAACAATGCCGGAGGATAGCATTTGATTGAACAATGCCACCACATCCTGTTCCACGATGGGCACTGATCTAATCGGTAGCTCGAATTGCGGTGCAAAGAGTCCTTTACCGCTAATGACAAGAGGAAAAATCTTCTCGTGCTCGCGCTGCTCATCAATCCATTGACTTAATTTCATCTGCTGCAGTAGCGCCGGCGCGCCAGTATTCTTTCGCAAAAGGCGATCGAAATAACGGCGAAATGCCGCTACCGTTGCTGTAGAAAGCCTCTCTGCAACAGCCGTATGCTCCGGTTGAAACCCTTTGCGTCCAAGATCTGGCTCAGCATGGAAGTGTACGATAATGTGCGTGATCTGTTGAAACCCGGTGTTGTTCGTCAACGGTATAGTTATTGGGTTCCCCTGGGGCATGTGCGTCGTGGCCTGTTGCAGGCCTCCATGTAAAATACGAGATCCCTTCCTGAGCTTGAGCGTGTTGTCGTTGTAGTCATCCCAAAGGTCTGTGCTATAGCACATGAATGCGTAGATCTGTGGCTTAAGACTGGCCATCAACTCCTTTTGGGAGTCGTCAAGAACTGGTTTTATCGGCGAATTCCCGGCGAGAATTTCTGCTCCTGACCATTCTCCCCAGATTCCATTCACATTCGAAAACTTAGGCGGTACCTTTGAGACGTCCTGTTGCTTTGCAACTCGCGCAACTTGATCTTTAAGGAACTCCCGGAGATCTGCCGTCTTCCCTAGCACCTCGTGGGGGTAGAGGTAACCGGGGGAGGTCAACTGTATCTTGGTGACCTCTTCTTTATCGGTTGTAACCTCTATTTCGATATTGACTTTAGGCGGTGCGTCGCCACAGAGATAGACGCCGCCGAGCGGCGTATGGGCTCGAAGTAGGCAGGACCATTGTTCCGCGTTCTTCGCGATGAAGTACTGCAGGCTCTTCGGGCGAATATTATCGCCGACGAGTTTGAGGCGAATCGAGGTTCCGCGGTCGAGCTTCGCTAAGGTATCACTCCAATTGTCCACGGATTCCACATTCGGCTTCGTAACGATTCCCTTAGTATCTTCCAACCATGTACGCCCACTCTTGAGAATTCCGGCGTACACTGTTGAGCCATCGGGTTTTGCGGCCACCTCAAGATGATTAAAACCGAAAGCAAGATACGTGGCGCCAACCCCTTTGTTCCCTCGTGTTTCGGGCCCATCTTTGAACGAGATGCTTGGCTTTAGGAACTTCTTGAGTTGCGCAAGGCTCATGGAGCAGCCGTTGTCGGTGATGCAAACGAAGTTGTCGTGAATGTTGATCTGAATCAGGATGGAAGGTGCGTAACTGGGCTCACTCTCTGCTGACCGTTTTTCCACGGCATCAAGGGCATTCTGGATCATCTCTGAAAACAGGTCATAGTAGCCGGTATAGCTCTTCAGAATGTTCCTGATCTCGCGCTTCTGTGCCGCTGCGAAAACGTCGGCATCGTCATCGGTGGGCGCGAGCGGATCCCATCCATCAACTGGTAGCGCCGCATGGATCTTCACTTCGGCTCCGGACATGCTCATTCCCCTGCGTTGCTCTCATTGCGGAAAGTTTCCCCCCAAACCAAAAGAGCAAACGAACTCAGCAAAACGTGGTGGCTCGCTTCGGTTATTTATTCTAGCAGCCTGACGGCTCCGACATACCTGATTACTACCGGCAAGTCGGCATAGCAGAAGTGATCCGCGGGGTCGGGGGTACTGGGGCACTCGTTACGGATTTCTCCTAGATGACGAGCTAACCGGGAATAATTCCGGGCCAGGAGTCGGATTCGCGTCGGAGCTTTTGACAAATGTGTGATCGGCTGGTCTGCGGCTCCGAGAGAACCGGCAAGGAGTGCGGGTCTGGACTTTCAGTGAATCCAGTTCTTGAGCGGCCTGCGGGTTTCCGTGGCAAGATTCTGGCCGCCGCCAGGCGATTTGGCGAATTGTTCAAACTTTCGCATCGCCTCCCGCTTGTGTTCCTCCCAGTTCGGTACATAGATCCATTTCCCCTTTAGTGGTTCCCAAAGCCAGAAACTACGGAGAGCGGTAAGCTCGGCGTCGGAGTACGGATCAGACCCTATCAGGAGAAAGGTGCCGCATCCGGGGCAACAGCGCTTCTTCCTGAAGCTGAAGTCCCAGCTGCAATGGGGGCAGTGATAGCGCTGAGGCTTGGTTTTCAAGATGCTCCTCTCAAATTCTGCAGATTACGGTCCTTTTCGTCGCGGGGCAAGCAGTTCTCGATACCGTCACGATCCACTGCAACACCGTGGCGCGGCGACGGCGCTTCGGAACGGTCAGTTATTCAAGCGTTTGTCGTCATCCGGAAGATCCTCTGAAACGACAAGAAGGCATGATTGGCCGTCGAACTGGATTTTGTCTGCAGAATAAGCTGTAACTTTTATTTCGCCAGACTTGGTTCGAATCCGGGTGATGACGTTCCGAATGGGCCCTCGTTGCTGGAGTTGCGTGATCATCAACGCGCGATCTTTCGGGTCTTCCCAGATTCCAAGTTCGCCGGTAGTACGTCCGATCACTTCGGCACGGGAATAGCCATACCGGCGCTCGAAAGCGAGATTCACATCAAGGAATCGCCCCTCATTGACTGTCGTTATGGAAAACGGGATCGGGCTGGAACGGAAAACCTTTTGAAACTTGTCCTCAGACACCCTGCGTCCCTCTTCCGACTGTTCCAGCGCTTTCTCTGTTTGGCGAAGATCTGTCAGACGCCGCTGAAGTTCGGACCCAAAGATCTCAGCACGCTCGTAGAGGCGAGAATTCTGGATCGCTGCAGCGGCGGGGATCGCCAGTAACTGCGTCCGCCGGAGGTGGTCTGGAGTGAAGGTGTTGGGCTGGGTGTGGCCCACCGAAAGCAGCCCCAAGGTCTGCTGGGACGCAACCAGCGGCACGCACAGCCATGATCGGATGTCGGTATGGCCCTTGAAGCTGGACCATTCTTTCTCGTCTCTGGTGTCCGCAAGCAAAACACTGTGCTGGGCCGTGATTATGCGCAAGAGAAACGGGGAGTCTGCTGCGTCGAGAGTCAGTGGATAATCCGAAGCTTTCTTGGGAGACTCGTGGCGCAATTTTTCTCGCGCCACAAGAAGCTGCGAGTCGCCCTCCAAGAGCAGCACACGTGCACACTCGCATGGGACAAGTTCCATCAAGGACTGAAGCAACCTGTCCAGAACGAAGTCCATCCGAAGATCTGCGGTCAGCGCGAGAGTGGCCTTGTTTAGAGCATCGGATTCTGCCCTTGCGGACTCGGCGGCGGCCAGGTGCTCGGCAACCTTGTCCTCCGCTTCTTTCTGTGCCGTGATTTCCTGAACCGTCCCGACCAGACGGTAGATTTTGCCGGCAGCATCCCGTACTGGAAACCCATGTACCGTGACCCAACGCACTTCGCCGCGGGGGCGCACGATCCGAAATCTTTCATCGAAGTGCCCTGTCTGCGTAGCTTCTCCAAGCTTTGCCAGCACATGAACGCGGTCTTCGGGATGGATCAGTTCTTCGTACGAAGACGGATTTTCGAGCAGGCTCTGGCAAGAACGTCCGGTGATCGTTTCATAAGCTGCGGTGACGGAAAGGGCCTTTTTGGTCTTCGCGTCAATCATCCAGAAGATCTCCTGAATGTTGTCTGCCATCTGCTGGAGCCGTTCTTCGGTGTCGAGCTGTACATGTTGGGCGCGCTGCAACGATCTCGTGTAGAGGGCAATCAGAACGCAGAGAACAGCGGCCCCGAACAGCAAGAAGGCGGAGAATATGTCGAGCGCCCGTAGCCTGGTTCTGAATATGGTTAGAACCACAGCGAGCAAGACAGCGCAAAGAACTATGGGAATGACCTGCCAGTAGGGGTAGGCCGCCCATTTAGGGGGAGATTCAAGGCGGGGTTGGTCAACTTGACGCATTGCATTTCCGGGGAACTGGGTTCGCCAGCGTGACCACTGCAGCCCGGCATGAGATGCGCGCCTTTGCCGAAACCGTCGGAACCGCCGCAGTTTGGGCCGATACTACGCGCCTGCATCCAGTGGGTCAAGAAGGCGGTCTTAGCGGTGGCCGGTCAGTTTCCGAGTAGCTGACAATCTGCCCAGCGGCGAGCCGATTCCCGGGGCAAAGCACGACTCTTCGCCGTCGCGACCTCTTCTTTTCACTTTCTCTTGTTTGGGTATCGAGAGAATGAAGGTGCCCGAGCAACCAGCAGCAGAATAATACATTGTTCAAAAGTGATGATCCGTGACGCTAGCAGCCCAATACAGAGCAAAAACATGGTTCTGGGCCAACCCACAGTCTCAACGAGCGACCGGACTTTACGCGGATCGAACATGCGGTCCCATCTGTCGCCCCAATATAGCACTATCTTGCTATAATGGAAAATATATGGCTCGTCCAATTGGGATGTCCCCTCGCCGGAAGACCGACACCGTTGAAAGGGCAATGGGAACGATCGTGGCCCGTCACCGTGTCAAGAACGGTTTCTCCCAGGCTGTGCTCGCTGAAAAACTTCGCTGTGATATCTCGTATATCAGTCAACTGGAACGTGGCCTAATTAACCCGAGTCTGCGGAGGATTCTCGATCTTGCTTCCGCCCTGGGCGTGGAAGCTGGAAGGCTGGTCCAGGAAGTGGACGATACAATTCGAAAGTCCAGATCCAAACGCTCAAACATTGATCTGACCGTGATCTGACCGTGCATCGGCGTTGACCGTTGCTTGGCGCGCGACGTTTCGTGAGGCAGGGCTTGCAGTTGCAGCGTTTGAAACTCGGGATCTACGTTGGCGCTTTCGAAACGAAAGAACGTCGAAGACGAGAAGCCGCTTACTCTTCGTCAGATACAAGCAGTAATCGGTAGTATTTGCGCAGCCGTTTCACATCGTCCGTTGCGACGAGCCGATGGATCTTGGCACGGAGCACCTCGGGACTGTCGTCAATGCCCTCAACGAGGAATAGATCATTCACAGACATATCAAACTCGTGAGCGATGCGGACGATTACGTCTAAGGGAGGAACGATGCGGCCTGTCTCGACACGTGTGATGTAGTTTGCTTCTTTGCCAATTCTTTCCTCCAGTTTAGTCTGGCTGAGTCCTCTGGCCTCCCGCAACATTCTGAGGCGTTCCCGAAACGGCTTGGTGTCATCCGAACTCATCGTACAAGGGACGTTAGCGGCAACCACGACTGGAATGAACGACGCACGCAGTATTTTTATGTTGCTATTTAATACCTGCGAGGTATGATGTTCGAGCAGTACTGCCCTAGACGTCATCCGGCGGAATATCGCGGGGATTGCTCCATGCGTCGCACAAGATCCGACGGTCGGACCCTAAGGCAGTTTGCGAACCGAACAATCATCCGAATGGTAGGGCTCTGAATGCCACGCTCCACGGCGCTGATGTATGTCCTGTCGATTCCGCTCTCCATGAATAAATCCATTTGCGACATACCTCTGTTTTTACGAACCTGCCGCAAGACTTCGCCAAACGCTCTTTCTGGTCCTGATCGGGGTTGAACTTGTCTGCGACGCTTGGCCATTTCGCTATCATTGTTCCGGCTATGATGGTCATAAGCCAACGGATCATAACCAACATTCTTATCTCGCTATTCTTGGAGGCAGCATGAGTTCATCAGCTGCCCGTTACTTTCCTGGAGAGTTTGGGAAAGGGGTTACGTCGACCCGAGCAAAAGCTGAACCTGCACAAACCTCGCCGTCGGAAGCAGCTACGACTCAGGATTGCGATCAACGAAGCTCGATATTCGCCCCTGGAAATGCAGACACGGGTAGCTTCACTACTCTGATCGAGTCTTCCGACGAAGTCCTGATGGCTTGCATCGTCGACGGAAGTAAGGAAGCGTTGGCCTGTCTCTTTCACCGCTATGCGCGCCTTGTGCGTGCGGTCGGATATAAGATTCTCAGGGACGATTCAGAAGCAGACGACTTGCTTCAAGACGTATTTCTGTTCATTCACCAGAAGAGCACAGTGTTTGATAGTTCCAAGAGCTCGGCCCGTTCGTGGATCGTGCAGATGGCCTACCATCGTGCGATTGACCGGCGGCGCTATCTGGACTCACGACATTTCTATACCCAGGTCGATCTGGAGGATGTTGGAAATGAACTGAGCAGTCTGGGGACGACAGCCGGACGATACGAAAACTCGATTGAGGAAGTGCTCGGCAGGATTGGATTACGCAAGGTGTTTGGAGTCCTCTCAGAGATCCAGCGTCAAACCCTGGGGCTTCATTTGGTTGACGGTTACACTTTTGAAGAGATCGCTGTGAAACTGGACCAGACCCGAGGAAACGTAAAGAACCACTATTTCCGTGCGTTGGAGAAACTGCGGAAGCAAATTTTTAGCTGTAACCGGCAGAGCGATTGAGCAGTATTATAGGAGGCGTCATTCATCCGAGGAGCAGGGGCGTTGTCTCGAATCGAACCCCATGACGAGTTCCTAGAACTCTGTGCCGTTTCAACCTCGGGCCAGCTGAGCGAGGAAGACCAGAGGAGACTACAGGAGCACCTCGTCGTTTGCTCCTCCTGCCGCGAGGCCCTGCAGCAATACGAAGCGATCATTCGGCACGCCATCCCAGAGATAGCAGCAGAAGAGACACCGGAGAATCTGGAAGCAGGGCCGCGATGGTCCGAGAAGCAGGCAGAGTCTGCTCTTTTTGAGCGCATAGCACGAGAAGAGGGTAGGCCCGGAATCGAGCAGAATGGACCGATTCAAATCCACCGTCAAACTAGCGCTCGTCGAGTCCTTTCCCCTGCCAGCGCCGCCGCTTGGCGTACCGTGTGGGCTCTCTACGCTGCCGGAATACTGCTCTTCATCGCTCTCGGTTTCTGCGCTTATCAAGTCGGTATTCGCCGCGGGACAGACTCGGCAATGGTTACGGCGCCCCATCCAGACACGCAAAGTCAGATTTCTTTGGAAGAGAAGTTAAGTGACGCGAGCCATGAACGCGAGGTTGCGCGCGCCCAGGTCGAGCAACGTGACAGCCTCATTGCCGCTCTGCGGAGGCAGTTGCAACAGCAGTCGGCGAAAATGGACCAGATGAAAGCGGCGCAGGAGCAGTCGGAGACTGCGCTGCGCAACGCTGATGCTGGACGACAGGAACTCATCCAGCAGCGGACTGAGGCGGAACAGAAATTCAATGCCGCACAGTTAAGTGCGCAGGGATTGCAGAAGAAACTCGACTCAATTGCAGAACAGTCTTCCCAAGATGCAAAGCAGGCAGCGACACTAGACGCAAAAGTCAACGAGCTGACGAACTTGCTGCATCAGCGTGACGCTGCCGTGGATCAGCAACAGGAGTTGCTCGCGCACGACCGTGATATCCGGGAGCTCATTGGCGCGCGAGATCTCTATGTCGCGGAAGTCTACGACGTGGCCCGGAACGGGGCGACTCAGAAACCTTATGGGCGCGTGTTTTACACGAAGGGGAAGTCGCTGATTTTCTACGCTTATGACCTGGATCAGCAGACTATAGGGAAGAATACCGGCACGTTCCAGGTGTGGGGCCGGCGCGGACCGGACCGGGAGCAGGCATTTCCCCTCGGTATCTTCTACGAGGACAATGCCTCAAAGAAGCGGTGGGTCTTGAAGCTGGACGACCCGAAACTGCTAGCACAAATCGATGCCGTGTTCGTTACGATCGAGCCCAATGGCCGCAGTCGCAAGCCAAGCGGCAAACCCCTCCTCTTTGCTTACCTGCGAGTCGACCCGAATCATCCTTAATCGCGGTTGCATCTTTCCTGGCTCCGGCAGGCTTCCAACTAATTAAAGAAGGAGTGATACCAGGTGAGACCTCTCTCCGTAGACCCGAATAGGATGTCCGAATCCGTCGGCCACAGGAGAATCACCGTGCGCATGCGCTTCCCCCGCATCGCTTTTGTTTTCGCTTGTGCCGTGTCGCTAGTCCTCCCCCTCGCGGCACAGTCTCCCAATGGAACTATCAACGGCCGCGTTGTCGATCCCTCAAGCGAAGTAATTGCCGGTGCTGACATCTTGGTAATAAACGATGTGACAGGCGTCAAGTACCCCAGCAAAACCAATGACGATGGCATCTATGTCGTGCCGAATCTCCCGCCAGGACCGTACCGGCTTCAGGTTTCCAAAGTGGGGTTCAAGACACTCATCAAGCCCGATATTGTTCTCAACATCCAGGATGCACTGTCTATCAACTTTACCCTGCCGGTGGGGGCCGTGTTCGAAAGCGTGACGGTGGAGGGCGGAGCGTCGATGATCAACACCACGGATGCATCGGTCAGCACGGTGATCGATCATTCATACGTGGAAAACATGCCGCTGAATGGCCGCAGCTTCCAGGATTTGATTTTGCTCACTCCGGGCGTCGTTACGAACAGTCCTCAGAGTTCTGGAGGCCTTGGATATAGCGGGGAGTTCAGTGTAAATGGTCAGCGCACAGAGTCAAATTACTATACGGTAGACGGAGTTAGCGGAAATGTCGGAATTCAGGCAGGTAATCCGGTCGCGCCTTCGGTGGCGGGCGCTCTTCCGTCAGCAACAGCGCTGGGGACAACACAAGCGCTGCTTTCGGTAGATGCAATGGAGGAATTTCGAGTCCAGAGTTCCACTTACTCAGCGGAGTATGGGCGTAGTCCCGGAGGCCAATTCTCTTTCGCTACTCGCGCTGGGACGAATCAGTGGCACGGCACGGCCTACGATTACCTACGGAACAATTCGTTTGACGCGAATAATTGGTTTAACGACTATTATCAGCTTCCAGAGTCCGCTTTGCGCCAGAATGATTTCGGCGCAACGTTAGGCGGGCCGGTTGCCATACCGAATGTCTATAACGGTAAGGATGCAACATTCTTTTTCTTTTCCTATGAAGGGCTGCGCTTGCTTCAACCGCAAGAGGCTTCGATTAACTATGTTCCTACGACTGCCCTGCGATCGAGTGCGCCCAGTGCGCTTCAGCCCGTGCTGAATGCTTTTCCGCTTCCCACTCCGGCAAGTCCCAATTGCGTTGCCGATTTGGGGAATGGTTTAGGCGAATTTTGCAGTCCCTGGTCCAATCCGAGTTCGATCGACTCTTACAGTATTCGTTTGGATCAGATCTTCAATCAAAGGCTCAGACTCTTCTTTCGCTTTGGAGATACTCCCTCTAATTCGGACAGTCGACAAAGCCCTGGTTCTGAAGTTGCGTTTAACGACTATGTAACGCGAACGTACACTATCGGCGCCACGGGTTCTTTTACGGGGCATTTGAGCAACGACCTTCGCCTAAACTACAGCTCAAACGAAAATACCGCTGGATCAAAATTCGATAATTTTGGTGGTGCCCAAACCGCAAATTTCTTCCAATTGCAAGGAGTTAATGTTGGCGCAACTCCGAACCCTGCGGTCGCGATGGTCTTCGGCTTCCCGGGTTATCCGACAGCGCTGACACAGTCGCTTAGGGCAGGGCAGCAAAAACAATGGAATCTTGTAGATACAATGGATTTCTCGAGCGGCAAACACCAGATCAGGTACGGTGTGGATTACCGCAGGCTGACTCCCATAAGTAACGCTGCAAACCCCCTGATTGAGTTGCTCTTTCTCAGCGAAGCTTCGGTTCAGGCCAATAGTGTCGACATCGGTGAAGTATACAGTGAGCCTACTGCATTTCCTCTGTACACCAACTTCTCTGCCTTTGTGCAGGATGAATGGAAAGTTTGGCCACAGCTCAGTCTTTCTGGGGGCCTGCGCTGGGATGTGAACCCCGCGCCAAGTGTAACGCGCGGTCTCCTTCCATATACGGTGCAAGGGGCCACCCTGGCCACGTTAACGCTTGCACCTGAAGGCACACCGCTTTGGAAAACTTCTTGGTTCAACTTTGCGCCGCGTTTGGGAGCGGCTTATGTCCTGCGAGACAGGCCTAGGTATGAGACAGTTGTCCGCGGAGGGGTTGGAGTTTTCTTTGACACGGGGCAGCAACTTGGTTCCTATGGATACCTTGGTCCTGGGTTTTCTGCATTGAATGAGTTCGGTGGCCTTCTAGGTACGCCTGCAAGCTTTCCAGTTCCAATGAGTGCGATCCCTTCCGTCGTAAACCCCCCGCTCCCGCCCTACGGCGCGACCTATGCCTTCCCTGCGCATCTTCAATTGCCGTTTACACTTCAATGGAATGCCAGCATCGAGCAGGCGTTTGGTAAAGCCCAGGCGCTCACGGTTTCTTACGTGGGATCGAACGGAAGAAAACTGCTTGAACAAAACGAAATCAACGTTAGCAAGGTGAATCCGGATTTCAACGATGGCATCATCTTTAATCAAAACGGGCTTACCTCCGATTATGATGCCTTGCAAGTTCAATTCCGGCGCCGTTTGAGCCGTGGGTTAACAGCGCTCGCATCGTATACTTGGTCGCATTGCCTGGATTATGGGTCTGATGATGCTGCCCTCCCTTACACGCGGGGGAACTGCGACTTTGACGTGAGACACAATCTCTCCGCGGCCGTCTCGTATTCGATTCCAGTTGCGTCGGAGACTAGCGTTATCCGTGCGGTATTCCAGCACTGGGGAATTGACGATCGGTTTACAGCGCGCACCGGGTTCCCTGTAACTCTCTTTAATGGCAGTGTATTTGTAGACCCCGTGACGGGTCACACCTATGAAGGTGGCCTAGACTTGGCGCCAGGCGCAGGTGTAACTGTGCCCTTCTACCTCTATGGCTCGCAATATCCAGGAGGGAGATCAATCAATCCCGCCGCTTTTAGCTTGCCACCTTCTAATCAAGTTGGGGACGCAGCGCGTAATTTCGTACGGGGGTTCGGGGCCTGGCAGATCGATATGGCCGTCCGGCGTGAGTTTCCGATTTATGAAAGATTGAGGCTGCAATTCCGAGCGGAAGCCTTCAACGTTTTCAATCATCCCAACTTCGGTACGATCAATTCGACCTATTGTACCAGTGGGCCGGGGTGCACATTTGGACAAGCAACAGGGACCCTTGCGCAAAGTCTTGGTGCCCTTAGCCCCCTATACCAAATGGGCGGCCCTCGATCCATGCAGTTCGCACTCAAACTAATATTTTAGTTCAGTTACAGCTGACACCTAAAGTCAGGAGCGGAAGACGAATGCGGTGGCGAGCAATGCCCGCTTATTCTGGTTAATTTCTTTATCGTCATCCCGAGCGAAGGGCCGAGTTTGTTCGTCCGAAGCCGAGGGATTTGCTTTCTAGGCAAATTAGGAGGCCGTAGTTCTTGCGACAAATCACAATCATTTGGTTTCTTATCGCAGTCTGTATATCCTTGAATAGCACCTATTCCCCACTTATATGCGCCCAACAACCTAAGAAACCCTTCACAATCGCCGACGATATCGAAGTGGCGCATTTCGGCGATCCATACACCGTGCAAGCAGAGGCAGTTCGGTTTTCCCCCGACGGTAACTACTTTCTCGTCGATACGGAGAGAGGGCGGTTGGACCTCAACATTGTTGAGGACTCCTTGCGATTTTATCGTGCTCAGGACGTTACGGAGTTCCTGGATCATATCGATGATGCACAAGCGCCTTCACCGCTATGGGTTGTCAGCTCTTCCGGCAAGAAGGGTCCAATCGTCAACAAATGGCGCTGGTTAGCGGATTCCAGTGGAGTGGCCTATCTGGAACGAGCGTCAGATGGCAACCAGCGACTCGTGCTTGCTGATCTTCGGGCGAAGACAATCGAGCCACTCACTTCGTCAACGGAGACGGTCAGGGATTTCGATGTCCGTGACCGTCAACACTACGTCTATACTGTTGCTGATGCGACTGAATGGGAGAAGATGTATGCCGAGCGTCAAGCGTCGGCGATTGTAGGTACTGGTCGTTCCCTCTTTCAATTGCTTTTTCCGCAGGATGCCCTAACGAAGACCGAGTTGTCGTCTTCCAGCGACCTTTGGGCAGTTGTTTTTGGCAGACATTTTAAGGTGAAAAACGATGGCGCCCCACTAACTAACTTCGGAAGCTTTGCTCTGTCGCCCGACGGAACATCTCTGGTCACTACGTTGCCTCTCCTCGATATTCCATCCTCGTGGGAGACCCTTTATCCTCCGCCGTATCCGTCCGACCCTCTTCGTATCCAGCCGGGCAGCTCTCGACACCAGTTCGTTCGCATCGATCTGCAAACAGGTTCCGTACATGCCCTGACGGACGCACCCACTAGTTATGATGCAGGTTCGTGGTCTCCGGTGCTTGGCGGTCCTAGTTGGTCGAGCAATGGTGAAGCAATTCTGCTGCCTGGGACATTCCTCAGTTCCAAGGATCAGAAGCCATCGCGTCCATGCGTCGCCATTGTAGATCTAGCCTCCAATACCTGCACTTGCGTTGAGGCGCTGAAAGGACGTACAGAAACTGGCGCTGAGGAAGGCTACCACTTAATTAAGAGTGTCCGATTTACTGGCGGCGATAAACAGCATATTATGCTGAGCTTTTATAATCACTCGGATTCGTCGATTGAAACCATTGAGTACCAACATACAGGCGGTAATACATGGGAACTTACTAGGCGGACTAAGGGGGAGTTTGAATATGGCGGTAATGGTTTGCAAGTCACCGTGAAGCAGGGACTCAACGAACCTCCGCTACTAGTTGGCGCGAATAAGCAGTCATCACGAGTTATTTGGGACCCCAATCCGCAGCTTAAGAGTATCGAATTGACGGAGGTCGACGTATACAGATGGAAGGATAGAGAAGGACGAGACTGGAAAGGGGGGCTCTACAAGCCAGGCAACTACAAGCAGGGGCAGCGCTATCCATTGGTGATTCAGACGCATGGTTTCGTGGAATCAGCCTTTACACCTTCCGGTGTATTCCCGACAGCATTTGCGGCCAGGGCGTTGGCTGCAGCGGGAATAGTGGTGCTACAGGCAGATGGTCGAGACTGTCCTATATTGACGGTGAATGAGGGATCTTGCTTCGTTTCTGGCTACCAATCTGCCGCAAACCAGTTGGTGTCGGAGGGGCTGGTGGATCCGGAAAGAATCGGCATCATCGCGTTTAGCCGCACCTGTTTCTACGCAATGGAGATGCTCACGACTAGCTCTATTCATCTCAAGGCTGCTTCGATTACAGACGGCATTATGTACACTTATTCACAATATATGCTGCTACCGGATCGAGTTCCTAAAGAAGCGAATCCGATTATCGGTGCGTCACCTTTCGGAGATGGCTTGCAGCAGTGGTTGAAGCGGTCTCCGGGTTTCAATCTCGACAAGGTGACCACACCGCTGTTAGTGGTCGGAGAAGGTCCCGGCAGCCTGCTTTTCATGTGGGAGCCGTATGCCGGACTTCGCTTGCTACATAAACCAGTAGATTTGATGATGTTGAACACCGACGAGCACGTTCTGACCAATCCGTCCGTGCGCGTGGCATCGCAGGGCGGATCAGTGGACTGGTTCCGCTTCTGGCTCCAAGATTACGAAGATCCGGACCCAGCCAAAGCCGAACAGTATGCCCGCTGGCACAGATTACGGAAATTAGAAGCGGAAACCAAACAACAAAGCGATTGATAACCTAACTTGTGATGAAGGATTTGCAGAGTCTCTGGAGCACCTGTTACGCTCTGGGTGCTCCAGTAGCGCAGAGTGCCCCACTTTCCCAGTCTTCATATCCGCCGAGTGTTTCTTTGAATACGCTCGTTGCGGATTCAAGAACACCTAAAGGCGTCTTAGGTGTTCCTTGAATAGCATTGATTGCGGGCGGCAGTGTAATTAATTGTGGAGTTCTATATTGCATTGGTCACCTTCTCTTTTCTCTTCGATAGTCCGTGTGCAACGGTAAAATGGAGTTTTAGAGGCTATTAGACTGCCGGAGCGCCACCACTTCGAACGCTCCGGCAGAGGTTTAGTTACTCCCAGTCTGCATACGCGCCCATCGCTTCGTTGTATTCTTCTGTCTTGCCGTCGAAGATTCCAACTAGAGGCTTTGGAACGCCCTGAATAGCATTGATCGCGGGCGCCAATGCGGTCAGTCTTGGCGTTTCGTATTTCATGGTTTTCACCTCCTTTCTTTGTTTAAGTTCACGTACATAGCTAGCTAGCTAAGCTTTTGGGCTGGGTGGGCGATTGGAGTTCCTTAGTCTTCAGAGACGAGGAGCATTCTTGTCTCTTTGTTGATACCGAGTTCGTCAGGACTCCTCGGAGCGTGAGGTGGCGGAGCCAGGATTCCAGCGTCACGGTGCGGTTGAGGCTGCCGATGGGAACGTCTTCGTTGCGTCGGGTTTTCTGCAATGCCTCCGTAAATCTGCCTGGGTCTACGATCCCGATGGCGCCGCTGGTGATGTACTGCCCTATGTCAGGCAAGTGGGGTGGCTCATTGGGTCTGCGTTTCGGCGACTCTTGGGGGACAGCCTCCCTTTTCTTTCGGTTCAGGATTTCATCGGGGACAATGCCGACGAGGGCGCGCTTCATCAGGGAACGGCGCTGGCCGACGCGGACGATTTGTTCGCGAGGGATGGCGTACATAAATTCCAGCAGATCCCGGTCATAATAGGGATAGCGTGTGTCGCAGAGCAACTCTGAGTGGAGGCCACAGGACGCCGCGAACCTCCGACTGGCCGATAATTTGTCGATGTTGTCCTGAAAGCTGGGCAAGGGGCCGAGCAGTTTAATTCTGGAGGAATAGCCGCGGAAGACGGCGCGATTGCGTCGCGTGAAGTCGGGGTGAAACCAGGGAGCGGCTGGATTTACGTATTCTGGTATGTCCTGAAGGGCGAATCCTCGAACGGCGTCCCAGAGCAGTGGGAGTCGTTTTCTTCTCATTTTTGCGGCCCAGGCTTTCAGTTGACGAGTCAGGGTAAAGAATCGTGCTCTTGCCAGGAGATCTTGGAATTCCGGCGTTGGTGTGGGCACGCCGTCGCCTGTAACTTCGCCTCCGATGCCGGAGAGGGTGATGCGGTAGCCTTGGGACTTAATGTAGGCTGCATTTTGCTTGAAAAATTCGGAGGTGCGGCTGTTGGGGATTGGGGTCGCAGCAAGGCGATCACTTGCAAATTCGGCGCCGAATTGTATGGGCGAATGATCTCCTTTGAAGGCAGCGGCATTGATGTGGTGGCCGATGCGACCGCGTTTTTCTTCGACTTTGGTGAAATGCGGGAGTTCGCCCCAGTTGGGCTTGGATTCGTCGAACCAAGTGAGAGTGTCGAGGCGTGGGCATTCGGCGGCACCGCGGGCAATGAGTACATCTGCCATGCAGACGATGGACGAGGAGTCCATGCCGCCGCTGAGTTCGGCGAGGACGGGGCGGTCGGAGCGGAGGCGGCGTTGCACCGCTGTAGCGAAGGTGGAGCGGAAATGCTCTTCGTATTCGGCGTCAGTGCGGTAGCGGATGCGGTTGCCCGAATCGAAGTCCCAATACTTGCTCATTGTGCGCTTTCCGCGTTGATGGAGCACGGAGGAGGACGCCGGGACGGCATGTATACCGACGTAAGGCGTCAGATGCTCGGCGGGAATGTGTGAGTACCAGCCGGCGATGTACTCTTCGCAGATTTCGAAGGTTCTGCCCGCGAACAGGACGAGCGGATCGAGGATGGTGCTCCAGGTTACCTGTTTGTCGTCAAACGAATAGTAAAGATGCTTCGTGCCGATATGGTCTTTGGCGAGCAACACGGAGCGCTCGCGAGGGTTCCAGATGGACAGGGCCCAATCCCCGATCAGTTTCCCCAGGCAGTTTGCCCCCCACTTTTCATACGTCGCAGCGACGATGGCCACGTCCGTGGAATTGACGGTCAAAGAGTCGCGCAGATCGATGATGAGCTCAGCGCGATTGTCTAGGCGGCCGTCCCAGGTGATGACAGCGCCAGACGGAGAGATACATGGCTGCTTCTCGCGACGCGATTCCTTCGTGGTGTGGAAGGCGCGATAGAGGATCCTCACGCCACCCTCGGAATAGGATTCGTTGCTATCGGGGCCGTAGGGAGCCAGCGCCGCGCTGACTTCCTCGATGTAGTCCGGGCCAGCCGGCTGGCCTTCGAAATTCCATCTTCCAAACTGGACACTCATGATTTGCTCCCTTGCTTCTCGTTCGATCTCGATATGTTCCTCGCGAATGTTCTTGTTTAGCCTGAGATGGGCTAGCCTTGGATAGAAGCCTCCCATCTCAGCTTGGGCTTCAAGGTTGTATCCAGGTTTATGATCCCCAACGCGCGAAGATTCTTGAGCCAGTCTTCGAGGAAGAGAGTACGCCTCAACGTAACCATGGGGACTTCTTCGCCCTGCCGAACCTTCTGCAAGGCCTCCGAGATACTTTCTTGATCCACAATTCCGAGCGTATTGCTAAGCATGTTCTGAGTCATCTCCGCGAAATGGGCCCAGTTATTTGAGATGGCTACCATCGGAGACCGCGCAACAAATGCTTTCGTCTTCCTGTTCAGGATCTCGTCCGGCACCACACCGACGAGTGCGCGGCGCATGAGGGAACGTCGTTGGGTGGGGCGGACGAGTTGTTCTCGCGGGATGGCGAACATGAATTCCAGCAGGCCGCGATCCAGGTAGGGATAGCGTTTCTCGTAGGGCGGTTCGAATGGCAATGCGACGTGTGCCAGTTGCCTTCGCAAGGCGTCGAGTGTGCCCACATTTTCCTGGAAGCTTGGCAGAGGACCGAATAGCTTTGTCCTGGAGGGGTAGCCGGTCAGCGCGGCCCGATGGCGCTTCACAAAGCTGGGGCGGAGCCACGGGGCTGGGCGCACGTATTTCGGGACACCCACGAGGGCGGGAGGGAAGAATCCACGGGCGGCTTCCCAGAACAGATGGAACCAAGGCTTTCTCTTTTCCAGCGCCCAGACTTTCAGCTGATGAGTGAGAGCGCCGAATTGTGCTGTTGCGAGAAGATTCTCAAGTTCGGGCGCCGGAGTGGGCACACCGCCCATGACTTCGTCGCCACCGATGCCGGAAAGAACGACGCGATTTCCTTGCGAGGCCATACACATCCTGATTTGCGGAGAAGTGTGGCCATCGTAGCCGGGAGTTGGCACAAAGCGGCTGTGAGGAGATTCGGGCCATGGTTCAGGCACGGGGATTTCTTCCGGATCTTGCGCGCTGACGTTGACGTGCCAGCCGGTGCGACCGCGCTTTTCTTCAACTTTGGTGAAATAGGGGCGCTCGTTCCAGTTAGGTTCGGCGTCGTCGAAGTAGGAGATGGTATCGAGACGAGGCGTGTCGGCGGCGCCGCCGACGACAATGGTATCGGCCATGCAGACGATGGACGAGGAGTCTCTGCCACCGCTGAGCTCGGCGAGAACGGGCCTATCGGAGCGGAGTTTGCGCTGGACCGCTTTTGCGAAAACGAATCGGAAGTGCTCCTCGTATTCGGCATCGGTGCGGTAACGGATTTTGTTCTTTGGGTCGAAATCCCAATACTTGCTCACTGCATGTTTTCCGGGTCGGAGGAGCACGGACGAAGACGGCGGTACGGAGTGAATGCCGACGCAGGGGGTTAAATCCACGGCCGGAAACATAGAAAACCAACCGGCGATGTATTCTTCGTTGAGAGCGAAGGTTTTACCCGCAAGGCGAACGAGCGGATCGAGAATGGTGCTCCAAGTGACCTGATTGTTGTCGAAAGAGTAGTAAAGATGGCGCGTGCCGATCGGGTCTTTGGCCAGGATCAATGAGCGGTTGCCAGGGTTCCAGATGGAGAGTGCCCAATCTCCTATGAGTTTGGCAAAGCAATTAGCCCCCCACTTTTCATACGTCGCAGCGACGATGGCCACGTCCGTGGAACCATTGGTCAAGGAATCGCTCAGTTCGCTGATGAGATCAGCACGATTGTCCAAGCGGCCGTCCAAAGTGATCACGGCTCCGGAAGAAGAAATATGCGGCTGCTTCTCGCGACGCGATTCTTTCGTGGTGTGGAAGGCGCGATAGAGGATCCTTACGCCACCCTTGGAATAGGATTCGTTGCTATCGGGGCCGTAGGGAGCCAGCGCCGCGCTGACTTCCTCGATGTAGTCCGGGCCAGCCGGCTGGCCTTCGAAATTCCATCTTCCAAACTGAACGCTCATATAGTTGCCTTTGCCCAGAATCTTCAACCTGTCGTTTATTAGCATCGATCCAAGAGTGCGTACATTTCCGGCATGTACGGTTTGTCGTTGACCACGCGACCATCGACCTCGACCCAGGCATGCGCTGTGAATGGCAATTGCTGTGCCCCGATTACCATGTGGGCGGATATCCCGTGGCTCTTGAGAAGGCAACTCGTCGCTGCCGAGCGCTGTAAACAAAGCGCTTCCTTCCAATACCAAATACAAGCCATGTCGACTGCTAAACAAATGCGTTCCACTGCATTAGGAGCAGGCGTCGTCCTTCCGACCGGATAGTTGCGAACCTTCTCGTAGAGTGCCGAGAAATTACTTCGCGCCAGGGCGAGATCAAACTCAATCAGCTTCAAGTACGCTTTCAAAACAAGAAACGACATGGTGCACACCTCATTCATACCGCCAGCTGCAACTGGTGAGCAGTTCATTCCCACCCTGCCCGAGCACAATGGCGCGATAGGTCTCTCGGTCGGATTGTTCCGTCGATTCCATGATCTTGGTCCCAGCTCAGACCGCCACGCCCGATTCGTGCTCTTCGACCAGGTGACATTTCTTCAAGGCCTGGAGAAATTCCCGCACATCGTTCTCAGCAAGATCCCGGCTAATGCCGAACTCCCGGCTGATCTCATCGACAATCGCTGATTCGGCGGACCCACTCTTGAGAAGTTCAAGGATTCGCGACCCAACGAAGTTGAGGTTGAACATCTGACCTTGCCGAACATCCAGCACAATTGCGCCGTCCTGGTTGTGTGT
>Ga0181539_1000604_pt1 | contig 43153 bp, 35 predicted proteins | sample PEATcosm2014_Bin_46_FD_119767 | JGI IMG/M metagenome (GOLD analysis project Ga0181539, IMG submission 119767) | Peatland microbial communities from MTU Mesocosm Facility, Houghton, MI, USA - PEATcosm2014_Bin23_60_metaG | ecosystem: Environmental > Terrestrial > Soil > Wetlands > Peat | place... | reverse complement strand
TCGTGCATTTTGATAGCCGCTATTTTATTGAGCTGCTCTTTTCCCGTAACTTCCTGGCTCCGGCTTGGACAGCTGTCTGGTTTACGGTCGCATCCATGGCGATCGGCATAGTAATCGGCACGATCGCCGGGTTGGCAGCTACCTCCAAGTCCAGAATCCTGCACGGAATGGTCAAGGTGTTTATCACGATTTTCCGTGGCACCCCGGTCCTTGTGCAGATCGTCTTCTGGTACGACGGATTGGCCGAGCTCACCGGCAATTTCATTAATCTGTCCGTGGTCACGGCTGGTCTGATGGCACTAGGCGTGAACGAAGGTGCCTATATGACCGAGATCGTACGCGCGGGGATTGAGTCGGTCGATAAAGGACAACTCGAGGCTGCTCATGCCTTGGGGTTAAGTTACAGAACGAAGATGCTGCGTGTCGTGCTCCCGCAAGCGGTCCGGGTGGCGATCCCACCGACCGGGAACCAAGTCATCAGCCTGCTGAAGAATACTTCTCTGTTGTTTACCATAGCAGTGCCGGAGATCTTCGCAACCGGCACCAATATTTTCAGTGTCAATTTTAAGTATTTCGAAGTATTAGCCGTGGTAAGCGTCTGGTATGTCGGCTTGACATTGGTCTACGGCATAATCCAACGCAAGCTGGAGAAGCGTTCGAATCGGAGCATTACAGGGGCGAAGCCGACTGCGAAGGTACCTACGGTGGTGCCGGCCTGAGGTTCGGGCAGTGCATGGGATATCCCTGAAGGAATGAATGATGGGAGTTGAAGAAATTGCAGGTCAAGTCACACAAGGCAGCGAGAACAAGAAAATCGCCATCTCGATGGAAAAGGTACACAAGTGGTTCGGCGCGTTGCATGTGCTTCGCGACGTCACCATTACTGTTGCCGAAGGTGAGCGGGTAGTCGTGTGCGGACCATCGGGTTCCGGTAAATCTACCTTGATTCGCTGTCTCAATTGGTTAGAGACGCACCAGCAGGGCCGCATCGTGATCGACGGTATAGAACTCACGGAGAGTCCCCGCGCCAGAGACAGCATCCGCGCCAAGATCGGAATGGTATTCCAGTCCTTCAATCTATTCCCCCATCTGACCATTCTGGAGAATTGCACGCTGGCACCGGTTTCCGTTCGTAAGATGTCCCGCAAACAAGCTGAGGAACTCGCAATGAGCTACTTGCAGCGAGTCAAAATTGTCGATCAAGCCAAGAAGTACCCTGGCCAACTCTCGGGGGGACAACAGCAGCGCGTGGCGATCGCACGCGCTCTGTGCATGGAACCGAAGATCATGCTTTTTGACGAGCCTACATCGGCCTTGGATCCTGAAATGATTAAGGAAGTCCTGGACACGATGACCACGCTTGCGGAGAGCGGTATGACGATGATTTGCGTAACGCACGAAATGGGTTTTGCAAGGCAAGTTGCCGATAGCGTAATCTTCATGGATTATGGCGAGATAGTCGAAACCGGACCGCCTCACCGCATGTTTGCAGACCCCCACACTGAGCGTTTGAAAACGTTCTTGAGTCAGATCCTTCACGGTCACTAAGTACTCAGTAGGCTACAAGGTGAGCTTTACTGCCTTTAACAGGCGCTTCTAAAGCACCTGAAATTTGATGCCGTAGGAGCACTCATGATCCTGCGGGTTACGATGAAAGACGAAAACAGCTAGTCGATCAATATAGTTTCGACACGTTTCAGTATTCTCGAAGGAGGATTTCATGAAAGTAATCGCCGCAAAAATTTATCGAGTCGATATCGGTGGGTGGCTCCCGGTATTATTGCAGCTCTTCACTGACGAAGGGATTGTCGGGATCGGTGAAGCTGCATTAGCGTATGGCGTTGGCAATACTGCGGGAGCGGCTATAGTTCAGGACTTGGTAGAGCGGTTCGTACTGGGTAAGGATCCAGCCAATATCGAGCCTATCTGGCATGAGATGTACGACAATACATTCTGGGCGAAGGGCGGCGGCTCCATCCTCTTTCCTGGCATGAGTGCGATCGAGATGGCGCTTTGGGACATCAAAGGTAAGGCCCTGGGCGTTCCGGTCTACGAGATGCTCGGCGGCCGATTCCGGGATAAAGTTCGTGTCTATGCCAACGGGTGGTCCTATAGTTGCACAACCATTGGCGAGTTGGTGCGTGAGGCTGAACGGGCGGTGAAGCTCGGTTATACGGCACTGAAGTTTTATCCCCTCGCGAGGCCTATTGCTCCGCATTGGCTGCTGAAACATGTCACCTTGCGCGAGGTTGATCGAGAAACAGAGAAGTGGGTTATTGAAAGTACGAAGGCGCTTCGTGAAGCCGTTGGACCTGATGTCGACCTGATGGCTGATATGAGCGCGGGCATGAGCACCGATGTCGCCATTCGGATTGGCCGTCAGTTGGAGCAATTTAATCTCTATTTTTACGAAGAGCCTGTTGATCCATCTGACGCAGGTGCAATGAAGAAAGTATCGGAGCACGTCAACATACCTATCGCCGCTGGAGAACGGCTGTACACCCGTTACGGATTCCGGCAGATTCTGGAAAATCATGCGGTCGACATCGTTCAGCCAGACATCGGTTCAACCGGCGGAATTCTGGAAACAAAGTTTATTGCGGCGATGGCTGAGACCTACTCGGCGCGCGTACAGTTGCATATCTGCGCTAGCCCGGTATCAACCGGGGCCGCTCAACAACTCTGGGCCTGCCTGCCCAACCTTGCACTCCAGGAGACCTATCCCTTCCGCAGTTCGGAGCATTGGGCGATCGTGGATCACGCCCCGGAGCTTGATATCAAGAACGGTTACATTCCAATTTCAAATCGGCCCGGCATCGGTGTCGAACTGAATCAAAAGACGGTCGATCCCTTCCTGTGTGCCGAGTGCAAGTGGGCTGCAAAGTCCGTTTCTGCTCCCTCGGCATGAACCGCAGCTGAGCCTGGTGCAGTTGCGAACGCTGTCCCGGCTGGGAATCCACAAAGCGCCGTGATCTCAGCCCGACAGCCTGCGCTTGGTTCTAGTCAGCAGCAACAGCAGGTAGGAAATATCCTCAATTGTTCAAAGCGAGTGCCCTGGACATGATCATTAAGAATAGCCGCGCATTAGGTTCGATCGGGGATATTCCGGCACGACAGATGCTGCTGGAAATCACCGAAGCGGTCATGCAATCTCTCGACTCTCATCGCATCATTCGTGAAATCCTGAAACTTGAAGGAGACGTCCTCAGCATCGGCAGGTGCCGGTGGGAGCTACGATCCAAGCGGCGCCTTTACGTTCTAGGCGCCGGTAAGGCAGCAAACGCCATGGCGCGAGCGGTGGAGGAAGTGCTGGGCGATCGCATCTCGCAGGGTCTGGTGATTGTAAAGCAGCTTGAAGCAGGCGATTTCCTGCCACACATTGAATTGGTTGTCGGCGGACACCCAATTCCCAATGAAAACGGTCTGGTGGCCAGCCGCCGCATGCTGGAAATAGTGGATCAAGCCACTCCGGATGACCTATTCATCGGTCTCATCAGCGGAGGCAGTTCCGCCTTGATGAATTGTCCTGTTTCCGGCATTAGTCTTGATGACGAGCAGCGGGCGACCGAGGCACTGCTGAAGAGTGGCGCCCGCATCCTTGAGATTAACGCCGTGCGGCGCCATATCTCAGCTACTAATGGCGGCCGACTGGCGCAGAAGGTCGAAGCCGCAGGCGCGGAGATGATCACCTTCTTCATCTCCGATATGCTTAGCGCCAACGCGACCATCGACCCCGCGCAACCAGTAGAGCACTTCTTCGGTACACCCTGCGCGCCTGATGCCACCACGCTTCAGGACGCGCTTGATGTACTAATGAAATACGGCCTTGCGGCGAAGCTTCCACGCGTATTCGAATTCCTGCGAGATGCCACCGAGAAGGACGAAACTCCCAAGAAATTTAACAATCGGATCCATCACTTCGTTCTGAGCTGGCCGGCGAATGCCTGCGAGGCGGCAAAGCAGGCAGCCGAGGCGCGCGGCCTCGCGCCCTGCATATTGAGCACTGTGTTGGAGGGCGAGAGCAGCGAGGCGGGAACTTTCCTCGCCTCTATCGCCAGAGAAGTCCGGTTAAACAATCGGCCCGTCGCCGCGCCATGCCTGCTCATCGCCGTCGGAGAGACAACCACTCGTGTGGAAGGCGCATGTGGTGAAGGAGGTCCCTCGCAAGAACTTGCCCTGGGCTTTGCCCTTGAAGTTGCGGGCCATCGCGGTATTTGCTTGTGCGCTTTGGACACCGATGGGACCGATGGTCCTACTGCGATCGCGGGAGGGTTAGTCGACGGAACCACCATCGAGCGCGCAAGAGAACAAGGATTGGACCCGTACAAGTTGCTGGTGGCACACGACAGCTCGGCGGTACTTCGAGCCGTCGGCGACGATGTTTGCACCGGCAATACAGGGACCAACGTCTGCGATCTGAACATTATTTATATTTCCGGTGAAGCACTAAGCTGACGCGGAACAACTTGGGAGGCATTTCGATGGCAACTGATGTGATTACGGAAATAAAGGCTCGCGAAATCCTGGACAGCAAAGCACGGCCCATGGTCGAGGTGGACATTATCACCAATGATGGCGTGCTAGGGCGCGGCACTTCTCCATGCGGAACTTCTACGGGGTCACACGAAGCCTTCGTGTTGCGGGATGGCGGCAAACGTTACGGGGGCCTAGGCGTTCAACACGCAGTGCACAACGTGTTGGATGTGATTTCGCCGGTGTTGAAGGGTCGCAGTGTTATGGACCAGAAGGCCATCGACGAACTGATGATCGAGTTGGACGGGACCGCGAACAAGTCGCGGCTTGGCGCTAATGCCATCTACAGCGTGTCCATTGCTGTGGCGCGCGCGGCGGCCGCGACCCTGCATGTGCCGCTTTACCGGTACTTGGGAGGACCTGATGCCTGCATGCTTCCGGTACCGATGTTTAACATGATCAATGGCGGATCTTACGCAGCCGCTCAACTGGAGATACAGGAGTTCCATCTCATTCCCACAACAGCAAAGCGGTATTCCGAAGCATTACAGATGGGAGTCGAGGTGTATGCAGCCTTGGGTGAGGTCATCAAGCAGCGTTACGGTAAAGATCGTCTTTATATCGGTGTTTATGCCGGGTACGGTGTTCCTACGAGCGACCCTGGAGAGGTGCTTGAACTTCTGCTCGCAGCGGCAGAGGCGGCGGGCTACGGTGGCCAGTGCCGAGTCGGATTGGACTGCGCCGCAAGCGAGTTCTATGACTCCGCAACCAGCCAGTACCATCTTGGCGGAAAACTATTGGGCCGAGAGGAACTTATCAGCCTGCTCGAGGGTCTCGCCCGCAAATACAACCTGTTCATGATCGAAGATCCATTGGACGAGAACGACTTTGAGGGCTTCGCGGAGATCACTCATCGAATCCCTGTCCTGATCAACGGCGATGATTTTCTTGTAACCAATCTTCAGCGCCTCAAGCGTGCGGTCGAACTCGGGGCCGCGAATGCAATGCTGCTTAAGCCGAACCAGATCGGGACCATCTCCGAAGCTACCGAGGCAGCTCGTTATGCACAGGCACACGGGTACAAGGTCGTTGGCTCCGGAAGGGCTGGGGGAATCGATGACCCTGTCACTGATATTGCCTTTGCTGTTGGAGCCCAATGTGTGAAGTACGGAGCGCCGAGATCAGGTGAGCGAATCGGTATGTACAACTGCCTCTTGCGATTTGAGGAGGAATTGGGCTCTATGGCTCGTTTTGCTGGACCACAAATCTTCGCGCCATCGACTCCAGCCGCAAAGCTCTCCCGCTGAGGCCGAAGACTGACTTCTGTCATGATGAGAGTCGTATCTTATCGGGCCGCATGAAAAGTCTTGGTGCGCTGTTGCTGCGGGTAGGCAATATGGCAGAAGCTCATGGGTGTCCTCCCGGTAAACGGGCTTGATAGATTACGAGGTGCGTGTAGGCAACGGTGAGCAACGGCGTCGGGATCTTGGCTTGCCGGCCGCGCGCCAGCAGGTCGCCGATGATCTGCCCGGCCTCTATCGGGCGACCCTTCTCCATATCCCGATACATCGACGAGGCCTGGGTGGATCCCTTCGCTGTCAGTAGCGCTCTGGTGTCGGCGAGGAACTCCTCGCTCGGTGGCCGACCGACCGCCTTCGCTACGGAAACGACCTCGTTGAAGAACCGAAGCACGAAGTCGGCGCCTCCTGGCGCCGCTTCGAGCTCACCGATATTACCGCGCATCAGGCAAGTCGCGCCCCCGATGGTAGCAAGGAGCACCCACTTCTCCCACATCTCCCGTTCGATCACTGGTGACAACCGGGCGTCGAAGCCAGCACCCTGCATGAAGACGTCGAGTTGCTTGATGCGGGGGGACTCCATCCCGTTCATCTCTCCGTAGGCGAGCTCCTGGGGTTTGCTGAGCTGTACGATACGACCGATGTCATCAACCATGGTCGCTACCTTGCAGACGCATCCAACCACGGCCTTTTCGCCGAAGCGCGCGTGGAGCAGATCAACATGTTTCATACCATTGAGAACCGGCAATATCATCGTATTCGGGCCGACGGCCGGCGCCATATCACAGAGCGCCGTATCAAGCGAGAAACCCTTCACAGTCAAGAGCACCACATCGAACGGGTCGCTGATGTCCCCCGCGGTGACGAGTCGCGGCCTGAGCGTGACATCACCGTGCGGGCTGACAATCTGTAAGCCATATGCGCGCAGGTGCTCCGCACGGACAGGACGGACGAGAAACGTTACATCGCGGCCTGCCTCCGCAAGACGGCCACCAAAGTATCCGCCGGTTGAGCCGGCGGCGACGACCAGAATGCGCATACTCCGACTCCTTTGTTTGTCTTACTAACCCGTATTCTCAGGTTCAAGATATTTCCTTTGAACCGCACATACCGCTTTACCTTGACCAGCAAATCAGCAATCGTGTAGAAATCATGCGATCGCCTATATTCTTCATACTGGCAAGCTTCGTCGTAGAGGCTCTTGGGTTGCGGAATGCGATAGGCCCGGGTTGTTTTTATGCGGCCTCCCTGTCGGTTTTGGTTTGCCAGGTTCCGCGTTACTGCAGAGGAACGCGGAAGTGTTCGTTTCGTTAGCTTAAGCTAAACCCCGAGTATAGCGAACGGCACAACTCGGGACGGCGCCGCTGACAGGTCTGTCCGCGTTATTCTAAAGGAACCCAAAGCTGGCACGGCCGTTGCCGAGATCGGAACACAGTGATGTTCAGCTTCACGCGATTCCGGCCTTCGGTAAACAACGCATTCTTAGACATCGAGCTCTGTCATAGGCACCTACAAGGCGCTGACTGCCTTAAAAAGCTTTATACACTCGTCGTAAGCCATTTAAATCATTTATTGACTCCGCACCATGTTCCGTAATAATTACCGTAGGCTCTACTCGAACTCCCCCAAAAGGCAACCCGTGCAAGTCATACTTAATGCCAAAAACCATATCAGGCTCAAACACAAAGTCACTGTTCGGTCCTAAGTCCGGGTATTCTACGACCTCCAAGCCGACTCCATGGCCGATCGCTCGCATGCCTTTGGTGTATGGTAAGAAATATTGCGACAAGCCTGCCTCTGTGGTAATCCGCAACGTCTCTCGAAACAGTTCACCGCCTGTCATGCCCGGCCTGATGTAATCAACCATCCGTTCATTCGTTTCATAGGCAAAGTTCAACACTTTGATTTGCTCTTCGCCAGCGCCATCCATTGCGATGGTCATACCAGTGTCAGAACAGTAGCCCGCTACTGAAGGGTTAAAATCGAACCACACATAATCGCCACGTTCAATCTTTCGATCCGAAGGACGCCACGTCGGTAAATCCGTGTGCGGTCCCGATACGACAAGATATGCAGAACCGATATCCCCCCCGCGCGAGCGAGTAATGTATTCGCCGATGGCAGAGAGCTCGACTTCTGTCTTGCCAATCGCAACCTCTTCCAATGCGGCACGAATGCTGTCGTCCGCCAGCTCGCCGGCTTCGCGAATAACTGCCAGCTCATTTGGGCTCTTGCGCAGGCGCTCCATTTTAACGATCTCAGAAGCTTCGACCAGCGTAATGCCAGAAAGGCTTTGCTCCATCTCCCTGAAATGAGAGATTGGAAACAACTCTTCGCCAACGACGCCGACCCTTCTTATTGGAAAAGGTAACTCCTGTACTAAAGCCGGTAACACGTTTCGCATCTCGTATATTGAGTGCGCATTCTTGACCCAAGAAAACCGACGGGCTGCAAAACGATTCAGATTCCCAACAAACGCATGAATCTCGCCTTCGAGCGGCAGAAACAGCGCGTGTGCTGACTCTTCAACACAGTTGATCGTTCTAAAGTTTGTGTAATACATGGAATAGCCTGGGTGATATTCGTCGCTGTAAATGAAAAGAGCATCCACCCCGGTCTGCTTCATCCGGGCTCTCGTTTTCGATACCCGACTGTCAAACTCGGACGGCCTAACTTCTATGGTCACAATTTTCTCCAATCTAGGATCATCCAGCTCAAAGCAATGGGTGCACACGGAATGGGGCAACCGCGTCGAATATCGAGCTAGCCGCCTAAGCAGAGTGGCTGGACGGATTTCATCCCCTCTTTCCCCAAGCCCGAATTCTCACATGTGAAACAACTTTGGCAATGCCAATGAAATCTGCGGAAACAAAATTACTATCGATAGGTCAATCAGTAGAGCAAATATAAACGGTAATATGGCTCGGAATGCCTGCTCAAGCGGGACATTGCTGATGGATGACGCAGTATATAAACAAAATCCAATTGGAGGCATGTTAATTCCTACCGCCGAGTTCACCAACACAATGATCCCGAAAGCTACGGGGTCCAGCCCCATGGACGTTATCACCGGCAATATAACGGGAAGTACAACAATAATGCTCGATATCGTCTCAAGCATGGTATGAATGATGAGGAGGAATACGTTGATCAACAGAAGCAGAAACAGCTTATTGCTGGTCATTTGCAATAAGCTGCTAGCAACCTGATGAGCGATACGCTCTCGAATGAGGAAAGCTCCGAGAACGAAGGCCAGTCCTAACAGGAACGATACCCGGGTGGTGTTGATTACCGTCTTTATCAATATCGTTTTAAAATTCGCAAACGTCAGCTCTTTGTAGGCAAACTTACTAATGACGATTACGTAACACGCCGCAATTACTCCAGACTCTGTCGGCGTAAACAAGCCGCCGAGTATGCCGCCTAGAATAATCATCGGCGCTATGAGCGCGAAGGCAGCGTTCTTGAATGACTTCCAGATCGTACGCAATGAAAACTCTTGAACGGCAGAATAGTTCCGCTTGATCGCGGTTATGTAATTTACGACCATGAAGGACACCGCCACGAGAAGGCCTGGCAGAAAACTTGCGATAAACATCTTGCCAACGGAGACATTGGCGACGTAAGCGTACACAATAGAACACATGGAGGGCGGAAACAGCAGGCCGAGCGAACCCGAGGCTGATTGGAGAGCCGTGGCAAACGGTACTGCGTAACCCCTCGCCACCATGCCTGGAATCATGACCGAACCGATGGCAGCAGTATCCGCGGTTGCAGAACCAGAGATGTCCGCGAAGAACAGGCTTGCAACAACTGTTACCATGCCCAAGCCGCCGCGGACGAACCCAACCAGCGACTGCGCAAAATCGATTAGCCGCCGCGAGATGCCACCCGTGTCCATGACAGCCCCTGTCAGCATGAAGAATGGAATCGCAAGCAACTCGAACTTGTTCAGATTCGCGAAAAACTGTTGGGGAACAACCAGAATCGGCGTGCCCGAAATAGCAAGTGCCAGAATAGCGCAGATGCCTATTGTAACCGCAACCGGCACGCCCAACGCCAGCATACCGAGACCTACAACTAACGTTCCCATAGCTGTTCCTTGCTTACTTTTTGCCGGTCGTTCGCGCGTCGGGTCGCGCAAGCCATTATGTGATCTAAAGAGTGAACGATCAGCGCCATCCCTCCAATGGGTATGGCGACATATGGATATCTCATCGATATGGGAAGCGACGAGGCTGTTTCCGCCCCCATTCGCAAGATCATTTGCCCGCCATAGAGCAAGAAGATTACTCCCAGGGCGAATACCACCAGATCAGAAATGACGACCGTGATGCTTCGCAGGCGCTCCGGCAACCGCTCCACCATGATGAGAACGGAGGGGTGCGCGCCGAGCTTATAGCCAATAGCAGCGCCTAGACAGGTCAGCCATACGAACAAATAGCCCAATAGCTCCTCATTCCATGACAAGGAACTTTTCAAAACAAAGCGGTAGACGATTCCGAGACCTCCAACTATCACCATAACGCACAGTATTGTACAGCTTACAAACAAGAACGATCGTTGAATCCACTCACTAAGCACATGAAAGAAGCGCACTACAGCCTTCATATTCCGCCTCACGCCCCGCCTCTCCCCTTCCGACAGGGAGAGGCGAATACCAGGATATTCACTTCGCGGCTGCTGCTTTCGCCGCCACGATTTCGCGATAGAGAGATTCGCCGCTGGGAATCTTGCTGATCAGATCAGCGCGTATTGCGTTCGTGGCTTCAATCCAGGGCTTAGTGTCGACGTGAATAATGTGAACTCCCTTCTGCTCTATTTCTTTCAGCGCTTTGTCGGTGTCGTCTTTGTATAGCTTTATATCGTATTGGGCTGCCTGCTTCGCGGCATCGAGAATAGCATTTTGGTCGTCTTTAGGAAGCTTGTCCATGACTGCTTTACTCATGAGGAAGACTATCGCCTGGTCATTGATGCGAGTAAGCGAATAGTTCTTTGCTACCTCCAGGAACTTGTCTTTAACAAACTGATCGGGTGGAGTATCGCCACCATCTACAACGCCCTGCTGTACCGCCAAATACAGTTCGCTGTATGCCAATGGAGTAGGATTTGCTCCAAGCGCGCGAAATGCGTTTACATAGCCGGGACTTTGCAGAACCCGTATCTTAAGACCTTTCAGGTCGTTGAGCGTTCTGACGGGTTTATTGGCGGTAAAGACGTTGCGTTCCAGGCAAGAAAACCATGCCAGGCCAACGAGATCATGTTGGGGAAGCATATTCATAAACGTGTTTCCCACTGGACCTTGTAATATGCGGTTTGCCTGGTCCACGCTGTCAAACAGATAGGGCACATCGAATATCTGCCATTCTTTCACGGTATTTTCTACTACCGCCTGCGCTATGATCGCCAGATCTTGCGTACCTGTCCTCACGGCCTGAGTCATCTGCACCTCACCACCAAGCTGCGACTGCGGGTACACGGCGATTTCAATTCTCCCGTTCGTTTTGTCTTTCACTAACCGTGCAAACTCTAAAGAGGCTAATTGGTAGTGAGTGTCAATTGTCTGCACATGTCCCAAGCGCAAAACTATGTGAGCTGGCGTAGATTTGCTAGAATTGCAGCCGTAAACAACGGTAAGCATCGCTATTGAAAGAACGGTTGCAACCGCAGAGGTAACCTTCTTGCCGAAACTCATTTCGAATCCTCCCTGTCTCTAAAACTCGTGTGAAAAGCTGCTGTCGTGATGTCCTGCATGATGATTAGCGCACTGACGCTGCGCAACCGGAACATTCGTGCTGGGAGCAGCCGCCATGGAACTCTTGCAGGATTTGCCAAACTCTGAATTCAAGACCTTCTCGGAAAACAGCAAGTCCTTCGTACGCAGAAATGGGTTACGTAAACTGAAAAGACAGTTCATGAGCGTAGACGCTTGGCCGCGACGTCCGAAAGTATTTTGCGGACTGGGAGAAAGCGGCATTGGCCTTGAACTCAAGAGTGGGAAATCTCGAGGGATATCTTAGCTAAGATCTTGGTTCCTTGTCACGGTTTTTGGGAACCCGCAGCGGGATGGCAAGATCGCGAAGTGAGCATCGCTTTCCGCGGCTCTACCGGCCTTATTAGGCAGTTATCCGTTTGTGAGATTTTGCTTTGGCCGTTCTTCAACTAGGCGGGCGCGAGGTGGCGTTAGGCGCCCCTTGTCGGGCTTCGTGGCAGATTCGACGGCCTGAACGGATGGTCGGCCCCCGGAAAATGAAACTTCCCGACGACCGCCTAAGTTCCGGATAGCTCGTCACGCTGACACAGTCGCCAAGCTGGAGTGCGGTATTGAACGGGTGCAGCGGCGTTCGTCTGGGGCAGAGAACGTTGGATGATTGTGCAGCACAGATCTTCTTGCCGTTCCGAGGACGCCTCAGAGGATCTCAACAGGAACTACATCGCCGGACCGCAACTTGTTGCAGAGCAGCCGAATCACCTCTGCCCTGCGCCGACGAAGCTTTTCGAACTCCATTTCAAACTTTCTGATGAAGCAGCAAGCGCCGCAGTCCGGTTTAAACTCCCGGTGCTGTTTGCAGCGGATATCGATTTGGACAAGTGTTCGGCTCACCTGCTGTTCACGAACCCAGAGGTTTGGGGCCGGCATTGGCTGCGACCAGAAGGCTGGATTTGGCGTGGGGCGCAACCGGCCATGAAGGGCTTTCACGCAGTGTTTAGGCGATAGCCTTTTGTGGCTATCGAAGCTGTTTCCTGGCCACAGATAATTCTCAGTTAACCGGGTTGTTTTCGAATTTCTTCGCGGGTGGGGCTGAATTCTGCGCCACAGTCTGCCACGCTGAGTCCGAGCAAAGTCACCGTTACGATTCCAGGCCAGAGCTTCATAGGAATCTCCTTGTTCAGCGCTGAATCGCTCGTGTTGTATTGCCTGCGAGCGGCTTGGCAAGGCCAAAGCGGCGAAGCCACGAAAGATGGAGCGGTGCCGTACCATTTTGAACTTTGACCAATTCGAGTTTGAACCAAGACCCCGCTGCAACCCGTCATCAGGGAAATCGAATTCCCTGATACGCCCCTGATAATTCCCTGTTCGATTCAACTCTTAAATTTGGTGATTGGTCCAATAACTTAAACAAAATTAGACGCTTACAGCGATAAATGCCGAATTAGACGGGCCGAAATCGGCAAAATTCCCTGTATTTTTCCCTGTTAGCAGGGAATTTGGCAGAGAACGGTTCGCTCGCGACTGCATCCTCCGCCAGTTCTTGAGTTTCCCTATCATTCCATGCCGAGTCTTACGCATTGGAAGCTGCCTGATGACGTAGCACGTTTCGGCCACGATTTCCGGATGAACACACGTATCTTGCTGTTAATAAGAAGATTACGTCCTAAGAAATAACAGAATTCCCTGCGCGCATTGTCCTTTCGTAATTGATGAAAATTGAGTACTATCCAGTTCTGTTTCAAAGGAAATTACAGGCAATTCGGGGGTTGCCGAGGAGATAGCTCCAGCACCGCCCGAGTCCTCCCTGTTCAGGATTCTTGTAAGCAGGCCGTTTGGCGCAAGGCGCTAGAGGCCAACGAGAAAAGGAGAGCCTCATGCACGCATCGCGCACTCAGAAGGGACATTGGGTCCGTTTTGTCGCGGAGATACTCATCATATTGTGCTCGGTCGGATTATTAGCCCAAGCCGAAGATAAGAATAAGAAGCCAGCAGCGAGCCCGCCTCCTAGAGCCGCGGCGCCCGCCAAAGCACCCGCCAGAGCGCCGGCTGCAACGGCATCCAAGCCCGCGAGCCGCCCCGCTCCTACCGCGAACAAGCCGAATGTCAGTGGGACCAGGACGGCGGGTCCGACAACATCCAAGCCTACTGTCACTGCCCCCACCACTGGAGGCGGAACGAAGACAGCGGGTCCGACAACATCCAAGCCCACTGTCACTGCCCCCACCACTGGAGGTAGAACGAAGACAGCGGGTCCGACAACAGGCACGCCTGGAGGCCGTCCCGCCCCTACGGCTGCAAGCGGAACGAAGCCAGCGAGTACAACCACAGGGACGCCTGGAGGTCACCCCGAACACCGGGCAAACGCGGGCCTTTCGGGAAGGCCTGCACCCACTGGGAGCCACCAGACTCGGTTGCAGAACGGCAGCGCGGTGCAGAGGCGTCCCAATGGCAGAGTCAGCGATGTGCATGATGCCAGGCGCGGAATGGATGTTCACCGCGGTTTGAACGGGAGCCGGCGCGTCTCAGTGGAGCGCCCTGACCACTCCAGAATCGTTGCCGAGCGGGGCCGTGCGGGATATGTTCAGCGCCCGTATATGTATCACGGGCACGAATTTGCGCGGCGCACATACTACTACAACGGGCGGGCGTATGACCGCTACTACCGCGGGTACAGCTACCATGGCGTCTACATGCATGTGTATGCTCCCTTCCGCTACTACCCGGTTGCGTTTTATGGATGGGCGTATAACCCGTGGTTCACGCCGGTGGTATACCCATGGGGTTGGGCTGGCAATCCTTGGTTCGGATATTACGGCTTTTATTTCACCCCCTACCCGGTGTACGCGAGCCCTGCGCTTTGGTTGACGGACTATTTGCTGGCGGCCAATCTGACGGCCGCGTATGCGGCGCAGCAGGAGGTACAGGCACAGGCGGCTGCTCGACAGGCCCCTGAAGGAGCTGCGGCGCTCACGCCGGAAGTGAAACAGATGATCGCCGATGAGGTGAAGAACCAGATTGCTCTGGAGAACGCCGAGGCGCAACAGAATGCCAGGAACGAGGACATCGACCCAGCGTCCAGCAGTATCAGCAGGTTGTTGAAGGATGGTCATACCCATGTGTTCGTGGTTGGTAGCGCGCTGGATGTGGTCGACGCCTCCGGAGCGGAGTGTGCACTCAGCGATGGTGATGTGCTGAAGCTGGTAGCGCCGCCGGAAGCCTCTGACACAGAGGCGAATCTGGTGGTGTTGTCGAGCAAAGGCGGTCTGGAGTGTCGGAAGGCTGCCGTGGTCTCGGTCGCTTTCGCCGACTTGCAGGATATGCAAAACCATATGCGGGAGATTGTTGATCAGGGCCTGCAGGAGCTTCAGGAGAAGCAGGGCAAGGGCGGACTGCCGACAGCTCCACCGTCTGCCATGGCCGCGCCGGTCAATACGGCCTTTGCGCAGAGTGCTCCACCACCAGACGCGAATGCCATTGCCGAGATTAACCAACAGCTAAAGGAAGCCGACTTGGCTGAACAGGATGTTGTCAGCCAGGCACAACTGGAGCCTGGAGCAGCTCCGCCAACTACGGCCGCAGCCCCGAAGACGATCGCGGTTGGACAAAGCATCAACGAGGTGACAGCGATTCTTGGGCCTCCGGTCACGGTGGTCGATCTGGGTTCCAAGAAGATCTACAAGTACAAAGACTTGAAGATCAGTTTCAAAGATGGCAAAGTCGCCGATGTGGAGTAATGCCACCACTCCAAGTGGTCTTTAAGTTGTGCTGCCCCAGCTTGGATTTTGCAGTTTTGGGCCGGGCTCCAAGCTGGGACAAATCAGCACAACTATCTGGTCACTCTGGATGCCGCGAAAGGGAACTGGTGAAGCCCTGCTGAAAAGCGGGGCTTCTGTTTCTTCGTAAGAGAATCTTCACCCCGGCGCAGAACCACAAGCGATAGCGTTTCCTAGTGGACCGGCAAGCAAGCAGCACGTATCCTGATACTTCTTAGCAAACCGCGACGGACAGGAGAGCCGGCTCGGGAATCTCATGCAAGCGGCTCTGTCGGTACAGTCGTGTGCGTGATTGCGGCTTTGTGGGAGAGTTGTAATGCACCGGCTAACAGAACAGAACCTGCAAGAGGGATCGGGATCAGAGCTACTCGGCGCAACCCGCGGTAAATCGCGGTTGGTTCGCATACTCCGGTCAAACTACCTCCTGTTCGCTGTTCTGGCCATTGTCGCCGCCTGTATTGCACACAGAATCTCGCTCGGCGAATTTCACCTCAACTTCGACGAGAGTATTCATGCCATGAGCGGGTACTTCTTCCTGGACTTTGCCCGGGAGCTACCGCTTTCGCATCCGGCACGCTACGCTTACCTCTACTATGCGCATTACCCTGCGCTGGGCGGGCTTATTCATTGGCCTCCTGCCTTCTATGTTTGCGAGGCGTTAGCCTTCGGAGTCTTTGGCCCCTCGGTGGCAAGCGCCCGCTTCACGGTTCTTTGCTTTTCGCTCCTCGGAATTTTTTTCTGGTATCGCCTGGTGAAGCGGTTTCTGGGCGAATGGCCCGCGGCCTTCTCGAGCCTGATGTTTGCGCTCGTGCCATCGATGTTGTTGTACGAGAAATCGGTGATGTTGGAAGTTCCAGCCCTGGCAGTATCCTCGGCTGCCATCTACTACTGGGTTCGATATTGCCAGGACGAGCGTGTACGGGACCTCTACATCTTTGCCGTCTTCACGGCGGTGGCCGCTCTCATCAAATACACTACGTTCTACCTTGCGCCGTTTTGCCTGCTTACGACGTTCGCAATGAGGAAATGGCGCCTGGTGCTGCGCTGGCGCTCATTGCTTGCCCTGGCAATCATCGTAGCCGCAATCAGTTCCTACTATTACCTGTTGTTCACGCTGCACTGGGGCAGCATGTCAAATTTTACGCATGTGCAGCATAGTAATCCTCTTGCCGGATTTGCCTATTATTGGATCATCGCCCGGGAGCAGTTGGGGTGGCCGTTGTTTCTGTTGTCTATCGCAGGCATGCTGAGCTCGCACTGGTGGGACAAGAGCGGCGGTTCGAAAGTCATGTTCAGTTGGATCGCCGCCTGCTACGTGACTTTTTCAATTTTAGAGATCAAGCAGGGACGCCACGTCCTTTTCTGGGTACCGGCGTTCGTCTACTTCGCTGCCGGGTTTCTCCTAAGCGACCACTGGCCGAAGCCGGTGCGACTGGCAGGGCGCTCGGCCGCTATTTTCCTCAGTTGCTGGGCGATTCTGGCCGGTTGGGCGTTTCAGCGTCCGTACGTGCAAGGATATGCCGAGGTCGCGCAGAAGATCGCTTCCATCAGTGATCGCGGTGTAATCCTGTACGATGCGAATCTCTCCGGCACTTTCACGTTTTTTCTCCACAGGCACGATCCTCAGAGGCGGTTTGTCGTATTGCGCAAGCTTCTGTATGTCTCCCGCATGAAGGAAGAGGGCGGCAGTGTTGAACTGCTCCATACCCGCGAGGAGGTACTTGCGAGCCTGAAGAATTACGGGGTCCGATACATCGTTGTCTCGGAAGGATCGGAACTGGAGGCTCCGGTTCAACAGAAGCTGCGCGATCTGCTAACCAGGCCGGAGTTTCGACTGATTGCCCGGATTCCCATTCAAAGCAACGATATAAACTGGCGTGACAGTGTGGCAGTGTACGAAAATACCGCGCTTCAAATTCCGCAGGATCAACAGCTCAATATCCCGATGTACACGCTGCCGTATGACATCGTCGTACCGTTAAATGACTTGCATGCCTGGTAGAGCACCTGATAGAAGCGCGGGTGTGCTCTGGATAAAAAAATCGAGGGCCACGGGTGTACGGAACAAAAGGCAGCCATTAGGGGATCACAGCGGCCGGAGCTAAGTACCGAGAAACTTAGCCGGATGCTCATTTGGCTAACATGGGGGCGCTTTGGTGCTAGCCGCTCCGACTGGTTGCAGATCGCCCGGGTTCGCCGGCCGTCACTTTATGCTCGCCAGATGACCCCTGCCAGGAAGATAATTTCCGCAAGCAACGTATTCAGAATTTCTATGATCTTTCGCCGGCGTCGGGCAGGGCGGAGGGATCGTTTGCGCTTGACGGAACCGTGGCGGCGCTGGTTTGCGGCTGCCAGGGTGATTCCTTGGGCCGACGCCCAATTACGAGGGTTGTATAGGAGGAAGGGGCAATGTTGGAGCAGTCGCAGCAGCGCGAGCCGGAACTGAGTGTGGACACGCGCACCTTGATGATTCTTGCTTTTTCGGCGACGGCGGGAGTATTGGTCGAGTTCTATGATTTCTTCATCTTTGGATATGCCGCGGCCAGTGCCTTCCCATCGGTATTTTTTCCTAAGCTATCCCCTACCTTGGCCATGGTGTTCTCGTACCTGGCATTCGGAGCTGGCTTTCCGGCCCGGCTGCTGGGCGCGTTCATCTTCGGACACTTCGGGGATAAGACAGGCCGGAAGTATGCATTCCTAATCAACATTCTGATCGTGGGCGTCACCACCTGTCTTACTGGCCTGCTGCCCGGATACGCGAGCATTGGTGTTGCGGCTCCTCTCCTGCTGGTGACGTTGCGGATTGTCCAGGGCATCGGGCTTGGTGGCGAGTTTGGCGGCGCCTCTTCACTGCTGGCGGAATTTGGCGCCAGACGGAAATCCCGCGCCTTCTGGGTGTCTCTCGCCAACATGGGCATTCCCCTGGGCGCCATGGCTGCCAGCACCGTCATGTTCATGCTCAACAAGAGCTTCAAGACGACCGGCTGGCGCGTTGCCATGCTGCTCTCAGCCGTGATCGTGATCCCGGCGCTGCTGGCACGCTACAAGCTCGCCGATACGCCCCTGTTCGAGCGGCTCAAGCAAAAGGATATGCTCGCCAAGATGCCGAGTTTTGCGGTGTTCAAAAAGTATTCGCGTCCCATCTTTCTGCTCGCGCTGGTATCGGCCTTCCAGCAGATGGACGGGTATGTGACTGGAACCTACATCATCTCGTTTCATGCGCTGGCTGGCATTCCGCTGGCAACTACGGCAGTTATCCTATTTCTCAGCCGCATCGGGGATATCGCAGGCGTTGCCATCAGCGGGCCTTTCGCCGATCTCTTCAAGCGCAGAATGGTCGCCTATATCGCCATTGGGTGTACGACGCTTCTCTCGTATCCGCTAGTGATGGCGATTCTGGCCAGAAACATTATGTGGTGCATAATTCTGCAACTCCTGATCACCTTCTTCGGAGTCGGACTGTTGCACGGGCTCGCCCCAATTTTGACCTCGGAGAGTTTTCCGACGAAGTTCAGATACTCCGGCACGGGCATTTCTTACAGCATATCTGCCATTATGGGCGGAATGGTTGCCCCGTCGGTATTGGCGGGAATGATCGGTCAGAATGTTCTTCGCAATTGGCACTGGGTGCCCATCGTCTACGGATTCTACTGTGTGGTGGCCATGGTGGCGCTGCTGTTCATCCGCGAGACGCGGGATATGAGCCTGGAGGAACTCGATCACCAGGAGGACTCGCGCCCCGCGCAGAAAGTGAATGCGTAGGGATTAATGCCTTGTACGCTGATCTCAGAGCAGCCTGCTAGTCTGATGTCCCGGATATTTTGTGCAATAAATGTTGGCGATGTCATTCTGAGCAACCGAAGGGAGCGAAGAATCCCAGCATTGCGTGGAGTTGAGACACCGCCGAAGGATTTCATCAAAAAGCCCAGAGCGGCGCGGGGTGTGACAGTTTCCTGGGATGCTTCGCTGCGCTCAGCATGACACTCGAAGTTATGTCACGAACTTCTGCGACGCCATACTATCCGGAGGCTGAGATCAGGTATTCCTCGAAGTTGAGTCCCGCCACGCGGATGTAGTCCGGGCGAACCTCCAGCAGGTTCACCAGCGGGACGTGATTGCCCGGAACGCCAAAGCGGGCGAGAACCAGCTCGACTGGAATCGCGCCTTCCACGGCTGCAACCTTCACCACGTGCTGCCCGGCCGATCCTGCTGGCGCGAGGCGGTCCGTAAATCCGTGCTTGAGCTTCAAACCCTGGGAGAGAAGAAAGTCCAGCACAAGGCCCGCTGCCCGGAAGCCCGCCAGTTCACCGTGGCGGTCTTTAGGATCTTCGGGACCCAGAGCAAGCCAATCGGTCAGCAGCCGGTAGGTAAAACCCCACAAGGGCATGCCGTCCAGGTCAATCGCGGGAAACAACATTTCCCCCGGACGATGCGGCACCGGGCGCAGGCGGTGCTGAGCGGGGTCGCACAGCAGGCTGCGCGGAATCCACACTGCCGCCACCGCTTCGCGCGGATCGAGAACGGTGGGCAGTTTGGCATCCACCCCAAAGACAAAGGGAGCGACGTGCACGAACGGCCCGGTTCTGCGCCGCGCCACCACGATTGGCAACGCCGCTTCCATGTGCTCGCGGCCAAGACGGATGCCGCACTCTTCCTCGAGTTCGCGGAGGGCCGTGTGCAGAGGATCGGCGTCCTCCGGATCGCGCCGGCCTCCGGGAAACGACCAGTGCCCCGACCAGGAATCTTCCTGCCTCTCCGAGCGCCGGATGAACAGAATGGATTCGTCTTGCCCGCGCGTGCGCACAATCGCGACTGCTGCTTCAGCTTCCGTAAGAGTCATCCTCCTGCCTTGGTCGAGAGTCGCGTGCGGCGCTGTTACTTTATCCCTTCGATCAACTTGGCCACCCGGTATTCGTGGCGCAGAGTGCGCTTCAGCACGGGGTCGATCATCTCCAGTTCATAGGAATCCGCGTAGATCAGTTGCTTGCCGACCGTATTGATGGTGCCGGAGAAAAACACGCTGTTATTCAGGTTCTCGATTCCCAGCTTTTTGAAAATTGGCTTCCACTCTTCCGGACTCATCAAAGCGGCCAGCGTGGCGTCCTGGTAGAGCGAGCGCTTGCCGTCCTTGGTTACCCAGCATTTCAGTTGAATCTGGTCCCAATGATCTTTCACTTCGTCGTAAAGCCAGATCTGTTGCGGAATCACATTGGGACAGGCTTGCTTTGATTTGGCGACGCTGAAGTTCTCCAGCACGCGGTCTGTGTGGTCGCTGCCCACGGTCACGTAAGCGATGCCCGCCTGCCACAGAATCGCGTATTCGATTTCGCCGCTGGTCTCGGCATTCTGCACTTGTAAGTATCTGCCGGTGGTCAGGTTGTAGTTCGCCAGCGGATACAGCGTGGGAGTCGTTGTCGGCGCGGGCACCCCTACCTTTGCCAGCTCCTCGATGTGCTCGCGCACGTGCTGCTGGTTGCGCGCCGCATAACCGCCGTTGAAGATGTTCCACACCACCATGCCGATCTTGTCTTTGCTGCCGTTCTTGTAAAGCACTTCCAGCTCAACAATGTTTCTCATCGAATCCTCTCTCGCTCGGTGCTCTAACTATTGTGGTTACACTTCCGCCTGTGCAGCTAATCCATATCTTCTTGATCTTCTTGCAAAACAATAAATGATTGCCGCCGAATAAAAAATGTGTTTTAAACCGGTTCCGGGAAGGTATATCCCACGGACGACAATTCGGGGCCAAGCTCTCAACGGCCCCACATTAGCCAACCGCGGGCAAATGTGGGCCACTTCCGAGGGCTCTACGGTTCCGGCAAGAAGTCTTTTTCGGGGGAAGCGCCCGCCGCTGGCGGACCTCCACGGTTGCCGTGCACTTTTTCGTAGGTCTTAATGTACTCGCGAGCCGATACCGCCCAGGAGAAGTCGCGACTCATGCCATTGCGCATCAGCTTTTGCCACGCACGTTGATCCTTGAACACGCCGATGGCGGCGTGCACCGTTTCCAGCAGCGCCTCGCCGCTGTACTCGGAGAATTTGAAGCCGGTGCCTTTGCTGGTAACCGGGTCCCACGGTTCGATGGTGTCGTCGAGGCCGCCGGTGGCGCGGGCGACCGGGACCGTTCCGTAGCGCAGGCTGTAAATCTGGTTCAGCCCGCAGGGCTCGTACCGCGAGGGCATCAGGAACATGTCGGCGCCCGCTTCGATCTTGTGCGCCAACGCTTCGTCGTATGCGATTTTGACCAGGAACTTCCTGGGGAACTGCCGATTGAGACGACGGAACATTTCCTCATACGGCTTATCGCCGCTTCCGAGCACCACCAGGATGAGGTCCTCGTGCGCCAGACGATCGGCGATGTTGGAGATGAGGTCAAATCCCTTTTGCGCGGCGAAGCGCGAGACGATGCCGATGACCGGCAGATCGGTGGCTGCCGCCGCGCCGAACTGGGTCAGCAGATCACGTTTGCAGGCGGCCTTTTTTTCCAGGCAATCGGCGGAGTAGCGCTCGGCGATGTACGCGTCCTTCTCCGGATTCCACTGCTCGTAATCGACGCCGTTCAGAATGCCCACGATGGTGTGCGAACGGCTGTGCAACACGCCCTCCAGGCCAAAGCCGTATTCGGCGGTTTGAATCTCCTGGGCGTATTTCCGGCTGACCGTGGTGATGAAATCGGAATAGAGCAGCGCGCCTTTCAGCAGGTTCACCTTGCCGTAGAATTCGAGCTTGGCAATAGTGAACAGGTCCCAGGGAAGCATCAGCAGCGGGAGCGTGTCCGGCGGAAATAATCCCTGATAGCCGATATTGTGGATGGTGAACACGGTAGCGGCGTTGCGAAACGCCGGATCGTCGTTATACAACGAACTCAGCAGGATGGGGACCAGCGCCGACTGCCAGTCGTGGCAATGGAAAATGTCGGGCACGCCGAGAATCTTGCAGCCCTCGATGACGGCGCGGCAGAACAACGCGAAGCGCTCGGCGTTATCGTGGTAGTCGCCCAGCGCCGTGCCGTAGAGTCCTTCGCGGTCGAAAAATGGCGGATAGTCGATAAAGTAATATTGAACGTTGTTATGCAAGCCGCCGTCGAGAATGGAACAGAAACGATAGCGGTCGTCGAAAGGAACCGTGATGCTGGGCACCACGCAGGTAGCTGTTTCGAGCTTGGTTTGGCGGTACTTGGGAAGGAAGACGCTGACCTTCTGTCCCATGGCGGCGAGCGCCTGCGGCAGCGCTCCCACCACATCGGCGAGGCCTCCGGTCTTGGAAAACGGAACGCACTCCGAGGCGACGAACCCAACGTGCATGTCTACCCTCTCCTTACCGGGCCAAACCTCACCGGACGAAACAGCGATGCGCCGAGCCGAGTTGGCGTCCCGGCACTTCCTTCTCACAGCCTTGTTGAGTGTAAAAGCAGCGGCCAGGACGGTCAAACATGTCTAACACAGAATCTCACGAGGGCGAAAAACGCGCGTCGCGAAAACCGAAGCTTGGGCAGAACTTCCTGATCGATCACGGCGCGATGCGGAAGATCGTCGACGCCCTTGGCGATGTGTCGCAGCGCACGGTCATCGAGATTGGAGCCGGCAGCGGCGCCCTGACGAGCCTGCTGGTTCCGCGGGCCGGCCACCTGGTTGCCGTGGAGCTGGACCGCGTGCTGGCGGCACAGTTGCGCATGGAATACTCGCGTGAGCCGCACGTCGAGATCATCGAGGCCGACATCCTGACGGTCGATATCCGAACCATGATCGGCAACCGGACCGGGCCGCTGCGGGACTTGCGTCCGAGCGAGCCGCCAAAGGCAAGAGTGGTTGGCAATCTGCCTTACTACATCACTTCGGACATTCTGCTGCGCTTGTTTGGCGAGCACGGCTTCTTCGACCGCCTGGTGATCACGGTGCAGTTGGAGGTGGCCGATCGCCTTGCCGCCTCGCCGGGAACGCGCGACTACGGCTTGTTGTCGGCCACGGCCAATCTCTACGGACGGGTTGAAAAGCTCTTCGAGCTGCCGCCGGAGGCTTTCTCTCCGCCGCCGCAGGTGCATTCGGCGGCGCTGCGCATCGACATTGCTCCCCGCTTTGAGGAGCTGCAAGTCGACGAGCACGGATTCATCGAGTTTCTCAAGCGCTGTTTCGCTCAGAAGCGCAAAATGCTGTCGAACAATTTGCGCGAACATTTTCGCCCGGCTGTCGTAGGACAATCATTGCGGCAGGCCGGCATCGAGCCGCGAGCCAGGGCCGAAGCCGTCACGCTTGACCGGATGGCCGCTTTGTATCGCATACTAGAGCAGCTTTAAGCCTTCCGCGATTCTGGTCTGACGGCATCGACTGGTGCTAACAGACCCTGGAGGTGAATGGACCATGAGCACTCCGGTACGGCATCCCGCTGTGGCGGGTCAGTTCTATCCCTCGAATCCCAACAAGCTGCGGCAGGAGATCGAATCGTTTGTCCAACCCGGGCGGGAGAAGATCCGCGCCCTCGGCTGCGTGGTGCCCCACGCCGGCTACATGTATTCCGGACATGTGGCGGGCGCGGTCTATGCGCGGCTGGAATTGCCGCGCTGCTTTATCATCCTCTGCCCCAATCACACCGGGGCAGGGCAGCCGCTCGCCATCATGAGCCGGGGACACTGGCTGACTCCGCTGGGAGAAGCCGCCATCGACGAGCCACTGGCGGAGGAACTCAAACGCCAGTTTTCGCCCTTACGGGAAGATGCTGTCGCGCACTTTCGCGAGCACGCGCTGGAAGTTCAGCTTCCATTCCTGCAACAGATCGTGCGCGAATTTACCTTCGTGCCGATTGTGGTCGGCACCGGGCGGCTGGAAGTGCTGACGGAACTGGGATCGAGCCTGGCGCGGGTACTGAAGACGCCGACCCCAGCGGACGGGCCGAAGCACGATGTGCTGATCATCGCTTCCAGCGACATGAACCACTATGAAGGCGATGCGCGCACCCGCATCAAGGATCGCATGGCAATCGATAGAGTGCTGGCGCTCGATCCCACGGGCCTGTGGGAGACGGTGCAGCGCGAACAAATCAGCATGTGCGGATATGGACCGGCGGTGGCGATGCTGACGGCAGCCCGGGAACTGGGCGCCACCAAGGCGGAACTGGTGAAGTACGCCACCTCCGGCGATGTATCGGGCGATCGCGACGGGGTGGTCGGTTACGCGGGCATGATCGTGAGCTGAAAAAGCAGTTGAACAGGCTGCTGAAAACTGTTCTCCGAGGTGTCATCCTGAGCGCAGCCGGGGTCCCCGGCGACGGCCGCTTTTGCCGTCGCTGGGGTGGAGGAGCGAAGGATCTACTGTTTGCGTGTGCTGGAAATAACGCAGATCCTTCGGGCGCGCAAAGCCGGCGCGACCTCAGGATGACACTGCCACGAGTTTTTCGCCAGCGTGTGAAACCGCGCGCGGTCCGCTTCGCCCCGTTTTCCTATTGCGCTTTTTTAGCTGCCGAAGGCTTGCCGGAAGAAGCGGCGCCCAGCTTCTTCAGGCGGTCACGGGCCTGCGTGGCCTCAATCGAGCGTGGATAGCGCTGAATGAGGCTGTTCAACTCGCGCACTCCCGCGTCACGCTGTCGGAGCTCGAGCAGCGCGTAACCCTTCTTAAGCTGCGCAGCCGGCGCTTTGTTTCCTCCCGGGAATTGTTCCAGAACCTTATCGTAATCGCGCACGGCCTGTTCGAAATTCCCCTGGCGATATTCGATCTCCGCCAGATAGAACTGAGCGTTCCCGGCCAAATCCGTGTTCGCGTAAAACTTCATGTAGTCGCCGAATTGCTGCGAGGCCAAGTCGTAACGGCCGGCGTTGTAGTCGCGCAACGCGTTGTTGTAGAGCACGTCTGGCGGAGGCGCTTGCGACGCGGGCGGCGGTACGGTTGTCGACTGCGGCGCCAGGTTCTGACCCGAGCCGCTCATGGCGTCCAGTTGCTGGCTCATCTTGGCCAGGCGGGCTTTCAGTTCGTCGAGCGAATCGTGCAGCGACTGTACCTGTCCCGAGAGCTGGTCGACGCGGCCCTGCGTGTCGCTGCTCTGCTGTTGCACCGATTTTTGCACCGCGTCCAGGCTGGAGGCCAGCTTGTTCATGCTATCGGTGCTTTGCTCGATCAGGTTCCGCATCACGCCCATGCGCTCGTCGAAACTCTGCTGCATGCGCGCCATCTGGTCAGTGAGGGCTTGCACCTGCGTTTGCAGTTGAATCATTTCCTTGCTGACGGCAAAGGCAGGTGTGATCGAGCCCAGAACGAGGACGGCAATGGCGAGAATGGCTGAAAATTTATGGAGTCTCATAGGAGTCCCCGCGCCTTCCATGCTTGATTTGATTAGTGATCTCCAAAGCCATCGGAGCGTATCCGCCCCGGTTCATTCCGATTGTATTCCTCGGACAATTTTTCCGTTCAGGAGCGTAGCCTCTTTGCCAACAGCACCTAACGGATACAATCCAGCCCCGGATTCATAAGCGAAACCAACTAGGGTTCGTTGTCAGAGCCCTGGCTGGTTCCGGTGATGGTTATTGACCGAGGTCGAAATGTCCGCGGCGATTCTGCTGCCAGCAGGCTTCGGTGTGCTCGGTGCATGCCGGCTTTTCCTTACCGTAACTGATGGTCTTGATGGACCCGGCTGGAATCCCCAGGTTCACCAGTGCTTGCTTGACGGCGTTGGCGCGGTTTTCGCCGAGCGCCAGGTTATATTCGGTGGACCCACGCTCGTCGCAATGGCCCTCGACGGTGAAGCGGAAGTTCGAGTGACTCTTGAGGAACGCCCCGTTGGCTTGCAGAGCCGACTGCGCGGCCGGCCTCAGTTCATAGCTGTCATAATCGAAGTAGATATCCTGGACGCTGCGCGCAAACAACTCCTGATCGCTGGGCGTGGGGGCGGCGGTTTGCGGCGGAGGCGGCGGGGTGACGGTTATGCGGGCGGTCGCTTCCTGGCTTTCCCCTTCACCCTTTGCGGTCAGCCGATACGTCGTCGAAGTGGTTGGCGTCACCAACTGCGAGCCCGACGGGCCGACCTTGCCGATTCCCTCCAATGTAACCTCGGTGGCGTCCTGAGTCGTCCACGAGAGCGTGCTCGATTGGCCCAGTTCGATCGTGGCCGGATTTGCGGTCAACGACGCTGTGGGCGCAGCCGCCGGAGCCGGCGGCGGCGGGGGCGGCGCGGGCGCAACCTTCTTTTTGCAGGCGGTGACCGTCAGCATTGCCGCCAGAGCCAACACGACAAAAAACCACTTCATATTACGTTGATTCACCTCATCCTCCATGCGATAGAGCTCGCGATGAAGCGGCCGATGCCCGCGGGCAGCGCACACGCTTCAGTAGAGTAAAGAAGAGCAAGGAGCGAATAATTCCCCCCTGCAAACAAACCCAATCCGCTGCCAGCCGAAGCTGAGCCCAACGGGTCGGACTAGAGCAAAACCAGGAATGATGTATCCCGGAGTCAGAGCACTCCAGTCGACGCGACCATCAGCACACCCCATTAGCGCGAACCCCAGTTTGGCTGAGAATTTGTTCCAGTGGTCGTCAACTGCCGTTGTTGGCTTCCATCGGCCAGCATCGTCCATATCTGTTCGGAGCCGCTGCGATTCGACTGGAATACGATATGCCTGCCATCGGGAGCCCACGACGGAAAATCGTTGCGCCCGCTATTATGCGTCAACTGCACCCACTGGTGACTGGCGACATCCATTATGTAGATGTCATCGCCGCCCGGAGCGCCAGCGCCGTAGCGGCGAATCCAGGAGAACAGCAGGAACTGCCCATTGGGCGACCATGACGGCGACACCGCATAGCCGGTGTCCGTAACCCTCTGCACGTTCGACCCGTCCGAATCCATGACGTAGATCTGCGGCAGACCGGTGCGGCCACTGACAAACGCGATCTGAACGCCGGTTTTGGGATTCCACACGGGTGATACGTCCGGTCCCTTTACCGCCGTGAGCCGCTTCAGGTTTCCGCCGCTTGCGTCGCAAGTGTAAATCTCCGGATCGCCCGTGCGCGAGGAAGACAGCGCCAGCTTGGTCCCGTCGCCCGACCACGCCGGAGAAAGATTCATTCCCCCGAAGGTGGGAAATGAGACAAGCCGGTTGAGATCGTTGGAGTACATCAAGATGTTCCAGTCCCCGTGGAAGATTCCAGCGAAGGCGACGCGCGAGCCATCAGGCGACGCGTGAGGCGAGAGTGCGATGGATCTCAGGTGCGTCAACTGCTGCTGGTTGGCGCCATCATAGTCCATGGCCCAAACCTCTTTTTGGCCGCTGCGCGTGCTGACGAAATAAATGCGGCTCTCGGCTATGCCCGCCAGGCCGCCGCCCAGGCGGAGAATGATTTCGTCGGCGAAGCGGTGAGCGATGATGCGCGCGCTCTGCTGCGACGCGGTTTCGCTGTACTGTTTGCCAAGCACCTGAGGCGACTGCTGGTTCTTGACGTCGAACAGCCAGCCCTGCACCAATACCCGGCCGCCGCCGATGCCCAGGTTGCCGAACGCCAGCATACCCGCATTCGGAGGCGGATTGCCCCAGGCGTCAAGTTTGATCGCCGCCGGCGCGCTGAAAGAGCCAATCGGATAGAAGCTCTTGGAGACCATATCGAAAATGCCAGCCTGCTGGAGGTCGTTCCAGAGCGTGTCGTTGAAGGTTCGTAACAGCTCGCCGGCTTGCGGCTCCGCCGACGCGGGAACAAAATCGGGAACGGCAAGGCGCACTTTCTCTATGCCAAGTCCGGTGCCGGTGCGAATCCAGTCTTGCGCGGTCGCGCTTGCGGCCAGCAACAGCAGCAGAACAGCCACAATGGCAGGCTTTTTTGTCGTCAAATGCAATATCACCTCACAGATTCGAGCGGGAATCCCACTCTTTTTACTGGCCCCGAACCGGCGGATCGAACCAGAACTCGACCGACACGCGGTTGCCGGAATACTCGGGCGGCAAAGGACCGAAAGTATCGATTCGCTGTAGAGCGCGCAGCGCCGATTGATCGAGCGATGGAATGCCGCTGGACTGCTCGATTCGGATATTGGCCGGAGCTCCGGGGCGAGTGATCTCGAAATAGATGTAGACTCGCCGCGTGGTCGACAGGCCCGGATCGATCTCGTACTTCATCCAATTCTCGGACACCTTCCGCCGAACCGCATCAACGTACCATCCGAAGCGCGTGCCGAAGTCGCCGCCGCCGTTGAATCCGAATCCGCCCTTGGCGCCCGCCGCGCTGAACACTCCATACGGACCGCTAACCGGCCCGCCCTGCCCGAAGGGAACTACATTGGAGACCGTGGCCACCTCGCGCGGCTTTTCGCGCGTGGGCGTAACCGGTGGCTGCTTCGGCGGCTTGATCTTTGTTTTAGCGTTGCGGTCGGGAATCGGGATCGCCTTCGTGTCTTTTTCCTCCGGCTTGGGTACCGACTTCGACAACCCCTTGGACTCGTTCGCCAGCACATTCTGCGGCTGCGCCTGCGGATTCGCGGGCAGTGGAATGGTGTTAACCAGCGTTGCGCGCATGGCGCCGCCGGTGCCGTCGCCCGAGCTTCCCCAACTGGCGCGCGATCCGCCCGCGAAGAACGCGGCGTAGAAGATCATCGAGCCAAACAGCGCCGCGTGCAGCGCCGCCGAGATTGCCAGCGGTCCTCGCCAGCCATCACACTCTTCGAAGATGTCAGCGCTTGCCGCCATTTTCGCTCAGGGGTTGGGTCACGATGCTTACGTTGGCAATACCGGACGACTTGACGGCGTCCATTACGGTTGCAAAAGCGCCGAAGGGAACGTTTTCGTCCGCGCGAACAAAAATCGACTGGCCCTGCGGGTCGCGAATTTTTTGCCGAAGCTTGGCGCCGATTTCGTTGATATTGACCGGGTCGTTGCCGAAATAGACCCGCTGCTGCTTATCGATGGTGATGACCAGCCGCTCTTCGGTGATTTCCTTCACGGTCCTGGTCTTGGGCACGGCAACTTCGATTCCGGATTGCAGGATGGGGGCGGTCACCATGAAAATGATCAGCAGCACCAGCACGACATCGACAAAGGGAGTGATGTTGATCTCCGAAAGCGATGTCTGGGTGCGTCCCTGTTGGTTGGTAAAAGCCATCTACCGCTGCTCCACGTAGGTTGTCGGCTGGGTCTGGGACGCCGCTTGCGCGCGCTCAACCGTGTTCAGCAACTCCAGGCCAAAGTCGTCCATGCGCGCGCCAAAGTGGCGGATTTCCTGCATGAAGAAATTGTAGGCGATCACTGCGGGAATGGCCGCGAACAGGCCGGCCGCGGTGGTGATGAGCGCCTCCGAGATGCCGGGAGCGACCGCGCGCAAGGTCGCTGCGCCGGACGTGCCGAGACCATGGAAAGCATCGATAATGCCCCAAACCGTGCCGAAGAGTCCGATGAACGGCGTCACCGCGCCGGTGGTAGCCAGCCAGGGAAGACGCCGCTCCAGGCGGGTCAGTTCCTCGGAAGCCGCAATCTGAATGGCCCGCTGAACGGCGACGATGCGGGTTCCGCCGGGCTGCCGCCGCAGCTCGTCGAAAGCCGCCTCGAAAACCGGGACCAGCGGACTGGGCTTGAACTGTTCGGAGACCGCCGCTATCTCCTGCATGCGTCCGCTCTTGCGGAAGGCCCGCAGAAACCTTGAACTCTGCACGTTGGCGCGCCGGAACGTGCCCCACTTGGCGGCGATAATCGCCCAGGAGAAGAGGCTGAATACCAGAAGAATGACCAATACCAACTTGGCGACAAACCCGGTCTGCTGAACCAGATCGAAAATCTCGCCGCCAATGGCAAATGCCAGGAAACAGATTCGGTCCATTTTCACTCGGTCCCGTAGATTTGCAACGAGCGCAAATACCATTATAGACACCCGTAGGGATGCAGAGTTTCGGGATTCCCCTGGCGAAGTGCCGTAGGAGGTACCGTGTTGGGTGGACTTAAGCGGGTGTGTGCCGTATAACGTGAGCAAAGCTCGCCGCGCGATCCGCCCGACAAGTCCGCTGTTAGGCTTGTTGGGGTGGAAGAAATCCGTGCTATGCTTCGCTCGTTCACCTCGGCGGGTGCGAGTACGGAATCCGCGGGGACGCCGCTCGATATTGATCGAGCGAATTCGCGATTGTGCAGGAACTGCCGGTGCTGATCGAGCTCAGAGTTGAAAACTATGCGGTGATCGATTCGGTGGTGGTTCCGTTCGGCGCGGGACTGAATCTGCTGACCGGTGAAACTGGCGCTGGCAAGTCGATTCTGATCGGTGCCCTCTCGCTGCTGCTGGGTGAAAAGGCGTCCAGCGAGATCGTTCGCCACGGAACCGAGAAGGCGGTCGTCTCGGCGGTTTTCGAGGCCGCATCCGTTGCGGTGGCTGAAGTGCTCGCAGCCAACGGCATGGACGGCGACGAGACGCAGATCATCGTTCGCCGTGAAATCGCCGCCAACGGCAAGAGCCGCGTCTTTGTCAATAACCAGCCCGCCACGGTCGCCGTTCTCAAGCAGCTTGCTCCACACTTGGCCGTTATCCACGCGCAGAACGAATCGGTGCTCGCCTTCGATCCTCCGGCACGGCTCGCGCTTCTCGATTCCGCAGCCGCACTCGAGACCGAAACGGTGGCGCGGTCTTATCAGGCCTGGCTCGAGGTGCGGCAGCGCATCGGCGAACTCGAGCGCGACGAGCAGGACAGGTTGCGGATGCTCGATCTGTGGAATTTCCAGGCCAAGGAAATCGAATCGGTGCGGCCCGAACCTGGAGAGGACCGGAAGCTCGAAGCCGAAAAGCGCGTCCTGGCCAATGCGGAGCGGCTCTACCAGGCGGCTATGGCGGGTTACGACGCTCTTTATGAAGGCGCTGCCTCCGCCATTTCCAGCTTGCGCGCCGCCATGAAGCAGATAGAGGAGCTGGCCCGCTTTGATCCTAAATTTCAGCAGTCGCTGGGCGATCTGGATTCGGTGCGGATCACCGTGGAAGACCTCGCCGAAACGCTGCGTGGCTATGCCGAAGGGATAGACGCTTCGCCGGAACGGCTGGCCGAGGTCGAGGACCGCTTGGCGGCTTTGGACCGCCTGCGCCGAAAATATGGAAAATCGATCGACGACGTGCTTGTCTATGGCGAGGAGATCCGCTCGAAGATCAATCAGATGGAGAACAAAGACCAGCTTCTGCACGAACTGAAGCGGGAACTGGCTGCCAAGGCATCCGGTTATCTCGAGGTGGCCCGCGGACTCTCCCGCAAGCGCTTCGCGGCTGCGCGCAAACTGGAGAAAATTGTCGAGTCTGAGATCAATGATCTCGCCATGAAGGCGCGTTTCCAGATCGAGGTTAGTGGCTCCGATGAGGAAGAGTACTGGACCGGCACGGGTTTTGATCTGGTGCGATACCTGATCTCGGCAAATCCCGGCGAACCGCTTGGACCGGTCGAGGAAATCGCTTCCGGTGGCGAGCTTTCGCGCGTGATGCTGGCGTTGAAAGCCAGCGTCGAGGCCAGCGCCATCGCTCCGGCTGGAAACGGCCGCAAGGGAAAAGACCATGCGCGGCAGCGGACCCTGGTTTTCGACGAAATCGATGCCGGCATCGGCGGCCGTGCGGCGGAGGCGGTCGGCAGGAAGCTGAAGGCGCTGGCGCATAGCAAGCAGGTGCTTTGCGTGACTCATCTGCCGCAAATCGCGGCCTTCGCCGATCAGCACTTCCTGATCGAAAAGCGGGAGAGCGCGGGCCGCGCACAGACCAGGATTCGCCAACTCGCCGCCGAAGAAAGAAAGCAGGAGATCGCCCGCATGTTGAGCGGAGCCAAGATCACCGAAGCCTCCTTGAAGAACGCCGAACAGATGCTGAAAGTGAATGCCTGAGTTCCCGGCTGAACAGATGCCGAAAGTGAATGTCTGATTTCCCCGGAAGTGTTGTCTTTTCAATTACGTCAATTCCCACCCCGGAAGCGCCCGGAACACTGCTACAATAATCGTAAGGTACTCCGCTCCGAATGGAATTCCGGCTGCTTTTTGGCGGCTTATAGCGGGCAAATCGCTGTTCGCTGTGAGAATCGTACTGGAGGATGCTAATTCCATCTCTTTCTATGTGTTACGTTCGCAAAGGGGAGGCGGATTCGGCTAGGCTGTAGAGTGAGGATTGCGGTTTGGGGCTGTTCCGGGGAACGCCAGTTGGCCGCCGGTCCGGCAACCCAAATCGGCGATTGGGGTTTTCATGATTGCGAACACCGAAGCCAAAACCTTGTTCTTGTTGAAGCCGCGCGGTTTCTGTGCCGGCGTCGTGCGCGCCATTGATATTGTGCGCATCGCCCTGGAAACCTTTGGTCCGCCCATCTACGTGCGCAAGGAGATCGTTCACAACCGCTACGTGGTGGAGGAGTTGCAAGCCAAAGGCGCCGTCTTCGTCGACGATGTCAGCGAAGTTCCACCGGGCGAGAGGGTTATCTACAGCGCCCACGGGGTGGCGCCGCAGGTGCGTGAAGCGAGTCTTGAACGCAAGCTTCGGGTGATCGACGCCACTTGCCCGCTGGTGACGAAGGTTCACGTCGAGGCGGTGAAGTTCGCTCGCGATGGTTATTCGCTGATCCTGATCGGTCACCTCAATCACGATGAGATCATCGGAACCCTGGGCGAAGCCCCGCAGGTAACCTCAGTGGTCAATAGCGTCGAGCAGGTCCAGGCGCTGAAGGTTCCCGATCCGGACAGGGTGGCTTACCTGACACAGACCACGCTCAGCTTGGACGAAGCCAGAGATATCATCGTCGCCCTTAAAAAACGTTTCCCGAACATTAAGGGGCCGCACGCGCAGGATATTTGTTACGCCACGGAGAACCGCCAGGTGGCGGTGAAGGACGTCGCCCGCAAGTCAGACCTGGTGCTGGTTGTGGGTTCGCCGAACAGTTCGAATTCGAACCGGCTGGTCGAGGTGGCGAGAAACCTGGGTACCAGCGCTTATCTGATCGATACCTACCGTGACATCCATCAGCAATGGCTCAAAGGCGTCAGGACGATCGCGCTCACGGCGGGCGCTTCCGCACCCGAGGTCCTGGTACAGGAGGCGATCGACTTTCTCATGCAGCATGGGTTTTCCAAGCTGGAAGAGATTGAGTTAATGCCCGAGAACGTGCGTTTTGCGCTGCCGCCGGAAATCGTTGAGGCCATTGGCGCGGCGCCGGCCTTACAGCCCAACGCGGCCGAATAGACAGTATGGAAATCGTCCCCCAATCGGCGAGTATGCATTTCGGCAGAATAGACGGGATAGGAGACCGTCTGCGAGTAGCCATCCAGGCGGCTCGCGAATACCTGTTCTCGACGCAGGATGCCGACGGCTACTGGTGCGGGGAGCTGGAAGCCGATACCACCCTGGAGTCGGATTACATCTTCCTGCATACGCTGCTTGGCACGCGCAACGAAGAGCGCTTCCAAAAGGCAATTCGCGAGATCGCCCGCCACCAGAACGAGGACGGTGGTTGGCCCATCTACCATGGCGGACCCTCCAACATTAGTGCGGCGGTGAAGGCCTATTTTGCCTTCAAGCTCTGCGGACACCACGCCGATGAACCCGCGCTGGTCAAAGCCCGCACTTACATCCTGGAGCACGGGGGCGTTCCGGCGGTCAATACTTTTACCAAGATTTATCTGTGCGCACTCGGGCAGTACGACTATGACGCCGTGCCGGCGATTCCGCCCGAGATCGTGCTCTTTCCGAACTGGTTTTGGTTCAACATCTACGAGATCTCGTCGTGGTCGCGCGCCATCCTCATTCCGCTCTCCATCTGCTACGCCAAGAAACCGTTTCGCAAGATTGCGCCGGAGCAGAGTATTGACGAATTGTTCCCGAACGGCCGGCTCAAGTCGCAACTGCGGCTCAAGTGGGACGAAAAACTGATCAGTTGGCGTAATTTCTTCCTGGTTTTGGACCGCATGGTGCACATGTTTGAGAGTGTGCACGTGCGCCCTTTGCGCTGGCTCGCTCTGAAAACGGCAGAGAAATGGATGCTGCAGCGGCTTGAGATGAGCGATGGCATGGGAGCGATCTACCCGGGGATTCTCAACTCGATCATTGCTTTGCGCTGCCTGGGATACTCGATGGACGATCCGCAGGTGATTCGCGCCATCGACGAGTTCGAGAAACTTGGCATCGAGGAAGAAGACACGTTCCGCATGCAGCCTTGCATGTCGCCGGTGTGGGACACGGCTTACGCCCTGTTCGCCCTTGGCGAAAGCGGAGTGAGCCGCGACGACCCGCGCATGGTGGGTGCTGCCGAGTGGATATTGAAAAAGCAGATTCGCAACAAGGGCGACTGGTCGATTAAGAACCCGAAGACCCTACCGGGCGGCTGGTACTTCGAGTTTAACAATGAATTTTATCCAGATGTCGATGATTCAGCGATGGTTATGCTTGGACTTAGCCACGTTAATACGCCCAACCAGCGCTACCAGTCGGAATCGATAAAGCGCGCCATCGACTGGGTGCTCTCCATGCAGTGCAAGAACGGCGGTTGGGCCTCTTTCGACAAGGATAACGACCGCATGGTGTTCCAGTACGTGCCCTTCGCCGACCACAACGCCATGCTTGACCCGCCGACGGTGGATATTACGGGAAGGGTGCTGGAGTGTCTGGCAACGTACGGCTTTACGCTGAATGACAAAGCGGTGAAGCGGGCCATCAAGTTTATTCGTTCCCAGCAGGAAGCGGATGGCTCGTGGTTCGGTCGCTGGGGCGTGAACTACCTTTACGGAACCATGTGCGTGTTGCGCGGCCTGGACGCACTCGGGTTCGATAACCATGAAGCCATGGTGCAGCAGGCGGCCGAGTGGATCCGGATGATGCAGAACCCGGACGGCGGTTGGGGCGAGGGCTGTGATTCCTATGACGACCCGAATCGGAAGGGAACTGGAGCAAGCACTTGCTCGCAAACTGCGTGGGCTTTGCTCGGTTTGATGGCGGCGGGAGATTTCCACAGTGACTCGGTCGCCCACGGCATTGCCTACCTGCTCGGAGAGCAAACGGCGAACGGTTCGTGGTTCGAAGTCCCATATACGGGTACAGGATTTCCTCGGGTGTTTTATCTTAAGTACCACATGTACTTTCAATACTTTCCGTTGTTGGCCTTGACGCAATACACGAAGTTTGTCGCGCCCGAGGCTGGAGTTGTGGAAGAAGCTGAGGCGGGCGCTTAGGCAGAGTTTTCAACAGCCTGTCAGGCACCGTGAAATGAGTTGGAAGGATTTTGATCAAACAATGCGTCATCCGCTGAGACTGCAAGCTGACATGGCGAAATACATCATCCGGCAAAAAGCCAAAGGGGTGAAGCGCTTCCCCCTGGTGATGATGCTGGAACCGTTGCATGCGTGCAATTTAACCTGCACCGGCTGCGGGCGCATCCGTGAGTACGAGGACACGATCAAGGAAGTGGTGCCGGTGGAGAAGTGCCTGGCGGCGGTGGAGGAGTGCGGCGCTCCGATGGTCGCCATCTGCGGCGGTGAACCGCTGCTCTACAAGGAGATCGGCACACTTACGCGCGCGCTGCTGGAGCAGAAAAGACATGTCATTGTCTGCACGAACGGCATGTTCATCTCCAGAAAGATCGGGGAGTTTACTCCTGACATTCGTTTTCTCTGGAATGTCCATCTCGACGGGCTGAAGAAATCGCACGATTTAGCGGTCGAACGCGAGGGCGTCTTCGACCAGGCGGTGGAGGGAATCAAGCTGGCCAAATCCAAGGGATTCCGGGTGATGACCAACACTACCGTCTACGAAGAGACGGACATGAACGAGGTGGAGGCGCTGCTGGAGTACCTCAAGGGGCTCGGGGTGGATTCGCACGTCGTCTCCCCCGGCTATTCGTATTCGGCGGTGCACACCAAAGAGATCTTCCTGGACCGCCGGGCGATCCGCGAAAAGTTCAAAGATATCAAACGTTTGGCGAGGAAATATCCGATTGCCGATTCGCCTATTTATCTGGAGTTCTTGGCGGGCAGCCGCGAGCTGTCGTGCACGGCGTGGGGCAATCCGACGTATAACACAAAGGGCTGGAAGGGTCCCTGCTATCTGATAACCGATCAGCATCACGACACCTTCGAGGGGCTAATCAACGATACGCCATGGCAGCGCTACGGACACGGCCGCGATCCACGCTGCGAGGATTGCCTGGTGCACTCCGGTTATGAGGCGAGCGCGGCCACAGCCAGCGGATTTGCCGACACCTGGAAGCTGCTCGCCTGGTCACTTTTCAGTTAGAGCCGTTCGTTGTTGGTGATCCGGAACTATCACCGCCGGCTGAGTGTTACCCCGGGAAGCGCGCGTACGAAGTTAAAGTTGGTATTCAGCAAATTTGTTGATTTAGCTGATATGAAAGCATTTGTTACCGGAGCAACTGGTTTTGTCGGGAGTCACGTGGCACGCCTGCTGGGTGAGCAGGGTGCGGATCTGCGTCTGCTGGTTCGCCCGAACAGCCGGCGGGATAACGTTGAAAGACTCAACGCCGACCTCGTCGCCGGTGACCTAACGGATGCCGATTCGCTGCGCATGGGCATGCAGGGATGTGATGTGGTTTTCCACGTTGCGGCCGACTATCGGCTGTGGACGCGCGACCCGAAGCCGATGTATGCGGCCAATGTGGGCGGCACCGAGCAGGTGATTCGCAGTGCGCAAGCCGCCGGCATTCGCCGCATTGTGTACACCAGCAGCGTGGCGACCATGGGATTCCACTATGAGCCGCAGGCGGTGGACGAGCAGTCGCCGGTGAGTGAAAGCGACATGATCGGCCACTACAAACGCTCTAAGTTCTTGGCCGAGCAGGTGGCTGTCAAACTGGCGAAGCAAGGCGCTCCGGTAGTCGTGGTGAATCCCAGCACGCCAATCGGGGAGCAAGATATTAAGCCGACGCCGACTGGCCGCATCGTGGTTGATTTCCTGAAGAGGAAGTTTCCGGCTTACGTCGACACCGGCCTGAACCTGGTGGACGTCGTCGACGTGGCGCGGGGGCACTTGTTGGCCTGCGAGCGTGGCCGCATTGGCGAGCGCTACATACTGGGCGGGGAGAATCTTACTTTGAAGCAGATTCTCGACATCTTGGCTTCGATCACCGGCTTGCCTTCGCCTTCCATCAAGCTGCCGTATGCGGCGGCGTTTGTCAGCGGCGTTTTCGATACGTTTTTCACCGGCGTGCTGATGAATCGCGAACCTCGCGTCACGCTTGATTCGGTGCGTATGGGGCGCAAAATGATGTGGGTTTCCTCCGTCAAGGCGGAAAATGAATTGGGGTATAGGGCCGGTCCGGTGCGCGAGGCGCTACGGCGGGCGGCGGAATGGTTCGTGGCACATGGTTACGCCGCGGAGTACCGGCAGGCCTGCGAGTTGGCATGACTGAGCAGATAAAGACCGCATTTATAGTAGCGATGCAGAGAGAAGTTCAACCTCTGCTTGAAGAATGCGAGCCGATGACGGTAGACGACTTTCTAAGCGTCCAGGACTCGACGCAGACGCTCCGTCATCCGCAATCGGTTTATCGGTGGGAGAACGGCATCGTGGTCTGCTCGGGACCGGGGTACAAGAATGCGGCGAGCGCGGCCAAACAGGCGATCGACAGGTTTTCTCCCGAGATGGTGGTCTCGATCGGCTTTGCCGGGGCGCTTGCGCCGGGGATGAAGGTGGGTGACATATTTGTGCCGCGGCATATTGTTTCCGAGCGTACTGGTTCGGCATTCACGTCGCCGCGGGGCAATGGCTCGCTGGTGACGGCCGATACGGTTGCGGGCGGAGATCGCAAGCGCGTTCTTTTCGCACGCTTTCACGCCCAGGCCGTGGACATGGAAGCTGCCGCCGTGGCTGCGGTTGCGGCCTCGCGCGATTGCGAATTCCTGGCATTGAAGGTCATTTCCGACGAACTGGACACCCGGATCGACTTTATCGAGCCCTTCATCAGGCCCGAGGGCTTCCGTCTCGGAGCTTTTCTGGCTCACCTCTCTGTTCGTCCCTGGCTGTGGCCGATGGTTTTTCGTCTACGGCGGGATAGTTGCCGCGCGGCGGAGAATCTTTGTCGCGCGATTCGGGTTTTTATTACCCAGGGGAGAGGCGCGCTGGAGGGGCTCCATGCCAACGGCCCGGTGCTGGAAGCAGAATTGAAAGGGAGTTAACTACTAGGTTTCGATGCAGCTTGCTACTCATACTTCTTCATCTTCCTCGCAGACGCCAAGGGAAATTCCTACAAAAATGCAGGCGGTTGTTTATCGCGGACAGAACGACGTAAGGCTGGAAACCGTTCCGGTGCCCGAAATCGGACCCGGCGAGCTACTGGTCCGGGTACACACCTGCGGCATTTGCGGAACGGACCTGAAAAAGATCGCCACCGGATCGCATTCCGCTCCCCGCATCTTCGGTCACGAGACTGGCGGACAGGTAGTTGCCGTCGGAGAGGGAGTGAAGGAGTATCAAACCGGCGACCGGGTGGTGGTCTTCCATCATATTCCCTGTGGCCGGTGCTACTACTGCCGTCACAAGGTGTTTGCCCAGTGCGAAGTTTATAAGAAGGTGGGAGCGACCGCCGGATTCGACCCCAGCGGCGGGGGTTTTTCCGAGTATGTGCGGGTAATGGACTGGATTGTCCGCACGGGGGGAGTGGTCCGCATTCCCGAGGGGGTGTCCTACGAGCAGGCGTCCTTCATCGAGCCCGTAAATACCTGCTGGAAAGGTATTGATTCGATGGCGCTCCAACCCGGTGACACAGTGCTGGTAATGGGGCAGGGCCCGATCGGAATCATTCTGGCGATGCTGGCCAAGCGGGGCGGTGCACGGGTGATTACTTCCGATTTGTTTCCCCAGAGGCTTACAATAGGCCAGAGTTTCGGGCTGACGTGTAATATTGACGCTTCCAACGTTGACACGGTGGAACGAGTCCGGGAATTGACGGAAGGGCGGGGAGCCGATGCCGTGATCCTCGCGGTTGGCGTCAACGCCCTGATCAGGTCTGCGATGGATTCCGCGCGTCCTGGCGGAAAGATCATGCTGTTTGCGCAGACCCAGCACAGCACAGCCACGATTGATCCCGCGGCTGTTTGCGTCGATGAAAAGACGCTGATGGGTTCTTACAGCGCCTCGGTGGATTTGCAGCAGGAGGCAGCGCGTTTCGTGCTGAGCCGCGAAATGAATCTAGAGGCGCTCTATAGCCATCGCTTTCCTTTGAGCGGAGCGATTGAGGCTTTGAATTTGGCGGCCCACCCTCAGCCGGCGACGATGAAGATTGCTATTCAGCCGGGTAGCACGTGGGAAGGAATTGCAGAGTGAATGGACACATGACAGCCGCTGTCCTCTACGGTAAAGAGGACATAAAGATTGAGAAGGTACCGATTCCGGACGTCGGTGAAGGTGAAGTGCTGATCAAGGTGCAGGTGGCGCTGACCTGTGGCACCGATCTTAAGGTTTACCAGCGCGGATATCACGCCCGCATGATCGTTCCCCCCGCGCTGTTCGGGCACGAGCTGGCGGGCATCGTTCAGGAGACCGGCGCGAACGTGCGCGGCTTCAGGAAGGGAACGCGGGTGGTGGCGCTGAACTCGGCGCCGTGCCAGCAGTGCTTCTACTGCTCCAAACACCAGGAAAACCTCTGCGAGGACCTGCTGTTCAACAACGGCGCGTATGCGGAATACATTCGCATCCCCAAAAGGATCGTCGAGGCGAACCTGCTGGCGATCCCGAACGATGTGACGTTTGAAGAGGCGGCGTTGACCGAACCGCTGGCCTGCGTGCTTCGTGGACTGCACGAGACGGGCGTCGAGATCGGCGACACGGTTACGGTCATCGGCGCCGGCACCATCGGGCTGATGTTCATCCACGTGGCCAAGCTGATCGGCTGCAACGTGATTGCCGTGGTCAAGCGCGATGAGCAGGTAACCGCGGCGAAAAAGGCCGGGGCTCACGACGTGGTGCAGATTACCAAGGTTTCCGATCCGGTCGAGGCGGTGCGCGCGGTAACCCCCACGCGCCGCGGCTCCGACGTGGCGATCGAGTGCGTGGGCCGTCCGGAGGCGTGGGAGTGGGCCATTGACATGGTTCGCAAGGGCGGGACCGTGAACCTGTTCGGTGGATGCGCCAGCGGAACCAAGGTCCAGCTCGACACACAGCGCCTGCACTATTCGGAAATTACGCTGAAGGCGACTTTCCACCACACCCCGGAATCGGTGCGGCGCGCCTTTGCGCTGATTGCGGAACGCAAGATCAGGAGCGCCGACTACGTTACGGGGGAGGCTCCGCTTTCGAGGTTGCAGCAGGTGTTGCGGCATATGTTGAACCGCAACGGGCAGATCAAGACGGCAATTATTCCCGGGCACTGAGCCAGTCACCCCAGCGACCGGGTCCCCGGCGCGCGCTGCGGTTGCGCGTGTTGGGGTGGTCGAGCAAGGCTCGCCGGGGGCCCCGCGGTCGGAGCTGAGAGATGGACGGTTCGGTGAGTGCGCGTTTTCCGAAAAATCGATCCACGGACGATCTGCTTTCGGAGGGCTGGGCGCGCCTGCCCGCCGCCTATCGCATCCCGCCGCAGGCTCCTGGCATCGCCGAGGCACGCGCTTACTGTGCGCGGCTGGCGCGGGGACACTACGAGAACTTTTCGGTCGCGAGCTGGTTTCTGCCCAAGCGGCTGCATCAGCACTTCTTCAACGTTTACGCCTATTGCCGCATCTCCGATGATTTGGGCGACGAGGTCGGCGACACACAGCTTGCGCTGGCGCTGCTGGATCGCTGGGAAGAAGAACTGCGCGCAATGTATCGCCGGCAATACGATCCACCCCAGCAACGGCAAAAGCAGCCGTCGCCGGGGACCCCTGGCGGCGAGCCTGGGCCGACGCATCCGGTGTTTGTCGCACTGGCCGAAACCGTTCGGGAGTTCGGAATCCCCCAGCATGAGTTTTCCAATCTGCTGACGGCGTTCCGGCAGGACCAGACCGTCTCCCGCTATGAGAGCTTCGACGATCTGCTGGGGTATTGCCGCAATTCGGCAAATCCGGTGGGCCATCTTGTCCTGTATCTATGCGGCTATGCGGATCAGGAGCGCCAACAGCTTTCCGACTACACGTGCACGGCATTGCAACTGGCCAATTTCTGGCAGGATGTCGCGGTCGATTTCCGCAAGGGACGCATCTACATTCCCCTGGAAGACATGCGCTGCTTTGGCGTAACTGAACAGGTGATCGCCGAGGGCAAAGCGACGCCAGGCTTCCTGAAGCTGATGCGATCTGAAGTGGAGAGGGCGCGCGACTGGTTTGACCGGGGACTCCCACTGGAAGGCCAAGTGAGCGGTAAACTCGCGCTCGATATCGAGCTGTTTACGCGCGGCGGCCAGGCAATCCTGAAGGCGATTGAGGATCAGGGTTATGACGTGCTGAGAAGGCGCCCCACGGTCTCGAAGGCGCGCAAGTTTGCGTTGCTGGGACGGGCGCTGCTGGGCCGCGTGATGAGTCACCCCGACAAGCGCAACCCCGGCGCTTGTCGGGGACCCCGGAAGGGAGCGGCGCGATGAGTGCCGTACGCTCCGCCGAGCCTAAAGACGCTGCCCGCGTCGCGCAGCATCATCCGTTGCAGCTTGACACGGCATACGGTATCTGCCGGCACGTGGCGCGTACGGCTGCCAAGAACTTCTACTACGGATTCATGGTGCTGCCCCGGCGCAAGCGCAACGCGCTGTCGGCGGTGTACGCCTTCATGCGTCATGCCGACGACATCTGCGATGACCCCGGGATGACGATTCCCGAGCGCCGGGTGAAATTGCACGATTGGCTGGAAGGCTATCATAAAGTGGCGGAAGGAGAGCCGACCGACGATCCGGTTTTTTTGGCTCTTCGCGATTCGCAGCACCAGTTTGGCATACCCATCGAACTGCTCGACATGCTGGTGCGCGGAACCGGCATGGATTTACAGGAGCCCGCCACAGCCCCAACACGCGCAACTACGGCGCGTGCCGGGGACCCCGGGCAGCCAAGCGCACAACCGGTGGTTGCTTACCAGTGTTTCAGTGAGTTGTACGACTACTGCTATCACGTGGCCTCGGTCGTGGGCTTGGTGTGCATCCGCATCTTCGGATACCGCGACCGCGCCGCCGAACCGCTGGCCGAGCACGTCGGCATTGCCTTCCAGTTGACCAACATCCTGCGCGACATCAAGGAAGACGCGCAGATGGGGCGCATCTATCTGCCGGGGGAGGACCTGGCGCAGCACGGCATCACTGCGGAAGCGCTGGCCAGCGGGGCGGAGCTGGAGCGGTTGCGTCCACTGCTGCAAATGGAAGCGCGGCGGGCCCGCGACTACTATGCGGCAGCCGAGCAGTTGCTGCCGTTGATCGATGACGACGCCCAGCCGGCGCTTTGGGTGCTGGTGGAGATCTATCGGCGGCTGCTGGAGAGAATCGAGCAGCGCAACTATGATGTCTACAGCGAGCGCATCCGGCTTAGCGTGGCCGAGAAGCTAGGCGTTCTGTGCAAGGGATGGATACGCCGCCTCACGTGACTCTCAAGCCAGCACAAAACGCGGCCAGCAAGCCTGAATTCGGGCTTTCTGGGGACCCCGCTCAAGCACCCCAGCAAGCCAGAAGCGGGCTTTCTGGGGGCCCCGTTCGTTCGGCCAGCAAGAGCCCGCAAACGGCAAAGGCGTCCGTGGGCATTATCGGTGGCGGTCTGGCGGGTCTGGCGGCGGGCTGCGCGCTCTCCCAAGCGGGATACAAAGTCACACTCTTCGAGCGCCGGCCTTATCTCGGTGGCCGGGCTTCCTCCTACGTACATCCAGGCACGGGCGAGGTGGTCGACAACTGCCAGCACGTGCTGCTCGGCTGCTGCACCAACCTGCTCGACCTGTACCGGCGGCTGGGAGTGGAAGAGCGCATCCGCTGGTATGATCGCCTGACCTACATCGAGCCGGGAGGCCGCCGGGGAACCCTGGAGCCCTCGAGTTTGCCCGCGCCGCTGCACGCTT
>Ga0181539_1000598_pt1 | contig 43301 bp, 30 predicted proteins | sample PEATcosm2014_Bin_46_FD_119767 | JGI IMG/M metagenome (GOLD analysis project Ga0181539, IMG submission 119767) | Peatland microbial communities from MTU Mesocosm Facility, Houghton, MI, USA - PEATcosm2014_Bin23_60_metaG | ecosystem: Environmental > Terrestrial > Soil > Wetlands > Peat | place... | reverse complement strand
GCAGAACTTGAGAGCGCTCCCCCGGTTTATGATCCGATAGGAAGGGATCAGCGACAGAAAATCATGCAACCCCCGGGTCGGATGAGAGCGGCTTCTCACGACCCGCACAGGCTCTTTGGCGGAGACTTGCCCCACTTCAAGCCTCCTGTGCCCGCTGTCGGTTATTTCCCAGCAGCCTTTGCGCACGTCCGCCATAAAGAGCCGGCCTGTTGCCGGTATATGGATTATTCCAAAAACCGGCGTACGATCTTCCACCAGGGCTATATTAACAGTGAATTCGCCGTTTCGCTTAACGAACTCCTTTGTTCCGTCAAGCGGATCGATAAGCCAGAACCGGTCCCAATCCCGCCTGATTTCGAATGGGACCTGCTTTCCTTCTTCGGAAAGAACGGGAATATCAGGGTAGCGGCGCCGCAGCCAATCAACGATTATGTTGTGCGAACGCATGTCCGCAATCGTTAGCGGAGACTGGTCGTCTTTGCGTTCGACCTCGAAATCTGTGTCATAGACTTCCATGATGACCCTACCGGCCTCCCTGGCAATGCCGGCCAGAAAATCAAAGTCCAGCATAAAACAATCCTCCATTAAAGCAATGACTGGTGAATAATGATTCGTGACTGGAAAAGAAAAATCTTCTTTGCCCACTATTCACTAATAACTGCTTAGCAATCATTGCTTCTCTTACCGTTCCGCCTTTACGAACAGGCTTCGGATAAGCTCGAAATGGTTTGTGTGATTACGGATTTTCCACCACACCGCTCCCCTGCGGACGATTTTCCAGGCAGGGACCCCGGGCCGGTCCTCACAGGAGAGCAGGCGTGCAATGTTGTCTATCCCGGCCCCGGCAAATCTGCCGTCGGGCGCGCCACCAAGCCACCTGTCGGGGGTGCATACCGCCTCGGACCATGAAAACGGATCAGATATGAGCAACTGAGCCTCATTGTGGCGAGCGATGCGGCTTGCCTCACCCAGGTGTTCGAGCGGGTGGGGGATCTTGTCTATCAAGTTAAGAGAAGCGACACAGCTAAATGCCCCCGAGCGAAACGGGAGCGCGCCGGCATCGGCCACTATGAATTCCACCTTGCTCGAGTCCCATTGAGCAGGTAAGATAAAAGTCTTTTCCGAGTGAATGCGGCCTTCTTGCTTCAGGCGAAAATTCAGCTTGCGTTGCTCCATGATCCGCCTGGCCGTGGATACAAAACTCTCGGAAAGATCGACCCCGATCACCAGGTCGCACTTGAGCGACATCTCGAAACAAAACCTTCCAGCGGCGCAGCCTGCGTCAAGGGCTGCCCCGGCGACCGGCGAGATCTGCCCGGCCCATTCAGAGTAAGCTCCGGTTGCGTCAGGGTCTTTGAAAAGATCGGCGTAATGGCTCCAGAGGTAGGCTGAAAGAAGCTCAGGCGCCTCATAGCGCAAGCCCTCCCCGCTTAAGGAATCATGATCAGCCACCAGGGCGGCGACCCCTCTTTTTATCGGGTATGCCTGCTTGCAGCCGCCGCACTGTAGCACGCCCTCGCTTATCTCATCCCCCGAGCTTTGAGAATGGCCCAAGCGCAACGGATTCTCTTCGGGCAGGCAAGCCGGGCATATAAGGTATTCGAGGATTTTGCGCTTCATGGTGGCGCGTTCAAGCCGCTCCCCTTTTAACCAAACCGCCGTTCAAATCGAACTTCGCGTGCATGGGGCCCCCTCCAACAGCTGTAATCACCCGATCATGCGAAAGCATTATTGATCCCCTGATGAAGCAGTTTCCATTATCAACGAAACCCGGTATTGAATAAACCGGAACAAACCCTAGTTTATAATGACGTAGAGGCGGATATAAACGCAATTAATAAAACACGAGCGAGGAATGTAAAATGGCTGAAGTGGAACTGCCAAATCTGAAGGAACTCGAAGAAATCAAGGAGAAGAAATTTACCAGGGGGGTGGCGCTGGTCACTGCGGTTTTTGCGGTGGTTCTGGCTATAGCCGCACTTGGCGGAAACCACACAATGAAAGAAATGCTCCTTGCCCAGCAACAGGCATCGGACCAGTGGGCTTTCTACCAGGCGAAATCGATCCGGGAGCACCTGTACAAAAGCCAAAAGTTGATGCTCGAAAACGAATTGGACCTGCTGTCTCAAACTCTCAGCACCGAGTCGGCAGAAAAGGTCAAGGCCTCCATCGAAACTCTTGCCAGGCAGGAATCGAAGTTTGCAAATGATAAGAAGGAAATCGAGCAGGAAGCCAGGAAGCTGGAAAAGGAACGGGACATAAACAGGTCCAGGGACCCCTACTTCGAATACGGGGAAGTGCTCCTTCAGATAGCCATTGTCATGGCCTCGGTGTCGATCATCGCAGCCAGCCGCGCAGTATTCGGTTTCTCCATAGCGGCGGCGTTACTCGGGGCCGTCATGTGCGCAAACGGATATCTGCAGATCTTCGCGCTGCCCTTTCTGCACTGAGCGCCTTTAGGGCAATGCCAAAGATCCGCTTATTGATCTCTTTTCTCTGCCTCTATTTGCCCCGTATAGATAAGCTCGGGTTTCTTCAGGATTATGCGGGTGTCCGGCGGAACGGATTCGGTAAGCCAGACATTACCGCCGATTACCGATCTTGCCCCGATAACGGTATTTCCGCCAAGTATCGTTGCTCCTGAATAGATGATAACATCGTCCTGGATGGTTGGGTGCCGTTTCTTGTTCCTTAGCTGCTCGCCTGCATCGCGCGGGAGCGAAAGCGCCCCGAGAGTCACGCCCTGGTAGAGTCTCACGCGGTCCCCGATCTCAGTTGTCTCGCCTACGACGACGCCGGTTCCGTGATCGATAAAGAAGCTCTCTCCGATATGCGCACCGGGGTGGATGTCGATTCCCGTCACGCTGTGGGCATATTCGGTAATGATGCGGGGCATAAAGGGAATTTTCTGCTCCCATAGATGGTGGGCCATTCTATAGACCGATACGGCAAAAAGGCCGGGATAGCTGAAGATTATCTCATCGAAGCTCCTGGCGGCAGGATCGCCCTGGTATGCGGCACGCACGTCGCTTGCAAGCTGGAGCCGCAGTGAAGGCAGGTCCTGCATGAAATTGATTGTCGCCGCCTGGCCCAGTTCTTCACACGCAACACAGGGCAGGTCGTGACGTATGCAGTCGTGGCGCAGGGCCAAAGCTGTTTGCTCCGACATGAGTTCGAAGAGCGCCGTTGCCTCCTGGCCGAAATAGTAGCCAAGATTGAACTTCTCGAGCCGTCCCCTGACGAAATATCCTGGATACAGAAGCCTTCTGACTCGATCCACGATGTCCACAACGGCCTCTCTGGACGGAATCGGTTCGGGTCCCACGTGGTCGAAGGCCGCATCGTTCGAGCACGAATCGACCAGTTTTTCGACAATCCCGGGAATCTCCTCCCGAAAGTGTCGTTCCGTCGCAATCTCGGTCCGGCAATGATCGAAAATAAGTTTGTCTTCCATGGTCCTACCTCCGGTTTTTTGACCTAAAACAAGAGCGATTTCCGGCAAACTGGATAAACTTTGGTCCCCAAAGGGTTGTCTTCCGCCCTTGTCGGATGGGTCAAGCGAGAGCGATTTACAGTCGATTTAACATTTCCGTACCGGAAAATCACATTGCGGTCCGAAAAAGAAACAGCCGGCTCTCTTAAATATAAGCGAGCCGGCCTTCGAAAAAATACTTTTTCGCCGGAGTCATGCCTCCCGGCAGAGCTGAGCGCCCGTTTTCCAATAGGGTGACATGTTCCTTAGCGTGTCGATTATGGGAGGCAATTTCTCGATGACGAAATCCATTTCCTCATCGGTGTTGTACACGCTGAGGCTGAACCTGATCGATCCGTGCGCCATGGTAAAGGGAATCCCCATTGCCCGCAGAACATGGGAAGGCTGGAGCGACCCCGAGGTGCAGGCCGACCCCGACGAGGCGCAAATGCCGAACTCGTCCATCATGAGCAGGATGCCTTCGCCTTCCACAAATTCAAAGCTGATGTTGGTGGTGTTAGGCAGCCGATTCTCCCTGTCGCCATTTACCTTCGTATTGGCGACGGTATTGAGGATAGTGTTTTCGAGCCTGTCGCGCAGACCCTTGACGAAGGTATTTTCAATATCCATTTTTTTTTGCGCAAGCTCAGCGGCGACTCCCAGCCCTATTATGCTCGAGGTGGCTTCGGTCCCGCCGCGCCTTCCGCGTTCCTGATGACCGCCCACAAGGAAGGGTGAAAACTTGGTGCCCTTGCGCACATAGAGGACGCCTATTCCTTTGGGGGCATGCAGTTTGTGTCCGGAGAGAGAAAGCATGTCGATAGGGGTATCAGCCAGATTGATGGGAATTTTTCCGACCGCCTGAACCGCGTCGGTATGGAAAAGGATACGGCGCTCTCGGGCCATTTGCGCTGCCTTCTCGATGGGGAAAATCACCCCCGTTTCGTTGTTTGCCCACATGAGGCTCACGATTGCCGTGTCCGTGGTCAGCGCCCGTCTATACTGCTGCATATCGAGCCGCCCTTCGCCATCCACCGGCAATTCGGTTACCCGGTATCCCTGGGTGGCCAGATGAGCGCAAAGGGCGCGCACCGCCGGGTGCTCGACCCTGCTTGTCACGATGTGCTTTTTGTCCGGGCTGCTTGCAAGGGCCGATCGGATGGCCGCGTTGTCGCTCTCGGTGCCGCAGCTCGTAAAGATGATCTCCTGAGGAGATGCGCCCAGAAGAGCGGCGAGCTGCTCACGCGCCTTTCTGACCTGTTGCATTACCTGGCCTCCGAAGGAGTGCATGCTCGAAGGGTTTCCATAGAGTTGACAGAAATATGGGAGCATTGCTTCCAGCACTTCCGGGGCCACCTGGGTCGTCGCATTGTTATCCAGATATACAGGTTTCACGCCGATACCTCCTCAACCACAAGCTCCGGCCAGACCAGCTCACGCAATTTCGCCTCGACGAAATTCTTCAACGTCTGGTCGGATGCCTGGCAGGATGCGCATGCGCCGCGCGTTGCAACCAGCACGCGATTACCCACCACGTCCACCAGTTCGATGTCGCCGCCGTCGTGCTTCAGGGCCGGCCTGATTTCCCGTTCCAGGGTTTCCTCTATCATTTTGATTTTCCTGATATTGGACAGCTTTGGCCTTTCAGCCGGGGCTTCGCTCATCTGGGAAAGCTCCCTGTCGATTATTTCCTGGATAATTGGGTGGCAGTTTTCACAGCCCCCTCCAGCTTTAGTGTAGTTTGTCACCTCTTCGACCGTGGTGAGTCTATTCTCGCGGATAGCCCGCTCGATTTCCTTCTCCGTTACTCCGAAGCACTCGCAAACGATTTTTTCCTCTTCGGCCCTGACGGGGGCGCCCTTAAAATTTGCAATAGCCTGCTCCAGGGCCTCCCGCCCCATAACGGAACAGTGCATCTTTTCCTGAGGAAGTCCCCCGAGGTAGTTTGCTATGTCCTGGTTTGTGACCTTTGCGGCCTCCTCGACCGTCATGCCTTTTATCATTTCGGTCATTGCCGAGGCTGAAGCTATTGCGCTGGCGCATCCGAATGTCTTGAACTTCGCCTCTTTTATCCTGCCGTTTTCATCCAGTTTGAAGGTGAACTTGAGCGCATCGCCGCACGCAATCGATCCCACTTCCGCAACCCCGTCCGGGTCTTCGATTTCTCCAACGTTTCGAGGATTGAGGAAGTGATCTTTGACTTTATCGGTGTAGTCCCACATATGTGTTCCTCCCGCCATCCTGTTTTATTGTTCCGGTTTAAGAGAGCCTGGCTCAGAGATTGCTTCGGTCCGCTTTGTTCTCTATTATAACTACAAAAACAATCCTTGACAGGAATCGAGCACCAAATTCTGCAATATTTACTAAATCCATCTCATGTTAAATTAATTAATATAGCAAAAGTCAAGCCCTGATGAAACATTCAATCTCAGAAGGACCCGCGATGGTTAAACGTTTTTTTGCCCCCGGTCAATCTCAACAGGCAAAACCCGCCTTGTAAGGGAATCTGCACCATGTGGAACATCCCGACTTTTTTCTTGACAAAACCGGCGCCCCTAATCTAGTTTGCCCGATGATCAGTATCTGCCTTGCGGACTCTTTTTCTCTCTCGCTGCGATCGCAATGATTCCGCAGCACTGACCACTTGTTTAAAATTTCAAAACGGAGGTTCAATGGAACATGCCTTATGATGCGACCAAAATGAAGGATTGGCAGATTTCGGAAGCTGCGGAAGTGAACATGCCCACGCCATGGGACTTTCAGGAAAAACTGGGACTGAAAAAAGATGAAATCCTCCCCATGGGGAGGCTCTGCAAGCTCGATTTCCTGAAAATCATCGAGCGGCTGAAAGCCCGCCCGGATGGAAAGTACATCGAAGTAACTGCAATCACCCCGACCCCTCTGGGAGAAGGCAAAAGCACAACTGCCTGCGGATTGCTGGAAGGCCTTGGCAAAAGGGGAAAAAATGTGGGCGGGGCGCTCAGGCAGCCCTCTGGCGGCCCGACCATGAACATAAAAGGAACGGCCGCAGGAGGCGGCAACTCGCTTCTTATCCCGATGACCGAGTTCTCGATGGGCCTTACGGGTGATATCAACGACATCATGAACGCCCACAACCTGGCGATGGTGGCGCTGACCTCCCGCATGCAGCACGAAAGAAACTACAACGATGAGCAGCTTCAGCGCCTGACCCGAATGAGGCGCCTCGACATAGATCCCACCCGTGTCGAGATGGGCTGGATCATGGATTTCTGCGCCCAGGCCCTGCGCAATATCGCCATCGGTATGGGCGGCAGGATGGACGGCTACATGATGCAGTCCAAATTCGGGATTGCGGTCAGCTCGGAATTAATGGCCACTCTTTCGATCGTAAAAGATTTGGCCGACCTGAAGAAAAGACTCAATGAAATCACGGTGGCGTTCGACAAGCGTGGAAACCCCGTAACCACCGGCGACCTGGAAGTCGGAAACGCCATGACCGCCTGGATGAGAAACACCATCAACCCAACCCTTATGTGTACCGCCGAGTACCAGCCGTGCATGGTTCATGCCGGTCCTTTCGCAAACATAGCGGTCGGCCAGTCTTCGATCATCGCCGACCGGGTCGGCCTCAAGCTCTTCGACTATCATGTCACCGAGAGCGGTTTTGCCGCAGACATCGGGTTCGAGAAGTTCTGGAACGTGAAATGCCGGTACAGCGGCCTGAAGCCTCACGTATCGATTCTTACAACGACCATCCGCGCGCTCAAGATGCACGGCGGCGGTCCCAAAGTTGTAGCCGGTCTTCCGCTTCCCGCTGACTACACCAAGGAAAACCTGGCTTTGCTTGAGAAGGGCGTTTCCAACATGGTGCACCTTATCGGCGTCATCCGCAAATCGGGGATCAACCCGGTGGTGTGCATCAACTCCTTCCATACGGATACCAAGGCTGAGATCGCCCTGGTCCGCAAGCATGCGGAAGCCGCCGGCGCCCGTTGCGCCGTGTCCGAGCACTGGGCCAAGGGCGGCGAGGGCGCACTGGAATTTGCCGACGCGGTTATCGAAGCCTGCGAGCAACCGAGCGAGTTCAAATTCCTCTATCCCCTGGAAATGAAGCTTAGAGAGCGCGTCTCTCTGGTGGCCAAAGAAGTTTACGGTGCTGACGGCGTCGCCTGGACGCCCGAAGCTGAAGCAAAGGCCAAGATGCTCGAGGCGGATTCCAAGTATGATGACTACGCCACGATGATGGTCAAGACTCACCTTAGCCTGACCCACGATCCGGCAGTCAAGGGCGTGCCCAAGGGCTGGATACTGCCTATCCGCGACGTTCTCATCTACTCCGGATCCAAGTTCCTCTGTCCGTGTGCGGGCGCCATCAGCCTCATGCCGGGAACCTCTTCCGACCCGGCGTTCCGCAAAGTGGACGTCGATGTGAAGACGGGAAAAGTCATGGGCCTGTTCTAGCCGGATACTGGATACCGCGCGGAGCGTCGGGATTTATCCAGAAACTCAAATAATCACCGGAGGCATAATATGTCTGCCAAACTGCTAAAAGGGGCCGAGGTGGCCAAGGAGATTCGGGCCGAACTCAAAACCGAGGTCCAACAGTTGCTCGAAAAACATGGGGTCGTGCCGGGACTGGTCACTATTCTGGTCGGCGAGAACCCAGCGTCGCAGAGTTATGTAAGGGGGAAGCAGAATACTGCTCACGAGCTTGGTTTTTACTCCATTCAGGACAATCAGCCCGCCGATCTGAGCGAAGAGGCCCTGCTCAAGCTCATCGACAAGTACAACAAGGACCCGAAGATCGACGGAATCCTGGTACAGTTGCCCTTGCCCAAGCATGTGAACGAAAACCGCGTGCTCCTGGCAATTGACCCTGGAAAGGACGTTGACGCTTTTCATCCGGTAAACGTCGGAAAACTGATGATAGGGGAGCCCGATTATCTGCCCTGCACCCCCGCCGGGATCCAGGAGCTGCTTGTGCGTTCCGGGGCCCAGATATCCGGCGCGGAAGTAGTAGTAGTCGGAAGGTCCAATATCGTCGGCAAACCGATTGCGATGATGCTCATGCAGAAGGCGCCGGGTGCAAACGCCACGGTGACCGTCACCCACACCCGCACTAAGGATGTCAAGGGACACTGCCTGCGTGCGGACATCCTGGTCGTTGCCGCCGGGGTTACGGAATATGTCAAGGGCGACTGGGTCAAGCCCGGGGCCGTCGTGATCGACGTGGGAGTGAACGAAGTGGGAAAAACCGCCGATGGCAAACGGATCCTCAAGGGAGATGTGGCCTTCGAGGAAGCGGCGCAAAGGGCGAGCGCCATTACGCCGGTTCCGGGCGGAGTGGGGCCGATGACCATAACGATGCTCATGAAAAACACCGTGCGCGCTTGCAAGGTGCACCACAATCTCAAATAGATCGAAGCAAGGTTGTGGGTGGGGTGAGTTGGTTTTGCCCGGCGGCATGTCTATCTGCTGCATGTATGGGGGCCTGACCAACACCCGGCCGTAAAATAAGCGGCCGAAGCCGGATAATCCTCCGGGTTCGGCCGTTTTTTTGTCAACCCTGATGATTAACTATGCAGGTGATGGCTTCTCCGGGAATCAATCCCCCATTTCAAGCGATTGGAGAGAAAAACGATGCTGAGAAAACCGGTCCTCGACTATTTCTTCAAGCCCGGGGCCATTGCAGTCATCGGGGCGAGTCCCAGGGAGAGTTCCATTGGCTGCGCGCTGCTGACTAATTTAAAAAAAGACGGCTTTCCCGGGCCGATCTACCCCATCAATCCAAAGCACGAGGAGATCCTGGGCCTTAAAGCCTACCCTTGCATCGCGGCAGTGGGTTCCCCCATCGATTTGGCCGTTATCGCCGTCCCCATCCGGGGGGTGCCGGCAGTCATGAAGGAATGCGGCGAGGCCGGGGTGAAAGGGGCCATCATCATTTCGGCCGGTGGAAAAGAGGTGGGAGAGGAAGGTGTGCGCATAGAAGAGGAAATCAGGTTCGAGGCGCAACGCAGTGGAATACGCTACCTTGGACCGAACTGCATGGGGATTTTCTCCCCCATCAATGGTCCGAACGCCAGTTTTGCGGCCCACTCCGCCGAACCGGGAAACCTCGCACTGCTCTCCCAGAGCGGGGCCATCTGCAGCGCCATTTTGGACTTGGCAGCCAGGGAAAAGATCGGGTTTTCGCATTTTGTCAGCGTCGGTTCCATGGCCGATTTGGACTTCGCCGACATGATCGACTATCTTGGCAACGACCCGACCGCCCGAAGCATCATCATCTACATGGAGAACATGACCCGGCCTCGCAAGTTCATCAGTGCAGCGCGCTCGGTTTCCCGGGTCAAGCCCATCATCGTGGTCAAGTCGGGTCGTAGCGAAGCGGCCGCCAAGGCCGCAGCCTCACACACCGGAGCCCTCGCCGGACAGGATGAAGCCTACAATGCGGCGTTTCGCCGTGCGGGAATCATCCGGGTAGACACTATCAGTCAGCTCTTCAGTTGTGCGCAAGCCCTGGGCAAGATGCAGCGGCCCACCGGAGGCAAGCTGGCCATCATCACCAACGCCGGTGGTCCAGGGGTCATGGCGGCGGATGCTTTCAGCAAATGGGGCCTCGATCCCGCAACGCTCAGCCCTGAAACGCTTCAAAAGCTCGACGCGTTCCTGCCCCCTTTCTGGAGCCGGGGAAATCCCATCGATATTCTCGGAGATGCGCAGCCGGATCGCTATGTGCAGTCGGTGCACGTCTGCCTGGAAGCTCCGGAACTCTCCGGGTTGATCGTGATTCTAATCCCTCAGGCCATGACGGACCCTACGGGAGTGGCCCAGGCCTTGGCTGCCGAGATCAAGAATTGGTCCAAGCCCTTCATGGCCGTATGGATGGGGGCACGGGACGTGGAAGCCGGCATAACAATACTCAATGAGGCGAGCATTCCCATCTTTGCCACTCCCGAGGAGGCAGTGGATACCTTCATGCACATGTACTCGTATTCCCGCAATCTGGAACTCCTGCAAGAGACGCCTCCAAGCCTGCCGCACGAAATCCAGGTCAATACGAGGGAGGCGCGAACCTTCATCGACGAGTGTCTCAAACGCCGCGAAAAAGTCCTTACGGAAATTAAATCCAAGGCCATCTTGTCGGCGTATGGCATCCCGGTCAATCGCACCGTCGTCGCATCGAGCCCGCCGGCAGCCGCCGAGGCTGCCAAAGGCATCGGCTTTCCGGTCGTAGTCAAGATCTACTCACCCGATATCACTCATAAATCCGATGTGGACGGCGTCCGGGACCACTTGAGGAGCGAGCAGGAGGTTACAGCGGCTTTCGAAGAGATCACCTCCAGAGCAAGGAGGCTAAAGCCGGAAGCGAGGATTTCGGGGGTTACGGTGCAAAACCAGGTGAAAAAATCCGAAATAGAATTGATCGTTGGAAGCAAGCGCGACCCGCAGTTTGGTCCGCTCATCCTCTTCGGTATGGGCGGGGTTCTGACCGAGGTGCTCAAAGATTCGGCGGTGGATCTGCCTCCTCTCAACCTGCTCCTGGCACGCCGTCTCATGGAGCGAACCCGAGTCTATCGCCTCCTCCAGGGTTACCGCAATATTCCCGCAGCCAACGTGGATCTGGTGGCCGAGTTTCTCGTTCGAATTTCGCAACTGGTGACCGATTTCCCAGAAATAGTCGAATTGGATCTCAACCCCGTGGTCATCAGCGACGGACGCCCAGTGGCCATCGATGCCCGCATTGCGATCGAGCCCAGCCAGGTGGCTGCCCCCCGGCACCTGATCATAAGTCCTTATCCCAATCAGTATGAAAGTAACTGGCTGCTAAAAGACGGCACCCCGGTGCTGATCCGTCCCGTGAGGCCCGAAGATGAGCATCTGGTAGCGGATCTGCTGCACAATTGTTCCGACCAGACGATCTACTTTCGCTATTTTGGGGTGAACAAAAACTGGCCCCATGAGTCTTTGATCCGCTTCACCCAAAATGACTACGACCGGGAAATCGGTATTGCCGCCATCGGGCTGCCGCCGGGTCCATCAGTCATGATGGGGGTTGGAAGGCTGGTGATGACCCCGGAGCGGGATTCAGCCGAATTTGCCGTGATCGTGGCCGATCGATGGCAGGGCGCAGGTCTTGGTATGAAGCTCGTCGAGCAGGTCATAGAAATTGCAAAGGAAAATGGAGTGCGGACTCTATCCGGTGACGTGCTGGCCGAAAACCGGCGCATGCTTGGTTTGGTAAAAAAGATGGGATTTAACCTCCTCAGGCCCGAAATGGGCACATGCCGGGTGGAGCTGGATCTAGCTTCCCGGACCGGGAGAAAATTATGAAGATGCTTAAAGGGGGTTTCTTTAGCATCACAGGGAGCGGTATCGAATAAGGGTTTGAGATGGGGGGCCCCTTTTGAAACGACGGTGAGGAGGTCGGAGGACGCCTGTCCTGGCTACTTCTTCCCTAGCTGCTCTTTCGCCGCCGCTACTATTCGTTCCGGCTCGAACCCGAACTTCCGCTGGAGTTCCTTGAGGGGCGCCGAGGCCCCGAACGTCTTCATACCGATGATGTGGCCCGAACAGCCGACGTAGCGTTCCCATCCGAAGGTCGAGGCCTGCTCCACCGCGACCCGGGCCGTCACGTTAGGTGGCAACACACTTTCCCGGTACTCCTTCGTCTGGTGGTCGAAGATATCCCAGGACGGCATCGAGACTACCCGAGAGCGGATGCTCTCAGCCAACAGCTTTTCGTGGGCCTCCACGGCCAGACAGACTTCACTGCCCGTGGCAATGAGGATTACCTCCGGTTTTCCTTCGGGGGCGTCGGCCAGCACGTAGGCACCATGCACCACTCCAGCAGCCGGTGCGAATTTGCTCCGATCCAGGGTCGGCAGAGGTTGGCGGGACAGCACCAGCACGGCAGGCTGGTGGCGCAACTGCATGATGCAGCGGTAGGCCTCGACGACCTCGTTGGCGTCGCCGGGCCGCAGCGTGATCAGGCCGGGAATGGCCCGCAGCGACGCGAGTTGCTCCACCGGCTGGTGAGTCGGGCCATCTTCTCCGTCTCCCATGGCATCGTGCGTGAAAATGAAGATGGAGGGCAGCTCCATCAAAGCCGAAAGCCGCATGGCGGGCCGGGCATAGTCGCTGAAGATAAAGAAGCTGGCGCCGAAAGCCCGCAGTTTGGATAGTGAGAGTCCGTTCACAATGGCCGCCATGGCGTGCTCCCGGATGCCGAAATGCAGGTTCTTCCCCGCTGGGCTGCCGGCCTGGAAATCTCCTGCACCTTCGAACTTCAGGGTGGTCCGGTTCGATGGTCCAAGATCCGCCGATCCCCCGAGGAACCAGGGGATGTTCTGGGCGAGCACATTCAGTACCTTGCCCGAGGCATCCCTCCCGGCTAAGCCCTTGGGGTCGGCCGGGAACACGGGAAGATTGCGGTCCCATCCGGATGGCAGTTCGCGGCGTTGCATCTGGTCGATCTCAGCTGCGAGCTCCGAGTACTTGCCCCGATAGACCCCGAAGAGTTCCGTCCACCGGCGGCGCGCCTCCGCCCCCCGGGTCCCCATCCCGGCCGCGAAATGCTCCTGGACGCCCTCGGGGACAAAGAACTGCGCATCCTCGGGCCAGCCATAGAAGCGCTTGCAGAGGCGAACCTCCCCGTCGCCCAGGGGCTCGCCATGGGCTGCGGCAGTGTCCTGCTTGTGAGGTGAACCATAGCCGATGTGACTATCCAGGATAATGAATGTGGGGCGGCCCTTCGTCTCTCGGAATATCTCCAGGGCGTGTTGGATGCGGCCGATATCGTTGGCATCGCCGACCCGCAGGACGTTCCACCCATAACCCAAGAACCTGGCCGCAATGTCTTCCGTGAAGGTGATGCGGGTGTTCCCCTCAATGGTGATATGGTTGTTGTCGTAGACCCAACAGAGGTTGTCCAGGCCCAAATGGCCGGCGAGTGACGCCGCCTCTGACCCGACGCCCTCCATCATGCAGCCGTCCCCGCAAATGGCATAGATGTCGTAGTCGAAGATGTCGAATCCCGGTTGGTTGTACCGGTGGGCGAGCCACTTCTGGCCGATGGCCATGCCTACGCTGGTGGCGATGCCCTGCCCCAGAGGGCCGGTGGTAGCCTCGACCCCCGAGGTCCAATGGTATTCGGGATGCCCCGGGGCCTTGCTGCCTAGCTGGCGGAAACGGCGGATGTCATCCAGGGTCACCGCAGGCTGTCCCAATATCTCGTAATCGGTGTTCACCGCCTTAACCCCGGTGAGGTAAAGCACGGACCAGAGAAGCATCGATGCGTGGCCGTTGGAGAGCACGAACCGGTCGCGGTTGGGCCAGATGGGGTCCTGGGGATCGAAACGCAGGACGCGGTTCCAGATCGTGTAGACCAGGGGCGCCAACGCCATAGGTGTGCCGGGGTGTCCCGACTTGGCCTGCTGGACCGCGTCTATCGAAAGGGTGCGGATGGTGTTGATCGCCAATTGAACCATTTGCTCGTCGGTCATGGGTTATGCCTCTCGGGTTGCAGAGCCTCCGGATTTGGCCCAGCCGGTAAGAGCGCCCCAGGGAAGACGCCATCTCAAGATTTGGAATGCATTCATCGAGGCTCGTGGAAAGCGGTTCAGACCCCCTGCCGGTCGCGGTTCGGCTGCGCTTCCAATGAAGCCACTTTGTCCAGGCGGCGCAGGTGCCGCGAGGCTCCACTGAATTCAGCCGCCAGGAAGGTCTCCACCAGGTCCCAGGCCACCGCCGGTCCTACGGTCCGGCCTCCCCCATGCAGATGATGTTCATGTGATCGTCCTCGACCCCCTGCCGAGCGGAGAAGTGGTCGTGAACCAGGCCGGCGCGGATACCCGGAACCTTGTTGGCGCAGGCCGGGGTGCCGACGCCGCTGCCGCAGACGGCTATCCCTCGTTCCACCTTCCCAGCGGCCACGGCCTTGGCAAGCGGGATGACGAAATCGGGATAGTCGTCGCCAGGGTTCAGACCATGAGCACCGAAATCGACCACCTCATGCCCTGCGGCGCGGAGTTGGACTACCAGCTCTTCCTTCAAACCAAACCCGCCATGATCGGTGGCGATTCCCACCCGCTTGGGCAAGCTGACAGTCATCAGCAGGCATCCTTGAGCTTCCGGTAGCGCCGGATCAGGGTGTTCGTTGAACTATCGTGGCCGAGTAGGGGATCCTCCCGGCTCTCCAGTTCCGGAATGATGCGCTGGGCCAGAGCCTTGCCTAGCTCGACACCCCACTGGTCGAACGAGTTGATGCTCCAGATGGTCCCCTGGGTGAAGACGCTGTGCTCGTAGAGGGCCACCAGTTTGCCCAACGTTTCCGGGGTAAGGCGTTCGGCGAGGATCGTGTTGGAGGGGCGGTTGCCCTGGAAGACCCGGTGGGGCACGAGCCAATCCGGAGTGCCCTCGGCTTTCACTTGCTCGGGTGTCTTGCCGAAAGCCAGCGCTTCGGTCTGGGCAAAGACATTGGCCAGGAGTATGTCGTGGTGCCGGCCCATGGGGTCGAGCGGCTGGACGAAGGCAATGAAGTCACAAGGAATGAGTCTGGTCCCCTGATGAATCAACTGGTAGAAAGAGTGCTGGCCGTTGGTACCCGGCTCGCCCCAATAGATTGGGCCGGTTTGGTAGGCGGCCTCGGTCCCTTCCAGGGTGACGTGCTTGCCGCTGCTCTCCATGGTGAGCTGCTGCAAATAGGCCGGGAATCGCTTCAGATACTGCTCGTACGGCAAGACCGCCACGGTCTGTGCGCCGAAAAAGTTGTTGTACCAGACGGCCAGGAGGCCCATGAGCACCGGCAGGTTGCGCTCGAAGGGGGCGGTGCGGAAGTGCTCGTCCATTTGATGGAAGCCGTCCAACATGGACTGGAAGTTGCCCGGGCCGATGGCCAGCATGGTGGAAAGGCCGATGGCCGAGTCCATGGAGTAGCGCCCGCCGACCCAGTCCCAGAACTCGAACATGTTGGCGGTATCGATGCCGAACTTAGCCACTTCCCCGGCGTTGGTCGAGACTGCGACAAAATGCTTGGCCACCGATTTTTCGTCGCCCCCAAGACCCGCCAGCGACCAGTTGCGGGCCGTGTGGGCGTTGGTCATCGTCTCCAGCGTGGTAAAGGTTTTGGAAGAAATGATGAAGAGGGTTTCCGATGGATCAAGATCCTGGACAGCCTCCGCAAAGTCGGCGCCATCGACATTGGAAACGAATCGGAATGTCATGGCCCGCTCGCTGTAGTGTCTGAGCGCCTCGTAGGCCATAACCGGCCCCAGGTCGGAGCCCCCGATGCCGATGTTGATGACGTTGCGAATACGCTTGCCGGTGTGGCCCAGCCATGCGCCGCTTCGGACGCGGCCGGAAAAGTCAGCCATCTTGTCCAGTACGGCGTGGACCTGTGGCACCACGTTCTCGCGGTCCACGACGATGACAGCTCCCTTCGGGGCGCGCAGGGCGACGTGCAGTACGGCTCGTTTCTCGGTGAGGTTGATCTTTTCTCCCCGGAACATAGCGTCAATCCGGGTTCGCAGGCCGGATTCTTCGGCCAGTTGCACAAGCAGCCCGAGGGTTTCGCCGGTGATGCGATTCTTGGAGTAATCCAGGTAAAGGCCCACGGCCCCGGCGGTCATCCGCTCGCCGCGGCCTGGATCGTCCCCAAAGAGTTTCCGGAGATGCAGCTCCCGAACCTGTTGATAGTGGGCTTCCAGGGCCTTCCAGGCCGGCCGTTCGGTGAGTGGCGCCATGCCTGTTGTCATGTTCGCGCTCCTTTTATCCTATTTACAGCTCGTTCGTAAATTGTCACCGAGGCACCGCTCCGGGCGAGCGGCGCCACGGCTCCCGGCCGGGTGGCTGCGCGGGCGGCTCACGCAGCAGCGACGCCGGAATCGGCCGCTCGATTGGATCGGAGTCGTTCAGCGTCAACGGCTCTCCATGATGTGTGATCCGCAGCGTTCCCGTGCCCCGCGTCAGCCGGTAAGTGGCCACGCGCGCGGTCACCTCCACGCGAAGGCCAAGCTTGCGACGCACGATGGAGAAGGATAGCGACGTGAGGCCATCTGGCAGCCGGGGCGCGAACGACAGCACGCCGGCGTGATCGCGCATGCCGCCAAAACCATTCACCAGTGCTATCCACGTCCCTGCCAGCGACGCGATGTGCAGGCCGTCGCGTACATTGTGCTCGAGATCATGCAGGTCCATGAGGGCGGCCTCGGCGGTGTAGTCGAGCGCGAGATGGAGGTGCCCAAGCTCGGCCGCAAGCACCGCCTGAGTGCATGCAGAAAGCGAAGAGTCGCGCACGGTTATGCGCTCGTAGTAATCGAAGTTGCGCGCCTTTTGCTCGTCGGTGAATGCGTCGCAGCATAGCTGCATGGCCAGAACGAGGTCGGGCTGCTTCACAACCTGCTTGCGGTAGAGATCGAAATATGGAAAATGCAGCATCAGCGGATACTGGTCAGATTTCGTATCGGCGAAGTTCCACATCGCGTGGTCGGTGAAGCCTTCAGCCTGCGGGTGTACGCCTAGCCGCTGGTCGTAGGGGATGAAGATGCGATCTGCGGCGGCGCGCCAGTCGGCCATCTCCTCGGGCGTCACGCCAAGCTCGCGTGCCCTGTCCTGATTGCGCTCGCAGACGCCCGCCGCGCCGACGAAGTTTCGCGCCGCCATCAGGTTGGTGTAGACGTTGTTGTCGGCGAGGGCGCTGTACTCGTCGGGTCCGGTCACGCCATCGATGCGGAAGCGGCCCTGCAGGTCGTGGTGGCCGAGGGAGCGCCAGAGTCGCGCGGTCTGCACGAGGATGTCGACGGCGATGTCACGCTCGAAGGTTTTTTCGCCAGTTGCGTTGATATGGCGAATTACGGCATCGGCGATGTCGGCGTTGACGTGAAACGCAGCAGTTCCAGCGGGCCAGTAGCCCGAGCATTCCTCGCCGTGGATGGTGCGCCATGGAAAGGCGGCGCCGGCCAGGCCCAACTCGTGTGCGCGCTGCCGCGCAGCCGAAATCGTCGAATGGCGCCAGCACAACGTGTCTGCCGCAGCAGCCGGTATGGTGTACGTCAGGACCGGCAGGACAAACACCTCTGTGTCCCAGAACGAGTGGCCGTCGTAACCTGTGCCCGTCAGTCCCTTGGCAGGAATGGCGCGCCTCTCGGCCCGCGCGCCGGCCTGGAGCAAGTGAAACAGCGCAAAGCGCACCGCTTGTTGCAACTCTGAATCGCCGCTGAGCTCGACATCGGCGCGTGCCCAGAAGTCGTCGAGGTATTGCCGCTGGCCGGCGAGCAGACCGTCCCATCCAGCCTGACGCGCCGCTGCGAGGGCGGCGGCAACCTGATCGCGCAGCCCTGGCACGGTGCGCTCAAGGGACCAGCCGTAGGCCACCAGCTTAACCAGGTGCAGGCGCTGTCCCGGTTCGAGCACGTCGGTGACGACGACGCGAGCTGAGTCGGGCGACGTCTCCGTCGCGATATGCACTTTAGAAGTGCCGCTGATGACGTGATCCATCGCTGCCGCTATGCGCAGGCCGCTACGTCGGGTCCGATGGATCAGCAACGCCTCAGTGTCGCGTGACAGGTGCTCCTCGGACTGGAGGGGCGATTCGAGGGCGCCGGCGACGCGCGGGTCTCCGGCGACAGACAGCAACTGCTCGTTGGCGACAAGCTCAGACTGCACGACGATGTTGGCGGGTCCGTCGAGCGGCTCCAACTCGTAGCTGATGCCGACGATCGCTCGGTGCGTGAAGGAGACGAACCTGAGTGACGTCACGCGCACCGTGCGTCCAGCGGGAGAGGTCCATTCGGCCTTCCGCGTCAACGTCCCGGCCCGAAAATCGAGTAAGCGGTCGTGGCTCCGGAGCACACCGTAACGGACGTCGAAGGGCTCATCGTCGACGAGCACGCGCATCAGTTTTCCATTGGTCACATTGACGAGTGTCTGGCTCGACTCCGGCGATCCGTATTGGGACTCAGCGTAGGGTAAAGGACGCAGTTCGTAGAATCCGTTCAAGTAGGTGCCGGACAGCCCGCAGGGCTCACCCTCATCGAGGTTGGCCCGTAAACCTATGTGGCCGTTCGACAGCGCGAAAAGCGACTCGCTCTGAGCCAGGATGTCGAGGTGCAACTCGGTTTCGTGGAGGGCCCACGGCTCGACGCGAAACGCTGGATGCAGGATCATGACGCCTCCAGGAGTGCAGCCAGGTCGGTGACTACGACGTCGGCGCCGTGACGGCGAAGCTCATCGGCCTGGCCCACGCGGTCTACGCCGACGACGAAGCCGAAACGGCCCGCACGACCCGCTGCGACACCGGCAAGGGCGTCCTCGAAAACCGCCGCCTGGGCGGGAGTGACGACGAGAGCGCGGGCCGCCGCAAGAAAGGTATCCGGCGCCGGTTTGCCTGCGAGGCGCCGCTCGGCGGCGACGACGCCGTCGATGCGGGCGTCGAACAGCTCCGCGATGCCGGCGGCAATGAGCGTCTCGTGGCAGTTCTCGCTCGACGACACCACTGCGGTGCGCAGACCGGAGCTTTTGACTGCGCGTACATAGCGCACCGAACCCGGGTATGCTTCTACGCCCTGTTCTCGCATTAAGGCGAGAAAGATGCTGTTTTTGCGCTTGCCGAGCCCCTGGATGGTGTCTGCCGTCGCCGGATCGCCGCCTGTTCCTTCGGGAAGCTGAATGCCGCGCGAGGCGAGGAAGGAACGTGCTCCGTCCTCGCGCGGTTTGCCGTCGACATACAGATCATAGTCGCGGACGACGTCGAACGGGACGACTGGCCGGCCGCTTGAGCGAGCGGAGAGAAAGTCATCGAACATGCGCTGCCAAGCTTTGGCGTGGAGCGTCGCCGTCTCCGTGAGCACACCATCAAGGTCGAAGAGGCACGCGTGGATGCTGTTGGGCAGTCCCAGCCTGGTCTCAGCCATGGTCAGGCCTCGTAGATGGGGCCGGGTGCGTGCCCATAATGTACCAGTCAAAAGCGTTGGCGAAACCTTTGTCCTCAATACCCGCAAAAGGTCTTCCTGTCATTACCATATCTCCTTGAGGAAACTCAAGCATCGCTAAACTGCGCGGCCCCCGATCGTCCTCCGGGCCGTGGCTCCGGGGATTCGCCGGAGTCGCTGGTTCAGTGCCGGTCCATAATCTGCATGCGATCTCAAACCCGAAGTGCTGTGCTACGGCCTGCATTGGCGTCGAGCAATGAGGTTAAGTCGTAGTTGACCAGATCTCCGATGAGCTCAACCGTGAGGTCAGCCGGCGTATCCGCAGGGAGGGTTTTGGGGTCGAGGGCATAATGTCCCTGGCGGGGCCATACAGTCGTTAACCGTTCTCCCCAGATCTTTTTCATTGCCGTCAGAATGCGCAGCTTATCGTCCACCATGACATAATGCCGCGCCGGGTAGCGCCGCTCGACATCGTCCAACATCTGCTCTTTGTGGATGTAAATGAGCACGCGGCCCTCGACCGCTTCCCATAGTCCGGATCGTTGAACTTTCCGCGGCTGGAAGACCACGTCTCCATCTGACAGGATGACCGTTGGTCCCCACGGGCGAACATGGGCAAGGGCGGCGAGCGAACCAGGATACAGCCGGTTTGCAAACGGATAATCCACCAGAAAGGAAGACATCATCAGCAGTCGCGGATCGCTCATGTCCTCGAGCCGGTAGCGCTGCAAAGCACCCAGGTAGTCCGCATAGCCAAGCTCAGCGTACAACTCCTCCAAGATGGCGAAGTAGCGGTCCCGAGTCTCAGCTCCGAACTCGTGCTCAAGATGGTTCCTGAGGTCATCCAGCACCCGGTCATTGTCCAGCAGGGTATTGTCTACGTCAAACAGGAACACAACTTCACTGGGGGGTGAGCAACGATCAATCACTAGTTTTTTTCCATCCAACCCATTCCGGATTCCCGTCCTTGTCTCTCAATCGCAAGACTCCATTTCCTCGCTTCACAGTTAGGCAATCACGAAAGGCTCACCTCGATCGGTGACCTGTGAGCCGGTCACTGTGACCTTATCGCCTGATTTAAAATGTTTTGCCTGCCCAGGACCTACAATGTAGAAGGCAGGACCCAAGTAAACCGGCAGTACCCCTTTTTTGTCAAGAAAGCTACTTTCACCTTTTTTATTTGGCAGCCGGTTCATCGACCCAGTATCCTTTGCGATTGTAATGTAGATGCAGTCCGGTCTCGTAATCCCGAGTCAGCAGAGACTCTTCCGTGTATTCCGGTGACTGTTTGATGGTCTCGCGGGGAAGATTGACGAAGACTTTCGACTCGCTCCAACTAACGCGCTCGATCCATTGCGGTGAAACCAGGACCTTTTTTCCCGGCCACCAGTTCCGTGTATCGATGATTAGATAACGAATCGCCCACGTCTCGTCATCGATGATAAAATCATCGACGTGGCCAATCTCGCCGTCTGCGGCTTGGATGTTATGGCCACTAACATCGTGGGTGCTGCGCAAATGGGGATCCCACGCTTTCTCATTTTGGGTGGATTGTCTCCATTTTTCACGCTCACGCACAATGGAGGGATAAGAATAAGACCCCCACATGTATGAACCGTCCCAATACGCCGGCCATCCATAATACCCGTAGTAGGTCTCCTCGAATTGCCGCGAGACGGGCTTGTCACTGTTCAAGGATGGACTGTCCTCAATCTGCTTTTTGGTCAAATCGACGGCGATGTGTCTCTCTTCTCTGCTCACGGCGGTCAATGCATACGGGGAGATCAGCACCTGCCTGCCCGTAAGCCAGTTGCCTGTGTCGGCGACCAGGTACCGAATCGTCCAGTACCGGTCATCGAAGTAGAATTCCTTGACCTTCCCTATTTCCCCGTCAAGGCTGTGTAATGTGTAACCTTTTAGTGTTTTAGCTTTGTCCAGCATGGTAGTCCTTTCGTTCCTTGCGTTTCGTTTATGTTTGCTGTTGGCGCCCAGCCGACAGCGTAAGAGATGTATTTCGCCGCATGGCCGAGATTCCTGCAGAGATAGACTATAAATAAGGTAATTAACCCAAAGAAACCTATAAAAAGCCGCTACGCGCACATTAGTGCGCTACGAGGCACAACCCGCGCCGGCCCACATTGGATTCTCGACAGCCCACCCACCCACCCGCGAGGCGGGGCCTGCGGCGGGTGGCCTTTTAACTGGCCGTGCCGAGGCCGAGAACGCGGCATACCGTCTTGGCTATCATCTGTTCTTCGTCCGTGCGAATGACGCGGACCGCAACCCGGCTGACCGCCGATGAAATCACGCCCTCATGCGCCGCGTTTCGCTTTTCTTCGAGTTCGATTCCAAGAAATCCCAGCCCATCGCAAATCCGGGCGCGGACTGTAGGCGCATTCTCTCCGATGCCGCCGGCGAACACCAGCGTATCCAGTCCGCCTAACGCCGCCGCGAATGCGCCGATCCATTTCTTGACCTGGTAGCAAAACAGTGCGACCGCTTCAGCCGCCCGCACGTCCTGCGTTTCACGGTCGAGCAAGTCGTGCATGTCGGAACTGGTCTCCGACACGCCGAGCAGCCCGGACTGGAAATTGACCATCTCGTTGAATCGTTTTGCATCGAGGCCTTCGGTACGCGCCAGATACCAAATCAGTCCGGGATCGAGATCGCCTGAGCGGCTGCTCATCGGCACCCCGGCTGTCGGGGTAAAACTCATGCTTGTGTCCACGGGTTTGCCGTCGCGCACCGCCGCCAGGCTCGCGCCATTGCCGAGGTGGGCGAGGATGACCCGGCCTTGTGCGGCTTCCGATCCGGCTAGGCGGGCCAATTCTCCCATTAGAAAAGCATACGACAACCCGTGAAACCCGTACCGCCGCACCCCCTGCGCCTCGTAGCGGCGCGGGATCGGCAACAACCTGGCCACGCGCGGCAGGTCATGGTGAAAAGCAGTGTCGAAACAGGCCACCTGGGGCAGGTCGGGGAATCGGCGATGAAACGCCTCGGTCAACAGAATCTCCTCCGGCAGATGCTCAGGATCGAATGGACTGAGCCGGTGCAGTTCCTCAACCATTTCCGCAGTGATTCGCTGCGGCTTGCTATACTTGGGCCCGCCATGCACCACGCGATGCCCCACCGCGGTCAACACGTCACGCCCGCTGCGTTCCTCGATCCAATCCATCAGAGCGCCCACCGCCACCGTGTGATCCGGCGCCGTCACCAGCCGCGAAAAGTTGTCCGCCCGGTTCAAGCCTTTCACCCGCAAGACGGGCTCCGGCAGTCCAATCCGCTCGATCCCGCCCTCCAGAATCCGTCGGAGCGACTCCCCGGCCTCGAACAGCGCGAATTTGATGCTCGACGAGCCGCCATTGATCGTAAGGATGCGTGGATTAGCCGGTTTCATGGAAGTCATTCTTCTTCTCTCAGCTCGCTTTCCTTCTCTTTGTTTGCGCTCTCCTTGCCCAATCCCATGGTCAAGGCCGTCAGACCGGCAATACTCCCCAGTTGCATGGTTTCCACGACCGTGCTGGGTACAATTACGATCGTGGCGTTGTCCTTCAAACCCTCATAAAGCATGTTCATAGCCCTCAAATGAAGAGCGGTAGGATTATTGGTATAGGTCCTGGCCGCTTCTCCAAACTTCTCCGCCACCTGTCGCTCCGAATCTCCAGAATCACCCGGGCCTGACGTTCTCTTTCAGCTTGGGCCTGCATCGACATCGCATCCTCCAAGGCCGAGGGAATAAGTACATCCTTGACTTCCACCGAAATAACATTAATGCCCCATGGCTCGGTGCGATCATCAATGATCTTCTGCAGCTCGTCACTAATCTTCTCCCTGCCTTCCAGCATGTCCGAAAGCATGGTCTTGCCGATGACATCACGCAGGGCCGTTTGGGAGGCCCAACTTATAGCGCTTTGATAGTCGGCGACATCCAGGGCTGCCTTCTTGGGGTCCACGACTTTCCAAAATAGCACTGCATCAACATCCACCGGCACCGTATCTTTGGTAAGGGTCTTTTCTGCCTTGAAAGAACCGGTGATCACGCGGGTGTCGATCCAGTAAGGTATCGCGTCGATGACCGGGATAATGAAAAACAGTCCCGGTCCCTTGAGGGAGCGGAACTTGCCTAACCGCAATATCACCACCCTTTCCCACTGATTCGCAACCCTGATTGCGAGAGAAACAACGAGGGCGATAACAAAGGCAATGACTCCAATCCATGCCCTTTCCATGGCAAAAGCTAGACCTGCGCCAATGGCAAGAATTACGATGAAGATCAATGTTGCAAAAGCGCTGCTTTTTCTCATTTCGATTACCTCCATGTTGTGGCTCCCTCCCAACCCCCTAAGGAAGAACGGGCGCACCGCTCCTCAGTTTCGGTTGAAATACACCTCGGCTGGAGAGAAGTATGGCGCTGGATCGGGGGCTCAGGCGGTAAGTTCGTGTATCTTTCCAAAGCGGTTCCTCGCCCGCAGCAAACAGATCTTGTGGCGCTTCGCGGGAGGTGTCAACGGCCAGATGCCACCGAGCCCCCGGCAGTGCGGGGGGCAAAATGAAATCGACCGCATCGGCGCCGGCATTGAACATCAGGCAAAGTGCGCGCTGCTCGTCTTCATCGATCAGACAGGCAAACTGTTTTTCTTTCGGGTCAGCCCAGTTGGGTAATCCCCTTTGCGGGCCAAACCAATGGATCTCGGCGTCGGTGTAGAATTGCTCCTTACTCAGAATCGGATGGGCACGACGAAAGGCGATCATGCCACGGGTGAAGCGGAAAATTTCCTTGTGCTGTTCCAGACAGCTCCAGTCATGCCAGCTCGTTTCGTTGTCCTGGCAGTAGGCGTTGTTGTTGCCGCCTTGCGTGCGGCGAAATTCGTCCCCGCCGAGCAGCATCGGCACGCCGCGCGAGATCAGCAGGGTCAGAAGGAAGTTCTTGATCTGGCATTTGCGCAAGGCCTCGATCCCGGCATCCGCCGTCTCGCCTTCAGAGCCGCAGTTCTGGCTGAAGTTGGCGTCGGTCCCGTCATAGTTGTTTTCTCCGTTTGCTTCATTGTGCTTGTAGCTATAGCTGACCAGATCGTTAAGAGTGAAGCCGTCGTGGCAGGTGACGAAGTTGATGCTGCCATCTGGGCCTTTGCCGGACTTGGTATAGATATCGGCACTGCCGCAGATGCGGCTGGCAAACAAACCGAGCATCCCATCATCGCCGCGCCAGAAACGCCGGACATCATCCCGATACCGGCCGTTCCATTCAGCCCAGCGCCGCTCTGAAAAACTGCCCACCTCGTATGCGCCGGCGGCGTCCCATGCCTCGGCGATGATTTTCACGTCTCTCAAGATCGAGTCCTCGGCGATCCGTTCGAGAAGCGGGGCATTGGCCAGCAGCTTGCCGGCGCCGTCCCGGCCGAGGACCGACGCCAGGTCAAACCGGAACCCATCCACATGCATCTCGACCGTCCAATAACGGAGCGCGGCCAAGATATGGTCCCGCACCAGCGGATGGTTGGCATTGATGGTGTTGCCTGTGCCCGTGTAGTCCTTGTAGTAGCGTTTGTCGTCCGCCAGCGTGTATATGATCGCGTTATCGATCCCGCGGAAACAGAGCGTCGGACCCAGCTCGTCTCCTTCCGCCGTGTGATTGAACACCACGTCCAGAATCACTTCGATGCCGGCATTGTGAAAGGTCCGGACCATTTGCTTGAACTCCAGCTTTTGCCGGCCCAAACCTCCCGAACTGCTGTAGGAAGCTTTGGGCGCACAGAAAACCACGGGATCGTATCCCCAGTAATTCCTGAGCGGTTGGCCTGTTTGCGGGTTCCTGCGCGTGACGGAATTTTCATTGAACTCCTGGATGGGCATAAGTTCCACAGCGGTCACTCCCAGGGTTTTGAGATAGGGAATCTTTTCCATCAGGCCCCGGTAAGTTCCCGGATGGTCAACGGCCGAACTGGGATGAATGGTAAAGCCGCGAACATGCGTTTCGTAAATGACGGTCTTCGACCATGGATGCCGGGGCGGCTGGTCTCCATCCCACTCGAAGGGCTCGTTTACAAATACGCATTTGGGCATCGATCCGGAATTGTCCAGCTTCGAGGGAACCAAATCCTGCTCCGGCGCCGTCGGATCGTATCCACGCGCCGATGCAAAATCCCACGGGGGCAGCCGCGAAATCGCGGCAGCGTAAGGATCGAGGAGAAGCCTGTTGAAATTAAAACGATGTCCTTCGCCGGGTTCGTAAGGGCCATCCATGCGGTAAGCATAGAGTTGACCAGGACCGATCCCCTCCACCCAAACGTGCCATACGTCGCCTGTGCGGTTGCGCGCTGAATCCAGATCGATTACCCTGGCGGGCGCTGCGTCTTCGGGATGATCGAACAACTCCAGTCGAACGCGGCTGGCGTTACGGCTGAAAATGGAGAAATTAACCCCTCCTCCCATTTCCCAGGGTCCCAAAGGCAGAGGAAAGCCCACCCGAACGTCAGCGCGTTCGGAGATCTCCGGGATATCATCGTGCAACTCGCGTTTGGGCGTATTCATCATCGTTGCCATAGGATTCGAGCGGATTCCAGCGGAACCGCCACCCCGGAGCGCTGAGGCGTCACTCGCGCCGCGTAGTCTCCCGCCGGGCGTGTGGAGGGGACCGTTGCGCGATAGACGCAGCGGGGGGGTTCGTCAGGCAGCGGCCGCGCGCACTTCATTTCCTCACGCACGGGATCGCCGCCGTTGATTCCGTCGGCATAAAGCTCAACTCGGACCGCATTAGGGTCGAGATCGTTCAGAAAAATTTCGACTTCAAAGACGTGGTTGTCCGCGTTGGTTTCGACCCGCAAGTCTCCGAAGCGCAGCCCGGCCCATTTTTGCTCCAGTGCCTGGCGCCAGTCAACTATCTGTCTGCCCACCGAGCCTTTATCGGCAGCACGTTCCCGGTAGGCTGACGCAGCGGGGAGGTAGTGTTGCTCGGTGTATTCGCGCACCGCGCGGCTGGCGGAGAAGCGAGGCGTCAACCGCGCCATGCTTTCCCGCATCCGCTTGACCCATGCGGTGGGAATGCCGCTCTCGTCGCGGGTATAAAACTCCGGGATCACCTCGCGTTCGAGCAGGTCATAGAGCGCGTCGGCTTCGACAGCGTCCCAGGCGGGATCGTCGCCATGCTCACGGCCGTCCCCCAGCGCCCACCCCACTTCAGGTGCGTAGGCCTCCGCCCACCAGCCGTCCAATTCCGAGAGATTGATGCCTCCATTGACGAGCACCTTCATGCCGCTCGTTCCACACGCCTCCCAGGGCCGCCGTGGCGTGTTGATCCAGACGTCCACCCCCTGCACCAGGCGCTCGGTCAGGAGCATGTCGTAGTCGCTCAGGAAGACGATGTGGGCTTGGGTCTCCGGTCGGCGGATGAAATTTATCCATTCATGGATCAGTGCCTGCCCCGCCTGGTCCTCCGGATGGGCCTTGCCGGCGATGATCAGTTGCACCGGGCGCTCAGGATTGGTTAACAGGCGAAGCAGCCGCTCCGGGTTGTGCAACAGCAGGTTCGGCCTCTTGTAGGTCGCGAAGCGCCGAGCAAAGCCCAGTGTCAACGCGTTGGGATCAAATATATGTTTCGCCCTCTCAATCATTTCGGGCGGCCTGCCGGAGGCGGCCATTTGCTTGCGCAAACGCTCGCGAGCGAATTCAACAAGAGATTTGGTGGCGGCGGTGCGAAATTGCCAGAGGCTGGCGTCGGAGACGCGGCGAATATCCTGCTCCAGGGTTTCCGTCGTCCCCTGCCAGCGCCCCAGCCAGCGGTCCTTTCCACAGGCTTCCGTCCACAGACCGTCCGCTGCCGCCGAGTCCCAGGTCGGCATGTGGACCCCGTTGGTCACATGTCCGACAGGGATTTCGTCCTGGGGCCAGCGGGGAAAGAGGGGCTCAAAGAGATGCCGGCTGACTTTCCCGTGTAACTGGCTTACGCCATTGACCGCCCCGCTCCCCCGGATCGCCAGATATGCCATGTTGAAACTCTCCGACGAGTCGTTCGGGTTCTGGCGGCCGAGGGCCAGTAAATCCTGGAGTGTGATGCCGAGCTCCCGCTCGGCATGACCACCGAGGTATTGCTCGATGAGGGCCGGAGCGAAACGGTCAAAGCCGGCGGCCACGGCAGTATGGGTGGTGAACAGGTTCCCTGCACGAGTGACGGCCAGCGCGACTTCGAATGGCTGTGCGGTCTCCTGCATGAAGCTGCGGGCGCGTTCCAACACGGCAAAGGCCGCATGCCCTTCATTGAGGTGGCAGACTTCCGGCCGGATGCCAAGCGCATTAAGCAGCCGCCATCCGCCAATCCCGAGAAGCAGTTCCTGCTTGAGGCGCAGCTCCGGCCCGCCGCCATACAGCTCGCTGGTAATCCCTCGATGAGCGGGGAAGTTCGCCGCGTCATTGCTGTCAAGCAGGTAAAGCTTCACTCTGCCGACCTGGACCTGCCAGGCGCGCAGCCAGACCGAGTAACCAGGCAAGGCGATCTCCAACCGCAACCACTCGCCGTTCCCCTGCCGCACAGGCGTGATCGGCAACTGTCCGGGGTCGTTATACGGGAAGAGGGCCTGTTGCGCTCCGTCCTTGTCGATCACCTGGCGAAAATAGCCTTGCTGGTAGAGCAGTCCCACGCCGACCACCGGCACGCCCAGATCGCTGGCGGCTTTGAGCTGATCGCCGGCTACATTGCCAAGCCCGCCCGAGTAGATGGGCAAAGCTTCGCTCAACATAAATTCCATGCTGAAATAAGCGGCGCAGGTCAGGGGACCCTGCGAATGATTCTGCTGAAACCACGCGGGCGCGTCCAGCACTTGCCGCCTGGTATGCACCAGGCCGTCAACGGTTTTGCGAAAAACGGGATCGGCCATCACGCGCTCGATCCGGTCGCGCGAGACCGTCTGCAGGACAACCCATGGGTTATGCGTGATTTCCCACAGTTCGGGATCAAGCCGGCGCCACACTTCGTCGGTAGCATGATTCCACGACCAGCGCATATTCAGGGCCAGCTCGGCAAGGGAATCGAACCCCTCGATTTCAGTGGGCAGAAGATTGTAGATGGGATGGCTTGCGCGGGTTCTTTTGCTCATAGTTTTTCCTTCAGTTTTGGCTCGGGCGGGATCCCCGAATGCATCAGTTGGGGTTCCCCTCATTGCGCCAGGATTCTAAAGCTTCCTTTCCCGGCTTCTGAGGAAGGTCCGTTCACCAGCATCGATGCTTTGGCCGGCTTTCCTGCACAAGGACTTATTGTCATGACTCTCTCGTCAAATGCCGTGCAGACCTTTGTGCTAAAGTCTCCATCAGCTTGTCGAACGGCTTGTTGAATTTCTCTACTCCTTCGTCCTCAAGTTGCCACGTCACATTATTCTTGCTCGTTTCCAGCTCGCGCGCCTTCACCTCTTCGTTACGGCCGGGAGGCTGTCCGAGAATTCGACTCCCATGAGCCACAATGCGCCGGGAAGTCCTGCATTACGCTACCCTGTGAGGTTCTTTTTTGACCAGCATGATGGAACAGGGCATCTTGCGTATCATATCCTCATTTTCGCGGCCAAATAGAAAGTGCTCGATATGCCCTTCCTCGTGAGCCAGCATGATGAGCAAGTCGATATTTTCTTCCTTGACCATCTTTATGATCTCATCAGAGGGGTCCCCTTCTTTCATGACTGCTTTGATAGCGAGACCCTGTCTTTTTTCAGCTTCAATCATGTGATCGATGTCCTCCCGGAATGTTCGCTGCAATCTGTCATATTCCATCTGCAAAGAAGGCATCCCAAGGTTCCAACCTTCCAGCATGAAAGGATTATGCATGACATGAATCACGAAAAGCTTTGCTCCGTATTTTTGAGCAAGCGAAACTCCGCAGTGAACGGCTTTTTGACAATGTTTCGTTGATCTGCTCACGACCAGAATCCGGTTGACATCTTTCATGTACTGTCTCCTTTGTAGTTGAATCTATCTCGCATGGGACCCAAGCGCCTGGTAACTATTGGTGCACCACGAGATCTTCCCTGGACGTGGACTCCAGGATCGACTTGGCCCTGGCGACGTCGCCGGTTGAGCCGTGGGCAATGACCAGAAACTTATCCGACTTCAGGGCGGTTTCGTACTTGACGATGCTGTCCCTGGGGATTCCGATGCTATACAGTCCAGCGCCCAGAGCGGTCAGTCCTCCGGTCACAATGGCGCCTTCCAGGGCGCCCACAATTATCGTGACCAAGGGACCCAGCACCACCAATTGGCCCAACCCGGGGATGACGAAGAAGGCCGAGCCAAACAGAATCCCCCACAAGCCTCCCCAGAAGGCCCCGAGCTTCCCCCAGAACTTCATCCGGTCCCCTGCGTTGTAGAACCCGACGACATTCTCCTCGGTGTGGTAGTCCTTCCCCACCACTGAGAGCTTCTTCATGTCAAAGCCCGATTTCTGGAGCTCTTTGACCGCGGCATCGGCCTCGGTGTGGGCCTTGTAGATTCCAACAACTGCGTTCTGGTTGCTCATTTCATTTCTCCTTTTGTGTTTTCAGACAGTTATTTGATTTGAGTACCGCTGTATTCCATGAGGTTCTGAAAAAACGCTATTTAATGGTCGGATTGTGGCTGTCTCTGCCCATAACTCTCCTTTCTCAACGGGGCCCCTGAAGGGGATGCGCTGGAGGAATCTTTCTCTACCGGGCAAAAGGATGCGCGCAGTACTTCAGCACCCGCAGAAAGCTCTTGTGCCGCCGGCTGCCCATTTCTAAGTGTCTCAGGACCGCCAATTTAGCCAGGTCGCCCATGAAGAGCCAAACGAGGCAGTAAGCCCAGATGATTCCCACCGTTCGCCAATGAATGGGGGTGATGAGGCCGAAGGGGTACACCACGAACAGGGTGGCCAGGAGCTTGGTGATAATTGCCGACCACAGGAGAACCGGCGCGGGGAAAGGCCTTCTCAAAAACATGCGTGGCGTGCGGGTCACAAAGAGTGTGAGATGGCCGGCCACCGCCATCTTCAGGAAGATAAACGTCTGGATCTGAGCGATGTCAAGCTTCAGCCAATTCCTGGCGATGATCAACATCAGGAAACTCCCTGCCACCCCGGTGAGCCCCAAGACGGTGGAGACGGTCATCACCCGGCGCATGCTCCACCTTACCGGTTTTGGATCCACCAGGGTGTTGTCAAAAGCGATGGCCATGATGGGCACGTCATTGAAAAGGGCCAACAGGATGATCATGATGGCGGTGATGGGATAAAAATTAAAGCAGACCATGGCCAGAACGACGAAAAACATGATGCGAATGGTTTCCACTATGCGGTAAATGGCATAGCTGTTCATCCGCTCAAATATCCTGCGCGCTTCTTCCATCGCCCTGACGATCACCGAAAGACCCGGGGCAGTGAGAACCAGGTCGGCAGCCGCCCGGGCCGCATCGGTGGCGCCGCTCACGGCAATGCCCACATCGGCTTGCTTTATGGCCGGAGCATCGTTCACGCCGTCCCCGGTCATGCCGACAATATGTCCTAGGGACTGCAAAGCCTTGACTATGCTATACTTGTGCTCGGGGAAAACCCTCGCATAGCCGTCGGCTTTTTCGATTTGGGTGATGGCCTCTTGGCTCAAGTGGTCGATATCCACGTCTTTCCCGAAGAGCTGGGCGGCAGGCTGGATGTCCATGCCTAGTCCAAGTTTGCCGGCGATCTCGCGTCCAATGGCCACATCGTCGCCAGTCACCATTTTGATCTCGACCCCGTGCTCCCTGGCATCCGCAATGGTGGCTGCCGCGTCTTCCCTCGGGGGGTCGAACAGCGGTAAAATCCCCAAAAATTCCCAGGAACCGCTATCCTCGGAACGGGCCACCCCCAGGGTGCGATACCCTTTGCCCGCCAGAGCATCCACCGCTTGCTGAGCCTTGGTGGTCATCTCCGGGTCCATCCGGCACAATTCTATGATGACCTGGGGAGCGCCCTTGGTTACCTTAAAAGTTCGATTCTCTGAATCTTTGATCGTGCTCTCAGTCTTTTTGTGGACCGGATCAAACGGCACAAAGTGGACCTGGGTATATCTTTTCAGCGCTTCCTTATCCTTTAGCCCGGCCAGCACCGCCAAATCGATGGGGTCCCGATCCTCCTCTTTGGAAGCCAGCGCCCCATAAAGGATCAACTCTTCCGGATCGCGGGCCGCGAAGATTACCGGGGCTCCCAGTGTAAGCTGGTTCAAAGTAAGTGTCCCGGTCTTATCGCAACACAAGATGTCGATGCCGGCGATTTCCTCTATGGATTCAAGACGGGTAACAATGGCCTTCATCCTGGACAGTGCCACCGCCCCCACCGCCATGGTCACCGACAGCACTGCCGGTAAAGCAACCGGAATGGAAGCCACCGTCAGGATAAGGGCAAACTGGATAAGAGCCAGGAGACGGTCGCCACGCTCCAATTGCACCAGGATGAGCACGGCTACTAACCCAAGGCTCAGGTAAATCAGGTAATCTCCGATTTGCAAGACAGCTTTCTGGAAATGTGAGGGGGCCCCGGCGGCTTGGACCAATTTGGCAGTGCGGCCAAAGTATGTGTTAGAGCCGGTACCGGTCACCAGGGCCACCATCTCCCCCTGTTTGGCCACTGATCCGGAATAGGCAATGTCCCCTGCTTTTTTACTCACGGGCAAGGATTCGCCGGTCAAAGCAGACTGGTCAACACTAAGGAAGTCTCCCTCAAAAAGCTTGACGTCAGCGGGAATGATATCCCCCAGGCGGAGACGGATAACATCCCCCGGAACCAATTGGTCGGCAGGAATTTCCTGCCACTTGCCGTCTCGAAGCGCCCGGGCCTTGATAGCCAATTGCTTTTTCAGGGCTTCCAGGGCGTTGGCGGCCTTGTATTCCTGCCAGAAACCCACCAGGGCATTGAAAACCAGCAAGACCGAAATAATGATTAGATCGTCCCAATGCCTGACGATGGCGGAGAGGATTGCGGCGGCTTCGATCATCCAGGGAATGGGACCCCAAAAATAACCCAGGAATTTTAAGACAGGGTTAACCTTTTTTTCTTCCAGGGCATTCGGGCCAAATTGGGCCAGACGGCCCTGGACGTCCTCACTGGAGAGCCCCTTGGGTGAAGCAGCGAGGGCAGCCCATAGCTCTTCAACGTTTTGTTGCTGAGCCATGTCATTGGTGATCTCCTGGATAATCATAGACACCATCCTTTCTCCTCATGCAGATAGCAGATCATCAAGACAGGAAGCCCCGTTTTTGGATCGCAGGGTAAAGAAAAGTTAGTCATGACAGGGAAAGCAATCCCTTAGGCGCCTGGTCCGAGGCGCAGACTTTGACGCAAATGTGTGCGATCTCCCAGTACCCGCAGCAAAGGTCCCTGTTCCATCATCTCCACTATGCTCAAAGCGGCCACCGGCATGCCGAGGCGGTCGCGGTAGCGGCCAACATCGATGCCCAACAGGGAACACAGCATGATGCGCACCGTGGCTTTGTGGGAGACTACCAGTATATTCCCCGAGGGATGTGTCCGTTCAATCTCCTCGATCACCATGGAACTGCGGCGGGCTATGTCCACTCCCCTTTCGCCGCCGGTGGGCGCGTTCCAACCCGGATCGGACAGCCATCGGACGTATTCGTCATGAAACTCGCGGTTCACTTCCTCCGGGGTCTTGCCCTCCCACCGGCCGTAGGCGATCTCTTTGAGCCCTTCCCTCAGGTGCGGCGTTAGTCCCACGGCTTCGCACAAAGGTAGGGCCGTGGCCACGGCCCGCTTCAGGGAACTGCAAAAGACGGCCTTCCAGGCAAGGTCTCTATAAGCAGCGGCAAAATCCAGGGCCATCTCATACCCTGCCGGGGTCAAGTCCGGATCAAGGGCGCCACAGTAGCCGCCTGTCAGGCTGGCGGTGGTTTCCCCATGTCGAAGAAAGTAGAGAATAAGGCCCATGGGCATTTGTTTCCTTCAGACTTCCCCATTTGATTTGGGGTGGAAACCTCCCCTTGAATGGGGTCAAGGATTCTCCATCTCGTCGCGATACTCCCCCCGGCGCGCCATACTGTTGCACTTAGCCCGGTGATACAGGGCCTTTTGGGCGGCAACCCCATTGATTTCCTTGCCTTTCCAGGTATCCATGGCGGGCTGCTGGATGGCGCGGGAATAGGAAAAGGTCAGCGCCCAGGGCGCTTTGGACCGCCACCTGACATTCATGGCATTTAAGCGAGCCGAGGCCAATTGCGCACTCTGGCCCCCGGACAGGAAGGCGACGCCGGGGACCGCCCCCGGCACCGCCCTGAGCAGACAAGATACCGTGGCGTCCGCCACTTCTTCCACCCCGGCCTGCGTGGGACAATCTTTGCCGGAGAGCACCATGTTGGGCTTTAAGATCATGCCTTCCAAAAGCACCCGCTGCCGGTAAAGTTGGCTGAACACAGTGTGCAAGGCGGCCTCGGTTGCCAGGGCGCACTGCTCCAGGGTGTGGCCGCCGTCCATGAGCACCTCCGGCTCGACTATGGGCGCCAGACCGGCTTCCTGACACAGGGCGGCATAGCGAGCCAGGGCGTGGGCGTTGGCTTCCAGGCACCCACGACTGGGAATGCCCCCGCCGATGGTGATCACCGCCCTCCATTTGGCAAACCTGGCCCCCATCTGCCGGTATTCCGACAGGCGCTCCCGCAGGCCATCCAGACCTTCGGTAATTTTCTCCCCCGGATGGCCGGCCAGATCTTTGGCGCCGGTGTCCACCTTAATACCCGGAATAATTCCCGCCTCGGTAAGGAGCTTGATAAAAGACGTGCCGTCATTTTTTGACTGGCGTATGGTCTCGTCATATAGAATGGCCCCGCTGATGAATTCCCCCAAACCGGGCGTGGTCAAGATCAACTCCCGCCAGGCCCGGCGGGCTTCCACCGTTTGTGCAATCCCCAGGTTGGCAAAGCGCCGATTGCAGGTTGGAGTACTCTCGTCCATGGCCAGGATGCCCCTGCCGGCGTGCATCATGGTTCGAACCGTGGTAACAAGCTCCTGTTCACTCATTTCAAACACCTCCTTTAACTATCTTAGAAAGGCCACTTCCAGTCGGTGAGGTCCTGTCGATCCACGCCGAACTCGTAGGCGTGGTTCTTACACGCGATCTGCTGGTCGAGCAGGGCCTCTCGGACGCTGGATCCCGTGTCACAGAAACGCGGTATCCGGTCGATGGCGTCAATGGCCAGGCTGAAGCGGTCGGTTTGGTTGCGGATAGCCAGCTCCAGCGGCGTATTGATATTTCCCTTCTCTTTGTAGCCGCGCACATGAATGTTGTGCTGGCCGGGCCGGCGGTAGGTTAACCTGTGGATGAGCCACGGGTAAGAGTGGAAGTTGAAGACCACCGGCCTGGTTGAAGTGAAGAGGGCATCGAACTCACGATCAGTCATCCCGTGGGGGTGTTCGGTGTGAGGCACCAGTTTGAAAAGGTCCACCACGTTCACGAACCGAACTTTTATGTCGGGCAGGTGCTGGCGGAGCAGGGCGGTGGCGGCCAAAGACTCCATGGTCGGCACGTCGCCGCAGCTCGCCATGACCACGTCGGGCTCGGCCCCCTGGTCGTTACCGGCCCAGTTCCAGATGCCGGCGCCCTTAGTGCAATGCGCGACGGCCGCCTCCATGTCCAGGTACTGCAGGTGTACCTGTTTGTCCGCCACGATGACGTTGACATAGTTCATGCTTCGCATGCAGTGGTCGGCTACGGAAAGCAGGCTGTTGGCGTCGGGCGGCAGGTAGATGCGCACCACGCCGGGGCTCTTGTTGGCGACCACGTCAAGAAAACCGGGGTCCTGATGCGTGAAACCGTTGTGGTCCTGCCGCCAGACCAGTCCTGTGATCAGCAGGTTGAGTGACGCCACCTTGATCCGCCAGGAAAGCTCGTTGCACTTTTCCAGCCACTTGGCGTGCTGGTTGAACATCGAGTCGATTACGTGTATGAACGCCTCATAGCTGTTGATGAAACCGTGCCGGCCGCTCAGAAGGTAGCCCTCCAGCCAGCCTTCCACCGTGTGCTCGCTGAGCATCTCCATGACGCGGCCCTTCAAGGCCAGCTCGCCTCCGTCGGCGTCCTCCGGGAAATACTCCCCCAGCCAGACTTTCCTGGTGACCTCGTAGAGGGCTTCGAGCTTATTGGATTGGGTCTCGTCCGGCCCGAAGACGCGGAAGTTCTGCATGTTCAGCCGCATGACTTCCCGAAGGAAGTTGCCCAGGGTGGGGACGTTCCCGGCCAGGGTCCCACCCGGGTCCTTGACCTCGACGGCGAACTTGCGGAAGTCAGGCATGTCCAGAGGCCGGTGCAACAGACCGCCGTTGGCCACGGGGTTTGCGCTCATGCGCCGCTGCCCCTTGGGCGCCAGGGTCTTCAGCTCGGCAACCAGCCGCCCCTGTTCGTCAAAACGTTCATCGATCTTGTAGCTGCGCATCCACGATTCCAGCAATTTCAGGTGGGCAGGGTTGGTGGCGACGTCCGTGATGGGGATTTGGTGCGCCCGCCAGAAACCTTCCAGGTAGTGCCCGTCCACCTCCCGGGGGGCGGTCCAGCCCTTGGGGCTCCGAAGGATGATCATCGGCCAGCGCGGCCGGAAGGCTTTGCCGGTCTGCCGCGCCTCCTTCTGGAACTTTCGGATATCCAATACGCACTGTTCCATAGTGGCGGCCATAGCCTGATGCATGCTCTCGGGTTCGCTGCCTTCCACGAAGTAAGGGGTGTACCCATATCCGACGAACAGGGCCTCCAGTTCCTCGTGGCTGATACGGGCAAGGATGGTGGGGTTGTTGATCTTATAGCCGTTGAGATGCAGGACCGGCAGCACTGCCCCATCGGTTATCGGGTTGAGGAATTTGTTACTGTGCCAGCTCGTGGCCAGGGGGCCGGTCTCGGACTCGCCGTCGCCCACCATCACCAGGGTGATCAGGTCCGGGTTGTCGAAGACCGTCCCAAAAGCGTGCGAAAGGCTGTAGCCTAACTCGCCGCCCTCGTGGATACTGCCGGGCGTTTCCGGGGTTGCGTGGCTGCCGATGCCCCCGGGGAAGGAGAACTGCTTTAAGAAGCGCTGCATCCCTGCCAGGTCTTCACTCTTGTCCGGGTATATCTCGGAGTAGGTCCCCTCGAGGTATGCCTGGGACAGGACCGACGGCGCCCCGTGACCGGGGCCGGAGATATAGATTGCGTTCAGGTCGTACTTGTTGATCAGCCGGTTGAAGTGAATGTAGGTGAAGCACTGGCCGGCGTCCGAGCCCCAGTGGCCCAGCAGCCGCGGCTTTATATGCTCGAGTTTGAGCGGTTCCCTGAGCAAAGGGTTGTCCCGGAGGTACAACATTCCCAGGCACAGGTAGAGGCTGGCCTGCCAGTATGCGTCGATTTTGCGCAGCTCATCCATGCTCAACGGGGTCCCCTTGACCGTGGAGCGAGCCGGCCCATAAGCGCTGATACTCCCGTCTCTTTGAACTGCCATCGGCCGCTTGGTCGGAGTTGTCATAAGTGTCTTCTCCTTTTCATTGTTGTGTCGTATTAGTAAGTTTCGCGGTGGAGCATGTAAAGCTTTGTGGTGAAAATGGCATATCAGGCATGAAGGTGCTATATAACCGGCTTTGAAATCATCCGAATGGGGAGGCCGGGAGGTTGGAAACGGAAAATCAGGCCGCAGGCGGCAAAAGGGTCAATCGGATTGCGCCGGGAAAGTGGGTTCCTGCTCTCTCTAAAGCGCTTGGGAAACGCAGATTCTTCCGCTGGCTCGTTTATGGTTCAGTAATCGGCGCCTTGAGCGGGCTCATGGCCGGCCTCATTTTCTTTCTCCTGGAATGGACTAAATTTTTTGCCCTGGAGTATCTTGCCGGTTATGCAATGGCAAAGCCGGCAGGAGAACATCTCGTCCCCTTCGCGGCCACAACCCCTCTCCACCTATGGCTGCTCGTTTTGCTCCCCGCAATCGGAGGGCTTCTTTCAGGTCTGATTGTCTATACCTGGGCCCCTGAAGCGGAAGGGCATGGAACCGATGCCTTCATCGACGCCTTTCATAATAAGCAAGGGTTCGTTCGGGCGCGTGTTCCCTTTATCAAGGCAATTGCTTCAGTAATTACTCTTGCAACAGGGGGAAGCGCCGGCCGGGAAGGACCCATCGCGCAAATCGGATCGGGAATAGGTTCGGGGCTCGCACGTATCCTCAAGCTCAATATCCGGGAAAGAAGGCTAATGCTTCTGGCCGGGTGCGCCGGGGGGTTGGGCGCTATTTTTCGCGCTCCTTTAGGAGGCGCCCTGACCTCTGTGGAAGTTCTTTACCGTGAGGACCTCGAAACCGAGGGAGTTGTCCTGTGCATCATTTCATCTTCGGTTTCCTATGCGATCTTTACTGGCATTTTTGGCCACCAGCCCATATTCGCAATTCCTTCCATACAGTTTTCCAGCGCCCTGGAACTGCTTCTCTATGCAGTTCTAGGATTGGTTTGCGTTCCTTTCGGATACATGTACGTGAAGACCTTTTATGGTCTAAGAGACCGCTTCTTCCGAAAGCTCCCGGTCAGACGCGCACTGATTCCCGCATTCGGGGGTTTGCTGCTTGGACTTACAGCGCTGTGGCAGCCCCAGATACTTAGCGGAGGCTATGGAACAATTCAAAAAGCACTGATGGGAGAACTCCCGGTAGCGCTCATGTTCGCCCTGGCTTTTCTTAAGATTGCAGCAACCTCTTTCACCATATCATCCGGAGGAAGTGGAGGGGTTTTTGGGCCGTCTCTGTTTATAGGCGCCATGCTGGGCGGGGCTGTCGGGCAACTTGCTCACGCATGGTTTCCCGGGATTGTGAGTTCTCCGGGCGCATTCGCCCTTGTCGGCATGGCCGCGTTTTTTGCCGGTGTTGCAAAGGCCCCCATCGGGGCACTTCTCATGGTTTGCGAAATGACCGGCGGATATCATCTGATTGTGCCGATCATGTTCACCTCGGTCGTGGCAATTTTGCTCTCCCAGCGATGGAGCCTGTACGAAAAACAGGTCCTGAATAAATTCCACTCTCCGGCGCATCGATCCGACCGGGTAATAAATATTCTGCAAGAGCTGTCAGTGAAAGACGCACATCGCCCGGATGCTGCCGTCACCATTCTTCCGGAAGACATGACCTTTGGTCAACTGAGGCGGCTGATTACCAATACACGCGAGTCTTACTTCCCGGTTGTCGATGATCGTTTCCGTCTCATAGGAATCTTGCCGTTGCCGGAGATCAGGCCGGTGATATTTGAAGAATCGATTTCGGACCTGCTGATTCTACGGGATTTGGTTTCGCCGCCGGTGAGCGTTGCGCCGGATGATAGCCTGTCCGAGGCCCTTCTCAAATTTCTTGAAACCGGGTATGGACGAATTCCCATAGAAGACAATGAGACGGGAGTTATCGGCATGCTGGGCCTGGAAGATCTCCTGGCCCGCTATCAACTGGAACTTCAGAAATTGCATATGTCCGAAACCGGCCCGGAGTAGCCGGCCGTTAGCGGCAATGAACAACATCAGGACTTTGTGAACTATGAGAACCATCCCGGAAAAAGATTGGAAGCAAATGAGATCGATGAAAGCGCGCGTGTTGGACGACGCGTGTGCGCGAATTCTTACCAGCGTGGAGTCGATCATGCAGAAAAGGGAAGGGCGCAACCACGAAGCGTACCTGGAGCTCTGGGATCTGCTCCATAAAGAAGATGACAAGATCGCCTTCATGTTTGATGACTTAAAACGGAGCACGGCGTTTTTCAAGCTTGCGGCGTGGCAAAGCCACGGCCTCGTGTCCGAAAGAGATTTGGCTCTATTCACCGAAGAAACACAGGACGCAGTAAAGGCAATAAACGAGTATGCGTGCTAAAAGATACGTAAGGTCAGGTGTTTACCCGTAGCGCTGGGACAGTGAACCCTTGTGGCCAAAGCCTTAACTGCTCACCAAATATCCATTCGATCTCGACAGCCCGCCCGCCCACCCGCGAGGCGGGGCACTAAAAGGCTGTGCCCACCCTGCATGGCTCAGACGCTAAGCCCGGCGAGCCGCCACGAACGCATGCAGCGGAATGGATTGCCTCGCTGGACGTGGTGGAGTCTACGCCCGTGTTGCGGAGTTCGCGAAAATTTCTATAACTCTTCCCACTCTTCCTTGTTGATCCCCGCTTGACGCAGGATTCTCGCCAGAAGTTCTCTGCCTATGTCTGCCTGGTGAGGGTTGGGGACTCGTACGGTGGTCTCGCCTCTGACCATGAACTGGTGCTTGCCTCCCGAGTAGGGTCCCTCAAATCCAAACTGCCTGAGGTGCCGGATCAGATCTTTCCTATTTACCGGTCCAAAAGGAGGCATCAGGCGACTTCCTTAATAGTGAGTTCTATCCCGTCTATCGCCGGCAAAGGAAGGTTTCTGTGAACCCTGAACAGGATCCATTCGTCAAGCACCTCACGGAGCTCTCCACGGCAGTCTTCAAGGGTTCCGGCACTCGAGTAAACGCCATTGCATTCAGGGATCTCCCCATAGTAGCTTCCGTCATCGGGCAGGATCTCGTACTTTGCATGGCGGAGCGCCGCCTGGATGTACTCAAGTATCATATGGTAACCCCTCCTTATCTACGATTACGTGCTGTCCTGACATTTGATTATACAGTCAATATCAACTATATCACCCGGAAAGCTTTCGCAATGAATGTTTCTTTTTGGCTTAGAAGAGCATTTTGGGGGTCCTAATTGGAAGGCTGGCCGATGGAAACGGCCTGCGCTCGCAGGACGTGGTGGATTCTACCCCCGTGTTGTGGAGTTCGCGAATAGATTCCGAGGGCGGAACGGGTCGGTCGTCTGTCGCGCGTTGCTCGGGTGCGACATCAGTACGCCGGATGGAATGACACAGGCACTGGAGCGGAATCTGTTCAAGACGACATGCGTCAAAATGGTCGAGGACGCAGCCACGGTCTTGGAGGAAATGGAGGCGGAAAGCCAATCAGCCGTTGCACGCGACGGCTGATACGCGTGTGAACGGCATGTTGGCTTGTTTGCGCTAACGAACTACGTCAGGACTTTATAAGCGATGAGAACCATCCCTGAAAAAGATTGGAAGCAAATGAGATCGCTGAAAGCGCGCGTGTTGGACGACGCGTGTGCGCGAATTCTTACCCGCGTGGAGTCGATCGTGCAGAAAAGGGAAGGGCGCAACCACGAAGCGTACCTGGCGCTCTGGGATCTGCTCCATAAAGAAGATGACAAGATCGCCGCTATGTTTGATGATCTAAAACGGAGCACGGCGTTTTTCAAGCTTGCGGCGTGGCAAAGCCACGGCCTCGTGTCCGATAGCGATTTGGCTCTATTCACCGAAGAAACACAGGGCGCAGTAAAGGCAATAAACAAGTATGCGCGGGAACGGTGATTTCCCCGCTGCTGCAAGATTTATCTTGAGCAATCCCGGCTTCCAGCGGGATGCCGTTATAGCCGGCTTTAAACTATTCAAGAGCTGTCCGGGAAAATAGGCTCAAGAAGCGAGCAGATTCTTTGAAATGGACACGCAGAAAGTGATTCCCTTTTTGCCTCTGGGTTCCACCCATACCCTGCCGCCATGTTGTTCGGCTATTTCTTTTACTATGGTAAGGCCCAGGCCCGCGCCTTCGACGCCCCTGGATGTTTCGTTGCGTTCAAACAGTCCAAAAATCTTTTCGGAATCGGCCTCTTTAAGTCCCTTGCCATTGTCGCTTACGGAAAAAATGTGGAGGCTTTCCGAGTCTTCGTATCCGATCGAAATCCGGGTGAGGCTCTCTCCGCCGTATTTAAGCGCGTTATCAATTAAATTCCTGAAGATTCTAAGGATTGAAAGCCTATCGGCCTCGATTTTCACTTCAGACTCAGGCGCAAACCAATCAATCCGGCGAAGGCTGAGTTGCGCAGAGAATTCGTCCTTGAGCATCCGGAGAATCTCTGCAACGTTTATCGTTTCAATCAACGGAGCAGCCTCTTTTGTCGCTATGTAGATATTGATCTTTTCAACGAGGGCCGCGATATGCTCCGATACCTTCAGTATCTGCTCACAATAGGTCCTGCCCTTTTCATCGAGAACATCCCTGGCGTATTTGCTCAGTCGTTTTGTCAGTCCGTAAACGCCGATGGCCGGACTTTTGAGATCGTGAGCGACCGAATAGGCAAAAAATTTGAACTTTTCCGAGGCGCCCTCTAATGCCTGTTCCGCCCGCTTGCGCTCTTCTATCTCACGTGTAAGCCGTTCATTTGTTATGGCCAGTTCTGCCGTACGCTCCTTTACAAGGTCCTCGAGGTGATCGCGGTATTCGCTCAGCTCTCTTTCAGCCCGCTTACGGTCAGTGATGTCGAGCAATACTCCGACAAGCCCGGCGGTCTTACCGTCCAGGTCCGTGAAGGCGCCTTTGATGAATATAACATCGTGCCGGGTACCGTCCGCATACTGTACACAGGTTTCGTACTGTTGGATTCCCGGATCCTGGAACAGGGCGAGGTCGGCTTCACGATATATGTCTGCCAGGTCCATGGGCGCAACGTCATAGACGGTTTTCCCGATGATACAGGCTTTGCTCAAACCTATGTATGATTCGAAGGAGGAGTTACAGCCCAGGTACCTGCTTTCAGTGTCTTTATAGAAAATCGGACTTGGAATCGTGTCAATCAGCGTCTGTTGAAAGTTAATCTGTTGTCTTATGGCCTCTTCAGCCCGTATGCGCTCAGTGATGTCTCTGACTACGCCGCACAGGACTCTCTGACCGGACAGATCGAAGGTGCTGGAAGATATTTCCACAGGGAAGACCGTCCCATCCTTCTTCCTGTGATAGCGAAGCGTCACTTTCGTTCGTATGCCGGCCAGCGTTTCATTTATGGATTCCTCTGACAGATCGGGTTCTGCGGTAATCCGTGAGTGTTTCAGTCCGAGGAACTCGTCGCGCGTATAGCCGTACAAGCGCAAGGCGCTCTCATTGACGTCGATGAGCTTGCGGGTCTGCCCATCAAAAACGAGAATGGCGTCCGATACGGTCTCAAAGAGCTGCCGGTACTTTTCTTCGCTATGCCTGAGCGCTTCCTCGGCTCGCTTACGATCCGAGATATCGCGAATGGATTGGATAAAACCGATTATGCTCCCGTCTCTGCCAATAAGCGGAGCTGCTATTGACCTCAGGAATGTGCCTTTTCCCTGGTAAGCCCCGGGAACGAACGCCTCCCCATAGAGCGTATTACCTATCCTTTTGATGAAGTCATATCTCTTCTCGATTTCAGGTTCATCAGCCATCACAAGATCGATGAGCATCGGTCTTTTTTCGCCATAAAACGGAACGGCATAAGCGTAGTCGCTTTTCCCGAGGATGTCCCTTTTGTCGACCCCGGTCATTTCTTCCATGGCCCGGTTCCAATATATGACCTTTTTATCCCGGTCGATGACCAGTGTGGCGTCGGGCAGAAATTCTATGATGTCCTGGAGCTCCTGGTGGGCTGCTTGAAGAGCCAGCTCGGCATCTTTGCGCTCTGTTATGTCTCTTATCACGCCAACTATGAATTTATTTCGAGCCTTATCCTTGTACAGGGCCTTTTTTGTGATGATGGTGCGGGTTAGCCCCTTTCCATCCGTTATCTGCTCCTCGCTTTCGTTCTCTTCTCCGGTTTCGAAAACGGCCTCGTCCTTTTCCCAGAAGACATCGACCTGCTCTTTAGGGAAAAGATCGTAATCAGTCCTGCCGAGGATTTCCTCACGTTTCCTGCCTGCAAGTATACACTCGGCGTCGTTGACCAGGATCAAACGGTGTTGTCTGTCCTTTATGAATATCGGGTCGCTTATGGAGTTGGCTATCTTGCCAAGAAACTCCCTTGATTCCCCCAAAGCTTCCTCTGCCTGCCTCTGCGCGGTAATATCCTCAAAAAGACCCACCGCTCCCAAAAGTGCGCCATCCTCGGAGTTTATCCGGCTGTACACGGCCCTGACCGG
>Ga0181539_1000595_pt1 | contig 43429 bp, 38 predicted proteins | sample PEATcosm2014_Bin_46_FD_119767 | JGI IMG/M metagenome (GOLD analysis project Ga0181539, IMG submission 119767) | Peatland microbial communities from MTU Mesocosm Facility, Houghton, MI, USA - PEATcosm2014_Bin23_60_metaG | ecosystem: Environmental > Terrestrial > Soil > Wetlands > Peat | place... | reverse complement strand
TCGGCGCTATCTCTCGCTGATTGAAATGAATCGCCATCGACGCTTCCTCGTAGGTGCCGCGCAAGCAGCGAGCGGCAGGCTCGGACCACTGTTCGGTCCGTCTGCAGGGCGGCGAGATTAGTCCGCCGGCCTGTCAAGTCAATGAATTGGCGTGCCTATTTTCCCGCCGCAAAGGGAAGAAGTTTTTCCAAATCAGTCCTTCGGCGATGTCGGCAGTGTCGGCACCCTTGCCAGCGCTATCGTCGGGGGCGACGCGCCCGGCTTGGGGGACGCCGTGGGCGAGCGCGGGCTTCGTTTTCGGCTGCGCTGATAGTCCCGTTCGATTTTCGGGGGCTTCATGCACGGCGACCGATGTCGCCGCTTGTGCTGGTGGTGTGACCAAAAGAAGATTGTTTCTGCAGTGTTCCAACCCGTAGCCAATTCCGCAGGATTCCCACGGCACATTGAAACCCAATTTCACTTGGCGGCCGCTAGGCTCTGCACAGTTTAAAAATGTCGACTCGTCATCATCGCTCCAGCGTCGATGAGCTGCGGTCCTGCTTCTTCCTGCCGGTGAACATGCGCCCCGCACCGGAGGGCCGATAATTTCTGTCATAAAACTGAAGGTCGAAGCGCGTTGCGATGAGAAACCGTGAACGCAGCTCATTGGAGTATTCGATGAATTCCAGAAGAATGAAATGCGCAGGTGTTGCGATTATTGCCGCTGTGCTCTGGGCGCAAACCGCATCCGCCGAGACCTTTCCAGATCATCCGGTGCGGCTGATCATTCCGTTCACGCCGAGTGGCGGCATAGACACGCTCGGACGGCTCGTGGCGCAGAAACTTTCCGAGATCTGGGGTCAATCGGTCTTTGTCGAGAACCGCGCTGGCGCGGGCGGCGATATCGGATCTGCCGTTGCGGCCAAGTCTGCCCCTGATGGATACACCCTCGCCGTGGGCGGGCAATTTCTCGCCTCCAACGTGACGATCTTACCGATGCGGGGCTTCGACCCGGTCAAGGATTTCGATCCGATCATCCTGCTGGCGAACGGCCAGGATGTACTGACAGTGCCGCCGAATTCGCCATTCCATAACGTCAAGGAACTCGTCGACTACGCCAAGGCTCATCCCGGCGAGTTGACCTACGCCTCGCTCGGCGTCGGAGCGAGCAGTCATCTCTCTACGCTTCTTCTCAGCGAGATCACCGGCATTTCGTTGCGGCATGTGCCATACACGTCGTTCAGCCAGGCCTTTGCGGACGTCAGCATGGGTCGGGTATCGCTTTGGATTGCGTCGTTCAGCGGCGCGATTGGACATATCCAGGCGGGCGAACTGAATGGGCTCGCCGTCTCGGGTCACGCGCGCGCCGCGCAGCTTCCGGACGTGCCGACCTTCAGGGATCTCGGCATTCCCTATGACAACGAGAGCTGGTTCGGGCTATTCGCGCCCAAAGGCACGCCGCGTGCGATCGTCGATCAGATCAATGCCGACGCACTCCGCGTCATCGACAATAACGACTTGAGGGAGAAGGCGGCGACGCTAGGCTTCCGCGTCGTCGGTGGCACGCCGGAAGCGCTCGGTATGCTGCTGCAAAGCGAAATTGCCGAGTGGGCGGAGATCGCCAAACGCAACGATCTTCTGCCGCAATGAGCGGTGTGATGGAGCGTGATTATTTTCAAGAACTTATGGGATGTAGGCCTTGTTCCTCCATATTTCGCGACGCCTTTAACGCCGCGCTGGGATTGAAGCTCGGCGGATATGCGGGTTGCGTCGCTGACGAGACATGTCCTGCGATGTGCATCAGCTATTCATGAAGTTTTGTATTTGAAACGTGAACATTGCGGCGTTTTCCAGCGGCGCCATATGACCGGCATTCGGTGTCCGCTCTATCGAGGCATTTGGGGTCGTGCTCGAGAGTAAGCGCGCCGGCGCCCGGCAAACATTATCGTGTTGCCCTATCAATATCAGCGTCGGCACCTCCAACGATTTCAGTACGGTCGTCATGCGGAAGAGAGATTTCCGCTTGGCGAGGACCTCGGACAGGATGTTTCGCAATCCGAGACGGGGAGTGGCACGAATGAGGCCGGCCATGTAGTCCCGGCTACGAACGCTTTGCATCGCGAAACGCTTGAAGAATTCGCTGCGCAACATGTCGCAGACAAGCTCGTCAGTCGCACCGCGGTCGATCAGGTTCGTCCACCGTTGCGATAGCCACTGCGACTTCCACATGTCGTCGGCGCCCGCCCCAACGTCCGCCAAAACCAGCCGCGAAACGCGCTCGGGCGCAGTCGCCGCCAGCGCCAAGGCCGGCCCGCCGCCGAGCGAAAAGCCGACGATTGCTGCGCGCTCAACCTTGAGCGCGTCGAGGACGCCGACGAGGTCGCTGGCGAGATGTGCGGATGAATAGTGCCTCGGATCGGCCGGAGCATCGCTCAGCCCGTGACCGCGCTGATCATAGGCGATAACCCGAAATTGCTCTTGCAATGCGCGCATCTGCTGAAACCACATGCGCTTTCCGCAGGCGAGACCGTGGATCAGGACGATGGGGTGGCCGCGGCCGGCCTCCTCGACCGACAGTCCGAAATTCCCAACCAGAATCCTGCGCAGCCGAGGCTCCAAGGCGACTTCCTCCTGCTCGATTGCCAAGGGCCATATGCGGCTTCCCGATCCGGCCAGCAAATCCAAATCCCGGCCGCAAATTGAATAGCTCTCCGCGACGCAGCGGAAACGGCGTTAGGAGCTAAGCACTCCGCTTGAATTATATCGTAATTTCAATGACATACGCGTTCGTAGTTCTATTCCAACTGGCGCGCCACTTCCGTACAGAACTGCGAACACCGGCCGCGGATGCCCCACCGGAAACCAGCGGCTCCAAGGCTGCTTTGTCACCGGTACTGCGAATCGCGCGGTCATCGACCTCCGTGCGATCCACGAGTGCCTGAATACAAACTTTCGGAACGGAATGCCGCTCGTGGTTGCGTTCGATCAGCTCTGGGTCGATGGTATTCGTAGGTTCTTCGCAGACAGGGTGCGCTCGTTCTGGATTCCATCCAGGGTCGAGCCGAGTAACGGCATCCTGATGCTGGAGCAGCCATGCCAGGGCCTCGCGCATACAACGCCTTGGACGACACGAGCAAGTGTTGGTATGAAGCAAATATGCGACAGCAGACGACCGCGCGAACGCGGGCCGGTAGGGCGATTTTGCGATCAGTGGCGTCCCGCCAATGTCATGCACAGAGTTGAATGACGGCCGGTTCCACTCGGTTTTCCGACGAGGCTGAGTTGACGGCGATGCGGCAGCTCGTCATGGGCCACGCCAATATCGACGCGCGGCAACGTTGGTAATTGGATCATTCATCAAGTATGGCGTGAAATTCTTTGCCGGTAGCGGGACGCTTCGTGAAACAAGGATGAAAGACGGGCCTGACTACATCCTCGCTTCGCGCGAGGGATTGTATATTGTAAACCACAAGCGCTGGCGCCGCGTTGCTGACGGTTATTTCTTCGGTGTGACGGTCAAGGGCTCAGATATTTATTGCTTCAAAACCGTTGCCCGCCCCGACGCGTTAGCGGATGGCAATTCCGGCAGCATCGTTCGCTACAAATATCGGGACGGCGAATTGACGGGGCCGGAGCTTTTAGTCTCCGGGCTCGACCACAATTGCCATCAAGTCGATTTCTTCGACGGTGCCTTCTTCGTCGTCGATACTCACAATCAACGAATCCTCGAATTCGACAAGCAATGGCAGATTGCGAAGTCTCATCAGCTATTGCCGCCTGCGATCTCCGACGGCCCCGATTACGCACACCTAAATTCGTTTCTTGGTGTTGACGATTCGATCTATATTATGTTTCACAATAAATCGCGCGGACTGACCAGCGAAATCATCGAATTCGATCGCGGATTTCGTGAACGCCGCCGCTTGGTATTGGGATCGGCTGGGTGTCACGACATCGTCCGGTTGGAAGATGGGCACTTGCTGTATTGCGAATCGTTCAAAGGATGTCTCGCGCGGGATGACGGCTTGGCGTTTGCGGTCGACGACCTTTACACACGCGGGTTAGCGGTGGGTGAGGATGAGATCGCGGTCGGCAGCTCCTCGTTTGGCCGCCGAGTTGCACGCGTGCTACTGCCCGGATTTGTGACATTTCTGGATCGCGCGTACCAACGAATTGCACGGCTTTACGTGCCGGCGGCGCCGACCCAAATTCGCAGGCTCGACGGGGCCGACCTGTCTCTCTCGCGGCCGCACTGATATGAAGCGAGCTTGCTGCGGCGCGACGCCGCGAGCATGTACCGATAGCATGATTTTTTACGATCGGTGATCGTCGGTCAATGTCATGAGCAGTGTTGAATGACGAGCGGTTCCATCAAGTTCTCCACCGAGGCTGAGCTAAGTGCGATGCGACAGCTCGCCGATTTATTGCATGAGGGAGTGCGGCGTTTTCCCGACGCGCCGCAGAATTGGCGGTCTCTGTCACAATTGTTGTGTCGTCTCGGCCGGGCTCCGGAAGCAATCGCCTGCGCCGGGGAGGCGCTGCGCCGATTTCCCGGCGATATCGAACTGCGAGCCACGCGTATTGGCGCCGCCATCCAGATCGACGATGCGGACGCTGCGCTGGCCGACGCCAGAAGTCTCTGGGAGACTTCACCGGAGAGCCCGATGGCGGGACAGATGTTTCTCCGGGCGCTCGCCGCTGCGGAGCTTTGGGACGAACTCGAGCTTACCGCTCGCTCTATGGACTGGGTAAGATCGGATCCGAAATATTCGCTTGAGTTAATCGCGCGAAAATCGCTGCTCGTTGAAGACCAGCCCAACGAACTGCTAGCTCACTGCGATACCATCCTGGCGCGATCGCCCGGCCATACCAATGCGACCTACTACCGAGCGATCGCGCTGGCCCGACTTGGGCGTGGTGCGGAAGCGCGGGAAGCTATGGGCTTGGAGCGCTATTTGTCGATTTTGGACCTGCCCGTTCCTGACGGCTATGCGGACGGCGAGGCGTTTCGCGAGGCGCTGGCGGTAGAAATCCGCGCTAATCCAACACTGATGCCGGATCCCAAGCGCAAGGCGACGCGTGACGGGCTGCAAACATTGCAGCTGCGACAGCCGGGCGAAAAAGCCGTTATGGCGCTCGTTGCCGCGATCGAAAGCGCCGTTGCCGACTATCTGGCGGCACTGGCCGGTGACACTGGGATCTTCGCGGCAGCCGCGCCCCACACGGCAGAAATCCGGTCGTGGGCCGTCATTTACGGGCAGGACGGACGACAGACGCCGCATCGTCACGCTGGCGGATGGCTCAGCGGCGTATTTTACGTCGCCGCACCGAAACTACCCGGCGAACTGGCCTATCGCGGGATGCTGAAGGTAGGCATGATCGACAAGGTCTACGGCGTGGAACCGCCTTGGGGCATCCATGAGGTCGAGCCCGTGCCCGGCCGCCTAGTCATGTTTCCGTCGTATACGCCGCATGCGACCGAGCCAACCGGCATCGCCGGCGCGCGCATCATCGTGGCATTCGACGTCGTTCCGTCGACGGACAGCTAATTGTTGTGTTGCTATCGAATTTGAGGGTTGGCCGCGGCCATGTGCCAACATTCATTTCCTTTCCGGACCATTGTTTATCTTGACGAATTCAGACAAAATCTTTAGCGCGATTTTGCGATCTGTGGCCGCCCGCTAATGGAATGAGCAGCGTTGAACGATGACCGGTTCCATTCAGTTCTCGGGCGAGACTGGGCTGAACGCGATGCGGCAGCTCGCCGATTTGTTGCACGAGGGCGTGAGGCGATTTCCCGACGGACCGCAGAATTGGCGGTCTCTGTCAAAGATGTTGTGTCGGCTCGGCCGCGCTGCGGAAGCGATCGCTTGCGCCGACGAGGCGCTGCGCCGATTTCCGGGCGACATCGAACTACGAGCCACACGCATTGGCGCCGCCATCCAGCTCGGCAATGCGGATACTGCGCTGGCCGACGCGAGGAGCCTCTGGGATGTTGCACCGGAGAGTCCGATCGCCGGACAGGTGTTTCTTCAGGCCCTGGCAACCGCCGAGCTTTGGGACGAACTCGAGTCTACCGCTCGCGCCATGGACTGGGTGACGTCGGATCCGAAATATTCGCTTGAGCTACTCGCGCGAAAATCGCTGCTGGTCGAACACCGACCCGACGAACTGCTGGCCCATTGCAACACCATCCTGGCGCGATCGCCTAGCCATACCAGCGCAGTCTACTATAGAGCTGTCGCGCTGGCGCGTCTGGGGCGGGATGCGGAAGCGCGTGAAGCCATGGGCTTGGAGCGCTATCTGTCGGTTTCGGAACTACCCGTTCCTGACGGCTATGTGGACGGCCAGGCGTTTCGCGAGGCGCTGACGGCGGAAATCCGCGCCAATCCGACTCTGCTGCCGGATCCCAAGCCCCTGAGTGACGGGCTGCAAACATTGCAGCTGCGACAGCCGGGCGAAAAAGCCGTTGCGGCGCTCGTCGCTGCGATCGAAATCGCGGTTGCCGATTATGTGGCGGGTCTGGCCGGCGACACCGGAATCTTCGCCAAAGCCGCACCCGAAACGGCGGAAATCCGATCGTGGGCCGTTATTTACGGGCAGGAAGGGCGGCTGAAGCCACATCGTCACCCCAGCGGATGGCTGAGCGGCGTCTTTTATGTCGCCGCACCGAAACTACCCGGCGAAAACGCTTATCGCGGGATGCTGAAGCTAGGCATGATCGACAAGGTCTACGGCGTCGAACCGCCTTGGGGCATCCATGATGTCGAGCCCGTGCCCGGCCGCCTCGTCATGTTCCCATCATATACGCCGCATGCGACCGCACCACCCGGCACCGCCGGCGCGCGTATCGTCGTCGCATTCGATGTCGTCGCGTCGATGGAGACGAATTGCCCATTGCCGTGATGCTCTCGAAGGCTCCACAGTGAACTGTGGTTGACGCCTGACGGTGGCTGAGCGACACTTTTTCAAGCAGACTTCTGGCTACGGTGGGAGTTGGCGCCCCCGCCACCATCTTAATTTGGTATGGGGACTACAAGTTGACTGAATCGGACAAGACTTTGTTACAGGCGCGGATGCGAGTTCCCGATCAGGTGCTGTTCCAGGAAGTCGGGGGGCAGGCGGCGCTTCTCCATATCCAGTCTGAACTTTACTTCGGTCTCGACGACGTCGGGACGAGGATGTGGAAGACACTGGTGGAAGCCGAGACGATCGGCGCGGCTGCGCAGACACTCATAGAGACCTATGACGGTGCGCCTGAACAGATTCTGGACGACCTCATCAATCTTGTGCTCGAACTGAAAAACCATGGTCTCGTCGAGATCATCTCCTAAGCCAGGGTCCTCCTTTCGCTCCTACTGGTATGTGCGGGTTCAATGAGTGGCTTCGCCGGATTGATCGGCCCTGTCGGCGCTTCAATCGATCCGCCGCTGGTCGAAAGCTTGGCAGCGTCGGTTGCCTATTGCGGACCCGACCGGCAAAACCGCTGGCAGGAGGGGGCGGTCGCGCTGGTCCACGCGCTACTGCGGACCACCTTCGAGGAATCGGGGGACCGCCAGCCGGTGTCGTTCGACGGCGAGGTTCGGCTGGTCGCCGATGCTCGTGTCGATGGCAGGGACGAGCTTGTGAACCGGCTCCGCGCCGCAGGGCGCGAGGTGCTTAGCGGCTCGCCTGACAGCGAACTCATCCTCCATGCCTACCATGCCTGGGGCGAGGCCTGTGTTGAACGGCTGATCGGCGATTTCGCTTTTGCGATCTGGGACGGCCGCGAACGCAAGCTGTTCTGCGCGCGGGATCAGTTCGGCACTGTTCCCTTCTATTACGCCACTGTCGACGAGTCCTTGATTTTTGGCGACACGGTCGAGGCGCTACTGGTCCACCCCCGCCTCGACCGCACACTGAATCGGGCGACGGTCGGTGATTACCTGCTATTCGGGTATAGCAATAATCCAGAAGCCGGTTTTTACCAGCACATTCACCGGTTGCCCGCGGCGCACTGCCTTATACACCGGGAGGGCGAGCTCCGGGTGCGGCGCTATTGGACGCCGCCCGAACCTTGCCCTCGGGCCCCGCACGAGTCCGATCAGGACACGGTCGAGCGCTTTGGCCAAGTATTGCGCGAGGCGGTGAAGGATCGACTACGCAGCGGCAAAATCGCATCCACGTTGAGCGGCGGGATGGATTCCACCCTGGTGACGGGTCTTGCCCTGCGTCACGCACCCGTAGATGTTCGGATCGATGCCTATACCTCCGGCTGCGATTGGCTGCTGCCTGACAATGAACGCTATTGGGCACATCTTTGCGCGCATCACCTCGGCGTTCCTTTCCACTCGGTCTCCGTTGAAGGCAATTTGTTGAATCCCGCAGACGGCAACTATTGGCGTTACCCGCCCGAGCCGCGCTTTTGGCTACGGCGATTGCCTAATGAGGCTCTGTTCAAGCGCGTGGTGGCGGACGGAGCGCGGGTCTTGTTAATGGGTATGGGGGGCGACGCTCTCGTCGCCGGCGGCCATACGCAATGGAGCGAGATGATGGCGCGAGGTCAATTTGTCTCGCTCTTGCCGCAGATCTGGCGCTATTGCCGCTACTACCGGCAGCGACCGCCAATTAGGGGCGCTTGGCGGCGGCGGTCGAGGGCGCTTAACCCACGGCCGCTTATATCGCCATTGGACCCAGGCTTTGCCGCCGAACAGAATCTGGAGGAAAGGTGGCGCGAACTTTGTCTTTCCTCATTTACCGACGATCCACGCCGCGGCATGACCAACAACCCATTCTGGTCGGAAATGTTCTGCGGCTTCGATCCGGAATCGCTCAGGCTTCCACTGAAAGTCCGGCAGCCCTTTTTTGACGTGCGCCTGCTTGAAGAAGCGATGCGCCTGCCGCTCGCGCCGTGGCAGTTCGGCAAAGCCATTTTGCGAAGGGTGGGTAAGGGCATGCTGCCCGAGGAGATACTCACCAGACCGAAGACGCCATACAGCGGAAGTGTCTATTGGGAGGCGGCGCGGCGCGGCTATGAACCCTGGTTGAAGGAACTTGGTAATACCACCGAGCTCGATGGCTTTGTCGACCGTCAACGCCTTGCGCAATATGCCGGCGACGTCGAAAAACTGGGGCGGAATGCCTATTTTCAGGGAATTATGTTCCCAGCGGGCTTGGCAGCCTGGTTACGCATGGCAAAGATCTAGCAAGTAAGCAGAATAGACTGCTACGGCCTCGCGGTGTATAATCTCGCCATCGGCATTGAGCCGGCCGGCGGTGGGGCGTTTCATAGTAAATTGGGGGAACTTATGGCTAGCGAGCAAGCAGAGGTTGAGACGACGCAGGGGGATCAAAAGCTGGTCTATCACAAGCCGCAATTAATTATCTATGGATCGATGCGCGACCTGACCAAAACATTCCCGCCGCAAACCAGTCATAATGACAATACTACCCCTTACGGACACGTCGGCTCCTGACAGGGCCGGCTGATTGCGTCGTCGCTGTCTTTCCGTAACGGGCAACTCGCCGCTGCTAAGCGACTATTCCTGCTGTCGGAACCATGGTGCGATATTATCGTTTCGGAACCGAGAGGGTGGCAAGCGAGATTGTGCTGCCCGGCCTTCTTGCATCGAGCAGCAGTGACCGTCCTGCCGCGATAACCGTCCGGCGGGAGCGACCCGAGGACATTGCGGCGGAATGGTCACCCCATGCCGAGCAACATATCCGGCCGGATCAGGTGGGACTTCGTGTTCGGCGCTTCCGATCTGCCGACGGCCGCTGGCATCGCCTTCGCTTCGGCTACCGGCACCATTTCGCTGAATTTGTAATCCGCCGAGACGGCAGCGAGGTGCGAGCCTGCGCCGGTGGCGAAATTTCCGACACCGAATTGGCGGCACTGCTTGAGGGCGTTATCCTCGGCGGAGCCCTGCGGCTCTTGGGCAACGTGTGTCTCCACGCGACCGTGCTTACCGTCCATGGCCGAGCGGTCGCGCTGATGGGGCAATCGGGCGCTGGCAAATCCAGTTTCGCTTTAGCGTTGCTGCGGCAGGGGTGCCGGCTGCTTTCCGACGACTTCGCCGCTCTCGACATTTCCGGCGATCAGGTGCTGGCCCGCCCGGGCCGAACCAGGCTGCGATTGTGGCCAGACGTAGTCAATCGGTTGAGCACCGGAGAAGCCGATGTCGAACGGCTTTATCCGGTTGTTAAGGGGCTGAGAAGATTCGTGGTGTCAGCCTTTGGGGCTGTCGAGCGCGAGCCGACCCGTCTCCTTGCGATCTACCTGTTGAACCGGCGGGTCGCTGGGCTTAACGGGCCAGTGATCGAGGAGACGATGCCGGGCGAACGGCTCGCGATACTCGCGGCCAATCTTTACGGTTCGATCGATCCCGGCACCGAAGCGAGACGGAAGGAGCTGGCGAAGCTCGCCAAAGTCGCCGCAGCTGTCCGGGTGTGCAAGCTCACCCTTCCGGACAGCCTCGACGCGCTGCCAAGCGTGGCGGAGCACCTTCGCCTCCGCCTGTTCGATTGAGCCGGCTCGCTGCCCAGGTGATGGAGCTGGCGCTTGCGGATTTTCCCCAGGCTCTGCTTCCATCGGGTGGCGCGGATGAACTGCGTGGCGTGGTGTCTGGTCTCGCCCCCTGGCGGATGCTGTATTTCGAATGCCGCTTATCGGGCTCCGGCGGTCAGGTCGACGTATCCCAACATTTTCATGCATCGAACGGCGGCGCGGACGCGCTCCTGGAACTCGCGCTACGCCGCTCGAACGAACTCGACGACGGTGCCGCCCGCGCCTGGCACCGTGTCGCAAATCTAGCCGCGCTTTGGAAAACTGATGCTCGGCTGGGCCATGCGATCACCGAAATCTGTCTTGAGTATGATGTCGGGCCGGCCGGGGTTTGGCAGTCGGTCCCCGCGCTCTTTGCCGGCTTCGGCTCCGGCCTCCTGTCCAATCGCGAAGCCGCATACACTTTCGCAAAGACACTGCTACCCGACGAACATATGGCTTGGCAGCGGCTGGTATCGACCCTCGAACTTGCCGAGCAGCACGGGCTGAAGGCCGGCCGGATGATCGGAATAATGCTGTCGCGCGACGCCGAATTGCGTTGCATGATCGGCGATCTACGGCCTGATCGCGTGCACGCCTTTCTCGATCGGGTCGGCTGGCCGGGGGTGAGGGCGGTTCTCACAGATTTGCTCTCGCAGACCGTGTTCCAGAGTGCGGGTGGGCTGCTTGTGCTGGGCCATAGGCCCGAATTGGTGTCCGGTTGTGGGATTGAAATGATCTATGGCAAGGACGAGGACAAATTGCCCGAACGCTCGGCGCTTCTGCGCTGGCTGATAGATCGAAAACTCGCCGATCCGGCACGGGCCGGTGCGCTGGAAGAATGGTGCGGGACGATGAACCCCATCGACGCCCGGGCCGATTGGCCCGACGCGCTGATCGCCAGAGCGCTGACCGAGAGCAAGGACCGGCTTTGCTATCTCCATCGCTTCGTGAACCATCTGAAGATCAATATTCTCGGTCACGAAATCACCGCGGCTAAAGCCTATCTCGCTCTTGCCCCGGTCGATTGGCGGATGGGAGTCGCGGTGGATGTTTGACGCGATCATCATCGGCGCTGGTCCAGGCGGGGGACTGGCGGCCGTCCGCCTGGCCGAAGCAGGCGCCAAGATTCTTATCCTGGAAAAAGAGAAACTGCCGCGCGACAAAGCGTGCGGCGGCGTCCTGACCACGACGCCGGTGAAGGCCATGCTCGACTGGGATTTCTCCGCCGTGGTCGAAGCCGAGATTGGCGCTTGCCGCTGTCAATTCGATTTCGGGCGAACGATCAATACGCGCTACGAAACGCTCGTGCTGTGCGTGAACCGGCGAGACTTCGACTGCCATATCATCGAGCATGCGCTCAGCCGCGGCGCGGTGACGCTACGAGAAGGATTTCCCGTGGCGCATGTCGAGGAGCATGGCGAGGGCGTCACCGTCGTTGGCAAAGACGGCGAGCGCTATCATGCCCGCTACCTTGTTGGTGCTGACGGCGCCACCGGTCGGACCGCGGCGGCGCTCGGCCTCGGCCGCCGCACACAGGTCGGTGTCGCCATCGACGCCGAGATTGAGGTCTCACCCGAAACATGGACCGAGGAAGCCGGACGGATGAGCTTCAACTTTGGCTGCGTACGGGGCGGTTATGGTTGGATATTTCCGAAGAACGGTTATCTGTCCTGCGGTATAGCGTCCTGGAGCGGAGAGGTCCGACTGCCGCCGGCGCTCGACGCCTATCTCTCGCGTGCACTGCCGCCAAACAGCATCCGCGGACAGAAACGGCGCGGGCATCCGATACCGATCTATGAAGGGCCGAAGCGGATTTCCACGCGCCGGAGCTGCCTTGTGGGAGACGCGGCCGGCCTCGTTGACCCCATCATGGGCGAAGGCATCCGCTTCGCCCTGCAGAGCGGCGCAATCGCGGCGGAGGTGATCGTGGAGCAGCTTGCCGGGGTGGCAGCGCCGGACGATGGACTTGAATACACGCGCCGCGTCCATGCCGTCTTCGGGGCGAGCCTGGAGCGGCTGAGGAAATTCATCCTCCCGATCTTCCTAAAAAGCCCGGACACCTTCTACCGGAATTTTCACGAGCATGGCCGCAGCTATTCGGCGCTCGCCGGCGCGCTCGACGCGCAATTCTACCCAGGCGGCGGCGCGTTCGCGGCCGCACCGGCAAGCCAGCGGAGCATCCAGTCGTGACGATGCGCCTCGCGCAGCTCCAGATCTGTGAAGCTGTAGCCCCCGGCTTCGCCGAGTTGTACCAACTGCTCCAGAGTTGGGTCGCGGCCCAGCAACGCAATCTTGTCGCGCAGTCGCGCGTCCTGGCGAACACGATCGATGAATTGCTGCGCGGCCTTCACCGTCATTTGCTGCGCCCTTCTCACGCGCCCGATTATCTTGTCTACTGGTGCTGACAATCTTCATTGTACGACAGACTCATGGCGTCCTCCATCTTCTCGTTCTACGGCTCCCGATTGCTCAGCGAGATTGCGCTTTCATTTGTGCCGACCTGTGCCGAACAAGACAAGCAACCGGAGGTTCTGCTGAAACGCGGGGTGATTAGGGAAGCGTTGGCCGAACCGATATGGTCGAGCCCGTTCGTCTCCATCGCTGCGAATGGGACCACGTTGATTGAAATCGCCGCCGTGGGGCGGTTTCTGTTACGCGGCGGGCGTGAGATCACGGTCGAGGCTGCGCCGTCCGCCGCGCCGATTGAGATCGAGACGTTGTTGATGGGGCCGGTGGCCGGCGTGTTACTACATCAGCGCGGTATTTTTCCGTTGCACGCCAGTTGCGTCGAATTCGGCGGCGTTGCCATCGCTATCGCCGGCTCTTCCGGCCGCGGCAAATCCACTCTGGCGGCGGCGCTGCTCCGCCGCGGCGCCACACTCCTCAGTGACGACATCTGCGCGCTGCGGCTGCCGGAAGGACAACCGGCCGTCGCATTGCAGGGCGGGACGGCTATTAGTCTTTGGCCGGACGCGCGGGCTGCGCTGTGCGGCGGCTGCGAATGGTTACCCATCCGGCGTGGGCATGCCAAGCACCTAGCGCGGCTCCATGCGGCTGAATTGGGATCGCGCCGGCTCGCCGCTATCGTTCGGCTTGCGGCGGATAGGGGCGATGTGCGCCCTGGAATCCACCGCCTGTACGGGCCAGCGACCGTCGCTCCGCCAATCGCTGAGTTGGTTTACCGTTTCTCGCTCGGCCGCTTGCTTGGCCGCGGGCAACAACTTTTTCGTGATGTCATGCGGTTGGCCGGCGCCGTGCCGATCTATGAACTCCACAAGCCACTCGGTCTGAGCAGGATCGAGGAAGCGGCTGACTGGGCTGTCAATGCGGCGGGGGCACTTTGAACGAAGCTCGCTATGGCTGGCTGGCTTCCTACCCTCGATCGGGGAATACCTGGCTGCGGCTGCTTCTCGACAGCCTATTGCACGGGGGAGCTCCGGTGGATATTTCCGGCTTCGAGCTTCGGACTCCGATCGCAAGCCGACGCGAATTCGATGAGTACATGGGGGTCGATTCAGGCCTTCTTCTAAATGAAGAAATCGAGGCGGCGCGGCCGGATTTGCATCGGGCCTTCGCTCGGGACTTCGATGGCCCACTGATTCTGCGCAAGGTGCACGACCGCTGCTGGGTCACCCGGCGGGGCGAGCGTGTCTTTCCTCCGGAACTGAGCCGCGGCGCTGTTTATCTTGCCAGAGATCCGCGGGACGTCGCGGTCTCCTGTGCCGACTTCTTTGGCCTCGATATCGATGAAACCATCCGACGCATGAACGACCAAGATGCCGCTCTTGCGAACTCGCAGTCCCACGGATCTACCCAATTGCCGCAACCGCTGGGATCCTGGAGCCAGCATGTGGCGAGCTGGCTCGATGACAGCAAGATGCCGGTTCATCTTGTGCGCTATGAAGACCTCCTTGAAGACACCCCGGATGAATTGCGGAAGGTCGCTGTGTTCCTTGGTCTACCCGCGGAAGCGGTTGCCGATGCCACCCAGATGGTGACATTCCATTCTCTCCAAGCCCAGGAGGAACAAAAGGGCTTTGCCGAACAGCTGCAGGCCGGCAAACGGTTTTTCCGGCAAGGCCGTGCGGGGAGATGGCGAGAAACCCTGTCGGCCGCCCAGGCCGATCGGTTGTGGCGAGACCACGAAGCGGCGATGATGCGCCTACGCTACGCATGAGGCGGAGATGCCATTTCGACAAGCTGACGCTGTCTCATTTTCCAGGATCGGCAATTTCATAAGACCCGTTCGGAACCCGTCTCCAAGCGTCCTTGAGATGATCTGGTAACCCCTCTGGAATTATAGAGTTATTTCAATAACATACGTGTTCGCGGTTTTATTCTGACTGGCGCGCCAAAGACGCAGGCGCGAACGAGTTTGTCGTTTCGCAAGCGGCGTGGCGAAGCCGACCCGCGGTCGCCCGGACTGCTTCGCGACGCCCGCAATGACAGCCACATCCACATCCTGCGAAGCGATGATCGTTGCGGTCTCTCGCACGCGCACGCGTTCGGCGCTGTCCGACGAATTTCCGCGCAACACATTTTGTTCTCGCGATGCGCGCCGTTCACCCGCATCGACCCGGGTCGAAGAAGGCCAGTCGTCGGTGACCGGCCAATTGCTGCGATCGCTGCCAGGCGTTGCAATGCGGCATGATGGTGCCCATATGCAATAAGATCATCCAAAAACCAGACATTCCGGCACCGTCGAGCGGGAGATCGTTCGGCCCGTGTCAGGGAGGAAGATTCCATGTTCACGGCAGAGCAATTTCGTACGAAAGTGGCGGAAAGCGCTGAATCGATCAAAAACACCGACGATCCGGGCGAAATCCGCAAGTTCCAGCGATCGATGAAAAGCTTCAGTCTGTTGGCTCAAAACGAAGACTGGCTGGCGGACAATTTCGACAAAATGATCGGCTTGCAGGACGAGTTTTACGAGGGCCTACCCTCCCAGAACGCCGTCGGGGAAGCGCGGCCCGACCGCAAGGCTATTGCAGAGAGCGAGGAGCACATTCTGCGGTGCCTCGGCGCGGCCGTCATCATGCAATGGAACACGATCCCGAGGAAGCTGCAGCGTGAGCTGTTCGATACCGCAGGTTCGCTGGGAGACGTATTGCAGACGGTCGCTTTGAGAGGAGAGATCGCTCGCTTCTTGCATAGCCACAAGCACGACGAGAAGCCCGCGAATTGATCTCTAAAACCAAATATGACGAAAGGAAAACCCGATGCTGCATAAGTTCAATATCGGTCAAATAGTCGAGCTGGAATACGTGATGCTTCGCGCGTCGGCTCCTGGTCCTTATGAAATTCGCCGTCTTGTTCCTGCCTCGGACCGAGATCCCGACGATCCGTGCTACCGCATCAAGAGCGTCGCCGAAAAGCACGAACGGGTCGCGCCTGAAAGCGAGCTCACGCTCTCGATGGCCGTATTTGCTTAACGCTGCGGCTGCGCGGTCGAGTGAACATTCGTAAGAAGTGAAGTCCTCTCCGTACCGGAGCGCCTTCCGCCCCGGAACTCGCGGTTCAGCTTTCGCTCGCTGCCGGCGCTCGCTCCAGAGGCGGTGGCGCGGCCAGGCGGAGCGCTTGCATTTTGCCGTTGTTATTTTCGACGTATAGAGCGAGGTCGTCATCGACGATGCGCTGATCGTATTAGGCAATGCGGCCTCCGCAACGCGGGCCGATGCTGTCGGTAAAGGCTCGAGCAAAGCGGAACCTGTCGCCTGCGCGTTCCTTGCGCGGATGACCTGGTCGGTTTTTCTGCCGCTCGACCGTTCTACGGGCACGATTGCAAATCTTCCCACCGCGGCATAGACCGCTTGGATCAGAGCGGCGATAAAGCCGTCGGCACGGGCAGGGGGATGGACGAGCTCAGCGGCGAACAGCAAGCGGGCGCCGCCGGCGGAGCGGGCGCGGCGGCGGCCGAGATCAAGCGGGTTGCGGGTCGCGCCGAAGACGTGCCTACCGGCATTGTGATGATGATCGTCGCGACCGTGCTGTTCGCCGGCGCCTCGGCGGCGAGCAAATGGCTGGTCGCCGATTATCCGGTCGGCGAGGTGCTGTTCCTGCGCTCGCTGTCCTCGCTCATCGCCGGTTCCGCGGTGATCCTTCCGGTCGCGGGCTTTGCGGCTTTCGCCACGCGTCGGCCGTTCGATCATCTCGCGCGCGGACTGTCGCAATCGATCTCGCAGCTTTGCCTCCTCATCGCTTTCAGCCTGATGCCGCTCGCCGGCGCGGTCGCTATCAATTTTTCGGCACCGCTGTTCGCCGCCGTGGTCTCGATCGTCTGGCTCAAGGAGCGCGCCGGCTATGTGCGCGGCGGCGCGCTCGTCATCGGCTTTCTGGGCGTGCTGATCGTCACCGATCCGGGCGCGAATTCGCTCACGCTCGGGGCTTTGTTCGCGCTCATCAATGCGGTGATGTACGGCTCGGTCACCGTCGCGGTGCGCGGCATGACGCGGACGGAATCGGCCCATACGCTGGTGATCTGGCAGCTCGTCGTGCTCGCGTTCTTCCACAGCTTTCTGTTGGTTTTCGGCTGGCGCTCGCCGTCGCCGATCGACGCCGCGATGCTGTTCGGCACCGGATTCACCAATGCGATCGGACAATGGTTCTGGACCAGAGCCTTGCATCTGGCGCCGGCACCCGCGGTGACCCCGTTCTACTACCTGATGCTGGTGTGGGCGCTCGTCATCGGCTTTGTCGTTTGGGGCGAGGTGCCCTCGCTGAGCCTTCTCATCGGCTCGGCCATTGTGGTGGCGACCGGGCTGTTTCTATTTCTGCGCGAAGCGCGGCTGCAACAGGCGATACGTGCGCGGCCGGACGGCCGCCGCAGCGGACCATGACGGCCGAGCGTGACGCCGGACCGTGACGACCGAGGCAAAGGCCGGCGGCGCCGGCAAAACGCCGCAGGGATAGAGGCGCGATCGGCTATCGTAAAACACTGGAGTGCCGGGCTAAGGTGAGGCAAATCCCCGGGCAACAGGCGAGAGCGATCGGGGCGGATGCAATCGACGCAGGGAGGGCGGGACCGTGGAGCGCCGGAAATTCCTGAAACTCGCGGGTGGTGCCGCCGCAGTGCCGTTCGTCGCGCGGTCGGCGGCGGCGCTCGATTATCCGACCCGGCCGGTGCATGTGCTGGTCGGGCAGGCGGCGGGAAGTTCCTCCGACATTGCGGCGCGGCTCGTCGGGCAATATCTCTCCGAACATCTCGGCCAGCCGTTTATCGTCGAAGTGCGGCCGGGCGCGACCGGCAATGTCGCGACCGAGGCGGTGGTTCACTCCGCGCCGGACGGCTATGCGCTGCTTCTCGTCAATTCGCAAAACACCATCAACGCGGCGATGTTCCCCGACCTGCCGTTCGATTTCATGCGCGATATCGTGCCGATCGCCATCACCCACCGGGTTGCGCTGGTCATGGAAGTGCTGCCGTCGTTTCCCGCGCAAACCGTCCCGGATTTCATCGCCTATGCCAAGGCCAATCCCGGCAAGGTCAACATGGCTTCGGCGGGCGTGGGCGGCCCGCAGCACGTGGCCGGCGAATTGTTCAAATACATGGCCGGCATCGATCTCGTTCATGTGCCCTATCACGGCTCGACGCCCGGGATCACCGATCTGCTCGCCGGCAATGTGCAAGTGATGTTCGACGTGACGCCGTCGTCGCTGCCGCATATCAGGGCCGGCAAGCTGCGCGCCCTTGCGGTGACCACGCCGGAGCGGGTCGACTTTCTGCCCGGCGTGCCGGCGATGGCCGAATTCCTGCCCGGCTACGAGGCGTTCGGCTGGATCGGCTTCGGCGCGCCCAAGGATACGCCGCCCACGGTCATCACGACGCTCAACAAGGCGATCAACGACGCGATCGTCGATCCGACCGTCAAAGGCCGTCTGATGGACCTCGGCGGTCTCGTCATGCCGCCCAACTCGCCCGACGACTTCGCGAAATTCATCGCCGCCGATACGGCGAAATGGGTCAAGGTGGTCAAAGCCGCCCACCTCAAACCGGAATGAGGACGCAATCATGAAGTTCGAGCGCCGTCGATTTCTGCATTGGGCAGCGGGCGCCGCGGCGCTGCCGGCGCTGCCGCGGCTCGCCGCCGCGGACAGCTATCCGTCGCGGCCGATCACGATCGTCGTGCCGTTTCCGGCCGGCGGCGGCACCGATATCCTGGCGCGGATCCTCGCCGAGCGCATGCGCGAGCCGCTCGGCCAAACCGTCATCGTCGAGAATGCGGGCGGCGCCGCCGGCAGCATCGGCGTGGCCCGCGTCGTGCGCGCAACGCCGGACGGCTATATGCTCAGCATCGGCACTTCCACCACGCACGTCTTGATCGGCGGACTTTATGCGCTGCAATTCGATCTGTTGAACGATCTGGCGCCGATCGCCGAACTTGCCGCCGAGCCGTTGTTGATCGTGGCGCGGAAATCGCTTCCGGTGACCGGCCTGCAGGACTTCATCGCCTGGCTGAAGAGCCATCCCGACACGGCGACCGCCGGCACCGCCGGTGTCGGCGCCGCGGGCCACCTCGCCGGTATCTCGTTTCAGAAACTCACCGGCACGCGCTACCAGTTCGTGCCGTACCGCGGCAACGGCCCGGCGATGCAGGACCTGGTGGCCGGGCAGATCGATTTCATGATCGAGCCGTCGTCCAATTTTCTGGCGCAAGTGCGCGCCGGCACGCTCAATGCGCTCGCCGTCTGCGCCAAGACCCGCATCGCCACCGCGCCCGACATTCCGACGGTGGACGAGGCCGGCCTGACGGGCTTCTACGCTTCGCTGTGGTTCGGACTGTGGGCGCCGAAGGACACGCCGAAGGACATCATCGGCAAGCTCAACGCAGCCGTCGTCGAAGCCTTGGGCGATCCGGAGGTGCGCCGCAAGATCGCCGAAGTCGGCCCGCAGATCGTGCCGCGCGAGCAGCAGACGCCGGAAGCGCTCGGCACCCTGCAAAAGATCGAAGCCGACAAGTGGTGGCCGATCATCCGCGCGGAGAATATCAAAGGCGGATGAACTGATCGGCCTTCACGTCAAAAGAACGGCAGTCCGACGTAATTCTCCGCGAAGGCGGTCGCCGCCGCGCGCGACTTGAACAGATAATCGAGTTCGGCGGCCTGCATTTTCTGATCGAACTGTCCGTTCGGGAAGGTATGCAGGAGCATCGTCATCCACCACGAGAACCGCTCCGCCTTCCATACCCGGGCCAAAGCGCGGCCGGAATAATAGTCGAGCCCGGCTTCCGACTGTTCCTTGTAATGCTCCACCAGTCCCTGCGACAGATAGCGCACGTCGCTCGCCGCGAGATTGAGACCCTTGGCGCCGGTCGGCGGAACGATGTGCGAGGCATCGCCGGCGAGCAGCAATCGGCCGAAGCGCATCGGCTCGGCGACGAAGCTGCGCAGCGGCGCGATGCTCTTTTCGAGCGAGGGTCCGACGACGATCTCCTCGCGCGCCTTGGCGTCGAGCCGCAGCTTGAGTTCGTCCCAGAACCGCTCGTCCGGCCAGGCGTCGACGTCCTCGGCGAGGCTGCATTGCAGATAATAGCGGCTGCGCGTCGGCGAACGCATCGAGCAGAGCGCGAAGCCGAGTTCATGGCGCACATAGATCAGTTCGTCCGCCACCGGCGGCGTGTCGGACAAAAGGCCGAGCCAGCCGAACGGGTAAACGCGTTCGTAATTCTTGATCGCGCCCGACGGAACGCTCTTGCGGCAGATGCCGTGGAAGCCGTCGCAGCCGGCAATGAAGTCGCAGTCGACTTCGTGGGCTTTGCCGTCGGCGCGGTACGTCACGCGCGGCCTTGTGCCGAAGACATTGTGCAGCGCGACATCGTAGGCTGCATAGTCGGTCGGCAAGCCGGCCGCGGCGCGGCCGTCCATGAGGTCCTTGGTGATTTCGGTCTGGCCGTAGACCATGACGGACTTTCCGGTCAGGTCCTTGAAGTCGATGCGGTGGCGTATGCCGTCGACGCAAATCTGCGTGCCGTCGTGCACCAGGCCCTCGCGGTGCATGCGCTCGCCGACGCCGGCTTCGTCGATGAGATCGACCGCGACCTGCTCGATCACGCCGGCCCGGATGCGGCTGAGCACGTGCTCGGGGCTGTGCTTCTCGATGATGATGTTGTCGATGCCGTGCTTGTGCAGAAGCTGGCCGAGCAAGAGTCCGGACGGGCCAGCCCCAATGATCGCGACTTGCGTATGCATCGGCTATATCCCTCTGATCTGACTGCTGGAATTCAGGCGCTTTGGCAATGGATAGTCGTCATAGAGTGCCCCGCGCATTTTGATCTGAATCAAAATCAACTTGCTGCGAACGGGTAAGCAGGTAGGGAACGCCCGCCCTTCCCACCGGATTCCCCACCCGTGATATCAGGCCTAAAATCCCTCATTCTTCGATTGCTCGACGAACATCGTTTGCTGACGCTCGCTACCAACCGGCCCGACGGCTGGCCGCAGGCGACAACCGTCGGTTACGTCAATGACGGCTACCTCCTGTATTGCTTCATCGCACGCGACTCGCAGAAATACGCCAACATTTCGCGCGATCCGCGGGTTTCGGCCGCGATCGCCAGCGATGCCTCGAACCCGATGGCCATCAAGGGCCTTTCGCTGGGGGGACGGGCGGCCGAGGTCACCGATCGATCCGAATTCGAGCATGTCTGCAAGCTGCGGCTTTTGCGTTATCCGGAATATGCCGCCCTGCCGCGCCCGAGCTTGGGCGAGACCGGGCGCGATCGCATTTCGCCGGCGCCGCCGCAATCGAGCGTGGTGCTGCTGCAGATCGCGCCCGACGTTATTTCGGTGTTGGACTACTCGAAAGGGTTCGGCCACAGCGATCTGGTGACCTTTTCCGATCGCGATCTCGACGTGCACCTGCGCAGCGTCCGCCATCGCTGGCAGGGTACGACCGAAGCCGGCGCGGACGCGGAGGACGCTTCGACGAAGGCGTAGCGGCGGCGCTTTGCGTATTTTGTTCGAGCATAATCCTTTCGGAAAACCGGGCTCCACTATTCCGGATCATACCCTAATACACCACGACGCTGCGGATCGACTTGCCCTCGCGCATCAAGGCGAAGCCGTCATTGATGTTTTCGAGCGGCATCGTGTGAGTGATCATCGGATCGATCGCGATCTTGCCGTCCATGTACCAATCGACGATTTTCGGCACGTCGGAACGGCCGCGGGCGCCGCCGAACGCGCTGCCGCGCCAGACCCGCCCGGTCACCAGCTGGAACGGCCGGGTCGCGATCTCCTGGCCCGAGCCGGCGACGCCGATAATGATGCTCTGGCCCCAGCCGCGATGGCAACATTCCAGCGCCATGCGCATCAGCTTGACGTTGCCGACGCATTCGAACGTGTAGTCGGCGCCGCCGATCTGGTCGGTGCCGGTTTTGGTCAGGTTGACGAGGTAGGCGACGAGGTCGCCCTCGACTTCGGCCGGATTGACGAAATGCGTCATGCCGAAGCGCTCGCCCCAGGCCTTCTTTTCCGGGTTGAGATCGACGCCGACGATCATGTCGGCGCCGACCAGCCGCAGGCCCTGGATGACGTTGAGCCCGATGCCGCCGAGGCCGAACACGATGCATTTCGCGCCCGGCTCGACCTTCGCGGTATTGATCACCGCGCCGATACCGGTGGTGACGCCGCAGCCGATGTAACAGACCTTGTCGAACGGCGCGTCGTCGCGGATTTTCGCCACCGCGATTTCCGGCAGCACCGTGAAATTGGCGAAGGTCGAGCAGCCCATATAGTGGTGGAGCTTGGTGCCCTCGACCGAAAAGCGCGAGGTTCCGTCCGGCATGACGCCTTGGCCTTGGGTGGCGCGGATCGCGGTGCACAGATTGGTCTTGCGCGACAGGCAGGACGGGCAGGCGCGGCACTCCGGCGTGTAGAGCGGGATGACGTGATCGCCCCTTTTGACCGAGGTCACGCCGGCACCGACATCGACGACGACGCCCGCGCCCTCGTGACCGAGGATGGCGGGAAACAGCCCCTCCGGGTCCGCCCCCGACAGCGTGAATTCGTCGGTATGGCAGATGCCGGTCGCCTTGATCTCGACCAGCACTTCGCCCGAGCGCGGGCCGTCGAGCTTGACCGTCGTCGCTGCAAGCGGTTTGCCGGGCGCAAAAGCCACGGCGGCGCGGACATCCATGTTGGGCCTCGATCGCTTTCGCCAACTTCGCCAACGATGGCATTCGGAGGTTGGAATGGCAAACCCGCCGGCCATCGCGAGCCGGCGCATGGGGCGCCGCAGTTTTATAAAGTGTGACTAGCTTTTCTCCGGCAGGATCACGATCTGGGTCTGGATCACCAGCGCGCAAAGCCTGCCGTCGCCGCGGGTGATGCGGGTCTGCCAGACCATGGTGGTGCGGCCGCGATGCAGCGGCGTGCATTCGGCGTAAGCGGTGTCGCCGACCGGAATGGCGGCGAAAAAATTGGTCTTGCTTTCGATCGTCGCGGTGCGTCCGCCCGGCGGCAGGTTCGCCACCGTGGCGGTGCCGCCGAGATTGTCGGCCAGCGCCATCACCGCGCCGCCGTGCAGCGAGCCGAAACGGTTGTTGAGTTCGTCGCGGACCGCAAGTTCGGCCACGACCTTGTCGCGCGAAACATGCGTGACCTTGATGCCGATCAATTTAGCGAATGGCGGCTGCAATTCGGCGTCGGGATTCACGCTGGCGTCCTCAACACAAAAGCGCGGCCGAAGCCGCGCCCTGATACTCTACTCAAGTACAAACGAATAGCTACCGCGGCTGCGGCACGATGCGGATGTAGGGCTTCGGCTCCTTCCAGCCCTGCGGGTACAGCTTCTTGGCCTCGTCGTTGGTCACCGCGCCGGTGAGGATCACGTCTTCGCCCTGTTTCCAATTCGCCGGCGTCGCGACGCGGTGCTTGGCGTTGAGCTGCAGCGAATCGACGACGCGCAGCACCTCGTCGAAATTGCGCCCCGTGGTCATCGGATAGACCAGGACCAGCTTGATCTTCTTGTCCGGCCCGATGACGAAGACATTGCGCACCGTCTGATTGTCGGCGGGGGTGCGGCCTTCCGAGGTGCCGCCGGCGGCGGCCGGCAGCATGCCGTAGAGTTTGGACACCGCCAGATCGGTGTCGCCGATCATCGGATAGTTCGGTGCGAAGCCGACGACGTCCTTGATGTCGGCAGCCCATTTCTTGTGGTTATCGACCGGATCGACCGACAGGCCGACGATCTTGACGCCGCGTTTGTCGAATTCCGGTTTGAGGCGCGCCATGGTGCCGAGTTCGGTGGTGCAGACCGGCGTAAAATCCTTCGGATGCGAGAACAGCACGACCCAATCGTTGCCGATCCAGTCGTGAAAACGGATTTTACCTTCCGTGGTTTCGGCTTCGAAGTCAGGGGCGATGTCGCCAATTTGCAGAGCCATGAATACCTCCGTCGCATGGATTGATCCGATCCGCGGATCGGCGTTCGAAAAATAGGGATTGCTGTGATTATCTACGGTTCGCGAGCTGCCAATGCCAGTCCGTCGTCCTGGTAATAATTGCTTGATTCAGAAAGTATTTCTGCTCCGATTTGACGCCGAATTCGGGAATAATCGGCCGGGCCGCGCGGCGCGGCCGGAAAAACTATTTCGCGGCGCTTGCAATCGCCAGAAACGGCAACCGTACATGGCCGAGCGTACATGGCCGAGAAAGCGCAATTCACTATCCGATGCCGCGACTTTGCCGCAGTGCCGCCCTTGGCGGGCCACCCTCGCATCGGAGCATGGGTTCCGGGTTATTGAACCTGGCTACCGTGCCGCGCGACCTAAGGGCGAGATCCAAGGGAACGAGCCGAGGTCGCGCGCGTTTGCTGCTCAGGGCCGCATTGGAGGCGACGATGTCGGAGGCGGGGTTGGATATCGCGGCGAATGTGCCGCATTCCGACATTGAAACGCTCAAGGCCGTGATTGCGCGGTCGCAGATCGTCGTTGCGCGCGACTATGTGCGCGATTTGGCTAGTGACTTGGCCAGTGACTTGGCGCGAAATTCCGCTGCGCTGCTGGCGAAGCGGCGCCTTCCTGCCGGTTTCGAGGCGGTGGATGTCGCCGTCCTCGATTGGATCGCCTGTGAAGCCCGGCGCGCCGGCCGCGGCCTCGCCTGGATGTAATCGCCGCTATTGCGTCGGGTTCGGCAGGGCGGTCGTGGACAAGCCGACCGTGCGGCCCGGGAACCCGGCGGCGTCGAAGTAGCGCGTCGCTCCGACCGTCTGCATATCCAGCACCGTGACGAGACCGTTCGCCGCCGGATCGGATGTCAGGACGCGGCTGGACACTTCCGGAACGACGCCGTTCGGCAATGCCTCGGACAGGACCCGTCCCACTAGCTTGCCTTTGTCGCTGACATCGAGCTGCATCAATTGCGCGATCGTGCGGCCGAGATCGGCGTTGCTGACCGGCGCCGGATCGACGAATTGCGATTTGAAGTCCGGGCCCTGCATGGCCATGAAATTCCAGGTGTCGGCGCGGCTGAACGAACCGTGCATGCCCTGGCCTTGCTGCAGCACGGTGTCGGCGATTTCGACCGTGCACCGCACCGGCTCGCCGCACACGGTGTCGAAGGAGCGGAAATTCACGGCAATGGCCGGGTGCGGCGTGATGGCGGATCCTTCCAGCGCGATGTCGTCGAGCGACAGCGTGCCCGGGAATTTGCCGAGCTTGGAATCGACGAACAGGCCGCTGACATAGTCTTCCGTCAGAAGCGTATCGATGACCCGCTTGGCGATCGTCTTGTCGCCGTCGGGGATATAGACCAGGTCCGAACCGCCGTTGGCGGCGACCACCACCTTCGGCTTCTCGCGGTCGCCGCCGATGAGACCGTTGCCGTTCTTGGTGTGTTGGCCGTCGGCGATGGTCTTGTAGCCGTCGTCGGGGTCGATCAGCGGCAGGTTCAGCCCGTGTGCGAGATCGAGCGCGACGAAACCGAGCGGCAGGTGGCCCTGCGGCGCATCGGCGAACTTGGTTTTCACCGTCGAACTGGTCTGGCTTTCCTTGCCGATGGTCGAAAAGCCGTGGTCCGACGTGGCGATGATGTCGGTCGTATCGAGCAACCCGAGTTCGTTGAGGGCCGAACGGATACGGGCGAGGTCGTCGTCGGCATTGCGGATCGCGGCCAGCGAGGTCGGGCCGTTGATGCCCGGCACGAGCGCGTTCAGGCTGTCGCCCTGATTGTGCTGGCTGCCGTCGGGGTCGCGCGACCAGAACACCAGCACGAATGGTTTGTGGCGCTCTTTGAACATCGGCAGGACGACACGTGTCGTCACCGCGGCGAAGTAATCCTGCTGCACTACATTGGCGCTCAGCGTGCCGGGCGTTGACATGTTGCCGGCCGCGCCGTTGGCGCCGCGGGTCGGCGCCGCGAGCGGCAGGTTCGCCGCCTGCAGCCGTTGCGTCACTTCCGCCGATAGCGGGATTCCCTTCGCGGTGCCGGTCGCGTCGTCGACCAGAATGGTCTGCTCGCCGCTGCGTTCGGTGGGGTCGAAAATCAAAGCGGGGCCAATTTTGCCGATCGAGGCCGTGCTGAGCCCCTTGTCGCGGGCGAGCTTCAGGACGGTCGCCTCGTCGAGATAATTGCCGGCAAAGTGCTCGTCGACATCGCCCAGGACGACATCGCTTTCGAGGAACGGCGTCAAGCTGTTGCCGGCGCCAGGAACCTCGAAACCGGCGTAGATCGTATTGGAGAAGTCCCCGGTATCGCCCAGCATATGGCCGGTCGCCATGCCCGACGCGTTCGCGGTGGTGAAGGTCGGGAACAGCGCATGACTGTTGCGCAGGCTCACGCCGTCGCGCGCGATGGCCGCCATGGTGGGCGCGGTCTGGTCATCCACCATGCGGGAACGCAGGCCGTCCGCGATGAACAGCACGATATTGTGCGGCTGCGCCGCCGGCGCCTGGGCAAAGGCGGTAGAGGCGAGGAGGACATTGAGGGCGGCGGTAGCGAGGAGAAGGGGCGCGCGCATCGAAAGCTCCGTGCCAAATCGGGGAGCTAGTGTTTTGACCAGGGCACGTGACGTTCGTGTGACCAAGAGTCTGTGTGACCAAGAGAGTGAGCAAGCGTGTGACCAAGCCTGCGGCCAAATCGCAGTTCGAGCCGGCGTGGAGGCTGCCCGGCCAGGGGGAAACCGGGCGGTTCCATCCTGCCTGTTTAAGCGCCAAGCGGCGCGGGGAGAAGGCAGGCAGCGGCCGGACCGGGGCGAGCCCGGCGCTGCGTCCGCAATGACGGTTCGCAAAACCATAAAAAAGGCGGCCCCGCGGTGAGCTTGGGGCCGCCAAGGGTCCGCGACAGGAGTGAGAGCGCGGACCCCGACTCGCGAGCGGCCATCGTGCTCGCAAGTCATCATTTTGGCTTAAGCGATTACTCGCCTTCGGTGCCGATCGCGTAGGCGGTCTCGCCGTGAACCGCGTCGTCGCCGACCTTCAGCGTCGCCTCGTCCATCCGCAGGCTCACGAAGATCGAGATCACCTTGAGGATGATGAAGGTCGCGATGGCGTTGTACACGATGATGAACGCCGCGCCTTCCGCTTGCAGCAGCAACTGGCCGGGATTGCCGTAGAGCCAGCCGGTGATGCTCACGCCAGGGGCGTCTTTGTCGGTGCCGATGTATTCGAGCATGTCGGGGTTGGCCAAGATGCCGGTCAGCAAGCCGCCGGTGATCGCCGCCACGCCGTGCGTCGAGAAGACGCCGAGCACGTCGTCGACTTTCGCCATGAACGGAAGCTTTTGGAACTTGTTCATGGAGAGCCAGGGCAGGATGCCGGCGCAGAGGCCGATGATGATGGCGCCGACGCCATCGACGTAACCGGCGGCAGGAGTGATCGCGACCAGACCGGCGATCATGCCGTTGACCGCACCGAGAACGGACGGCTTGCCGTAGGCGATCTTGTCCATGATCGTCCAGGTCATGAGGCCAACCGCGGTCGCGGTGTTGGTATTGAGCACTGCGGCGCCGGCGTCGGCGTTGGCGAAATACGGGTCGCCGCCGTTGAAGCCGTTCCAGCCCAGCCACAGAATTCCGGCGCCGACCAGCGTCATCAATAAGCTGTTCGGCGGGAAATTGTCGCGATCGGCTTGCAGCCGCGGGCCGACCAACCAAGCCGCGACGAAGCCGGACGTGGCTGCAGCAAGATGGATGACGTAGCCGCCGGAGAAGTCCGCCACGCCCAAGCCGGCAAGCCAGCCGCCGCCCCACAGGCTAAATGCGCCCACGGTATAGACCAAGGTCATCCATACCGGACAGAAGATCATCCAAGCCGTAAAGCTCATGCGGCCGAGCACGGAGCCGGCGAGAATGATCACCGTGATCGCGGCGAACACGAACTGGAAGTAGACGAGTGTCGCCATCGGGAAGGCTATCGGTGGCATGCCCGCAGCCGCTGCCGGAATTGTTGCCTGCTGCAAACTGAACGCAGCCGATGTCGCTAGTCCGGGCGTGCCGAGGAATGGAAACCATTGCGGCCCGAACGCCAAGTTATAGTCGAACAGAACCCAAACGATCATGACCGACGCGAACGCGTACATCGACATGAACGCGGAATTGATCGCCCATTTCTTCTTGACGATGCCGCCATACAGAACCGTCAGCCCCGGAACGCTTTGCAGGGCAACGAAAGTTGCTGCCGCTAACTGCCAGGCATTATCTCCGGTATCTAGCCATTGTGGTGATGCAACGAGTGCCATGTGCCTTCCCCCAAAAAATGCCCGCTGTGCGCCGATGCCACATGGGCAGCGATTGAATGGTCGCAAGTATTATGCCAGTTAACGAAGCGTTGACGGCGCGCGCTTTCCTATGTCACTTCTGCTGAAGCCGAAATCAGCATGTCTATAAATTGTGCCGTCTGATTATTAAGTAGGCGGGGGAAATGAGGGCGCGGATTTTCAGTCGGTCATTGACCCCACAGTCATTGACCGCACAGTCATTGACCTCGAAATTATTGATCATAGGGCCATTGGCCCTCCTGTCCGTGGCCTTGGGATCGGCTGTCCTGATGCTTGCGGATGCCGTTTCCTTGCACAGCGCAGAGGCGCCGCGCGGTGTCGCCGCGATCACTTGCACCAATCCCCACAGCGGCACGACCTGGCAGATCAAGGTCGATTACGATCGAAGCACGGTCGATTCCAACCCCGCCCGGATCAGAGAAGCCGATATTTCGTGGCATGATGCAACGGATGGCGGCAACTATACTCTTGATCGCAAATCCGGAAATCTTACGGTAGTGGTCGCCTCGAGCACCGGCGGCTATTTCCTCTATGATCGTTGCAAGCTGGACAATTGAAACGCTTCCCCCCGCTCTTGCCTGCACCGTGGGCGGCGCGGGCAAGGCAGCGATCAGGTCCGCGCCGTTCCATCGTCACCGTCTGAATTTCTTTCGACTCCGTCCGCAGGGGAGTCGCACCGATGGTTGAGCGCCTGTCCGGCGTCAAGGCGAGCGTCGGGTTTGCCTCCGAGACTGGACCGCGGCAACGCAACGAGGATTTCGGCGGCGCCGTTTTCGGCTCCGAGCTGCCGCAGCCGCGGCGTGACGTGATCGCCGCGATCGCCGACGGCATCGGCGGCGCCAAGGGCGGGCGGATCGCCGCCGAAACCGCGGTGCGCGGCTTTCTCGATGGATTTTGCGACCTGCCCGAGACCATGGAGGTGCGCCGCGCGGCAGCGACCGTCATCAACGCGCTCAATCGCTGGATCTGCTCGCTCGGCAAACGCGATGCCGAGTCGGCCGGCATGGGCTGCACTTTCACGGCGTTGGTGCTGCGCGGGCGGATCGCGCACATCCTGCATGTCGGCGACACGCGCGCCTATCGGCTGCGCGGCGAGCGGCTCGCCTGTCTGACGACCGATCACGTGCGGGAGGAGGGCACCGGCCGGTCCAACATCCTCAACCGCGCGCTCGGTGTCGAAACCGAGGTGCGGCTCGACTATGCCAGTCAGCCCTTGGCGCGCCACGACCGCTTTCTGTTGTGCAGCGACGGGGTGCACGGAGTGCTCGGCGCCGAAACCATCGCCGAAATTCTGCGCGAACGTTCGGCGTCCGAGGATTCCGCCCGCGCGCTCGTCGCCGCCGCGCTCGATGCCGGTTCGACCGACAATTGCACGGCGATGGTGATCGACGTGGTCGAATTGCCGACGGTGGAATCGGCCGACGTCGGCGCCACCATCATGCAGTTGCCGTTGATCCCGACGCCGATCGACGGCCAGACGATCGACGGCTTCGTGCTCAAAGTCCTGATGTCCGACGGCCGCTATACCCGTCTGTTCGGTGCGATCGACGAGGTCGAGGGCGGCGAGGTGACGCTGAAGTTTCCGAAGCCGCAGGTCGCGGCGGTGGCCACCTATCACGCCGCCTTCGTGCGCGAGGCCTGGGTCGGGGCGCGTGTGAACAGTCCTTGGGTCGGCCGCGTCATCGAATTACCGCCGGGACGGCAGACCTGCCTCTACACCGTCATGCCGCTCTATCAGGGCGAGCTGTTGTCGACGCGGATCGGCCGGCGTCCCTCGGTCGGGCTGGAGGAAGGGCGCAATATCGCGATCAAGCTGGCGCGCGCCGCCGCCGCGCTGCATCGCGCCGGCATCGTTCATCGCGACATCAAACCGGACAATATCATTCTCGAGCGCGAGGGGTCGCTGAAGCTGATCGATCTCGGCGTCGTACGCGTTCCGGGGCTGGAAGATTTTCCGGCCGCCGATATCCCGGGGACGATGGCCTATATGGCGCCCGAAATGTTCGCCGGCGAGCGCGGCAACGAGAGCACCGACATTTATGCGCTCGGCGTCACCATGTTCCGCGCTTTCACCGGCGAATTCCCCTACGGCAATCTCGACGCCACCAGTCCGTCGCGCCGCGCCCGGCCGGTGGCGCTGTCCGATCTGCGCCCGGACCTGCCGGCTTGGCTCGAACAGGCGCTCCGCCGCGCCGTCGCCATCGATCCAAATGACCGCTTTCGCGACATGATCGAATTCGCGGTGGAGATGGAGAATGGGCCGGCGCGCGCGCCGGTGACCACGTCCGCGCCGCTGACGCTTTATCAACGCTCTCCGGTGCGCGTCTGGCAGGGCGTGTCGGCGCTGCTGGCGCTCGCGCTGGCCTTCGTGCTGTGGCGGCATTGACCGGCCGGGCATTAAGAGAGGCGGATCGCATGGCTCGTATTCTTGGTGTCGCTCTCGGTCTCGTTCTTGCGGCTTTGGCTTTTGCGCCCACACCGGCGCATGCCGAGGACTATCCGTCGCGCCCGATCCGTATTCTGGTGCCCTATGCGCCGGGCGGTATCTCCGACATCGCAGCGCGCATCGTCGGCGCCAAGCTCGCCGAGGCCTGGGGCCAGCAGGTCGTCGTCGAGAACAGGCCCGGCGGCAGCGGCATGATCGCCGTGACCGATACCGCGCGAGCGGCGCCCGACGGTTATACGCTGGTCATGGTCACGACCGGCGACGTCGCGATCAACCCCGCGCTGTTCAAGACCGTGCCCTACGACGTCGATCGCGATCTCGCTCCGATCGCGGCGGTGAGCGATGCGCCGATGGTGCTCGCCACCCACGGCGGCAGTCCCTACAAAACGGTTGCCGATGTGATCGTCGCCGCCAGGCAGCAACCCGGCGTGCTCAATGTCTGCACGCCGGGCTACGGCAGCATCAATCAGCTCGTTCTGGAATCGATCGCACTCAATACCGACACCAAATTCGTGCACGTGCCATACAAGGGCGGCGGACCGGCGGCGCAGGCTTTGGTCTCGGGCGACATCCCGCTCGGCGTTCTGGCAAGCTCCTCGGTCGCTCCCCACGTGCCGAGTGGCAATATCCGCGTGCTGGCCGTCACCACCGCCAAGCGCTCGCCGCTCAATCCCGAGTGGCCGACCTTGCAGGAGTCGGGCGCCGGCGACGTCAATGCCTCGAACTGGACCGCGCTCCTTGCCCCCAAAGCCACGCCATGGCCGATTATCGACAAGCTGAACGCCAAGGTCGTCGAAATCCTCAACCAGCCCGACGTGAAGGAACGTTTCGCCGCCGGCGGCGTATCGACCATTCCCTCGAGCCCGGCCGAACTCGACGCCAAGATCAAGCGCGAGGCGGCGATCTATCGCGTCATCATTCAGAAAGCCAACGTGCACGTCGATTGATCAATGCTCGGCAAGGAGCGCCGCAAGGAGCGTCAAGACCGAGGGCAAGCCAGACCGAGGGCAAGTGGCTCCCCGGCGACATAGATTGCGACCGTCATTGACTTTTTCGCTGCAGCGCCGCAAAGGCAAAGGGCCGGTCCGCGGGATTCAATATCCGGATGTTTAAGCGAATCCTCATTGCCAATCGCGGCGAGATCGCTTGCCGTATCATCAAGACCGCCCGGCGCATGGGAATTGCCACGGTCGCGGTCTATTCCGAGGCCGACCGCGACGCGCTGCACGTCGAAATGGCCGACGAGGCCGTCCCGATCGGACCGCCGCCCGCGGCCCAGAGCTACCTGGTCATCGACAAGATACTGGCCGCCTGCAAGGCGACGGGCGCCGAGGCGGTGCATCCGGGCTACGGATTCCTGTCCGAGCGCGAAGCCTTCGCCACAGCGCTTGGCGAGGCCGGCATCGTCTTCATCGGGCCTAATCCCAAAGCCATCGCCGCCATGGGCGACAAGATCGAGTCGAAAAAGGCGGCTGCCAGGGCCAATGTTTCGACGGTGCCGGGACATCTCGGGGTGATCGAGGACGACAACCAGGCGATCGCCATCGCCGAACAGATCGGTTACCCGGTGATGATCAAGGCCTCCGCCGGCGGCGGCGGCAAAGGCATGCGCATTGCCTTCAGCAAAGCGGAGGTGGCGGAAAATTTCGTCCGTGCCCGCTCCGAGGCGAAGTCGAGCTTCGGCGACGACCGCGTCTTCATCGAGAAATTCATCACCAATCCGCGCCATATCGAAATCCAGGTTTTGGGCGACAAGCACGGCAACGTCATCTATCTCGGCGAGCGCGAATGCTCGATCCAGCGCCGCAATCAGAAGGTGCTCGAGGAATCGCCGAGCCCGTTGCTCGACGAGGCCACGCGCAAAAGCATGGGCGAGCAGGCGGTCGCGCTCGCCAGGGCGGTCGGCTACGACAGCGCCGGCACCGTCGAATTCGTCGCCGGTCAGGACCGCAGCTTCTTCTTCCTGGAGATGAACACAAGGCTCCAGGTCGAGCATCCGGTGACCGAGCTGGTCACCGGCATCGATCTGGTCGAGCAGATGATCCGGGTCGCCTCGGGCGAACCGCTTGCGCTCAAGCAGGACGAGGTGAAGCTCAACGGCTGGGCGGTGGAGAGCCGCATCTATGCCGAGGATCCGTACCGCAATTTCGCGCCCTCGATCGGACGGCTGGTGCGCTATCGGCCGCCGGCCGAGGGGATGCGCGACGGCGTGACCGTGCGCAACGACACCGGCGTCACCGAAGGCGGCGAGATTTCGCTCTATTACGATCCGATGATCGCCAAGCTCGTGACGCACGCGCCGACGCGCGCCGCGGCGATCGAGGCGCAGGCCGAGGCGCTCGATGCCTTCACCATCGAAGGCATCCGCCACAATATTCCGTTCCTTGCCGCCATCATGCAGCATCCGCGCTGGCGCGCGGGCAAGCTAAGCACCGCTTTCATCGCCGAAGAATTCCCGAACGGTTTCGAGCGGGTGCCGCCGACCGGCGCCATGGCGCGCATATTGGCCGCGGTGGCCGCCGCCATCGACTTCGTGCTCGGCGAGCGCAAGCGGAAAATCTCGGGGCAATTGAATACCACGCTGACGCGGGAGCGGCGCCGCGCCATCTGCCTCGGGCCGGACGAAATCCAGGCCGATGTCGAGCAGGCCGATGGGGCCGTCGCGGTCACGTTCGAGGACGGCGCGCGCCATGTGCTGTCGTCGAACTGGAAACCCGGCGTGCCGGTGTGGGCGGGCACCATCGACGGCGCGCGGCTGGCGGTGCATGTCCGCACCGTGCCCAACGGCTTCGAACTCGCCTATCACGGCATCGAAGTCAAAGCCTTCGTCTATACCGAGATCGAAGCGCGTTATGGCCGGCTGATGCCGCTGAAGAAGCTCTCCGACAGCGAGAAATCGGTGCGCTGTCCGATGCCGGGCCTGATCGTCTCGCTCGCCGTCGCCGAAGGCCAGGAGGTCAAGGCCGGCGAAACGCTCGCCGTGGTCGAGGCCATGAAGATGGAAAATATCTTGCGCGCCGAGCGCGACGGCACGATCATGAAAGTCCGCGTCAAGCAGGGCGACAGTGTCGCCGTCGACGCCGTGATTCTGGAATTTGCGTAAGCGTCATTCCGGGCGCGGCGCGTCGCCCCGGAATGACGAGTAGGTCGCCGGGACCTCAAGATGCAAATTGTACGCTTTCTCCTCTCGCCAAGCGGGCGGCTCGAGCCGCGGCCGTTCATCTACGGCGCCATCGCGGTTTATCTCGCCGGCGCGGCTTCGCACGTACTGACTATGTCCGCTGTCATCACGCGGGTTGGGCTTTGGCCGTTCATGGCAGCCCAGGTCGTCTTGATCTGGATCTGGTTCGCGTTGCACGCACGTCGACTGCGCGATGCCGGCCACCCAATCGGCATCGCGGCAGGCGCGAGCCTCCTCTATGCGCTTTCGATCGTGCTGCTGCTGGTCGTGGTGCTCGGTTTCTTTGATACGAGTGTCGGACCGATGTCGAATCCGGCCGCGGGCGCGGCGCTCAATCTCATTTTAGTGCTCCGTATCATCGCCAGTTTGCTTGGTTCGCTGCAACTCGATCTAACCTGGTTATTGATTGCGATCCTTACCGTTCTGGCTTTTGTTCCGATCATCGTCACTGTTGCGGTCACGCTGTGGGCGGCGACGCGGCCGACGGCGGAAAACCGATCATGATCCAATGCGGTTGAATTGGATCATGATCTGCATTCTTAATGGAGCATGATCTACCTGAAGCCGGTGCTCGCCCCGCATCAGGTCTGGAGCGCGCGTTTTCGGGATCATGCCGTGATGCTGCACTTCGCCTATGGCTCGAACATGCACCGCGGCGTGATGCGCAGGCATGCGCCGGCGGCGTCGTCGCTCGGCGTGGCGCGGCTTGCGGATCATCGCTTCGTCATCACCGCCGACGGCTACGCCTCGATCGCGCCGGCGCGCGGCGAGCTGGTCTACGGCGTGCTGTGGCGGCTTGCGCCGCGTGACCGCGTCACGCTCGACCTGTGGGAGAATATCGCAGGCGGGCTTTATCGCGCCACCACGCTGCCGGTTCAATGCGCCGCGGGTCGCCGGGCGGCGCTCGTCTATGTGGCGCGCCCGCGTCCGGACGGCGAGCCGAAATCCGGTTACATGGAAGTGGTGGTCAAGGCAGCGCGGGAATGGGGCTTGCCGAGCGACTACATACATTCTTTGCAACGGTGGCTGCCGCGCCGCCAGCGCGCCGCGGGTCACCGTAAGCTTGAACACTTCGAATAGACGGAGGGATGAGGTTGAACGTGAGCCGACTGGTGATCATACGCGGCCGCGTCCAGGGCGTGGGCTACCGCGGCTGGACCGAAGTGATGGCGCTCGAACGCGGCCTGCAAGGCTGGGTCCGCAATCGCCGCGACGGTTCCGTGGAGGCGCTGTTCGAAGGGCTGGAACAGGCGGTCGCCGCGATGATCGAGGAGTGTCGGCGCGGACCGCCCGGCGCGCGGGTCGATTCCATCGGTCACCGTGAGGCCTATCCCGTCGAACTGAAGCTGCGCCGGCGCGACGAATTGTTCTCGGTGCTCGCAAGCGCCTGAGCGTCGACGGTCGCGCCGAACAGCGGCGCGAAGGCGCCGCGCAACGCCATGTCGACCTCCGGCATCGACACGGTGCGGCCGAGATCGGCGAGCGAGGTCACGCCGAAGCGGCGGTCTGCAACCCCGCACGGTACGATGCCGGAGAAATGCGACAGGTTCGGCTCGATATTGAGCGCAAAGCCGTGCAGCGTCACCCATTGCCGCACCCGGATGCCGATGGCGGCGATCTTGTCCTCGAAACCCTCGCCCTTGTCCGGCCGCCGAACCCAGACGCCGACGCGGTCCTCGCGCCGCTCGCCGCGCAGATTGAAGGCGGCGAGCGTCCGGATCAGCCATTCCTCGATGGTGGCGACGAAGCGGCGCACGTCCGGCGCGCGGCGCTTGAGATCGAGCATGACATAGCCGACGCGCTGGCCGGGGCCATGATAGGTGAACTGGCCGCCGCGCCCCGCGGTGTGGACCGGAAAGCGCGCCTCGAGCAGTTGCTGCGGCCGCGACGAGGTGCCGGCGGTGTAGAGGGCAGGGTGCTCGAGGAGCCACACCAGTTCGGGCGCCTCGCCGCGCGCGATCGCCTCGGCCCGCGCGCTCATGGCGGCAAGCGCCGTGTCATAGGCCACGAGCCCGTCGCTCACCAGCCATTCGACAGGCGCCGCGTTGCCGGCAGGCAACATCCCGATCGTCAGTTCGCCGCGCCTATTAACCATCTCGTAACCATACATGGCGGACATTAGCCCGGAACGCTGCGCCGAAGCCAAAACCATAAGAAGGAGGCCTCTTGCCGTCACTCGAAAACGTATCGATCGACATTACAGTCGTGCTGGGGACGAGCGAGATGCCGATCCACCAGGTGCTCCGCCTCGGCCGCGGCGCGATCATCGAACTCGACGCTTCCGAGGAAGACGAGGTCCGTATCCTCGCCAATAACATGCCGGTGGCGAAGGGCACGGTCATCGTCAGCGGCAACAAGATCGCCGTCGAAGTGAAGCAGCTCCTGCCACGCTCGCCCGCGGGCGTCTGACGGCCGGATCGGCGGATCGGCCGACAAGCCTGCCGGCCCTTGTCCGCCCAGAGCCTAACTGTTACATCCGCGCCGGCGCGTCGGCCTGACGCGCGTCCACCCCCACATGCGGCCGTGGCGGAATTGGTAGACGCACTAGCTTGAGGTGCTAGCGGGGCAACCCGTGGAGGTTCGAGTCCTCTCGGCCGCACCAACGCCCCTGATCCTCAAGCTGGATCAGTAAATTACTGAAAATATTGAACATTATGCCGGCTCGAAGCGCAAAAGGGTGGTGTGCAGGCCATTTCCCGTGGCCACCCTTAAGCACTCGAATAGCGGAGCGTATCCGGCGCGCCAGGAATCCCAAGGACGTTTGAGACCAGTACGCGCACCTGAACGGGTGGCGCTGGGATGCCAAGCCGACCCAACCAGTCGAGGCGGGCGCTTTAGGACGCTAAGGTGCGTTGCGCCGAGCGCCAGTCTGAAGTCGAGATGGCGATTGCCAGCATCCGTGCCATGCAGGCGAGGGGTCGCTCGTATGCTCGGCGAACGCGAAGCCAGTGCGTCTTTGTCGCCCGGCATGAGGAAAATCCTCGTTTTGAGCCTGCCCAGACGCCGGAACCGCATGAACCTGGACACCCCGATACCGGCGGCTGTTTCGCTGGGTAAATCGATAGGTAATCAAACCCAGGCATAAACAGGGCTCATAGCGGTGAACTGCATGTCGGATTTGAGCGCATCGATGTTCCAACGGCTCCATGCACTAAAGCAAACCACGATCTATCTGGGCGCCGTCATAATCGTCGCTGTCTGGAGTGGGGTGTTCTTGCTGGCGAACGAGGAGCGCGAGCGCGCCAATGAAGAAGGATTGCGAAAGGGAACCAATCTGACGCGAGTTTTTGAAGAGTACATTTCGCGCGTCATCAAGGGGACGGATAGCCAACTCCTCCTGCTGCGGAAATTGTACGAACAGGACCCCGCGCATTTCGACTTTGCAAACTGGATCGACAGTGACAGGATTCAAAGTGATTTAACCATACATTTTTCACTCACTGGAACCGATGGAATAATAAAGCTTTCGAGTTTGGGGCCGATCCAGTCGAGAGTCGATATAAGCAGTCGTGAGCCCTTCAAAGTTCACATCAATTCACTCGTGGACCAGCTTTATATCGGCGCGCCCACGATCGGCCAATTATCCGGAAAACCGTCGATTCAATTGACGCGACGGCTTACGGCGCCTGATGGATCGTTCGGCGGCACCATTGGCGCTTCACTCGACGTGCTTCAGCTCGAGAAATTCTACGATTCGATCGATGTCGGACGGGCAGGGGTAATTACGCTCGTCGGGTTCGATGGAATTATTCGCGCACGGAGCGGCCGCACGCCCACGGCGAGAGAATTCATCGGCAACTCTATATTGCACACGAAAATGTTCGAGCTCTATCGCCAGTCCCCCGTGGGAAGCTATTGGAATTCGGAAAATACAACGCGTGGGTTTGAAGGCGTCAAGCGTCTGATTTCCTATCGCGTGGTTGAGGGACTGCCGCTGTTCGCCGTCGTCGGATTGGCCGAAAGCGATATTTTCCAGCAAGCTACATTGACGGTGCACAAATATTATCAGGTCGGGTTCTTGCTCACGGCCATCGTGCTTATCGCAATGGCAATTGGCGTGAAGCGGCAGCTGCAGCTAGCGTCAGCCTCCGCGGCTTTGCAGCGGACAAACAAGCGCCTCGGCGAAGAAACCGTCAAACTCAATATGGCGCTCAACAACATGTCGCAAGGCCTTTTGGCCTTCGATCGGTCCAAACGAATTATCATCTGCAATCGGCGATACATCGAGATGTATGGACTATCGCCAGAAGTAGTGAAGCCCGGATGTACGTTTAATGAGCTCATTTGTCATCGCAAAGAGAGCGGAAGCTTTATCGGGGACGTCGAGCAATATTGCGCGAACATCGAGGCGGCAATCGCGCAAGGGACGACGACAAGTCTCATCCTGGAAGCCCGCGGACGGTCGATCCGTCTGGTCAATCAGCCGATGGCGACCGGCGGCTGGATTGCGACACACGAGGACATTTCAGAGCAGCAGCGGGCCGAAAAAGAATTGGACCAAACCAAGCGATTTTTGGACTCTATCATCGAGAATCTCCCAATTGCAATCGTCGTAAAGGATGCAAAGACGCGCCAGTTCGTTCTCGTCAATCGGGCGTTCGAGGCAATGATCGGTTTGCCGCGGAACGAATTGCTGAGCCGGACCTTATTCGACATCTTCCCCGCTAAGGACGCGGAACGCATCGACAGGTCCGACAGCGAATATCTTCTGAACAGCGTCGGTGCCGATTACAAAGAATTCGAGGTCGACACGCCAATGCGTGGCTTGCGCATTCACGGCACCACGCGGATCGTCGTCTGTGACGACCGAGGCGACGCGAAATACCTTATCATCGCGATCGAGGATGTTACCGATCGAAAAAAGTCCGAGCAGCAGATTGCGTTTATGGCGCATCACGACGCGTTGACGGGGCTCGCCAATCGTGTGGCCGTGGCACGTAAGATCGAGGAGGCCGCCGCGCGCCTGCGCCGCTTTGGCGAACCGTTCAGCGTCCTCTTGTTGGATCTTGATCGGTTCAAGTTCGTCAATGATACGCTCGGTCACCCTGCCGGAGATGCGCTGCTACGCGAAGTGGCATCGCGTCTCAAGGCGGTTTTACGGGAAACGGATGTGCTGGCGCGCCTCGGTGGTGACGAGTTTGCGATCATTCAGACGGGTGAGGTGGAGCAGCGGCAGGCCGCTGGCAGGCTTGCGGACCGCATCACCGACATCATTGCCAAGCCGTTCGATATCGACGGCACGGAAGCCCACATTGGCGCGAGCATCGGAATTGCCTTGGCGCCCGATCATGCGACCGACACCGATAGTCTCTTGAAGATGGCAGACATGGCGCTCTATAGCGCCAAATCGGCCGGCCGGAACGGCTATCGTTTCTTCGGTCCGGAGATGAGCTTGGCCGCAGGTGAACGCCGGGGTCTCGAGGCCGATTTGCGCCGCGCATTCGCGCAGAACGAGCTGGAACTCCACTATCAACCGATCATCGACACTAAGACACGCAAGGTCTGCGGTGCCGAGGCGCTGATCCGCTGGCGGCATCCTACGAAGGGCATGGTGCCACCCGATCAGTTCATTCCGCTGGCAGAGGAAACCGGGTTGATCACACAGATCGGCGAGTGGGTGCTCCATACCGCGTGTATCGAGGCCGCGACCTGGCCTGCCGACGTCAAAGTCGCGGTCAATCTTTCCCCGGTGCAATTTCGCAAGAGTAATCTGCCCGAAGTCGTGATGTATGCACTCGCCCAATCGGGGCTGCCGCCCGAGCGGCTGGAACTTGAAATCACCGAGACGGCACTCATAGAATCGGCAGCGGACTGTCTGCCTGCGCTGCGTCAGTTCAGAAATCTCGGAATCGCAATCGCACTCGACGATTTCGGGACGGGGTATTCGTCGCTCAGCCAGCTCACGATGTTTCCGTTTGACAAGATCAAGATCGACAAGTCCTTCACCCAGAACATGATCAAACGCACCGAATGCGCCGCAATCATCTCTGCGACCCTCACCCTGGCGCAGAGTCTCGATATGGCGACGACCGCAGAAGGCGTCGAGACGGTACAACAGTATCGGCTCTTGCGATTGGCCGGCGTGACATCGCTGCAAGGTTATCTGTTCAAGCGGCCGGGTCCCGCCACCGAAATTGACTTCAGCGGTGTTTACAGTGATCCGGAGTTGGAAGATGCTGCATAGCTCTTGATTGGAATCGAATGGCCTAAAACTACGTCCGGCGGCTAGACCGCCTTCGTCAAAAGCGCGCCGATCGATGACCGCCTCAATGTGCGGTCTGCGGTGCCGAAAACAGCGCGGCGAAGGCCTTGATCCGCGACACCACGTCGGTGTCCTGGTCGTCGTTGCCGGCCCGCGCCCGGTTATGGCGGTGGACATGGACGTGGTCGGCGCGCAGCTTCTCGCGATCGTTCGGGCTCGCGGCGTCGGCGCTTGATCGAGCTTTCTCTTCGGCCTTCTTGCCGCCGGCTGCCGGCGCACGCGGATCGGCGGCGACCGATTTTGCCTCCGGCTGATCCGGCCAATGGACATCGCGGTTGAGGTCCGCCACGCCGGAATCGGGCTCGAAGTCCGCCGCGTCGGGCGCCGGCAAGGCGATCTCGGCCGCGCCGACATCGGCGGTGGATTCCGGCCATGCCGGCTGCACCGAGCCGCCATCGATGCCGTGACCGATGACCAAGTGCTCCGGCGTCGCCGATGCCAGCATCGAGGCTTGCGGCTTGGCCGCCATGGCAATCATGTAGGACGCCGACGGCACCACCTGCACGATATGGAAGCCACCGTCTTTCAGCGACTTCAAGAGCCCAGGCAGAGCGGCGACGGTTTTCGGATGGATGTCGTGGAGCAGCAAAATACCCTTGCCGCGCGCTTGCAGCCGCTGCAGCGCCAAAGCGGCGATCTGGTTCGGCTTGATGCCGTGGTGCCAGTCATCGGCCACCGTGTCGGAACTGAAAACGACGAGCGAGCGCGCGGCGAGCTCGCTCTCGACCAGCTCGGAGCGGTCGAGACCCGGGATGCGGAAGAACGGCGCCAGATATTTGGAATCGCCCAGCGCGGCGCTCACCTCGGCGATGCCGCCGTCGATCTCCCGGCGTAACTTCTCGACCGGCAATCTGCTGAAATGGGAAGGGTGGAAGAGGCTGTGCGTGCCGATGGTGTGACCTTCTTCATAGATCCGGCGCACGGTTGCGGGATAGGCGCGCGCCATGCTGCCGACCAGGAAATAGGTCGCCTTGACGCATTCCGAGGCGAGAATATCCAAAATCTGATTGGAATAGGGCGGCAGCGGACCGTCGTCGAAGGTGATGACGACTTCCTTGTCGGCGAGCGGCAGCGAGTCCGGATATTGCATCCGCCCGACATGCTTGTATTCGCCGGGATCGATGGCGATGACGCGGCTCGTGCCGAGCGCGTTCGGATTGCCGGGACAGGCATGCGCGGGGTCTTGCGCGGCATTTTGCGCAAGCGCCGGCGGCGCGGCGAGCGGCATGCCGAGCGTCGCCGCGCAAACAGCGGCCAACAAGCCTGCGCCGAACTTTCGCATCATCGTCCCTCAGCGCCCGCTTGCGCCGTCTGTCGCCAATAGCCGCAAAGTGGCGCCCCCACCACAAAAATATTACGGGGAGCCATGCTTAATGTCATGTTAATACGAGGCTTTACCCGCCGCGCTGTTGATAAGTCGAGCGCGGCCGGCGCCTGCGCTTTTGCCAAAATGCCGCGCCTTTCCTCGCCGTTAATCAGGGGCGCTTACGGTTTCGCCGTTGCAGGGTGTGAGGGTGCGTCAATGAAGGCCGCTGCGGCAGCCCGTGGACGACGGGCACGGCGGCGATCGGGCGGGCCGCCGAGCGAGGCCGCCGTCAATTCCGCGGCGATGCCGGGCCGGACGATTGCAAGCGTCGCGGCGGTCGTTGTGCTGGCGCTCGTCATCGCCGTGATCGCTTGCGCCGCCATCGCGCTCGATGCGACACAGCGCCACAACAGCCGGGTTGCGACCGAGCAGCACGCGGCCTTGCAGGCGACGCTTGACGAGCTTCGCCCCGAATTCGGCCCGAGCGACCATTTCGATGACGGCGAGCTTCGCCTGATCGAGCGCCGCGCCGGCCTTGCCGACCTGCGTTTCGACGCCGACCTTGCCGCCGACGGCGGCCGCGACGTGCAGTCGATCCTCGATCCGCAAGGCCGCATCGTCGGCTGGTTCAGTTGGCTGCCGGACCGTTCGCTCGTGAGCGCGATGGAACGGCTTTGGGGCGTCACCGGAGCGCTCGGCATCGTTCTGGCGCTGGCCGCAATCGCCATGCTGCGCGCGGCCGGACGGCTCGGCGCGGCGCTGGCGCGCGCCAATGCGACCATCGGCAAGCTGACGACCCAGGATGTCGTGACCGGATTGCCCAACCGCCGCACCGTGTTGGCGGAGCTGGACGACGCGCTTAAGCGCCGGTCCTCGGGGCATGTCGCTTTCGCAGTGATCGCCATCGAGGGCTGCGAAGAATTCCACGATACGCTCGGGCAAGCCGGCGCGGCCGCCATGTTCCGAAACATCGCCGCGCGGCTTGCGGCCGGCGTGCCGGCCGGCACGATGCTCGGGCGCTTCGCCGACGACGCCTTCGCCGTCATCCTCGCCGGTGGCGAAACGCGGCTCGCCGCCGGTCTCGGCGACCAGCTGACCGCGGCGCTCGCCGAGCCGATTTTCCTCGACCAGCCGTGGCAAATCACCGCCGGCATCGGCATCGCGCAGGCGCCGGAAGACGGCGCTGCCGGGAACGAATTGCTGCGTCGCGCGCTGTTGGCGCTGCGCATGGCCAAGCGCAGCGGTCGCGGCGCGGTGCGGCGTTATCAGCCGCAGATCCACGACGAACACGCCGAGCGGCGCTTCTTGCTGCGCGAACTCGAAACGGCGATCCAGAGCGAGGCGTTCGAAGTCCATTACCAGCCGGTCGTCGCCGCCGAAGGCGGCCGCATGGAGGGCGTCGAAGCGCTGCTGCGCTGGAACCATCCGAGCCGCGGCGCCATCGCGCCGTCGCTGTTCATTCCGCTCGCCGAGGAGAGCGGTCTGATGAACCGGCTCGGCGAGATCGTGCTGCGGCGGGCGCTCGCCGACGGCACGCGCTGGCCGGATTTGTTCGTGTCGGTCAATCTGTCGCCGGTGCAAATGCGCAGTCCGGGTCTCCTCGATCTGATCGGCGCCGTGCTTTCCGAAACCGGCATGCCCGCGCTCCGTCTCGTGCTCGAAGTGACCGAAGGCGTTCTCATCGACAATCCGGAAGAGACCCTGCACAAGCTGCAAGCCTTGCGCGCGCTCGGGGCTTCCACCGCGCTCGACGATTTCGGCAGCGGCTATTCCAGCCTGAACTATCTGCAGAAATTTCCGTTCGACCGGCTCAAGATCGATCGCGCCTTTGTCGCCTCGCTGGGCACCAGCGGCAATGCCGGCGCCATCATCCATGCCATCGTCACGCTCGGCCATGCGCTCGGCATGAAGGTGCTGGCCGAGGGCGTCGAGACCACCGAGCAAAGGGTGCTGCTGCGGCTTGCCGGCTGCGACGAATTGCAGGGCTATCTGTTCGCCAAGGCGGTGCCGGCCGAGCG
>Ga0181539_1000592_pt1 | contig 43529 bp, 31 predicted proteins | sample PEATcosm2014_Bin_46_FD_119767 | JGI IMG/M metagenome (GOLD analysis project Ga0181539, IMG submission 119767) | Peatland microbial communities from MTU Mesocosm Facility, Houghton, MI, USA - PEATcosm2014_Bin23_60_metaG | ecosystem: Environmental > Terrestrial > Soil > Wetlands > Peat | place... | reverse complement strand
GCTCGACCCTACCGAGAGCCTCGTCGGTGGCCAGTTCGAGTTCAGCCGTTTCCTCTTCGGTCAAGTCCCAGATTTTTTTCTGGAGAGCCGACTGGGGAATTGCACGTAACTGATTAGCGATCCTCTTCATCGAGGTTCGCCGCCCAGCCCTCCAGGCCCTGCTCGGCGAGAACCGCTGCATCGGCCGCAGGGCTCTGCGCCAGACGGGACAGGTCCCATCGCTTCGGATCCGGCTGCCGCATCACGATCAGATGGACACGAAGACAGTGACGAGTGACGAGTGGCGAGTGACGAGTCGAGAGCACGAGCCCCGCGTCCCGTTTCCCGTCCTTGGCCCCCTCGCAGTGCCCCCGACACTCCCCCGCTTCGTTTATCGGCGGAAGTGTGGAGGAGGATGAAGGAATATTCTCTGTTGGCGGCGAGGCCGCTCGGGAAGTGACCCCTCATCCGGCCCGCGACGGCTGGTGAGAACGCCCGTCGCGGTCCACCTTCTCCCCCTCGGAGAAGGAAAACACAGTTTTTACGCGCCTGCGCGCGTAATCGGTTTTCCCTCACCGCGGGGGAGAGGGTGGCCAAGTGAGCCCCAAAGGGGCGATCTAACGAAGCCCAGGCCAACGGCCTGGGTCAACGGGGCCCAAACCGATACCTGAGCCCTGAAGGGGCGGAACAATCCTCTTCAATCCCACACGTACCGCTTGTCGTAGGCAATTCCGTGCGCGTCCAGCAGCTTGCGGAATTCCTCATTTGCCCCGTGGGAAAAGACCAAAGTCGACCGGCGCGGGAAGCCCTCGCGCTTAGCGAGCACGCGCAGGTAAGAATCAAAGGCGATGCGCCCCAGCACCAGGACGGTGCGCAGGAAACGGTCGTCGCGGGCGACCTTCTTGCTTAAGGTAGAAACTCCCGTCCGTAGGTTTCACCTACGGCTACTCACGGTATCCCGCTTCGCGGGACTCGCCACGCGCTCCGCGCAGCCAGCTCGTTCAAATAACACGAGTGATTCATCGAGTTTCTGGAAAGAGGCTTAGTCGGATGCAGAGATGCGGGCGATTTGGGCGCCCACCCGGGCGAGTTTCTCCTCGATGCGCTCGTAGCCACGATCAATATGGTAGACGCGGTCGATCAGGGTTTGGCCTTCCGCGGCCAATCCGGCCAGCACCAGCGAGGCGCTGGCGCGAAGGTCCGAGGCCTGGATTTTCGCCCCACTCAGGGAAGTCTTGCCCCGCACTACAGCGCGGCGGCCGTTCACGGTGATGTCCGCCCCCATGCGCGCCAGTTCCAGAGCGTGCATAAAGCGGTTTTCAAAAATCGTTTCCGTAATCACGGAAGAACCCTCTGCCTGTGTCATCAGCGTCATGTATTGGGCTTGCATGTCAGTGGGAAAACCGGGGTACTCCTGAGTGGTTACGTCAAGGGCGCGCAGCTTGCTTCCCGCTTTGACGGTGAGCATCGGGCCGCCGTTCGAGCCTTTTACCGCATCCCGAACCACTGGCACGCCCACCTCGCCCAGTTTGGCAAGGACGGCCGTCAGGTGCTCAGGGTTGCAGCGTTCCACCACGAGTTCCCCGCCGGTAATCGCCGCGGCGGTCAGAAATGTTCCGGCTTCGATGCGGTCAGGAATAATCGTGTGCTCGGCGCCGTGCAGCCGGCTGACGCCGCGGATTCGAATCTTGGGTGTTCCTGCGCCTTCGATATTAGCGCCCATCTTGTTGAGCAAATCCGCAAGGTCCTGCACCTCCGGTTCGCGCGCCGCGTTTTCCAGGACCGTAACCCCATCGGCGAGGGTAGCCGCCATCATGAGATTCTCGGTGCCGGTTACGGAAACCGTGTCGAAGTAGAAGTCCGTCCCGCGCAGGCCGTTGGCCCGAGCATTCACGTAGCCGTGGTCGAAACTGATGGAGGCCCCAAGTTTCTCCAGTCCCTTGAGATGAAGGTTGATGGGGCGGACGCCGATGGCGCAGCCGCCCGGCAGCGAGACCCGCGCCTGCCCGAAGCGCGCCACCAGCGGTCCCAGCACCAACACCGACGCCCGCATCTGCTTGACGAGTTCATAAGGCGCCACGGGATTGAGCAACTGGCGCGCTTCAATCTCGATGCGATTGCCGTGCGCTTCGTGCGTGACGGAGGAATCGACGCCCAGATCTTCCAGCAGGCTGCGCAACGTGCTGATGTCGCGCACGCGGGGAATATTGTGGAGAACCACGCGCTGGTCCGTCATCAGCGCCGCCGTCATTGCCGGCAATGCCGCATTCTTGGCCCCGCTGATCACCACCCGGCCTTCCAAAGCCCGCCCGCCGGTTATGAGAAACTTGTCCATGAGTTGCACCCAAGACTTAATCAGTGAATCAGTGAGTCACTGAATCATTGCCTCCAACGATTCACTGATTCAGTGAGCCAATGATTCACTGACTCACTGATTCACTTTTTCGATCGCCTCACGCAAGACCGCCGCCACGCTCGGCCCTTCCTCAAGCCGGCGAGAGGCTTCCGATCTCGGGATCTTCTTCAATACCATCAAAAGCGCCACCGGCAGGCTGCGGCGGGAGTCCTTCAAGGCCTTGGCGGCCGCGGCCTGACTGACTCCGGTAAGTTTCTTCAGAATCCCCTCAGCGCGCCTGCACAACTTTTGATTCGTCAGTTGGACATTGATCATCCGATTGGAAAGCACGCGTCCCAACCGCACCATCGTCGCCGTGGAAAGCATGTTGAGCACAAGTTTCTGTGCCGTCCCCGCCTTCATGCGGCTGGACCCCGCGATCACTTCCGGCCCAACTACCGGAATTATGGTGACATCGGCAAGAGCCATCAGGGGAGCTTCCGGATTGCAAGTAAGGCCCACCATCTTCGCACCCAGTCTGCGTGCATAGCGCATTCCGCCCAGAACATAAGGCGCGCCGCCACTGGCAGAGATTCCCACCAGAAGGTCATTACGGGTAAATCGGATCTTCTTCAAGTCCCGCACGGCCAGTTGAGGATCGTCCTCGACTCCTTCCAAAGAGGAGGTCAGCGAAGCGGGAGCACCTGCCAGGACGGCCACCACGCGGTCGGTCCCGTATGTGGGCACACACTCCGCAGCGTCCAGCACGCCCAGCCGTCCGCTGGTGCCTGCGCCCAAATAAACCAGCCGCCCGCCGTCCCTGATGGTGTCCACCGCCAGGTCGACGGCGCGGGCAATCTGGGGGAGGGTCTTGCGAATCGCCGGCGCCACGCGCTGATCCTCGCGGTTAATGATGCGCAGGATTTCCCGCGTGGACTTCGTATCGAGCCAAGCGGAGGCGGGATTCGTCTGTTCCGTTATGCGTTCACGCGATTTGGGTTTCATCGGATGCAACCCCGCTCTTCGGGTGAGGTCATCTCTTTAAATACTTCATCACTACAGAGGCGCTGAGGCGCAGAGACACAGAAAGTTCTTCCTCCGCGTCTCCGCGCCTCTGCGGTGACTGGAGTTTATTATTCCTTTCCCGAAAGCGTCTCCCACCCGCGACGCGACAAATCCCAGTAAATGATATATCCGGAGAGGGCGGCGATGGCCAGGAACAGGAGGCCGGTGCCGGTGGAACCCAATAACAGTTTGCCAATGGCGAACAGTATCATGTAAACCATCAAACAACCCATTACCCAATCCATCAAATCATACCAGCCATCATGGGTGGGCGGGATTTCCGGCGCCAGCACGGCGACGTGCTTCCACCCCCTTACACCCGGTCGCACACGGCGGTAGAACTCAAGAAGTTTGGATTCCGGTTCCGGTTCCGTTAAGAACGTGGCGGCCAGCCACACGACGCTGGTGATGATCACGGTCAAGACCAGGTTCTTCGCGAACTGGTTCGGGTCGGAATCCGGGAAGGGACTGGCGATTTTCAGGGTAATGGAGACCACCGCCGCCGTGGCCATGGCAGAAATTTCCGACCAGGCGTTGATGCGCCACCAGTACCAGCGCAGCAGGTACACCGCTCCCGTGCCCGCGCCGATGTTGACCACCATATCCCATCCCCCCGCCACTGTGTGCATGATGTAGGAGACCGCCGCGGCCACGATCATCAACCCCATGGTCGAGATTTTGGAAGCGGTTACGTAGTGGTGGTCGGAGCGATGGCGCGCTACGAAGCGGCGATAGAAATCGTTCACCAGGTAGGACGACCCCCAGTTGAGATTCGTGGCAATCGTGGACATGTAAGCCGCGGCAAAGGCGGCGAGCATCAGGCCGCGAAAAGCTCCGGGTAAGTAATCAACCCAAACCCGCACGAAGCCGCCCTCGGCGTCGGCGCCCGGCAGGCTCAATTGCGGGTAAAGGACAACCACCGTCAGCGCGGTGAGGATCCAGGCCCAAGGCCGCAGGGCGTAATGGGCAATGTTGAACCACAGGGTGGCAAGCAAAGAGTTCTTTTCATCCTTGGCGCAGAAGATGCGCTGCGCCACGAAGCCGCCTCCGCCCGGTTCCGCTCCCGGATACCAGACCGACCACCAGTACACCCCGATGTAGACGAGGAAGGTCATCACCGGCATCCAGGGAGAGTGCAAATCGGGAATGAACGAGAGAATGGATCCGGAGCCACCCACTGCCGCGCCCCGTGCGGCGTCCACGGCGGCGAGCTTGGTCTTAAGTGCGCCCATGCCACCCACGGCCCGCACTGCATAAAAGGCCAGAAGAATCAACATGGCCATCTTCAGAACGAACTGCACCAAGTCCGTCCAAAGCACGCCCCACAGGCCGGAGATCGACGTGTATATCGCCGTAATCGCCATGCAAATGACCACGGCCCAGAATTTGGGGATATTGAGTGAAATCCCGAGGATCTTCTCCATGGCCAGGTTGACCCATCCCAGAATGATGCAGTTGATGAGGACGCCAAAGTAAAGGGCGCGAAATCCCCGCAGGAAAGCAGCGGGCTTGCCGGCGTATCGCAATTCGACCAGTTCCACATCGGTAATGATTTCCGCCCTTCGCCACATGCGCGCGAAGAAAAACACGGTCATCATGCCGCTGAGCAGAAAGCTCCACCAAAACCAGTTGGCGGCCACACCACGCCGCACCACCTGGCCGGTCACCCAAAGGGGTGTGTCGGCAGCAAAGGTGGTGGCCACCATGGAGGTGCCTGCCAGCCACCAGGAGACTTCGCGGCCGGACACAAAGAAATCGTCCGTGCTGGCACTTGCCTTCTTGCGATAATAGAGCCCAATCAGGAGATTAATCAGGAAGTAGGCGGCGACCACTACCCAGTCAGCGAATGTAAGTTTCATGCGGACAAAATCCTTCCCAATTTCGATTGCCGATGGATGATGGATGATTGCATCCTTCGAAAACCGCCCATCGGCAATCCGTCATTGACATAGCGAATTCGAGAGTATATAGCAGAATTGTTTCTCGGATGTGCGCAAACTACAGCATTGAGCGGCTTATCTGAAATGGCGAAAAGACTTGAGGGACAAATCGTTCCGATTGAGCGCATCGAGTCCCGAATCTTCGTGTTGCGGGGTCACCGCGTGATGCTGGATCGGGATCTGGCGGAGCTCTTTGGCGTGGCGCTCAAGCGCCTGAATGAACAGGTGAAGCGCAACCGCGAGCGGTTTCCTGACGATTTTATGTTCCAGTTGACCTTGGAAGAGGGAAAGGCCGTGATGCTTTCAAGGTCGCAAATTGCGACCTTGAAGCGCGGCCAGAATATCAAGTATCGACCCTATGTTTTCACTGAGCACGGGGCAGTCATGTCGGCTTCATGGCCCCAATGAGCGCGGGAAAAAGGAGCACAGTGTGATTCGCCATTCCGGGATACAACTTCGATCCGTTGCGTGCGGGCTGGGAACAATAATTCTAGCAGCGGCGTTGGCACAGGCCGCGCCAGACTTGAGTGAAAAGCGCCTGGAGGGAATTCCTGCGCTCGTTGAAGCCGCGATTCAGGCCAAGAAAATTCCCGGCGCTGTGGTCCTGATCGGCCACGAAGGCCAAGTGGTCTATCGCCAAGCATTCGGCCAACGCTCCCTGGTGCCCGAACAGCGGGCGATGGTGGCGGATACGATCTTCGACTTGGCCTCGATGACCAAAGTGGTGGCCACTACGACGGCCGTGATGCAGCTTGTGGAGCAAGGCAAAATTGTGCTCAGTGCGCCGGTCAGCGATTACTGGCCGGAATTCAAGCAAAACGGCAAAGAGTTGGTCACCATCCGCGAGCTGATGACGCATTATTCCGGCCTGCCCCCGGACCTGGAACTGAAACCCGCTTGGACGGGCTATGACACCGCCATGAAGATGATCGTCGCCGCCAAGCTCGATGTCCCGCCCGGCACGCGTTTCATCTACAGCGACATCAACTTTGAGACGCTGGGGGAAATTGTGCGCCGCGTTTCCGGCGAGCCGCTGGACGTCTACTGCGCCGAGCACATCTTCCAGCCGCTGGGCATGAAAGACACTCTGTTCACGCCCCCCGCCTCGCTCCATGGGCGCATTGCCCCCACGCAATATGAGCACGGCAGCAGCGGGCCGGTGCTTTGGGGCGTTGTGCATGATCCCACCTCCCGTTTTATGGGCGGTGTGGCCGGGCACGCAGGACTGTTTTCCACCGCCGACGATATTTCTATCTTCGCGCAGATGCTGCTGGATGGTGGCGTTTACAACGGCGCGCGCATCCTCAGCCCGCTTTCGATCGAAAAGATGACGACGCCGCAAACTCCTCCCAACCAGATGGTGTTGCGCGGGCTGGGCTGGGATATTGACTCGCCTTTCGCATCGAACCGCGGCGAGTTGTTTGACGTGGGCTCGTTTGGACACACCGGTTACACGGGAACTTCCATTTGGATTGACCCCGTAACCAAGACGTACGTGATTCTGTTGACCAACCGCGTGCATCCCACCGACAAAGGTGAGGTCATAGGCCTGCGGACGGCACTTGCCACCCTGGTGGCGGCGGCGCTGGGACCGCTCTCAGACCAGCAAATTCTGGACAGCCGCCGCTCCCTGACCGGCTACTTCGAGTTGATGAAGGGTTACCGCGAGCTAGGGCTGCGCAATGACAACGTGAAAACCGGAATTGACGTGCTGGAAGCGGAACACTTCGCCGCGCTCGCCGGCAAGCACGTGGGGCTGATCACCAACGCGTCGGGCCGCGCCAGCGATGGCCAACGCACCATCGATTTGCTGGCGCACGCTCCCGAGGTGAAGCTGGTGGCGCTGTTCAGCCCCGAGCACGGGCTGGAAGGGTCTGCCGCGGAAGGGGCGAAAGTGAATTCCTCCCGCGACGCCTCGACTGGCCTGCCCGTCTACAGCCTGTACGGCGACGTGCAGCGGCCCAGCGCCCAGATGTTGGAGGGCATCGACGCTCTGGTTTTTGACATTCAGGACGTGGGCGCGCGCTTCTATACTTACATCACCACGCTGGGGTATTGCTTGGAAGCGGCGGGGGAAAAGGGAATCGAGTTCTACGTCCTCGACCGGCCGAACCCCATTAACGGCGCCCAGGTCGATGGTCCCGTGCTGGACCCGGATCTGCTTTCGTTTATCGGCTACTTTCCCATGCCCATTCGTCACGGGATGACGGTGGGCGAGCTCGCGGAAATGTTCAACCGCGAAAATCACCTGAACGCCAATCTGCACGTCATCAAGATGCAAGGCTGGCAACGCACGGACTGGTTTGACGAGACGGGGCAAGCGTGGATCAACCCCTCCCCGAATCTGCGCAACCTGACGGAAGAAACGCTCTACCCCGGTGTCTGTCTGCTCGAGGGCGCAAACGTCAGCGTGGGCCGCGGCACCGACACGCCCTTCGAAATAGTGGGGGCTCCGTGGATCGACGGCAGGGCGCTGGCCGCGCATCTGAACGGCAAGAAGATTCAGGGAGTGCGATTCCTGCCCATGGATTTCAAGCCGCTCTCCGGTATTTATGCCGATGAGGTTTGCCATGGCGTGCAGATCGTTCTGCTCGACCGTCAAGCGCTGGAGCCCACCGAAATGGGGGTGGAGCTCCTCGCGGCTCTCTGGCGGCTTTCTCCCCAGGACTTCAAATTGGATGGCACGCTGCATCTGGTGGGAAGCCACAAGGTCCTGGAATCCATCCGCAGCGGCGAAAGCCCCGCGCGCATCTGGTACGACTGGCAGGAAGATGTGGAGAAGTTCAAAAAAGTTCGCGCCCAGTATTTGCTGTACCCCTGAGCAAGCGCCCCGCCCCACGATGCTTTGAGGCCAGCCCGCCACGCTGTCATCCTGTGTGACGGGGTCATCGGGCCGCCGGGTGGTGCAATGATCTGGCCATCGGGTCATAGAAGATTTTTGGACGCCGCCCAGCGGCCCGCTCGCCGTCCTCCTAAGCCTCACGAACGCTCTCTCTGCCGGCCTTTCCGCCCCTGGGTTTTGCCCTTTCTTACCATTCACCCCTCGTCATTTGCCACCTTTGTTTTCAATAACTCACTTTCTTTTCATCAACATAATGGAGATACGCCCATATGTTGTTTGTTTTCAATAATATAATGGAGAGCTCAATTTCGGGCATTTTTTCTACATTTGTTTTCAATAACATAATGGAGGTTACATTCATTTTTTCCCCCCGCGTTTTTTCGCTACTTCTCCGCTCGAATTAAATTAACTATCTTATTTTCAATGGAATAGTTCTTTATGTGATTATTGCTGTTCATCGCTAACCCCTTTTTGTTTCTGATACATAATGGAAAGCCGCGGTATTTTGTTGCGTTGAATCTTCCCATCTCCTCGCAGGCACGAAATTCCTGCCGGGTTCCCGGCCATTTCCGGAACGCACTTCGCCGGCCCTCAAAAGCCATCCTCTCGGTATTTTGTCCTCTCGTAGTGGGAGAATCCAAGAGGCGCATGGTGATGGCAGGATGCCAGCACTCATATCGATATTGACCCATTGAACATTAAATGTCAAGAACTATTTCGAGCCTACCAGCAATAAATAGTAGCCCATGGATCGGACGAAATGTCGTTGCCTCTAGTAGGGGAAGGCGGGCCGCGGCAAAGAATTTGCGGGGGACAGCACACTGAAATTGCGAGGATCAGATATGTCCACTAACGCAGCCGAGTTGATTTCCAGCCGCGGAGAGAATATGAACTTCCAGGCTATCTGTGATGGGCACATCCTGGGCGGGGATCTCCAGCCGATACCAGCGTGACACACCACCCCTTATCGGTCATCGGTAGTGTCAGGCGAGAAGATGAATCAATTCGCCGACTTCGAAAATCGCAAATTACAAATCATTCGATGGCCCGATGATCCGATGACCTGATCACCGAATGGGCGGATTCCCGCGCAAACGGAGCTCCGCATCTTCGTCGGCGTAAGCTGCCACGATCTCGCCGAAGTAGACGCGGTGGAAATTTCCTTCCGGGTAGGCTTCGTCGCGGACGGCTTGCGCGAGCGCGTCGGGAACCACATCGTTCCGGTGCACGGTGCGGCACTCATAGTGCACAATGCATTCCTGGACAATGGGGGCGCGCACCTCGCGGCTGGGAATGGCGGTCAAGTGCATCTCCTGAAACTTGTCGTGATCGCGCCCGGAAACCGTTCCGCAATGGCTGGCGGCCGCGGCGAGTTCTCGCGGAGGCACATTGACGGTAAAGTCGCTCATCTCCTCCAGCCGGCTGTAGGTGTACCGCGAGGGCCTGACCATCACGATGAAAATCGGCCTTGACCAAATTGCCCCCATCGTTCCCCAGCCAATCGTCATGACATTGGGTTTTCCGTCCGCGCCCTGAGTCACCAGCAGCAAGCCGTCCTCGCGCATGCGCTGGATCGTTTGCGCAAAATAATCGGTGTACCGCACGCGTACTTTGGCCATGCGCATTTCACCTCCATCAGCGTTTAGTGATGTTTATTGTCTCCATGGGATGAAGATGTTTTGGTACTCTCCTTCGCGGGGTGGGGAATAGCCTCCTTGTCCTGCATGGGCCCGGCGGGCTTTCCTGCGCGGACGTTATTCATCTGTTGAGGCTCCAGCGGCCGTCCGGGATGAGACGAATAGGCGTCCTGCCGCGCGGCAAAGGGAGCGTTCGTAGGGGCAGGCGCGTTACGAGTGAATACGTGCGGAAACGAAGTGCTGGGGGGCCCACCGGTGCGCGCCGCCGCGCCAGATGCGGGCGCAGAGGTTCGCGGGCCGAGAGTCCCAGGTGACGCAGACCCCGGCGCTCCAAACCTTGCCGCGGGAACTGGCGGGGCCGCCACAGCTCTCGCTCCGAAAACCGCCCGGCTCGTGGGGTTAACCTCCGGATGGGGGATGACCTCCGCGCGGGCGAGCTGTTCCGGGGCCACATGCACCAGTCCGCGTGCCACCGGCTGGCCGCTGCGAAAGACGTCGCCGGAAACCGCGGTGACGCCGACCTCGCGATTCACGTAATGAATGTTTGTAATATTCGTCACGTTGACAACATTGACTTCACGAATATAGTTCGGCCCATAGTGATACCAGGGCACAAAGGGCTCGCGCGGCCCCAGGGGAAACCAGGCCTGAACGCCTACGCCAATCCCCAGGCCAAAGCCCGGCCCGCCGACAAACGCCACCAACGCCGGAGCATACACTGGCCGCACTACGACGGGGCCCGGAACCCAGGCCCAAATCGGTCCAATATGCGCCCAGCGGCCATAATGGAAGGGCGCATAGCCCCAGGGCTCAGCTTCCACCCACGTCCAGCCCCAGGGTTCGACAAATGCCCAATTCCCATTCTGATAGGGAACCCAGGTCGGGGGCACATTGGCGGGAACCCACACCTGGCCGTAGTCGGGCTCCTCGGTCCACGTCCCGTAAGTGTCAAGGTCTTCATCACCGGGGACAGCGGGGCCCACAGACTTCACCGAAGCGGAACTTTCAATGCGGCGATCGCGCCCCGCGCACCACTTATCGAAGTCATCGGGCGGGGGCACGGAAACGGTCGAAGCCGCCACGGGCCCCGTACCCGTCAACTGCACGGCCTGCCCGCTTTGTACGGTTTGCGAAAGGTCTCCGGCGGTAATTTGCAGGGTGCCGGCATTCACCGTGACTTGCGTGGAGTTGCCGTCAGGGGCGGTATCCACTCGATAGGAGCCCGCCGTTTGCAATAGAAGCGCGCCGTTGGGAGTATCGATCTCCACGGAATTGTTTTCCGGCATTTCATAAATGGTTACGCGCAGGGTGCCCTGGCCAACTCCCAGTTGCATGAGTTGGTCATTCAAATTGGCCAAGGTTACATCCGTGCCCTGCGACAGGCGCACGGCAAAAGGACCAACCTCCAGCTCGGCGCGAGCGCCCGCGTCAGTGTAAAGACGGTCGCCGGTGGTGACCGGGCGATTCACCGAAGCCTCGCTCCACTCGGTTTCGCCAGAAGGCTGAAACGTGACCTTGCCTTGGGCAAAACTCAGGCGGGCAACCCGCCCCGGGGGATCACCTTCGTCGCCGTAAACCATTGAGGCAAAAAGACCTGCCAACAAAAAAGAAAGCAACAACACCAAACCCCGTCGCCAACTCATCATTTTCATATACGCTCCTAACACCCCATGCTTGGATTCGAATTCTCCCCTGCCGCGTTGCCAATGTCCATGGTATTTTTCGCGACCAGTTCAATCGACAATCGGCAATCGAAAATCGGCAATGAATCTACAGGTCTTTGCCCTGCGTGGTGAGGACGAGTTTGCCGTGCTTTACCCCCCGCAGGCTCAGAATCCGATCCGCAATGCGCCGCACCTCGGAACTGCGCCCCCTCATGATGATCACTTCCAGGCAATTGTGGTGATCCAGGTGGACGTGCGTCGCGGCCAACACTTTGCCTTCGGCGTGGTGCTGCGCCTCGATCAGCCGCTCCGAAAGCTTCGGGCGGTGGTGGTCGTAAACCATGGTCAAGGTTCCCACCACCGTGCGGTTTTCCTCCACGTCCTCGGCCACGGCGTAGTCCCTCACCAGATCGCGAATGGCTTCCGAGCGGTTCTTGTAGCCCTTCTTATGAATGACGCGGTCGAACCGCTCCAACAGATCGCTTTCGAGCGAAATACCGGTTCTCACCAAGTGGGCCATGCATCTGCCTCCTGACCATCGGGAGTGAGCCACGCCGCGTAATTTGGTAGCACGAATTGTAAGATCGTGTTATCGTTCCGAACTCCATCCATGGGGTGGAAATTCATCCGGGCTCCCTTAACGCCTTCTGCCGGGGCAGGGCGTCGCGAATGGAAGTGAACATCTCCGTGCAGATTTCCCGATTTCATCATTGCCAAGCCATCATTTCGTCATCCTTGCCGGCCCTGAAGCTCGTGTGCTTGATGGCTCTGGCGACGGCGAACGTTCTTGCCGCCGGCCCGGCCGGGCGAATATCCGGCCGGATCACTGACCCCCAGGGCGCCACGGTATCACATGCCCAGGTCAAGGTCAGCGATCAAAGAAACTCGACCGTTTGCCAAACAACTTCCGACGCACAAGGATACTTCTTTTGCCCCTCGATCGGTACGGGCGAGTTTAGCGTAACGGCCACAGCGCCGTCATTCAGCCCGATTACGATGACCGTTCGAGTGGAAGCGGGGGGGCGGCTTCAAGCCAATTTGCAGTTTCGCGAACTGGCCTCGCAAAAGCAAGCGATCACGGTGACCGCGGACGTGACGCAGGTCGATGTCCTGTCGCCTGATCCCGCCGTGAAGGTTTTCTCGAGCGAGGACTTCATGGATGCAAATCCGGGGCGTCCGGGCGCGCCGATTTCGATTCCCGGCTATCCGATTGAGACAGCATCGAGCGGCATCAAGGCTCCGCAGTATTTTGCGCCAGGGGTAGCGGGGGACCACGGCGAACCGATCGCGCAGTTCATTCAGGCGGGCAGCTACCTGGTACCCAACAACCTGTCGGCGAATGCGCACGGCAATGGCTACACCGATCCGAACATTTATATTGCGGATGTAATCGAGAGCGTTCAGGTGGATGGCGGCGCATTCAACGTGCGCGAGGGCAATCACGCCTTGAACCTGGCGACCACCTATTCCCTGCGCTCGCATCTCGATCCGTTCTTCACCTTGACGGGAGACGACCGGGGCATCACGGGCGTGGCGGGCCTGAGTCCTTCGAAGTACTCGTGGATCGCGATGGAAGTCTCGTACGGCAATGGATTCCTGGACCGGCTGGAACACCGCAAGCAGGTCAAGATCAATGGCGGGCGGGTCTTCTACCTGGGAGATCACACCCTGACGTTGTTTGGAATCGGATACTACGGCTTCTCCCACGTGGCGGGACTACGCCCGATTTACGGATTCAATTCCGTCGATGCGGCCGACGGCTGGAAGGAGTACCCGGATACGATTGATCCCCGGCAGAAGGACCAGACGCACACGGCGCTCGTGGCATTGAACGATGTGTGGAGGCTGGGTGATGACCAGGAGCTTCAGTTCTCCGGCTTCTTCCGCACCTACAATCTCTCTCTTGACTCCGACTTTGGGGTCGGGCTGATCCGGCAAAGCGAGTTCCGCACCGTAACCGGCGGCAGTGCGGCGTATAAGAAAATGTTCTCGAAGAACTTCACATTGTTGACCGGGACAGACTACGAGCGCGAGGCGCCGCGCCGCGACGATCTGGACCATTACAACTTCTACAATCCCGCCGACCCGAATTACTACGGACCTTTCATCAAGGTGGACGGAAACAATGTAACCATCGCTCCGGTAACGCCCTACATCGCCGGAGAGGGCGAGTTGAGCAAGTATTTTCGCTACTACCTGGGCTGGAGACGCGATGAGATTAGCATCGACAACCAGGACCTCGTGACACCGGCCAATTCCTGGAACAAGTTGGTGGGCCTCGATTCGCCGAAAGCGACGATAACATTCTTTCCGGAGGAATCCTGGTACATTCCGCAGGTTGCCTTCAGCTTTGGCAAATCGTTCTTCACGGAAGATCCCAGAACGGGATCGGCCACGGGACAGGACACCGCCACCGGCGCACCGGCAGCCGTTGACCCGGTGGAGACGGCACGCTCGTATCAGTTGGTCGCGAGCAAGACCTTCCACAAGACGGAACTGAAGCTAACGCTGGGACACGAGACGCAAACCGCCGAGTACGGCAAGATCGACCCGGATGACGGATTGCAATTCGATCTGGGGCCGGGCCGCATACGCTATATGGCGGTTACGCTGCGCCAGAGCTTCCGCTATGGATCGTTGCAGGCGACCCTTGAGCAGGCCGATGCCCGCGATCTGGACTCGGGACAGGTGACGCCGGAGGCTCCGAGATTGATCGGCGATCTTTCCTGGACGTATCAAAAACTGCCCTGGCATTTGCAGGCGAAAGGCGAATTCGAGTACGTGGGAAGGAAGGTGGTGGGGAATGGATGCGATGAGACGAAGCCCAACGACCTCGCCTCCTACTGCCTCGGCGTGTGGAACAAGGAGTTCCGGCTGGCGCTGGCGCGGCCATTTCTTGAGGGAAGGATCAACGTCGGCCTCAACATGATGATTGCCACGGGCTTTACCGGACAAACCACGGAAAACTTCGCTACGAACTATCAACCGGCGTATGTAGGTTCTTTACCGGTTCCCGAGAACCCCATTGCGGAGGCCGTTGGGGTGCGCATGCCTTCGTACGCGAGCGTAAACTTTACCTACAGGTTTGGCCGCTAAGGCGGCGTTGTGACCCTGCCCCTGCTATTTGACACTAAACCCCTGCGGTGATCACGTTTCCAGGAGCGGCGTTAATTGAGGCGCGTCCTGCCAGCCTTTGGCGGAATCGCAGGTGGCGGAGGCGCGTCAACTCCACCAACGGCCACCACACGGAGTGTACCAAATCATGCTTGATCAGCAGGTGCCAGAAACGGTTGGAGCGCTTATAGAGGTATGACATGGCGAGATAGGGCGCGACGGCTCGCCAATCTTCCGGGCGGCGACGCCAGATGGATGCAGGAGAGAACAGTCGCGCGTACATCCATGCGTAACCTTGCTCCAATTCTTCCGGCGTCATGTGTTTCGGGCGGAACACGGCGTGCCCGGTATCGTAAAGGCTCCAATCGCGGTGCAGCAGACGGTCCTCGGCCTCCATTTGCCGGAAGAGGGGCGTGCCGGGATAGGGCGTAAGGATGTGAAACGTGGAGCACTCGAGGCGATTCTGCTCGATCCACTCGGCCGTGCGCACGAAAACATCCTTGTTATCGTGGTCGAACCCCAGCACGAACGAACTGTTCACCTGAATCCCGTAATCGTGCAGGATGCGCACGCGGCGCGAATACTCGGCGGTCTTGGGAGTCTTCTTGCGCGCCTCGGTCAAGTTCTGGTCCGCGAGCGACTCGAAGCCGATGAAGACACCTGTGCATCCGGCTAACGCCATTTCCCGAATCAAACTGGGATCGTCCGTAACATCAATGGAGACCGCCGCGCTCCAAATTTTTTTGACCGGCCGGAGCGCCTGGCACAGGGCACGAAGATAATCCGGGCGCGAGCCAAGATTGTTGTCAATAAAGACTCCGTAGGGCTGGCCGTCAGCTTCGAATTCGGCGGCAATTTGCGCCGGATCGCGCATCCGGTAGGGGATGCGCAAGCCCTCGGTGGCGAGGTAGCAGAACCCGCACCGGTTGTGACATCCACGGGTGGCAATCAGGCTGGTGGTGGTGAGAAAACTTTTGCGTGGCACAAGGGAGCGCCGCGGGGCAGGGTCCTCGCGGTAGTCGTTTTCATACGTCGCCGCGTAGCGAGGCTGCAAGCGACCGCGCTCAACATCCGCCAGGATGCGCGGCCAAAGCTGCACGCCGTCACCCAGGGCCAGTGCATCCGCATGCGGGGCGCACTCCTCGGGACAGGAGGGCACATGCAGCCCGCCCAGAACCACTTTGCTGCCGCGCCGCCGGTACCATTCGGCGAGCTGATAGGCCCGCTGCGCGAAAGTAAGATGAACCGAAATTCCCACGAGCTCGGGCAGGGGGTCAAAGGGTGGGCGGCCATCGAGCAGATTTTCGTCCCAATATTGCAACCGCCAGTGCTCGGGCGTCGTGGCCGCGAAACTGGTCAAGGCGAGCGTGGGCGTGAGCACGTGCTTGCCGAAGCTCGCGTTCGGGTCCTTGGGATAAAACGGGTTGATCAACAGCGCATACCGCGGCTCCACCCGGCCTGCCGTTGCCGCCGGATCCAGAAGCGGCGGCTGGGTCATTTCGGTGGGAATCCAGTGGCGGGGTATGACGTGACCGAAGGGGGAATCAATAGATTTCATGAAAGTACTTTATATTGCAAAGTACTCTGTGTCAATTCAATTTTTCCAGATTTTTTTGTCGCCAACCGGCATCCGATCTCCGGATCACCCGATCGTCCATTCCTCAATGACCCGATGAACGAATGACCCGATCCATCACGAAAGGTTTGCCCCGGAGTCGCACTCCTGCGCCCAGCGCTTGCGGCGGGGGCGGAAGGATTGCCTTGGCGCTTCCGGTTGGCCGTTCCCATGTCCCGATGGAACCTCCAACAATTCGGTCAGGGGATCCGACACCTCGGCGTTAAGTTGGAACAACTCAGAGGGGAGCCTCAGCTCCTCGTCACGGTGGTCCAACACCTCCATTTGAAGTTCCGATGTTTCCAATACGTTGACCAGCTTACTGACTCTCTTCGCCACTCGCGACAATGCCTTCGCATCGCCTTCGAGGGCGAGGGTAACCTTCAGTTGCCCCGGTACAGCGGTCGGACTTGCGGATAGGCTTTTGACCGCGCAGCACTGGGCGGTCACTATGGTCAGGATTCGTTGCAGGGCTCCGGTAGCGTTCTCAAGCAGCACGGCAAGCGATTTTTGCGCGACGGGGGCAGTCGGATCGGGCGGTTTCGCGTGTGAAGTCATGGATTGTGGCGAAGCCTTTTCGCCGCTGCCGTACTCCGGTCCCAGGACCATATCGTGGATTCCCGCTCCCGATGGGACCATGGGGTAGACGTTTTCGTAGGGGGCGACCTTCACATTCAGCAGACATGGCCCGGGCGTGCTGACGGCATTGTGCAAGGCCTGCGCCAGCGCCTTGGGGTCGTCGATGGTAAGTCCTCGCAGGCCGTAGGCTTCCGCGAGTTTCCCGGCATCGGGAAAGGTATCGAGCTCGACGTGGCTCAGCCGATTCTGATGAAACAATTCTTGCCACTGGCGCACCATCCCCAGGTGGCCGTTATTCATGACCACAATTTTGATCGGCAACTGGTAATTGGCTATTGTGGCCAGCTCCGGGATGGACATCTGAAAGCCGCCGTCGCCGACCAGGGCGAAGACCATTTTATCGGGACGGGCCATCTGCGCTCCGATGGTCGCGGGCAGGCCGAAGCCCATAGATCCCAAACCGCCGGAGTTGAGCCATAGGCGCGGCTCATTGAAGCGGATCAGTTGCGCGGCCCACATTTGGTGCTGCCCCACGTCGGAGGCCACCACGGCGGCGCCCGCGGCCAGCCGGTCGATTTCCGCCATCAGGTGCTGCGGCTTGATCACCTCGTGGGACGCCGGGCACCCCAACGGGTACTCGGATTTCCATACCCGCACCTGCCTGCGCCACGCCGCGCGCTCAGCGGCGCGCCTCTCGGCGCACAGGTGCTGCGTTTCCCTGAGAAGATCGTTCATCTGCCGCAGCACGCACTTCACATCGCCGGCAATGGCGGCCTCCGCGCTGCGGTTCTTGCCGAGTTCCGAGGCGTCGACATCCACATGAATAACCCGGGCATGAGGGGCAAAGGTGGCCAACTTCCCCGTCACGCGGTCGTCAAAACGCACGCCCAGGGCGATGAGCAAATCGGACTCGGTTAGCCCCATGTTGGCGGCGTAGCTGCCGTGCATGCCCGGCATGCTCACAAAGTTCGGATCGTCAGCGGGCAATCCTCCCAAACCCATGAGGGTGCATACGGTGGGGACGTCGAGAAGGCTGACGAACTCGCGCAACTCCGCGGCGGCGCCGGCGGCAACAATTCCGCCGCCCGCATAGACCAAGGGGCGCGCAGACTCCCACATTAATTGCACAGCCTGCGCGATGAGGGCTGGCTCCGCCTCCGCCGGCGGCTTGTATCCCGGCAGGTCGAGTTCATTGCAGGGGACGTAAACGGCCTTTGCCTGCTGGATGTCTTTGGGGATGTCAACCAGCACCGGGCCCGGCCGGCCCGTCGCGGCGACGTAGAACGCCTCGTGAATCACCCGGGGCAAATCCGCGATGTTCCTGACCTGGTAATTGTGCTTGGTGCAGGGCAAAGAGATGCCGAAAGTATCGGCTTCCTGGAAACCGGTAGTTCCCAGGACCTTGGTGGAAACTTGGCCGGTGATGGCGACGATGGGGATGGAATCCAGGTGAGCGTCGGCCAAGCCCGTCACCAGATTGGTGGCGCCGGGGCCGGAGGTGGCACAGCACACACTCACTCTGCCGGAGGCGCGGGCGTAGCCCTCGGCGGCAAAACAAGCGTTCTCTTCGTGCCGCATCAGCACATGCCGAATGCCGTGGTCGTAGAGCGCATCGTAGAGCGGTAAGGTCGCGCCGCCCGGATAACCGAAGATGCATTCCACACCTTCCCACGCCAAGCACTCCAAAAGGATTTCTGCACCTGTCATCATCTTCTTCGTCATCGGCTTATCCTCCCAAAATGTTGACCAAAATAAAAAAGGCCATCCGCCGGTTTCCCCGCAGATGGCCTCAAAAAAACTTGTTTTTAGGAAGCTATCAACCGGGGTTCGACTGAATGACCCCGATAATAAGGATGGTAATGATACCTAGAGGGAGTTGCGAAAAGGAGAGCTTCGAGCGAGTTTGAGGATTCTCGGACATACGCCAGCCTGAAGCATACCCCATGAGCTGCGCCAAACACCAATAAAGACTATTTATACTAACCATAAAAGAATCTTTGCGGGCGGAGAGTAAGACATCGGGAGAAAGGAATTCAGCAGCACCGCGCGGGAGGATGAAATTCTTCGCGAATTTGGGCAGGCCTTTTTGAGGGCGCAAGGGCGTATACTCTTGAGCGCCGGAAGGCAAGCAAGGGAATCTCGGCGGAGGCTTCCGATCCTGTCGCACCTTGCGCCAAGGTACTCAATGTAGTAGATGTTAATCATCTCCCCAATTCAAACCGCAGCCCGAAATCTTCGAAGACGCCAGCCCATCATCGGCGCATGGAAAGGAATTAAGAAAATGCCATATTCCAGGTTCAATCGTAGCGTGCGGCTGGTGGCCTTGGCTGCCGCGCTGACCCTCGTACTAACAGTGTCCACGCCGGTCCGCGAGGCCGCGCAATCCGCGCCGCAAGACGCTCCTTTGCGCACCACGGACTCGCTCCGCTTCTCGACGGGTTGGTACTTTCGGCTGGGGGAATACGAACGTTCCGGCGGCGGTCAAGCGCTCGGCACGTTCGAGCAAGGCCCGGGATGGGATCCCGTCGACCTGCCCCATTCCTTCAACGCGCAGAACACTTTTGTTCCGGTGCGAGGATACTACCGGGGCATCGGTTGGTACCGTAAGCACTTTACCCTTTCACCCGAACAAGCTTCCCGAAAGGTTTTTCTGGAGTTCGGCGCGGCCTATTCCGTGGCCGATCTCTGGGTGAACGAGCATCACCTGGGCCAATACATGGGTGGCTACACCGGCTTCAGCGCTGACGCAACGGAATTCGTCAAGCCCGGCGATAACCTGGTGGCGGTCAAGGTCACTAACGTACACGATCCGGACGTCCTGCCGGGGAAAGACATTCCCGACTACGATCTGTACGGAGGCCTTTATCGCAAGGCCGCGCTGGTCATCAAAAACCGCTTGTATATTCCCCAGTACGGCATTCGCGTCACCACGCCGCAAGTGGCGGAATCGGCCGCCGTCGCTCACGTGGCGGTGGGGGTGCGCAACGATAATGCGGACCAGCGCACTTGCACGGTGAAAGTGCAAGTCATCGATCCGGCGGGAAAGACCGTGGGGGAAAAAGTGCTCACCGCGCCGCTTGCGCCGGGCGCGGAAAAGACTTTGGAAATCACTTCTGACCCCCTCGCAAACCCCGCCCTGTGGTCAGTAGATGCGCCACGCTTGTACTCCGCGCACGTGCAATTGGATGATGGCGCTACGCCCTCCGACGAGGACACCGCCACGTTCGGCTTTCGCTGGTATCAGTTTAAAGTAAACGATGGATTCTTTCTGAATGGGAAACGCCTGCAATTGCGCGGCATGAATCGCCATCAGGATTATCCCGGCCTCGGCAACGCCCTGCTGCGCCGTTTACAGGTGCGCGATGTGGAGATCCTGAAAGCGACGGGGGCGAACTTTGTGCGCCTGTCGCACTATCCGCAACACCCGGTTTTTCTCGACACTTGCGATCGTTTGGGGATTCTGGTTTACGAAGAGATCGCCACCTGGCAATACATCGGCGGGGAGCAGTTCATGCGCAATGCCGAAGCCATGATGCGCCAGATGATCGCGCGCGACGCCAACCATCCTTCCATCATTTTGTGGGGGCTGATGAACGAAGGCCGGTCACAGCCCATGTTTGAGCGCTTACAGCGCGTCGCCCGCGCCTCTGATCCCACTCGGCTGACGATTTATGCGGAGAACAATCCTGGCGAAGGCAAGAAATTAGGCACCGTAGATGTGCCGGATGTGCTCGGGATCAACTACGAGACCAACCGTATCGACGAGGTTCACGCCCTCTTGCCCAACTGCAAGCTGGTGACCAGCGAACACTCGAATGCCGGCGCGCGGCGCGGGGATTTGGACGCCGAGATGAAGCAAATTGATCAGGTCAAAGCTAATCTCGACATCCTGGAATCACGCCGCTACATGGCCGGAAGCACCTTGTGGTGCATGCACGATTACGGCACCGACTACTGGCCCGTGTGGCCGGAACAGCACTCGGGCGCGCTGGATTCCACGCGCTTGCCGAAAGAACTATGGTACTACCTCAAGAGTCGCTGGACGCAGGAGCCGATGGTCCACCTGTGCGGCCATTGGACTTGGCCCGGTGACGAAGGGAAGCCGCGCACCGTCACCGTAGTCACTAACTGCCGTTCTGTGGAGCTGTTCCTGGGCGGACGCTCGCAAGGCGTTCGAAAAGGCGGAGACCCCATGCGCTGGGACGTTGTCTATGAGCCGAGTGCCCTGAAAGCAGTGGGCAGTTGCGGCGGGCGCGAACTCACAGATGAACTGCGCCCGGCCGGGCCCGCGGCGAAGCTGGAGGTCGATGCCAATCCCAGCATCATCGAATCGGATCGCACAGACGTTACGGAACTCACCGTCCGCGTTCGGGACGCGCAAGGCACACTCGTTCCCATTTCAGGGGAGGTTCATTTTGAAGTGGCCGGGCCTGGAATACTGAGGGGAATTGGCGGAGCGCCGACGGCGAAGATATCGGCAGGCGTGGGTCGAATGCTGCTGCAATGCACCACGAAGCCCGGCCAGATCACCGTGCATGCGATATTCGGGAATTTGCCGCCCACAGTGGTGACGGTCACCGGCCGATGAGGGCGAGGGTAGTAAATTCAGATTAGCGCTTCCCTTGATCGCCGCGGCGACAGACGGGCCGAAATTCGGGGGGCAAGGGTCGAATCGTGAAGAGCATTGTGGATAAAGGGCTAATGCCCGCTATTAGCGGATAATCCTGGTTTATAAGGGGACTTATGCTGAAACTGAAACCAATCAGCACATTTGTCATCTTGACTTCCGCACTCTTTTGCATGGCGACATGTCTATCAGCAGGTGAAAATCGCGCTGACTGGATGTACCAGGCAAGATGGGGAGTGTTCATGCACTATCTGGCCAGCAGTCCCGACCTGCCGGTGGCCGAGTGGAACCGCCTGATCGACGGATTCGACGTGGAAAGCCTGGCCAACCAACTGCAATCCGTGGGGACAGGCTACCTGGTCATCACTCTAGGCCAGAATTCCGGACACTACCTTTCGCCGAACCACGCTTACGATTCCTTCGTCGGAATCCGGCCGAGCAAATGCTCACAGCGCGACCTGGTTGCTGACCTCTACGCCGCGCTTGCGCCCCGGCATATCAGCTTGATGGTCTACCTGCCCGCCGGCGCTCCTGACCAAGACCCGGTGGCCATGAAGGCGCTCGAATGGACGAAGGGCCCGGACCGGAATGCGAACTTCCAACGCAAGTGGGAACAGATCATCACGGAATGGTCTGCGCGCTGGGGCGGCAAAGTGCGAGGCTGGTGGTTTGACGGCTGCTACTGGCCGAACGCGATGTACCGCTCCTGCGAACCGCCGAACTTCCAGACCTTCGCCGCCGCCGCGCGCCAGGGAAACCCCGCGAGCGCCTTGGCCTTCAATCCCGGAGTCTTCTACCCGATTTTTGCGGAGACCGAGCAGGAGGATTACACCGCGGGCGAGATTGATGACCCCGCGCGCGTACAGTGCCACGGCCGATGGGTGGATGGGACGCAGTTCCACATGCTGAGCTTTCTCGGAGCACGTTGGAGCGGCGGCGAACCTCGCCTTCCCGACGCCCAGGTTGCGGAGATCAGCGCCGCCATCGTGCGGCATGGCGGGGTAGTGACTTGGGATGTGCCCCATGGTCCCACGGGCAAAATGTCCGACCCTTTCATGCGGCAGCTTAAGGCTATCGGTGAGGCCGTGCGCAACGTCGCACGTTGACGGACCGCGTCCCACTTCCCTTTGCCTCCCTGTTACGTTATGGTGTGCATTTGCGCCGTACGGTGCGGCGTGCCCACGTTTTGTCAGGCTTCGGCAATTTTTATCGCAAGGAGTCCTGCCTTGATTTCTTCATGCTATCGGAAGTGGCCGCGCATTCATGTTTCGCCCGCGCTTTTCACGGTTTTCCTTTTGGCCACCATGTTGCTCCCGGTGCGCCCGGCCGGAGCCGTCGTGTGGTCCACGCTTTTTACCGCGCAGGATGTGCGCGACCACCTGTCAACCGAGCAGGGCCGCCAGGAAGCTCTGGCCTTCTGCCGCAAGATGGGCGTCACCAAGGTCTACATTGAAACCTTTCGCGGGTACCAGGCGGATGAAGCCACCCTGAAGGCGGCGCGCGATTTCTTTCGCCAAGCCGGCCTGGACGTTTCTGGTTGCGTCACCACGGTAGGGGTCAGCAAGCCTTCGACCAATGGCCGGTATTGGGTCTGTTACACCAATCGCCAGACGCAGGAGCGGTTGGAGGCAATCTTCCGCTTTACCGCCGCCCTGTTCAACGAAATCATGATCGATGATTTCTTCTGCACCGAATGCGATTGCTCGGAATGCGCGGCGGCAAAAGGGTCGCTGAGCTGGCAGCAGTACCGCGAAAAGTTGATGCTGCAAATCAGCCGCGAGCGCGTGATCGGCCCCGCGCGCGCCGCAAATCCCAACGTCAAGGTCATCATCAAGTTCCCCCAGTGGTACGACCGCTTCCAGGAGCGCGGCTACGTGCCCGACAAGGAGGCGGCAATCTTCGACCGCATCTGGGTGGGCACGGAACTTCGTGATCCCGCCTCCGACCATTGGGGAAACAAGCAGCAGTACGAAGGATACTTCATTTACCGCTGGCTCACCGACGTGGGCGGAACTAAAACCGGCGGTGGCTGGTTCGATCCTTTCGGCACCACGCCCACGCTCTACCTCGATCAGCCCTTGACCACCATTTTGGCGGGCGCTCCCGAGGCTTTTCTCTTTCACTACGGCGCGCTGACGTCGCCGGATTACCACGCCCAGGCGGATGCCTTGGCGCCGCGGCGTGCCCAATATGAAAAGCTCGCCACCTTTGTCTCCGGCTGGACTGGCATCGCAGCCTACAAGCCCGTTTCCAGCGATCCCGGCGAGGAAGCGTACGTTCTCGATGAGATCGGCATGCTGGGAATTCCCGAAGCACCGACCGCGCATTTTCCCGAAGGCGCGCGCGCCGCAATCCTCACGACGCAGGCGCTGGGAGATGCGGAGCTTGTGCCCAAGCTTCTGCGCCTACTTGCCGCCGGCGGCACCGCTTTCATTAGCCAACCGCTCGCGCACCGGCTCAATGGTGACCCGCGACTGCCCACGCCCGCGCCGCTTGACCTCGATAAGGATCAATATCTGAAAACGATGGAGGTCGCAGGCGGGAAGCTTGTAGTGTTCTCTGACGCCTTGCCGCACTTGACGCATGTGGATGGGCAAAATCGCGTGGAGCAACTCACGCCCGAACTCCGGGACGCGCTGGAAGAGTTGCGGCGCAAAGTTTCGGATTTCACGGTCACTTCGCTAGACGCGCCGCCGCGGGTTGCCGTCTATCCGCTGGGCGGACGAGTCGCCGTGGTGAACTACACGGAACTGTCGGTTGATTGCCACTTGACCGGGCTCGCTGGCATGGCGCACAAATTAACGCAGATCCATTCCCTCGACGGCGCCAAACTTGCCCCCGATGGCGCGACCCTCCGGCTGCCGCCCCATGCAGCGCTAGTGGTGGAGTGAAAGAACTCGGGACACGGGATACGGGACACGGGACATGGGAGATGGGACTCGAGATTCGGGAGTCGGGATTTTGGAAACGAGACACGGGGCTCGGGAAGAACGGAGGAGGGAACAGTGGTCTCAGTCCCGAGCTTCGGGACGCGTGGTGAGAAATCATAACAGGTACCTGATTCTGGACCCGTATCCCGTATCCCGTATCCCGTGTCCCGTATCCCGAAGGGAGTCCCGATGCTCATTCTCGATATTGGCTGCGGAAAGAAAAAGCAGGTCGCCAGCGCCATCGGACTGGACCGCCAGCCGGGCTCGGACGCCGACGTCCTTTGCGAGTTGGCGCATTTTCCCTGGCCACTCCGCGATTCCTGTGCCGGGCAAATTTATCTCTCCCATTTCCTCGAGCACCAGCCGGATGTCCTGCGCGCCATGGCGGAGGTGCACCGCATCGCCAAGCCCGGCGCCGAGGTCGTGGTCGTGACCCCGCATTTCAGCTCGATGGACTCCTACACCGACCCCACGCATCTCGTGCACCTGGGATTTCACAGTTTCGATTACTTCGTGCAGGGGAGTTTTCAGAACTTCACCTACAACGCGGGAGGGTTCCGCATTCTCGACCGGCATCTGACCTTTGGCCACAATTTCCTGTTGGATAATTTGGGGCGAATCATTGCGTGGATTTCAGTGGATTTCTACGAAAAACACTTCGCCTGGATCTTTCCCGCGCGCAACATCCATTGCCGGCTTTCGGTTGTTAAATAACCCAAGTCTGTTATTAGAGTTGCAAACCAACTCCGTGGTGCCCTACTGAAGTAAATCCCAAACTCATCTGAAATGTAGTAAGATAGGAGTGAATCTGAACTAGCAAAGGTAATGCCACCATGACTTTGAAGACGCGACAAGCGAGGAAAGCCACCCTGCCCCCCAGAGGCCGGCGCAAGTCCAAGTTTCAAGCGGACTTGGCCCCCGCGGAAGATCAGATGGTGCGGGGCCTTAAGCAAGAGTTGCAGCTTAACAGCAACACGGATTTTCTTTCCGACGCCCTGGCGTTATTCCGCTGGGCGGTGGGGGAGAGGAAGCGCGGTCATCGCATTTTCAGTGAAGCGGAAACGGGCGAGCGGAAGGAATTGGTGTTGCCGCGGCTCGAACGCGTTGCCCCCGGGCTGGCGCTGCCGCGGGTGGAGATTACCTGGACCCCGCGGGAACTGGAGCGCCTTGCAGATCTCTCCTCGAAGGAACCGTCCCCGCCTACGGAAACGCTGCTGCGGGCGATGCGAGGCTGAATGGCTGTCCTCATCCGCCGTCTGGAAGAGCCCGACCAGGTTGCACTTTTCGATTGTGGCGATGAGCCGCTCAATAACTACCTCCGGCGTCATGCTTGGACGAACCAGCAGAAGAGCTCCATTGGGGTGACTTATGTGGCGATCGATGAGGGCGCTCCGCGCAGCGTGCTGGGATACTTCACCCTCGCCACAGCCAGTGTCCCCCGCGAGGCTTTTCCCAAGAAATACGTGCGCGGGCTTCCCGCCTACGACTTGCCTCTGATTCTGTTGGCGCGGCTGGCGGTGGATCGGCGATTTGCCGGGAAAGGGCTCGGGCATGCCCTCATTTCCGAAGCCTTCAAAATCGCCCTGCGCGTCGCGGACGATGTGGGTTGCCGCTGCATCATCGCGGACGTCTATCAAGACCGGATCGACTGGTATGCCCGCTACGGTTTCGTGGCGCTGGAGGGGGGCGACCCGAGTCGTCCGCAGCGAATGTTCCTCGATATACGAACGATCCGCATCGCGCTGAAGGGGTCGACATGAAAACCTCGCACCAAACGTCGAGGCCGGGATTCATCACACTTCACTTGCACCCCTGTTTACCGCTTCGATCCCTCGTCCCCACAAGTCATCAGTCATCAGTTTTCAGTTGTGAGTAAGATCCCCGGCGTGGGGGGCTCTTACTGACAACCGACAACTGACGACTGACAACTGACAGCTTCCGTGCGACCCCCTTGTCAAATAGTCCCTCTCGCCAAGTAGCTTTGCCAAACGGCGGCGGGCATCTATAATCGCGGGTTCGATAAGTAGGGGCACGCCATGGCGTGCCCGGACTCATAATATTGGGAGGCATTCATGACCAAGATGACGCGGCGAGATTTTCTGGAGGTTACAGGAGCCGGTTTGGGCACTTTAGCGCTGAGTGATGGCGCGATGCTTTCGGCGTCGCCGGGTGAACTTTCTGGCGAGTTGGCGGCGCTTTACCAAAAGTTCCTCGATCCTGACCGAAAATACAGCATCCGGCCGTTTTGGTTTTGGAACGGCGCCCTGACGGGCGAGGAGTTGGGACGCCAGATTCGCCAAATGGTTGAGCACGGCGTGTACGGCGCCTATGCCCACAATCGCGACGGCCTCCAGACCCGTTATTTGTCGGAAGATTGGTGGCAGGCGCTGGGTGGGGGCTTGCAGGCCGCCAAGGAGGCCGGATTTTCGCTCTGCATGGTCGACGAGTTTGAGTGGCCCAGCGGTGAGGCGCGCGATTATTGGATGCCGGGCATCAACAAAAGCCACGTGATCGAAGCCAATCCCGAGTTCCATTCGCGGCGCATGAGGCCGACGGAGAGTATTGTCAAAGGGCCCAGCCGGTGGAGTTCGCCCCTGACGGAGAAAACCGTCGCGGTGGTGGCTGGGAAGCGCCTGGGGCCGGACCACGTGGACGGCAATACCCTGCAAACTTTGAGTTGGGAGAAGGCCGCCAAGGAAGTCTCCTGGGACGTACCCGAGGGAGAATGGCTCATCACAGTCTACGACTTGGTACCGGCGGTGCCTCAAGGAGGCAGGGTGGACCTGATGAACCGGGAGGCAATTGCCACCTTTATTAAGATCTATTACGAGGAGCTCTACAAGCGTTATAGCCAGTACTTTGGCAACGCCATGCCCGCTACCTTTGCCGATCACGAGGGCTCCTACGGAGACAAGCTGCCCTGGACGCCGCGCCTATTCGAAACCTTTAAGCACAAGGCGGGTTATGAGCTTCTTCCCAACCTTCCCGGCCTCACATACGACATCGGCCCGCTGACGGAGAAACTGCGCTGCGATCTGCTGGACACGGTCAGCGAATTGTACTCCGACAGCTTTTGGAAGCAGGTGACCGATTGGTGCAACCAGCACAACATCTATCACTCGGGCCATGTGTGGGAAGAGTCGCTGTTCTGGGGGCCGGCGTGGCAAGGCGACTTCTATCGCATCCAGCGCTCTATGAGCCATCCGGGCTGCGACACGCTGGTGGAATGGGCGCGCGAATCGGTTTGGCTGAAGGAGGTGACTTCGGTTGCCGCCTTCGAGGGAAAGCACACGGTTTGTGAGAATCAGGGCGTGCTGGGTAGTGATTCCTACCTGAGCCCCGAAATGATGCGCCGGACTTCCAACTGCCTGGGCGCCTGGGACATCGGTGAGTTCATTCCTCACGCCTTCAATTATGACCTGACGCGCACCAACTACCCGCCCGATTGGTTCCGCGGGCAGCCGTACCTGGCCTGGTTTCGCTTCTACGCTGACCAGATGCGGCGCATCAGCTTCGTCAATCGGGAAAGCCAGCGCTTGGCCGATCTGGTTGTGCTGTATCCGCAGGTTTCCATTTGGGGGCAAGCAGCGCCGGCGTTCCACCAGGAGCGTACGCTTCGCATTCTCGATAACTCCAACTGGAGTCCCGATGCCGTTGAAACCAGCGAGCAATACGCCGACCTCAAATTGCGCCTCACCGATGCGCGTTACGACTTTATGGTCGCGGATGATTACTACCTGGCAAAAAGCGAGGTCGCCGACGGCCACCTGCGCGTCAACAATTCGGAATTCCAGGTTCTGATTCTTCCCCCCATGTCGACCACGCGCCGAAGGACGGCCATGCGGGTGCGCGACTTTTACCGCGCGGGTGGAACCGTTATCGCCCTGCGCCGCCTGCCCCATGCCTCTGTGGAGACGGGCCGCGACGACCCGGAGTTGAAAGCGATCTGGGAGGAAGTGTTTGACCTTCGTCCCTCCGTTAAGCCTTATGTCATGCGCAAAAGCGCAAGCGGCGGGCGCTCTTATTGGGTGCCCGGTTCCGTCACCGACCTCGTGGAGATCGTTCGCGAAGTGGTGGATCCTGACATTGAACTGGTGGAAGGCCCGGTCGATCACCTGTTCGCCATGCACAAGCGGAACGCCGGGGTTGATCTCTACTGGGTGGTCAACGATACGCCTGAGGCGCGCACCCACTTGCTGCGATTCAAGGCGAAGGGGCGGCCGGAAAAGTGGGAAGCGCCAACGGGCAAGCGCTCACCGCTGTTCTATGAAACGCAGGGGAACAAAACTCTGGTGCGCTTGGCCTTGGGTCCTTGGGATGCCGCCTACGTGGTGTTTGATCCCACGGGGTCGGAGCAACCGCTGGCTCTCGCGGCGACCAACTTGGAGGAGTTCCAGGTAGTACGCGCCGACGAAAAACAGGTGGTTGTGCACGGGCGTAGCGTGCCCGGCGACAAAACCGGATACGTCGAATTGCAAACGGGCAAGAATCGCTACCGGGGAGACTATCGTTCCAAGAGTTCTCCTTCGGTCGACATTTCGAGTGAGTGGAACGTCACGGTGGAAGCACCCTCCATCGACTTGCCTTATGCCCAGGTGCGCGAAGACCCCGCGGGCCGGGGCCTGAAAGAGCGCTGGTACGCCAAGACCGGCGACAGGGCAAGCTGGAATCCCCTTTGGCTCGCTCCGCAGATGCGCTCGATCTGTAAGTGGAATGCGATCGGCTTGTTCCCAAACCCTGACGATCATGGCCTGGAGGAAGTGTACGCGCCGGAGCGCGACGAGCGCGTCGATTGTGCCACGGTGTATACCGGCAACGACGGCCAGGAACTTCGCTGGGTGGAATTCAACTCTGCCGACGATTTCATTGCGCCCCCGGGAGGGAATGGAACTATCGAGGTGGTGGGCGGGCCTTACGGTCCGAACAACTACATCGTTGACTATGGCCGCGTGCTGCGCGCGCCGGTGATGCACGGAACGGTTTACCTGCAAACCAACGTTTACCACCCGCAAGGCGGCGAGGCGGTGATGCTGCTGGGAGCGCCTCACCCCACTACCGTCTTCCTGAATCAGGAGAAAGTCTATTCGCGCTGGGTGCGGCCCCTCTACTATGACCCCATCGATGGGTTTGCAACGCGCATTCCCCTCACCCTCAAGAGCGGATGGAACAGCATTCTGATCAAGTTCCTCCACAATAGTCCGGATGACGGCAAGCAGTCGCAATTCACTTGCCGGATCGAGCAGGCAAACGGCGCCGCTATTGAAGGCTTGGTGGCGAATTCGAGAATTACGGATGATCCGCAGGCGGCGCCGCAAGGTTATCGCTGGCTGAGCTTCGCGATTCCACGCGTTGCACGCACGCTGCGTGTCCCCCCGTTACGGGATGCGTACCTCGTGTTTATCGGTGATAAGCAGGTTTCTGCCGCAGCGGAAATCACTCTTCCCCCCGGTGCGCGCACTGTGACTCTGCGGGTCAGCGCGTGGGAAGTGCTCGATCGTCCATTTGCCGTTTCCACGACCCCGGCGGTGCTCCCTCTTGGGACATGGAAAGTGCCGGGGCTGGAACACTTTTCCGGAACGATGGTCTACGAGAAGACCGTGGACGTGCCGGCATCGCTCCTGGCAGAGCGCGTGCTGCTAGATTGCGGCGTGGTCGGGGTATGCGCAGAAGCCTGGGTGAATGGCAAGCCCGTGGGGAAGCGGCCGTGGGGGCCGTACACATTTGACGTAACCGAACAACTCCATACCGGGAAAAATCAATTAAAGGTCCGGGTGGCCAATACCGAGGGCAACGCCCGCGCGGTGGGGACTTGGCGCAACCATCTCGCGAACATCGATGTGGATGGCTGGCACGGACCGGCCCGCCTGGTGCCGTTCGTTGACCGGGACATCACCTGTCCGCTGGTCTGAGGCTCGTCAGGGTCTCACGAAGAAACTTGGCGTCCAGATACTCTTCGTCGAGGTTCTTGTAAACGGCGTCAAATACTAGCGGCGCTTCGGGGGCAAGGGCGAGAATCTGCGCCAGCGCGCGGCGGTCGTTGCATTCACGAATCGGGGCATTCGCGTCCCACACCCTTCCCGCAAGGTCCGTCCGGGGGAAACTTAGCAACCACAAGCCAACCTTGTCCTTGATCTGCTCGGGGAATTCCGCCATATCGTTTTTTCTGCTCAGAAGCAGCGCGGTGCTGGGGGCCAGGCGGAAGTTCAGCGCGTCGACCCGACCCGCCAACTCTACGACTCTTCTCAAATCTTCCGATGGTGCGCCGACGCTCAGGCGAAGATGGACGGTCGCCTGCTGTGCTCGCGCTCTTTCGCAGATTCGCCGCAGCGTTTGCGCAAACGACTGCCAGGTTTGATCGCGCGTAAAGCCGTTTTCCGGCCGGCGATTCAGCGAAAGGATAAGCTCGCGCGCTTCCAAGGCTCCCATCTTTGCCATAACCCCTTCGATGGCCGCCAGGGAGGCCGCATAATCCAATTCGATGTTATCGACAAGGCGGAGATCTGGATACAGGTTAATACCCGAGGTGAAATCGACGAGACACGCCAGCCCTTGCAAACGAATCCAGGCACTTTCCCGTTTCAACTGGTCCGGCTCGCGCTCTTGCAGGTAACGCCAATCCATTACGACACTGTCAAAGTGTTCGAAGAAGGTCGGCCGCAAGAGCACCTCTTCCTTGAGGGAGATTGCCCGCCGCAAAGGCAGTGCCCGGCCTTGAGGGCGTACGGCGGGGACAGCGTGGGCAATCACCTCAATATTTTCCTCCTTCACCCGTACAGCAAAAATGCGAACATCACCGCCGGCGATATTCTTGCCGTCGCTCACGCCGAGATCGCTCTTTTCCAAACCCTCGGGCAGATGGCCCACCGCTCCTTTTTCTGACTGGTCAAGAGTCAGTTCGTGTATCGACTCGATAGGACCGCAGCGCGAGACGATCTTGAATGGCCGCGCACGCCAGGAATTGTTCGTGACCCCCAAGGTGTATTCCCCGGAGCCCTTGCGACACGTAATCAGGCTCAGGCCCTCACCCGCCTCAAAGAGCATCTGGGCGCGGAATGCCTGGTCCAGGATGGCGCGCGCGTGCTTCAGGAGCGGATAGGGCTTGGGTAGCGGCTTGTCCACTTCGTTCTGAAGTTGGCCCGCCAGCGCAGCGCCAACACCCTCCGCTTCCTTGGCGCTCACACCGAAAGGGCTGGCAAGAACCGTGATGTCGCCTTTCCCAAAAGGCGTCACGACGACCGCCGGAACACCGGAACATTCCGCCAAAGGACGCGCCGTTTTCGGCAGCACGAGCGTGTGGAGTTCAAACGGCCTGTCTTCCATCACCGGGTGCGTGCCCACTCGAACCGTCGTGCCCTTGTCGAACTGCTGCAAGTTAATCCCGGCCTGAATTCCCGCAAGTCCACCGGGAAGCTTGGCCAAATTCCCCGCGGTCAGAATCAGGCGCCCGCCCTGCTCGACATAGGTTTCCAGCTTGTCGCGGATTTCCGCGCCTCCCCCCAACTCGCCCGCAATGACCAGCAGCGGGTAACGAGCCAGGAGCCACGCCGGGGCATCGCTCAAAAGGCAATCGGCTATATCGCCGTACGGCGTGGGCGCGATAAACCCCGACTCATCGTGGAAATAAGAAGAGTCCTGATAGCCGGGATAGATCATGTCGAGAACACCGTCCGTCAGGTAATCACCCGGCTCATAAGGCAGGTTGCCCCAGACTCTGTACACGTCGGAGGTGTAAAGGTGGCGTGGGAAGGTCCATCCGGCGAAGAAGTCGAGCAGCAGCGCCACCGGGGTCATCATAACGCCGGGCTGGCCCGAAGCTTGCAGCCATTTGCCGGCGGCGCGCTGTATGAGCCCAATCGGTGAGAGTTCGTCGCTCTCCACCCCCCAGCCTGCAACGGGCGGACCTTGCACGGAATGGAAATAACTGCTCTCAAATCCCACCATCATGCTGTTATAGAGAATTTGACTGTAAAGCAAGCGCTTCAGCAGGCTCAGGCTGGTGCCGTGGGTGGGACCGCCGGAAAGTTGGCGGTCGTGAACGTCGGGGGTATACTGCTTCCAGCCCCAGCGATTGAAGACTGAGGCGTTCCCGAACCACGGCACCCCGTATTGCTTTCCCGCGCCGCGGATGAAGGCGTAAAAAACTTGCCCGTTGGGCAGCGCCTGGGCGGTCTCCGCCCCAATGAAAGTGTAAACGCCTTCCTTGAGAAAGTAGTGCCCGAAGTTGAGCGAGACGAGGGTTGACAGCTTGTTGCCGAGCTCCCCAGTGAGCCGCTCAAAGTGGTGCTGAAAGTTCAGGTATTGCTCCCGCCGGCCTGCCGAGGAGGGATAAAGTTCGGATGCGTAGCCGCCGATGTACCGGCCGTCCTGCTCGCCATTATCCACTCCCAACCAGTGCGTGCCTAACTTCGATTCGAGCAATTCGACAGAGCCCGACGGAATCCGGAACTGTCGCCCAAAGCCCGCCGGGCCGGAGCCGGGCACGTAGCCCCAGATGTCAAACAAGAACAGGTTGCGCCGTTTGATTTCGTCGGCGAGGTCGCCGAGGTTGCGAGCTTCCAGAATCGGGTAAGAAATCCAAAGCACGTCACCCAATTCGTGTCTCACAACATATTTGTCGATCCTTTCCTGGTATCGGACGATCAGCCCATTCTCGATTTCGAAATCACGCAGGGTGATGAGGTGCGTGTGACCATCGAAGGTGTCCCAGCCGGGCGGCTGAACGTGACGGCGCGTGTAGTCAGGATGCTCGCGGGGAACGAGGAGGTGATCATACAGACGGTGCGGAGCTCCCGGCACCTGTTTTGCGCCCGGAGACTTCGAGTTCTCTGCGCCCACCACGGTCTTGTCATTGAAAAGACCTGCACTCGTAATGCCCGCCAGGCTGGTGAGCAGCGAATTCTTCACAAACCGCCGTCTATTCATAGTACCCTCTTGGACTCGTCATTCCAGTATTGGCATTCACAAGCCGCACAGTATACAGGCAGGTGGCTTCACATGCGCGCACAAACTACTTGGCAACCCTAGGCCTTTTCTGATAATCCTTATAAATTGAATGCGCTTGGGAATCCGCAGAGGGTTAGGCATCCGCAAGCCAGGAAGTTCAATTTGGTCTGTCAATTGTCCGTAAGACCCACGTCGACAGGATGGGCGGGAGAGATCGGAAGCAGTTGCATATCTTCGGAAGCAGGAAGGGTGGCTTTTCATGATCGAAGTTGAAAACCTCAGCAAACGTTACGGACCCACGTTAGCCGTTTCCGGCGTAAGCTTCAGCGTGGAGAAGGGAGAGGTGTTGGGCTTTCTCGGCCCCAATGGCGCCGGGAAGACCACGACCATGCGCGTGATCACGGGGTTCTTTCCCCCCACGGAGGGGAAGGTTCGGGTGGCGGGCTACGATGTGGTGGACGAGCCCTTGGAGGCGAAGCGGCGCACCGGCTATCTTCCGGAAACTCCTCCCCTCTATCCGGACATGACGGTGGTGGAGTACCTGGCCTTCGTGGCGCGAATCAAAGGTGTATCGCGGCGCGACATAAAAACTCGCTTGGATGAGATCATCGAGAGATGCGCGGTGACTGACGTGCGCAATCGGCAGACCGGAAAACTCTCCAAGGGATACCGGCAACGAGTGGGCCTGGCACAGGCGCTGATCCATAACCCCGAGGTGCTGGTTCTCGACGAACCGACCGCCGGCCTCGACCCCAAACAAATCATCGAGACCCGCGAACTGATTAAGGGATTGGCGGGCCAGCACACGGTGATCCTGAGCACGCACATCCTACCGGAAGTCTCAAAAACCTGCCAGCGCGTGGTGGTGATCAACGCGGGGCAGATTGTGGCGGTCGGGACGCCTGACGAACTCACGCGGCGCCTGCAAGGGTTTGAAACCGTCCTCATCACTGTCGAAGGTCCGGCAGCGGCCATCATTGAAAAGTTCCAGCGCGTCGGCGGCGTCACCTGGGTCGAACCCCGCGAATCCCATGGTGCCCGGGTGACCCTGGAAGTCCACTCCGAAAAAGATAAGGATGTACGCGCGGAACTGGCGCGCGCCACAGTGGAATCCGGTTGGAAGCTGTACGAACTCAAAACGAGTGGTTTGAGCCTGGAAGAAATTTTCCTGAAACTCACCACCAAGGATCTGAGCGAAGAAGCCGCAGCGAAAGCAGCGAACTGAAAAGGCCGGGACGCGGGGCTGGGAATCAGGGACCCGCGCGAAACACGAAATTCGAAACTCGAAGTTCGGTTCTCGCTTGCGAGTTTCGAATTTCGATTTTCGAGTTTCGCGCTTGGGAAGAAAGGATACTCACTATGCGCAATGTGATGGCGATCGCCGGGAAGGAATTGCGAGCGTATTTCCATTCACCCATCGCCTACCTGGTGATGACGGTATGGACCTTCCTCGTCGGGCTGATTTTCTACCTTTCCGTCGGTGAATACGTGAACTACAGCTTCCGGATGGAGGCCATGGGCGGAGGCCAGCCGCTACCGAGTTTAAATGAGGCGATCGTGCGCGGAATGCTCCAGGGCTTCCTGATGGTTGTGTTGCTCTTTATGATCCCGCTCATCACGATGCGGCTTTATGCCGAGGAGAAAAGATCCGGCACCATTGAACTCCTTCTCACTTCGCCCGTGACCGATTTGGAAATAATCCTCGGGAAATTCCTGGGCGCTCTTGCTTTGTACGGGATTCTCGTGGCAATTACTTTCCTTTATATTGGCGTGCTGTTTATCTACGGCAACCCCAGCGCCAAGCCGCTCCTCTCCAATGCCGCGGGAATGCTGCTCTATGGCGCCGCCCTGCTGGCTCTCGGAATGTGGATCTCGACCTTCACTCGAAATCAGATCATCGCGGGTGTGGTGTCAATGGTGGCCTTTCTCGTGCTCTACATCTTCAACTGGCCATCGATGTTTATGGATAACAAGGTGGTTCAAATCATGGCCTCTATGGCCATCACTACTCACATTGAAAATTTTTCGAAGGGTGTTATCCAACTGAGCGATGTGGTGTATTACCTCTCGGTCGTGATGTTGGGGATTTTCCTGACCGCGCGCTCCGTGGAAGCCCTGAAAGGGAGGCCGTAGCCATGGCCTGGAAAGATCGTATTGCTGGCCGCAGCGGACAACAAGTTCTGACGGGAGCAAATTTTGCTCTCTACACGTTCATCGTGATTGCCCTCATCGTACTGGTGAACTGGTTTGTCAATAACCACGACCACCGATGGGATATGACGCCCAACAAGAAGTATAGCCTTTCGGAGCAGTCCCACAAGATTCTTAAGGGACTGAAGCAGGACGTAACCATTTACGCGTTTGAGGGGCCGCGCGGCTCGGGCGAACTTCGCGACGTGCTGGGCATGTATTCTGCCGCCTCCAATCGGGTCAAAGTAAAATACGTTGATCCCAATCGGCAGCCCGCTCTGGCGAAGGAATTTGGGGTGCGAACCATTCCCCTGATCGTGGTGTCCGCCGGCGAACGCCATATGGAAGCGCAGGGCGAGAACGAAGAAGGAATCACCAATGCCCTCATCCACGTCCTCACCGGCCAAAAGTCTATCTATTTCACACAGGGCCACGGCGAACACGACCCCGGAAGCAGCGAAGATATGGGCTATTCCTCTGCCAAGCAACAGATGGGAAACGAGAATTTTCAGGTCAACACGGTGAACCTGGCGGAGAAAAATGTAGTGCCCTCGGACTGCACGGTGCTGATTATCGCCGGGCCGCAGAAGGATTTTCTAACCCAGGAAGTGGATGCGATTCGAAAATACGTGGCGGCGGGCGGGCGGGTTTTGGTGCTGTTGGATGCCCTGGCGGACCCCCACGCGGAAAAGCCTGAAAATCTTGAAAAACTGCTGGCGGATTGGAATGTGACCGTGCAGGCCGACTTGGTGATTGATCCCTCCGTTAGCATTATGGGTGCCGGACCGGGCCTTACGGTCGTGCGCAAATACGGCACAAACCCTATAGTCAAACCCTTAGCAGGGTCGATGACGCTGTTCCCCATGGCGCGCTCCTTTGAGATCGGCAAGGAGTCCAAGCCGGGTGTCACGGACGAGTGGTTGTGCCAGACATCCGACGAAGGCTACGGCGTGGCCGACTTCAATGCCAAAATGCAAGACGTGACTTTTCGTGAAGGGAAGGACCTGAAGGGCCCGATCAACGTCGCCATCGCGGGGACGGTAAGCGGCGCTGGCGAAGGCAACCCGGGGCCGAGCACGCCAGGAAAGTCGGGCGAAGGTCGTTTTGTGGCCATCGGGACCTCCGCGCTGGCTGCTAATGCTTACCTGCACGTCCGGCAGTTTTCCAACCTCGACCTGTTTATGGGTTCGATTGACTGGCTTGCGTCGCAGGAAGACCTTATTTCCATCCGGCCGCAGCCTCCGGAATCACAGCATCTGAGCATGACTTCGGAACAGTTGCGCCGCGTACTTGTTTTGGGCGTGCTGGGAGTGCCCCTCCTGATCGTGCTGGCAGGTGTGCTGGTATGGTGGGAGCGCCGATGAAAAGAGCAGTGAACAGTGGACAGTGGATAGTTGATAGCCCTGAAAGCGTCGTGTGGTGGCAAAGTCCATGAAGAAGAAAAAATACCTGAATACCCTGATTGCCCTGGTGGTTCTGGCGGCCACCTGGGGAGCGTTTACCTATTACGACAAGCACAAGGGCAGCGAGAAACCTGCCGTCGAAACCAGTAATCAGACGAAGATATTTTCCCTTGATGCGCAGCACATCCAGTCCATCACCTTCAAGCCTCGCGACGGTGATGCTTTCTCCTGCCGCCGTGAAGGCGGGAAGTGGACCATCACGGATCCTCACCACCTGGAAGTGGACCAGGGCAACTTCTCCGGGGTTCTGAATAGCTTGACGACGGCCACCGCCGACGAGGTTGTTGATCCACACCCTACCAGCTTGAAGGACTTTGGCCTCGATCCCCCCAACTTCACGCTGGAAGTTACCAGCGATGCCAAGCCTCAGTCCTTCACTCTGCTGCTGGGCGACGACACTCCCACCAGTGGCGGTCTGTATGCGCAGGCCAGCGGAAACCCGCAAGTCTTTACGGTGGCGAGTTACCTGAAAACTTCCTTGGAAAAGAAAGTCTTCGACCTGCGCGACCGCCGGGCGTTGACCCTGGAAACCGACCAACTCCAGAAAATTGGGGTTGAATACAAGGGGGCAAGCTGGACGCTGGAAAAGAATCCCGAGGGCGTTTGGGATTTGGTGCTCCCGCCTCCTGTGCGCGCGGACCGCTTCACGGTGGACGGCTTGGTGAGCCAATTACGGGGTCTGACAATGCAGACGATCGCGGCGGAGGACAAAAAGAAAAATGGCGACTATGGGTTCGGTTCGCCGGAACTGCACCTCCAATTGACGGGCAGCGATGGAACGCAGACGATCGTAGTGGGGAAAAAAGATAAGGATTCGGATCACTATTTTGCCATGAATTCCGTACTCGACCCGGTTTTCACTCTGAACTCCGACTTCGTCACCCAGTTCCAAAAGAACCAGGCGGATTTGCGCGAGAAGGACCTGTTTTCATTTTCCTCATTTGACGTGAAGCGCCTGGAAGTGGACACACCCAAGGGTCATTGGGTTTTCGAGCGGCAGGGGAATCAGTGGAAACAGACCGCCCCCAAGTCCAAGATTGTGAATTCCGATAAGATGGATACCGTCTTAACTCACTTGCGCGACTTGCGCGCGGACTCGTTCCCCAAGGGTGGAAGCCTGGCGGATTTTGGCCTGGCCAAGCCGGCTTACCGCATCAATGTCCAGTCGGGAGACAAGAACACCACGGAAATTGTGGAGGCGGCGAAATCCGGCGATCACGTTTACGCGCGAAGATCCACCGACCCGCTGCCCGGCGAGCTTTCCAAAACGGCGTTGGATGACGTGGAGAAATCTCTCGACGAGCTCTGAAGAGCAGTGACAAGCAACTGAAAGGCGAAAATCGAAACTCGAAATTCGAAACTCGCCGCGATTTTCGATTTTCGAGTTTCGGTCCTTGCTGGCTCGTCACTCATCACTGCCTTACTTGTTCTTCCAAACCGGCTTGCGCTTCTCGATGAGTGCGCGCAAGCCTTCCTGGGAATCCTGAAGATCAAACAACTGGTTCAAGTAGATGTCCTGCGCTCGCTTCAGCGCCTCGTCGAAAGGCCGCCAAGTGCCTTCGAAAACCACACGCTTGAGCAAGGTCAGCACCGGACCGCTTTGTTCGGAGACACGCTTCACCAGCGCATCGACCGTTTCCTTCAGTTTGTCGGGCGGCACAACGCGATTGACCAAACCCATTTGTTGCGCTTGCAATGCGTTGATGGGATCTCCGGTAAGGAGCAGTTCCATGGCGCGGCGCGGCCCAATGACGCGCGGGTAAACAACCGCACCCATGGGCGGAAACACGCCCAGTTTGATTTCAGGCTGGCGAAACTGGGCATTTTCGGTGGCGATCACCAAATCGCAGAATGCTGCCAGCTCCGCACCGGCGCCGGAGGCCACGCCTTCCACGACGGCGAGCACGGGTTTGCATAGCTCCATCATGAGGCGAAAGACATTGTGGAAAGCGTCCATCATCTGAAACACCATGTGCTGGGTGTACCCCTCCGCGCCCACGCCCAGGGAGAAGTAGCCCTCGCATTCCGGGGCGGCATCCAGCAGGATCAGCCGCACATCCTCGCGGGCGGAGAGGCTTTCAATGGCGCGCGCCATTTCCCGGAGCATTTCAATGTTCATGACGTTTTGCCTGGGCCGATTCAGGGTGAGGTGTGCCACCTCTCCCGAGTCATCCCAGCGGATGAATTTGAATTCTTTCTTCGCTTCTTCCTCTGCTCCCTCGGGGATTTGTTCAATCGGTTCGTCCGCCATGGCGCCCTCCTAAGAGCAGTGATGAGTGAAGAGTGACAAGTGACGAGCTAGCAAGGACCGAAATTCGAAAATCGAAGCTCGAAAATCGCGGCGAGTTTCGAATTTCGAGTTTCGATTTTCGTCTTTTAGCGGCTCGTCACTCGTCACTTGTCACTCGTCACTGCACTACTTCAGTTTACCGCCGCATTTCCCGCAATAGTCAAACTTTTCCGGAATTCCTTTGGCCCCACAGTTTTCGCACTTGCGGGTGTTAGCCCCCCAAAGGAACTCGCTGGATTTCCCCGCCGCCGCCAGCTCCCGTAACATCTTGGTATCGGGGGGGCGTTTTTCAATGAAGGCCTGGATGCCTTCGTAAGGTTCCCAGGAAGTGGCATGCACGGCAAGCCAATCGCGCGCGTGGCCCGTCGTGAGCGTCCACGCTAAATCTTTCCACATGTCCAATTGTTGGCGTGTGTAGCGTGTGCACTCGGGGAATTTTTGGATCAACTTTTTGGCCAAGGCGTTCACCGCTCGATCGAGCTGCTTGAGCGGGACAACTTCATTCACCAGCCCCCAATTCAGCGCCTGGTCGGCGGTAACCTCGTCACAAGTGAGGAGCATCTCTCTCGCGCGCCGCTCGCCGACCACCAGTGGCAACCACTGGGTGGCGCCCCAGGCATCCACCAACCCTACGCGCGTGCCCATCTGCATGAAGCGGACGTGGTCCGCCGCGATGGCCAAATCCGCCGCCAGGTTCCAGTCATTCCCCGCGCCCGCCACCACGCCGTTCAGGCGGGCGATAGTGGGCTTGCCAAGATGGCGAAACAGATTGAGCGCCTCTGACAGTAAACCTTGAAATTTCCAAAAATTCCGCGGACGGCGAAGGAATTCCTTGGAAAACTCCCTGGCATCGCTTCCCGCGCAAAATGCCTTGTCGCCGGCGCCAGTGAGCACCACCACTCCCACGGCATCGTCCATCGCGGCGTCGCGAAAGGTTTCCGTCATCTCGCGCAGCGTGTCGGAGGAGTAGGCGTTGTAAATTTCCGGACGGTTCAGCGTGACGCGCGCAATTCCTTCCCTCTTTTCATAAAGGATGTCGGCAAAGGCGAATCGTGATGCGGCTTGTCCGGTATACTCCATGAGTAATTCCGCTTCCTTTCCGTAACTTGATGCTACCACAGCCAATTCGTGGGGCATAGTGAACGGCAATCCCTGGGGATTTGGGAAAACCTGCGTTATGATGGAAGCGAAAGGAGTATTGATGAATCCCCCAAAATACTGGTTTCTCATTCTGTTCTTGCTAGTCATAGGCTGCGCCGGACAGCAGCCCACCACGCCCGTCTACGACGAGAAGGCGGATGCGCATCACGACATTACCGCAGCGATTGCTAATGCGGAGGAGAGCAAAAAGAATATCGTGCTCGTCTTTGGCGCCAATTGGTGCGGCGACTGCCGTGCGCTGGATGCGCAGATGCATAAACCTGAACTCGCTTCGATCATCGAAAAAAACTTTGTCATTGTCGAGGTTAATCTTGGGCAATGGAATAAGAACTTGGATTTGGCAGATCGCTATCATGTGCCCATCAAGCACGGAATCCCCGCCCTGGCGGTATTGGACTCGCGCGGGAACCTTCTGTATGCCATGGACCAAGGGCAATTCGCCGACGCCCGCCATATGAGCTACGAGAGCATCAAGGCGTTTTTTGAGCAGTGGAAGCCAAATCATTGAGTGATTTAGCGATTTGGTGATTTAGCGATTTGGTGATCGGTCTATTGATAACAGCATCCTTTTTGAGGCGCACATGCCAAATCAGCCGGCAGAGTTACGAGAGAGAACCAAGCAGTTCGCGATACGGATTGTTAAACTTTTCCGTGCACTGCCAAGGACAGAAGAGGCGCGCGTTCTCGGGAAGCAGGTTTCTTCGGTCAGGAACGTCCGTGGCCGCCAATTATCGTGCGGTATGCCGTTCCCGCTCTCGGGCAGATTTCATTTCGAAGCTCGCCGTGGTAACCGAGGAAGCTGACGAAACCGTTTTTTGGCTTGAGCTGCTGGTTGAGACCGGAATTGTACGTGAAGTCCAATTGGAAAAACTGTTGACGGAAGCCAACGAGTTAATTCGAATTTTTGGTTCTTCTCTGCACACAGGGAAATCCAAATGAGGTACAAGAAAAGAATGGGGAAAACACGGATTTCAAAATCGCTAAATCGCCAAATCACTAAATGGCCCAATGACCCGATGATCTTGACGCTCCCCCCCATGTCCATTAGACTGGCGACGAATCCAACTGAGAAGGGCTCATGAAAACTGAGAAGGTTCAATGAAAAAAGAAACGATTATTACGGCGGTGATTTTTCTGGCGGTGGGTTTTCTGGCGGGGTACATGACCGAAGCTCAGATCAACTGGAACGCCGGTAAGAAGGCGGCGCAGACCGCCGCTACGCCTTCCGAAATGCCGCCGGGAGGGGGCGCCGCCTCCGCTCCCACCGGGGGAGCGATGCCGCCGCAGGACCTGCCGGAGGGCCATCCTCCCATTGACAGCGCGGCGATTATCAAGCAGTTGGAGGACATGGCGGCGCAGAACCCCAAAGACCCCGACGTCCGCCTAAAACTCGCCAATTTTCTCTACGACCAAAAGCAGTACAGCAATGCCATAGAGTGGTATCAGCGCGCGCTGGAACTTGATCCGAAGAATGTTGATGCCCGCACCGATTTGGGCACCGCATATTTCTACATGGGGCGGCCACAGGATGCCCTGCGCGAGTATAGCAAGGCATTGGAGATCGATCCCCAGCACGAACAGACCTTGGTCAATGCCATCGTCGTGAACGTGAAGGGCACGCACGATCTCGCCGCCGCGCAAACAGCATGGGATCATTTGTACAAGCTGAATCCCAACCACCCCGCCCTGGCGGGCTTAAAAGAAAAAATTGATGCCGCGCGCGCATCGGGCGGTGCGGCGCGACCACGCTAAATCCCAGGCATCCCCCTAGAGTGAAAGGCCGTCTGACCTATTATGGGAAGTTTTCTTCTCGACGTTCTCGAATTCGTCATCTTGGCGCTCTTTCTTAAGGCGATGGCTCGAAGTCTCGGGTCTCTCTTCCGTTCACCCCGGGTTCACATTCGGACCTCGGGGGGTGCTTCACCAACGCCCGCCGCCGCCGCACCACATCGGGGAGAAATGGCTCGCGATCCCGTGTGCGGCATGTTTGTTTCCACGGAACTCTCCCAGCAACTGAGGCGGGGCACGGATACGCTGCACTTTTGCTCGCGCGAGTGCCTGGAAAAATACCAAAAGGACACTGAGAATGTTGCTTCCTGACAGCCTGACCCGGGTGGTCCTGCGGCGCGCCCACCTGACACGACCTTTGCCTTGGCGCACGTTGCGTTGCCCCCTGCGGCCCGCGGGGGGAGTGGCGCTTCTACTTCTAGTGCTTGCCGGGGCCACGGTGGCGCAGGGTGCGGGTGGCAAGGTGCTGTTAGCCCGCAAATACCACCCCGGGCAGTCGATGGTCTATGTAACGACGGTTCGGACGAACTCGAAAATCGATTCCAATCCTCCGGGCTTGAAAAACTTCTTCCCCCCCATGCCCACCGACTTGCGCCTGAACCAGCAAAGTACCGTGACGGTGTCGAAAGTGACCCCCGATGGCGCGGCGGATGTTCAGCACCGCTTCGACAAGTTTGAAATTCAGACCGACCTGGGGGCACTCCCCGAGAACATGCGCGACTCCATAACTCAGGCCCAGCAGGAAGTGAGCCAGCGGATGGTGGGCCAGACGCTGACCGCCCACTACGATCATGATGGCCGGTTGGTGGATATCGAGGGCGCCGACAATCTTTTTCGGGACATTGATGCTCCGGTGCGAGAGCCGCTCTTACAGATGCTGCGGCTGTTCCTGGAACAAATGGGCGGTCAGTCGCTCTATCCGGACCACCGCGTCAAAGTGGGGGAAGAGTGGTCGCAGAAACTCGACGCCCACCCTCTCAAGGACTACCCGTTCCAGGTGCGGGGGAAAAGCACGTTGCATTATTCCGGCAAAACGCGCTACCAGGGAGTAAAGGCTGCCATCGTGGATTATCACTTCGAAAATGCGCTCACTCCCGCCCTCGAGGGCCTGCGCAAGGGGGGAGCACTTCCGCAACTGGAAGCCATGTGGATGCATCTGGACATCCAGATCAGCGGCAAGGGGCAAGGCCGGATTCTGGTGGCGCTGGATGACGGCCGCGTGCTCCAGAATCATTCTACCTTGCACCAGACCCTCACCGCCCTCATGAAAGGCAAGGAAGGGTTCGTTGCGCCCGCAGAACAGCTTCCCCGACTCGAAATCCAGTCCGACACCGAAATGGTGGTTGAAGGAAGCAAGCCTTAACGGC
>Ga0181539_1000591_pt1 | contig 43534 bp, 44 predicted proteins | sample PEATcosm2014_Bin_46_FD_119767 | JGI IMG/M metagenome (GOLD analysis project Ga0181539, IMG submission 119767) | Peatland microbial communities from MTU Mesocosm Facility, Houghton, MI, USA - PEATcosm2014_Bin23_60_metaG | ecosystem: Environmental > Terrestrial > Soil > Wetlands > Peat | place... | reverse complement strand
GAGATTAACAAGACCTCTCCTGTTTAGGTAAGGAATCAGAAGACCACCAAGAGGCTCGACCAAAAATTTCCGAAGAGGAGATTACGACAACTTCCAAAAGGCTTTTTCGACAGCTTCGCTATAACTGGGAACTTATCAAAATCCTGAAAACTTCCCATATCCAAACCATATCTGCAAATTTCCCCACTCCACTGATAAGTCTCATTCGTGGCAAGTAACTCTGATGCAAAGGTGAGCGGTGGCCTTACTCGGGTAGTGGTATGCTGGAATACCGAGCCAGTTTAACCACATCAAACGAGGAGGCGGCGATGAGAAGGCTAAAGGAAAAAATGGTTGACAAAGAGGATTTGTTTATCGGCATTGATCTCCACAAGCAGCGGTGGCACGTAACCATTAGGACCTTCGACGTAGAGCTTTTCAGCGCCAGCATTCCAGGGACCTGGGAAGCACTGCACGGAGTATTGGCCCGCTATCCCGGCCATCCCATGCAGGCGGTCTATGAAGCCGGATATTTTGGGTTCCGGCTTCATGACCGCCTGGTGGCTCATGGCATACCCTGTCTGGTTACCCCTCCGAGCCTGGTGCCGCAAGAGTATGGCAACCGGGTCAAGACCGACCGGCGTGACAGCCGCAAATTGGCACACCTTTTAGCCAAAGGGCTCCTGAAGCGTGTCTGGGTGCCCAGCGAGGAGGAACTTTACCACCGCCAGGTGGTCCGCCGGCGTCGGCAACTCGTCAGGGATCGAGTGCGCACCCAGAGCCGCATCAAAGCAGAGCTGCGGTTTTACGGGATTCATCTGGAAGAACCGCGAGGCAGATGGACCCAGATGTACTGCGAGACCCTGCGACGCATCAGATTTGGAAACCGCTGGATGCAGGAAAGTTTCAACCGCCTGCTGGAGCAATATGAATTTTTAAGTGTGCAGATCGACAAGCAGACCAAGCTGCTGGGGGAATTGTCAGAGACTGCGCTGTATCAGAAGCGGGTGGAGATCTTGCAGAGCATCCCCGGTATCGGGCTGATTTCTACCATGGAACTGCTGCTGGAACTGCAGGACGTATCCCGCTTCCGACGGGCCGAACAGCTGGCGGCCTATGTGGGTTTGACCCCGTCCCAATACTCCAGTGCGGATAAGGTGCACATGGGCCGCATCACTGGCATCGGCAAGAATACCCTGAGGTCCCTCTTAGTGGAAGCCTCTTGGACACTGATCAGTAAAGATCAAGCGATGCGGGAAAAGTATGACAGGATCAAGATCCGTTCGGGAGGAAAGCGCGCCATTGTGGCCATTGCCCGCACATTGCTATTGCGCATGAGACGAATGTTGCTGGATGGACAAGCATACGTGCTTCCACGTGCGGCTTGATCAAGGCTAAGACAAACCGGTTTAGGGTATGGCGACGCATAACTGTGAGTGCTGGTTAGTCTGCAACCACGTTGGCAAGTCTGTCAGCCCTATTTGAATACCCCGGATTAATTACTTGCGGTCCCACCTGAGCGGGGAACCACGAATAGGAGACTGGCTTGGATTCTAAAAGAACACCGGGACACCTTGCCAACTTGACTTTGCACATAGGAGATATTAGGGTGCTAAATGCTTAAGTATGCCAAGATGTTCTGGCGAAATGATCTTTTTCTGAGTTTGTGCTATTGTACTTTCAAAAATTTTGTTCGAATTTCGGGGTGGGTTGTGGAAAAATTTTCTATCTGAAACCAAAATCTTAGAGGTTTTAAACAGGCAAATAATTAATTGGAGATTAAAAATGGAATTTAATGAGTTAAAGGGTTTATATGATCATCTTGAAGTTAATGCTGGCGAATATAAATATAATCATAATATTGCCAATTTGTTTCAAAAGTTAAGAGACATATAAAATAAAAGCGGTCAAGCACATGATGCTGAGAAGGCGCAATGGGAAATTGATTGTTTTAACTTTGTAATTAAAAATGGGAAAATAGGACCAAATTTTACTGGGACCGATAGTCAAGGGCAGCCTTTTGAATACCCATCCATGTCTGGGATTAGCGACAGAGAACTCGATTATATCAAAGATAGACTTGAGGCTACCTCCTCCCCGATCCTAAGAGCTCGTTATGCCCATATTCTTTGGGAAAGTTCAAAGAAACACAAACGATATGCTGAAATAGCAATCGATTCCTATCTTACTATTGTAAAGTTTTTTGAAGAGAAGGATATCAATCATCCTATAGAACATTACGGGCTTGAGGTAATTCATTCTATTGAGCAGGCGTCATTTTTGGCTTTCAGCATAAACTATAGGGTTGAGGATATTCGGTCTGAGATGCGAAGACTCGTTAAGAAATTCAGTTTCGAAAGTTCCTCATCATCTGTAATGAGAAATAGGGTCATCCGACATATGCTTGAAGGAAGGCGTAAATTTCCAGCTCAGTTTTTTGAGGGCTTTCCTGAGGTTTGCCTTAGCTTAGGCCAGAAACTTTTCAATGAAGGGAGGATCGATAACGCTATTGCTATTTTTCAAACCGGCGAAAAAGTAGATAACAAATTGGGCTTAAAGACACATGATTGGAACAGGAGGATCGCTGAATCATATGAAGCTCTTATGAATCAGAGAGGGGATTCAGACCTTGCAACCATATCTTTTTGTCAGGAGGCCATTGCCTATTACAAGAAAATCGGTGACCGAAACAGAATTCAAGACCTAGAAAAAAGATACGAATATCTTAAGGGGAAACAGCAGTTTCACAGAATCAGTCAGCCCATAGATGTGCGGAAATTAGGAACCATTGTAAAAGTATGGCCCAGAAAATATGTTCTGAGGAATCTGGAAAAATCTTATCCGTGTTGATAGGCACTAAGGGTTTATTGCCAACTTACAAAGATATGGAGAAAAGGGCTGAAGTATTTTGCAAAAATGCCCCGTTCGTAAGTACTGTTCCTGTTTCTATAGCAGACCATTATGGACATACTGCAGAGCATTTTACAACCGATGAAGAAAAGAGGTATTATAGAATCCTTCACCAATATTAATTTGATATCAAGCTTAGCAAACAATTCTTGATAAATGAGATTTTCTTTGAGGCATTAAAACAAGATAAATTGAATATATGGACAGTTATGGATTTTCTCGAAACAAATTCATGGTATGGCAAAAATATAACAAAAAACGCTCCTTCTAATCAAACTATAACATATAATTGGCTTAATTTAATAGCTCCAAGTATTAACGAATACTTTATCCAAATGCAAGTTCATTTTTCTCAGCCGGAGTACCCTCCCGATTTTGTTCTTGCAATGGACTCATTAACGCTGAAAATCGAAGGGCTTGTGCGAGATATATGTATCTTTTCAGGAGTTACGACTTTTTATCAGACGAATGATAAGCAAGGTCGCAATATTGTAAAAGAAAAGGATATAAATTGGCTTTTGCGAGAAGAACCAATTAAAACATTATTCGATGAAGATGATTTATTATTTTTTAAATATGTGCTGATTGAAAAGGCAGGGATTAACCTGAGACATAAAATTGCCCACTGTCTGATGAGCTATTCAGAATATAACATTTTAAATATGCATCTCCTTATACTAGTTTTATTTAAGATAGGACGGTACGATTTCGTTAAGTCGGATGAAATAGTCGACGAAAAAGTAGATGAATTAAATTGAATTAATTTCAATAAGATTTAATCGAAGGTTTCATAGCATGTTTTTCAGCAGAGGGATGACAAGAGGATAATGTTGCTATCTGTTAACTATCTGACTCACATCTCCCAATATCCAGGTATCAATAAGAAGATCATATATTGACCCCTGACCAAACCTTGCCCCAGTAACCCCTCAGTCGAGGCGTTAACACGCCACATATTGCGTACCATTCTTTTTTAGAGCCTATCTAATAGGTCACACCGGGGGATTGCGTCCCATGTGACCAGCCATTTTTAATCTAAAATTTTTTTTGGGGGCAGCCCTATACCAGGGGGGCTGCTATTTCCCCCTCGATAGATTTTGAGAATTTTGTCCGTGGGGGACATTCAAGCACAGGGGGGTAGGAGTCCCGTCCGGGGGTTTGCCTTCCCGGGCCGCGAATCCTTCAGGTCGGTGGCGGCGCGGGGGGGAGCCGCGGGTGCTGGCGCTGGAGGAGCCGCCGCGCAGGGACAGGCAAAGAGTGGGAGGCGACCCCGATTTCCCCCCACGGACTCGCCAGGATGCCCGTCAGAGAGGGTAGAACCCCAACCCTGCTGATTAAGAATGAACAATCCAAGTACAGAAAATTGCCCAGGGTTTTTTGTGGCGCCCATTTAAAATGGTACCCCATTTGGTACCCATTAACAATTATGTGGTTAGCCATAGCAGATAAGTATTTTATATTATTGGAGCCGGCACGGGGATTCGAACCCCGGACCTGCTGATTACGAAACGGAAAAGGGCAAAAACCTGAAACTCAATCACAATCACATGTTGCCGGATTCCCTATAAAATTGGTGTATAACCATTATAATGAAACCGGCCTAAAAATACCATTATCAGGGGGTAAATGGTAAACATTTGGTAAACGATTTTAGCCCCGGTGCCCGTTTAGGCCGGGGCTTTTTTCATTAGGCACTTATGTCTAGTCTAGATCACCCATTGGGATCCTGCCGGTCAGATATGGACCTCATTGTGGCTCGCATATGTTCCAGGAGAAGGACAGTGCGAGGACACAAAAAAAGCCCTTCCCGAAGTCTGGAGGGGCCGATAATTGGCGGATTTTCCCTGGTAGTCCCAACGGGACTTTTTCCTGTCAAAACTGGCATCTACATGCCTAATAATTTCAAGGGCTTGGACAGAAGGCCCCTTGGCGAGTTGACATAAAAAGGCGAAAATTTCGCCATGTATTTTGGCCGGTTTAACATTAAATTTGGGGGGTCGAATCGAACAAAAAGTGCAATTAGGGCCCTGGGGATTTCAACCCAGGGCTCTTTCATTTGAAGAGATTTCCATATGCGAATCATATGCAGAGATCTCGTGAGAGCGGATAGTGGCAAGATATGTTTAAATTCGATTCACCAATCCAGTTGTCGCAAAGATTCAGAGGGATATTACCTAGGCAGATGGCCTGGAGCACGTCAGGGGTTCCTGTTGTGCCGGGAGCGGGCCCGGGGACGGCTCCTCCAGATCTTATTTACTCGGAGAGGCGTTTAATTTGTAACCTACGCCGTAGATGGTGCTGATCACCTCTTGGCCGGGAAGATAGCCGGCAATTTTTTTCCGCAAATTCTTGATGTGGGAATCGATGGTCCTTTCGTAACCCTCAAAATCATATCCTTGAGTGACATTAATCAGCTCGTTACGGGAAAAAATGCGATTGGGCTGGCTCAGGAGCGTTTTGAGAAGATTATATTCACAGGGGGTGAGCTTCAGTTCCTGCCCGCCAATTAGCACTTGATGCGCCTCTGGGATCAGGTTGAGCTCTCCGACCACCAGCTTTTTGCCGGCTGGCTCGGCCTGAATCCTTCTTAGCACCGCCTTCACCCGGGCCACCACCTCTCTCGGGCTAAAGGGCTTGCAGATATAATCATCCGCTCCCAGCTCCAGGCCGAGCAGCCGGTCGATCTCTTCCACCCGGGCGGTAATCATGATAATGGGGACCTCCGAAAACTTCCTGACCTCCCGGCAGACCTCCATGCCATCCATGCCGGGGAGCATGAGATCCAGTAAAATCAGAGTGGGCTGCTTCTGCCGCACATAAGGGACCACCAGGTCGCCGCGGTCAAGACAAGCGACTCGGTAACCAGCCTTTTTTAGGTAGTCCTGGAGAATTTCCGCAATTTTAACTTCATCCTCGGCGACCAGGATGTCCCGACCGACCATGGCGTATCTCCGCTCTGGAATTTATTCCCCGCGGCCCTGGCGGGGTTCGCCCAGCTCGCCTCGGGCCTTCAGTTTGACAGCACCGGAAAGACCAGGGTGATTCGTAAGCCTCCAGAAGGCGCCTGGGATGCCTCAATCCGCCCTGCAAAACACTCCGCGATACCTTTGCAGATGGCCAAACCAAGTCCACTGCCACCCTCGGCCCGGCTTCTCGCCCTATCGACGCGATAAAGTCGGTCGAACAAATGCTGGAGGAATGCTTCCGGGACCCCGGGTCCGGAGTCCTCAAAATGCAGGACAAGTTGACCGGCGGTGAGCTCGGTGTTAATCTTCAGTACCCCCGGCGCCTGGACATAACGCAAGGTATTTTCCAGCAGGTTGGCAAAGAGCTGCTTCAGACGGTCGGCCTCCGCCATGATGGTAACCTGCTCCAGTAACCTACCACTGGACTCGACCTGGATACCGCCTTGTTCGAAGCGGGTCTGGAAAGACCGCAGGGTTTCTGCCAAAACCTCCAGGGGCTTGACTGGCATTAGTTCCACCTCGCAGGGGCGCGATTCGAGCAATGACAGGTCGTGAAGCTGCTGCACGATCCGGCCGACGTGTATCACCTCGAAGTGTAGCGATTCCAGCCCCTCTGGGGTGACCTCTCTTACCCCGTCTTGCAGCGCTTCGATCTCACCGCGTAGGACCGCCAGCGGCGTCCGCAATTCATGAGAAATATCGGCCAGCCATTGGCGCTGCAATTGTTCGTATCTCTCCAAGGCCTGGGCCATATTATTGAAAGCGGCGGCGAGCTGGCCGAACTCGTCCTTAGTCCGAATCTTCAGCCGGATGTCGAAGCGGCGAGAAGTCAAAGCCCGGGTGGCCTGTGCCAGTTCTCTAACCGGCGCCAACAGATGCCGCGACAGCGCCAAGGTCACTAAGATCGCCAACAGTAGGGCGACTCCGCCTATCGTAAAAAACGCCTGGGATTGGGCCCGCAGGAATTCCACGTCCAGGGGCCGCAGCGGCGGGCGCTCGGGTCTTTGCAGCCCCAACCAGCCAACCACCTGGCCATCCACCTGAATTGCTTTCAGCTTATAACTGTCCGCGGCATAAGGCTCTTTTCCGACCAGGGGCCGCTTTTCGGCATCGAAGAGGGAGAGTTGGGGTGGTTTCCCGGGTGGGATTAGACCGGGTTTTGGTGGCCCGGGCGGAGGCCACGGGCCCAGCCGCATCATTTTGAGCCAGCGGCCCTGGTCGGAAAGAACCGGGACCCAGCTTTGGCTCTTTCGGTATTCCTGACCCAAGATCTCGGCCAGATCGTTGAGCCTCTCCGTTTCCACTTTATTTATATAGTCTTCAAAATTTCGAGAGGCGTAATATCTTCCCAGCACCAACATGCAGCTCACGATCATCAGGCCGTACAGCAGCAGAGTCAGGAATACTTTATGTCTGAATTTCAGGGTCATGCGATTCTCTCGGCTCAAGACCTCAATTCACCTCAGCCAGCCGGCGCCGCGGCGTGGCCTTATGTGTACTCAATAAGTGTCATATTCGGCTCACCGGGTCAACCCCCTCGCAGTGATTCCAGCCCATCCCCACATTCATTCCATTATGCCTCCATACTTTCTCCACAATCGATTGCTACATTCCTATTACGTCATAACCAGTCGGACAACCGGAAGAGACTCGAGGCTCGAATGGCGAAGTCTCAACCAAATTGACCACCAAGCAAGTTGCAAGGAGGAATGGATATGATCCAGAAGATTTTGGTCAGTCTGGGGTTGGCGCTAGTGCTGATATTAACCTCGATAATGGCTTTCGCCGAGCCACCTCAGGGAATGGTTCCGCCCCCCGGCATGCCTCCCATGATGGGGCCGGCCAGCATGGTCTCAGATAATCAGCACCTTTACGTTCTGGCAGGCCCCAAGATCATGCAGTACAGCCTGGGAGACTTAAAGCTGCTAAAAACCGTGGATCTGCCAAAGCCGCCACTGCCCAAAGAGAAGGTAGCTATGTTGGAGGATGAGGATTGTCCCGAAGCGCCTGGGCGCCCCTGTCCGCCGCCTTTTCCTCCCATGGGGGGGTCCCAGGCGCTTTTGGCCAGTGAGGGGTCCCTTTACGTGCTGGCGGGGCCCATGCTCTACCGGTTCAGCACCCCTGACCTGGCGCTTAAGACTACCGCGGAAATGCCTAAACCGGAACTGCCCAAACCGGAACCCCCCAAAGCCGAAAATTAACCCTGGATTTTTCTGAGGCTCAGAGCCGGTTAGTGGGATACTGGAGCCGGGCGACCTCATTCCCGGTGTCGGTTCGGTCCCGAAACCGCATAAGGCGCTCAGGCGCTTCGGGACAATCCTCATCCTCCAATGTAACCATTGACCTCAACCCCCGACGGCTGGCGCTGCGGTGATTTTCAAAACCCCATGGAAACCGCGGCCTGGCAGCTGGGATATTGAATTGTTTCGGGATTGGTTGGCTAAAGCTATGAGAGAAGGAACGGACAGGATAAAAGTGGTCGTAGGTGATAAACCCAACACCTGGGTAGTAACAGTTCTTGATAAAAAGGAATAATTATGGATTTCTCCGGCTTACTTCTCAAGTCCAAAGAGACCGTTAATGTTTCTGAAATCGTCAAACAACTTGAAGTGGCACAAATCGTCCTGGATGAAAAAGGGCTGGTCGATTTTACAGCTAACTTCATTTTCAAAGATGGCAATCTCAACTGCAATCTCTCGAACCCGATGTGCCGTAGAAAGGTATGTCCATGGACGTGATTGTTTGGCGTAACACCCATATTTCGGATGAACATCACATGGTCATAACTGATACCATTTCGATTGGACCTTATGGTAACATTTATGTTCCACCATGGGTATTTGACTTCGAGCTTGCTTGTTCACTCTTTGGCAAAGAACTGATGGGGCAACTCACCAAAGATCCAGTCAAAATGGAACTTGAATTGGTGATGTCCCGACGCAGGAGTTATGGTCCGGATGAAAATATATGAAGATATACCTGGCGGGTAGTGAAGGTCTTACAGCAAAAAGGCAAAAAGCCTTATTTCAAGCTGGTTGTCGTCATAGATTAACCAGCTTCTTTTCAGGTGCATCTATGGAACGTGTACTCACCGCTGCATCTGAATTTGAGAAAGACGTATCAGATATCGAATCTTCTGAAAAAAACGATTCTGAGCAAGGATAATGGGATCAGAAGCTTACAAATCTGACAAGAAAAGAGCTATTCAATGAGCAATCTTGAAAATGATACAAAATGGAAATTAGCTCAAAAATTGGCAACCTGCCCCAAATGTCAATAACAAAGAACAGCCGGTTTATATAATGGCTTTCAAGCCTTCTTCCATACCAATCCAAATAATATGTGTGACTGTGTAACCCTTGTGGATGACCAGGATTACCGCCATGGCACCTCAGGGATGGAGATGATGATGAAAGTCATAGCCCTTAAAATGCTCTTCGGTGATCGAGGCAAATATCTTGGCATCATCACCGGTATTGCCTTGGCCTCGCTCATCATGATTCAGCAACCGGGCATCTTGATTTCCATATTAAGTCACACCTACAGCTTCATTTCCGATGTCAATCTGCCCGACATCTGGGTCATGGACCCCAAAGTGCAATTCATCGACGACTGCCGACCGATGCTTGATACCCAACTTTACCGAGTGCGCGGGGTGCAGGGCGTGGAGTGGGCGGTGCCCTTTTACAAGGGCAGTCAGCGCGTGCGTCTCGACAACGGAGAACTGGTCGGCTCCAACCTGCTCGGACTTGATGACGCCACCCTCATTGGCGGCCCCGCGGTCATCCTGGAAGGCCGGCTTGCCGATTTGCGCCTGCCGGACGCCGTCATCGTGGACGAAGCCGGCGCCAGGGGCCGATTGGCCAAACCGCCGGCCATCCCGGGCGGCAAGTCCATTCCCCTAAAAGTCGGAGACGTGCTGGAGATCAACGACAAGCGGGCCCAGGTGGTGGGTATCGCCCGGGGGACCCCGACCTTTCAGTCCCAACCCATTCTCTACACGACCTACACCCGGGCCGAATACTACTCCCTGAGCGAACGCAAGCTGCTCTCCTACATCCTGGTCAAGGCCAAGGCCGGGGAATCGGCCCAGGCCGTGGCCCGGCGCATCACCCGGGAAACCGAACTGGCTGCGTGTACTTCCGAGGAGTTCAAGCGCATGTCATTGGATTTTTTTCTGAACAACACCTCCATTCTCATTAACTTCGGCTTCGTGGTCGTTGTCGGCTTTATCGTCGGCGCCGCGGTCACCGGCCAGATCTTCTATAACTTCACCCTGGACAACTTGCGCTACTTCGGGGTCTTCAAGGCCATGGGCGCCACAGACCGGATGCTGCGGAGAATGATTCTGCTGCAGGCGCTGCTGGTGGGCTTCGTGGGCTTCGGCCTTGGGGCTGGCATTTGCGGTGTCTTCGCGGCAATAACCTTACATAGCAGTGACCTTACCATGCAGCTCAACTGGCAGTTGCTACTGGGCAGTGGCACGGCGGTGTTGCTCATCGTGGTGCTCGCCGCCCTGGTCAGTATCCGCAAGGTAATGAAGCTGGAACCGGCCGAGGTCTTCAAGGGGTAGCCTTGCATAACCCGAAAACGCTGGCCGTATACTGCCGCGGCCTCACCAAAGCCTTCGGCATCGGCGAGAGGCAGGTGCAAGCCTTGCGGGGGATCGACCTTGAGGTGCGTCCCGGTGAACTGCTCATGCTGGTGGGTCCCTCCGGCTGCGGCAAGACGACGCTCATCTCCGTCATCGCCGGCATTCTCGATCAGAATGAGGGCGAGTGTATGCTTTACGGCCAGGACCTGCAACAGTATTCGAAGAACGAGCGCGTCGTCTATCGCGGCAAAAACGTTGGTTTCGTGTTTCAGTTGTTCAACTTGGTGCCGACCCTGACGGCCGCGGAGAACACCGCCATCCCATTGCTAATCAACGGCGTCCGGCGGGATGAGGCGTTGGCCCGGGCCGTCGCCGCCCTTTGCGAAGTCGGCCTGGAAGGGCGGGAACACTCCCTGCCTACCCAACTCTCCGGCGGGCAGCAGCAGCGGGTGGCCATCGCCCGGGCCCTGGTGCACCACCCCCGGCTGGTGGTGTGCGACGAGCCCACCAGCGCCCTGGACCATCAGACCGGCAAACGGGTGCTGGAGGTGCTCAAGAGTCTGGCGGTCAGCCAGGACCGCGCCCTCATCATCGTGACCCATGATGCCCGCATCTTTGAATTCGCCGACCGCATCGCCCAGATGGACGACGGCCGCATCGTCAACATTAAAGCCCAAATCCCAGGTGCGGCCGCTGGCGCCGGGGGCGCTTTTCATCCCCCGGGGCCTGGCCCGCAATAAAGGAATCGTCCAATGACCCAATTCCTCCTGTGTCCCTTCATCAGCACCTCCATCCATAATTGGGCCTGCCACCGGGAAAGCTGCGCCCTCTGGCTGCCAAATTCCGGCCACTGCGCCATTAAAGCGCTGACGATTGCGGCGCTCCCCTTGGGAGCCGAGCATCAATTGCCTGAAAAGCCGAAGGCCGCGGCGGCGAAGAAGAAAAAACCATGAGCCTTTGGGATCCGCTGACCGAGCATCTGCGGGACTTCAATCGGGATTACCTGAGTTCCCGAGCGAATCACCACCAGGCCTGTCGAGAAGTTTTGGCTTTCCTGACCGGAGGCGCTTTATTTCTGGCCACCGCCTGGCTGCTTTGGATTTTACTGATCACTGACCACTGACTACTGACCACTGAGCTTAAATGGCCAAGCCAACAACTGACACTAGAGAGAACAGCATGGCCTTCAAAAACAAAATCCTTCCTGCATGTGCCGCCCTTGGCCTGATAATTGCCATCGTGGTTGTAGTGCAGTCCCAGAAAGAAACCCCGCCAGCCCAGCCGGTGGCGCAGCCAGCTCAGGCACCGTTCAAGTCTTACATCGGGGGGGCCGGCATTGTCGAAGCCAGGACGCAAAACATCAGCATCGGCACTTCGCTGCCGGGCATCGTCAAAACGGTCTTCGTCAACGTTGGAGACCGGGTCAAGGCAGGCGCGCCGCTGTTCCAGATCGACGACCGGGAACTGCGCGCCGATCTGCTCGTCAAACAAGCCAACCTGGTCAAGGCCAGGGCGGCGGTGGAAGAAGCCAAGGCATCGCTTAAGGATTACCAAGCGCAGTATGCGTTGGTTCGCCACGCCACCGACCGGCGGGCGGTCAGCGTCGATGACGTCCAGAAGCGGCGCTATGCCGAAGAGCTGGCGCGAGCCAAGCTGGTCAGCGCCCGGGCGGCGGTGACTGCCGCCGGGGCCGATCTTAAGGCCACCCAAACCTCCATCGAACGTCTGATGGTGCGTGCTCCCCTCGATTGTGAAGTCCTCCAGGTGAATCTCCGTCCGGGCGAATATGCCCAAACCGGCGTCTTGTCCACCCCGCTGATTCGGCTCGGCGATTTAGACCGAATGCACATTCGGGTCGATATCGACGAAAACGACGCCTGGCGCTTTAGGCCCGAGACCCGCGCTATCGCCTCTTTACGAGGCAATCGCGACCTGAAGGCCGAGCTGGTCTTCGTCCGGGTAGAGCCCTATGTAACTCCGAAAACCTCGCTCACCGGCAGCAGTACCGAACGAGTCGACACCAGGGTGCTGCAGGCCATTTACAGCTTCGACCGGAATGCCTTGCCGGCTTACGTCGGACAGCAGATGGATGTCTTTATCGAGACGGCCGAGGTACCGGTCTCCGTGGCCGCGGGTGCCGCCGTGGCCGGGGAAGGAGACAAGAAATGAACCGACTAGCTTGGAGGGTCATCGTCATCTGTCTCGCCCTCCTTCTGACCGGTTGTGCGTCGGTGGGGCCGAACTACCAGCGCCCGGTGTTGGAAGCTCCGGAGCAATGGGCGGAAAGTCAGGAGAAGTCGGGGGCGGCTCTGGCGCTGGAAGAAATTGCCTGGTGGCAGGCGTTCGACGATCCGGTACTCGACAGTCTCATTGAGCAGGCGGCGAAGACCAATCTCGACCTGGAGCAGGCCCGGGCGCGTATTCTCCAGGCCCGCGCCGACGTCACCAAAGCCGGCGCTGCGTTCCTGCCGAAGGTAGAGGCCACCGCCTCGGTGACCCGCAGCCAGGGCGGAACCAGCACGATTACGACTGGGACCGGCAGCCAGGGCGGGACCGGCACAATTACATCCGGTGGCGCCGTCTCGCAATCGTTAATCACTGCGGCTGGAACCATCTTCCAGGCCGGATTCGATGCCAGCTGGGAAATCGACGTGTTCGGTGGCACCAGGCGCAGTGTCGAGGCCGCCCGGGCGAGACTCGAGGCCAGCGTTGAGGACCTGCAGTCCACCCTGCTGACTCTGCTGGGCGACGTCGCCAAGAACTACATTGATCTGCGGGCCAATCAGGCCCAAAGGGAGATCACCCGCCGCAATGTCGAGACGCAGCAGCAAACCGTCGAGGTCACCCGCGAACGATTTCGGCTCGGCTTGATCACCTATCTCGATGTGGTTCAGGCTGAGGCGCAGAAGGCCTCCACCGAGTCGAATCTCCCGACTTACGAGGCCAACATCAAACAATCCATCCACCGGCTGGGCATCCTGCTGGGCAAGGAGCCCAACGCCCTCAAGACCGAGTTGGCGGCGATACGTCCCCTACCGTCTTCTCGCGGCGTCATGGCCACGGGCCTCCCCTCGGATTTGTTGGCCCGTCGGCCCGACTTGCGCCAGGTGGAGCGGAAACTCGCGGCCGCCTCGGCGGATATCGGGGTGGCCAAGGCCGAGCTCTATCCGAAGTTCGACCTGACCGGAACCTTGGGCCTGCAAGGGAATAATGTGTCAAAGTTCATGAATTTTTCGAGTGGCCGGTACTGGTCCGTGATCCCGGGAGTCACGTCGAATCTCTTCGATGGCGGCAAGGCCAGGGCGACGGTCAAAAACAAACAGGCCGTTTACGAGGAGAACCTGGCCAAGTACCGTTCCTCCTTCCTCAGCGCCCTGGAAGACGTGGAGAATAGTCTGGCGGCTTACTATGCCGAGCAGACTAAGCGCCGCATCCTCGACGAGTCCGTCCGTGCCAACCAGGAAGCCGTGACCCTGGTCAGAGAACGCTACCGTAAGGGGCTTACCAACTTTCTCGATGTGCTGACGACAGAAAATTCCCTGTACACCGCCCAAAGCAATTTGAGCAAGTCGGAGGCGAATCTCCTCACCGACCTTATATCCCTGTACAAAGCCCTGGGCGGGGGTTGGGATGCGGCCGATGTCAGAGTGGCGAGGGTGTTTTAACTAGGAAGAACGAAGCATTGCATTAATCCTTATAGGGAGAATTGAGGAATGCCGAGAACTGATCTAAGACTGCTAAATTCGTGGATAATCCGGCTTGTGTTCATCATGACGATGATAACGGTCTCGCAGGTGTGGAGCCAACCTGGTGGCATGGGGCCGGGTGGCGGCATGGGAGGGCCCATGGGAGGTGGCGGCATGGGCGGACCGATGGATGGAGGCGGAGGGCCCGGCCCAGGAGAAGGCCCGGGGCGGAAGGCTCCTCCAAGGTTCGATATGAGCAAGGCCTCCACGATTACTGGACAGGTGGAGAGTCTGGGAAGTTACGGGCTGACTGGCTGGCGGTCTATGCCGGGCCTGGCGGTCCAGGGATTGGTCCTGAAGACTGAGCAAGGCAATATCGAGGTTTACTTAGGGCCGCCGTCGTATGTGACCGAGCAAAAATTCACGATGCAGAAGGGCGATTTCCTGGAGGTTAAAGGCCTTAAGGTTTTCCATGAGGATAAGGAAGCTTTTCTCGCAGCCGAAGTTAAGAAGAATAAGCAGAAACTAAGTTTGCTGGATGAAAACGGTTTTCCGCTCTGGAAGCAACAGGAATTCGGTGGTCAAGACGCCGAGAGAGCGAGTGGCGGCGGAAGAGATCCCAACCAGGAGAGAGGCGGGATGACTGAAGGGGGGATGATGGGAGGGGGAGGCAGGGGGAAGGGGAGATAGGTGCTCTGTCCGGATATTCTTACACCTGATTCAGTGACTCGTTCAACCTCGCTGGGAGGGAAATGTTATGCACGCGTATCATGAAGATTTAGCCTGTTTCATTCGTAATCGCTACCCCACGGCCGCAGCGGCTCAGGGCGAAGACGGCAGAACCAAGGCGGTTTCCCTGCCGCCGCCCCCTTTCCTGGAGGATCTCCTCTCCACCTGCTATCAAACCAGCCTGCTGCGAGAAGAAGAGCGGCCGGTTAAGATCCGTCTCATGCTGGCAGACCCTGAGATGTTCCCGGTGGCAGAGGTTTCGCCTTTAGGACTGCACCGCCAGATGTTTGCCCAGCCCCGACCCTGCGATGAGATAGAGCTGAGAAAACTTTCTCCTGCGGTGGACTTCTCTCGTTCTCTCATTGGGGTCACTTTACGCGATGATCGCGAATGGGAAATCTGGGGCATCGTGCATTCTGGCACCCGCTGGCTCCAGGCGTATCGCGGCGGGCGGAAAGTTCCCCCAGCCTTCCCCAATGTGCCGGTCATCTTGGTGAATTGTCCCGGATGCCTGGCGGTTCTCAAAGGAATGGAGACGGTGGCGACACTGGTGGAAGGGCGCATCATCACCCCCGACATCAATGTCTTCGAGGCGAGTTGGCTCAGGGAATATTTTGCCGAACTGACAACGGAACTATTGACTTGCACGGCCTCGTCTAATGGCGGCAGCCAGAGCAGCGATACCCTTCTCGACCCCAATCTGATCAGCATCATCGGCAAACACCAGGTCATGCGCATTATCAGCACAATGCGCGAATCCCGCCAAGGTGGCACCTTGCTCTTTCTCCCGCACCATCGTCTCGAGGAATTCACGGCCCAGAACCCTATTATTAACATCAAAATCTTCCAGCTGTTTGTGAGATAGTGATATAGAAGAAGAAATGGGGGTATAGGGAGCGCGACCCGACAAAGGCTGAATCTCGACCAGCTTTCCATGGAAAAACTATTGGCAGCGCCGCGGGAGGCAATCATGTTTGACTTTGAGAAGTTAGGAAACTTTTTCTCTCAGCAGTCCGAGAAATCAGAAGAAGATGAAAAAATAGTATTAAGTAAACTTTGGAAAGAAAAAGAAATCACAATTGATAAATTTATTACTGCTTACTCAAGCGTTATAGAAGCATTTTATAATAAGGAACAGAGTAATTTTACTGAAGAATTTTTAAAAGCGATTGAGCTTAATAATTCATTAAATGAATCAGTAAGTTATTGCGAAAACGATAACCAATTTAATCTTTACGAAAATAGTTATTTTAATGAAGATTATTTAATCGAAGCATTTAAAGAAATGCTTTCTCCACAATATGATCCAAGGGCATTAAATCCTGTTATTATTAGGGATCATTTATGGGTTTTATGGAATTTTTATAGATGGATGCCGGAAATATTAAAAGGCCATCCATCTATTTCTATTACTCTATTTCCTAAAATTGAATTATCAACTCTTAAAATATTTGCGTATGCTGGTCAAATAATGATGCAAATATATTTTCAGGGAAATTATTTTGATTATGGGCGAAAACGGGGCGAAAACATTAGTAAAGCAAAACAATTAGTAAAAGATAATTCAAAGAGAGAAGTGCTTAAAATGTATCGTAATAAATATATAGAAGGAAATAGGAAACATACCTTAGCAAAAAATATTAAAGAATCGATTATTAATGGCCCAAGCATAACAACAATCAAGAGATGGTTAGCAGAAGAGAAGCTCCCGCCCTTTGACAATTAACTAAATATTATATTTGGTCAATATTTGACCAAACTTAATATTTGATTATTGCAGTAACGTTTTTCGATGTTCTAAGCTGTCCCGTAGCAGAGGGACAGCTTTTTTTGTTTACTTGAATGGGAGATCAAACCATGAGCCAAAAACGTTATTTAACTGAGAAAGAGGTCTCCGAGATCACCTGCCGGGGACTGCAAACCCTTCGCGATGACAGGCACAAGGGCTAGACGTTCCCTTACATTAAAATTGGCAGGCAGGTTCGCTATGATGCAGTCACCCTCGAGGAAATTCTGCGCTCTCGACTGATTGAAGCGAAGCCGATTTAAGGCCCTGTGCGATGTCACTACCCACCGATCCGGCCCAGCATCTCGCCGCCACGCTCAATTTCCTGCATCCAGGGGATGAGGTATTCGAGATTTGCCTGATCTCGCCGGTTCACGATAAGAGTACCTATTGGGAAGGCCGGGCCTTCGGGCAAAAGAAGATCGTGGCGGGCTGGTTCCGGAATAAAGAGAAGGCCGCGGCCCTGGTGAGCCAGATTAAGGCCGAAGGTATCTATGTAACCCTTAATCCCTGTCAGGAGGCCTTGCTGGCCCGGGCCAAGGAGCGCCTCAAGGCCAATGTGGCCCGTAGCAGCGACCGGGACATGGCGGGGATCCACAACCTGCTTATCGACATTGACCCTAAACGGCCGTCCGGGATCAGCAGCACTGACAATGAGCATGAAATGGCCCTGCTCTTCGCCGCACAGCTAAAGGCCGACCTGATGTCGGCTGGCTGGCCTGAGCCCCTGGTGGGCGACTCGGGCAACGGGGCGCATTTGATCTTCCCGTTGGATCTGGTGAACACCCCGGAAAATGCCGAGCTGCTGAAGCGGGTGTTGGGCGCCCTGGGGCAGCGCTACGCCGTCAAGCTGGCGGAGTTGGGCCTGGATCTGGACGGCAAGAATTTCAATCCGGCGCGGCTCTCCAAACTCTACGGCACTCAGACTCACAAAGGCGATCATACCTGGGAGCGGCCGCACCGCTGGGCGCGGATTGTGGAGCTGCCGGAGGTGCGGTTGCCGGTGTTCTTTGAGTTACTGGAGGACCTGGCGGCTTCTTTTAGGCCGGAGACGAGTGGCGGAAGTGGTGGAAATATCAGCCACTCGGCGCCGAAAAATGAAGGCCGGGTCGACCTGGCGGCTTATCTGGAGCATTATGGGGTGAATGTCCTAAAGGTGAAAGAGCATGGAGGCTCCCGGCTGCATTGCCTGGCGCAGTGTCTCTTCGACCCGGCTCACAACGCCAATGAGGCGGCCGTCGGACAGGCGGCCGACGGTAAGCTCTTCTACCAGTGCTTCCACAATTCCTGCAAAGGGCGAACTTGGGCCGAGGCCCGGGAGGCGATCAGCCATGCGGATAGCCTGGCTCAGTTTGTGGTGGGTGGCACTGCGGCGTCTGCCGCCGCGGCCGGGAAACGCCGGAGCCTGCGGGTGGTGGGTGGTGGCCAGCCCCCCGGTGCGCCTGTCGGGGCGACAGTGCCTCGAGAGACACCACCGGCTACCGAAGGCTTTAGCTGGTCCAACCTGGGCAACGCTCGGCGCCTGGTGGCCTTGCATGGGGCGGATCTCCATTATAACCACCTTCATAAGAGGTGGTACATCTGGACCGGGCGCACCTGGGCCGAGGATCAGCGAGGCGAGATTGTTAGCCGCGCCAAGGCCGCGGTGGAAAGTATTTATGATGAGGCCAAAGAATTGCCCTGGGAGTCGGAGGGTCGGCAAAAACTCTTTAAGTTCGCGCTGAAGTCCGAATCCTCAGGAGAGATTACCGGGATGCTCAAATTGGCGCAGAGCGAACCCGGCATCCCGGTAGTGCCGCAGGAATTTGACAGTGATCCATGGCTCTTCAACGTCGCCAACGGCACCATCGATTTGCGAACCGGGGTTTTGCGCGAGCATCGGCGGGAGGATCTGCTCACCTGTTTGTCGCCAGTGGCCTATGATCCGGAAGCGGAATGTCCGGAATTCGAGAAGTTTCTTTACCAGATCATGGGCGATAACGAGCGGCTGGTAAATTTTCTCTGGTGTTCCTTGGGATATGCCCTCACCGGCGATTGCCGGGAACAGGCCTTCTGGATCTTCTGGGGCTCGGGGGCTAATGGCAAGGGCACCCTCATGAACATCATTATCGAAATCCTGGGGAGCTACTGGACCAATATCTCCACGGAAACCATTCTGGCCAAGGATCACAACGGCTCGCAGATCCGCAGTGATCTGGCCCAGCTCGATGGCCCGCGCCTGGTGACCGCCGCCGAGATTGATAAAGGGCGGCGACTCTCGGAATCCCTGGTCAAAAGTCTTTCCGGCCAGGACCCGATCACCGCTCGCAAGCTCTATGGGGATGAATTCACCTTTACCCCGCAATTCAAGCTGTTTGTGCAGAGCAATAATAAGCCGATCATCCGGGATCTAACTGAAGGCATGTGGCGCCGCCTGAAGCTGGTGGAGTTTCCCATGGACTTCAAGAAGAATCCGGATCGGGAGCTGCCGGCTCGCCTATCGGCCGAAAGGGCCGGAGTCCTAACATGGCTGGTGCGGGGTTGCCTCAACTGGCAGAGGTATGCCGATCTGGCCGAGCCGCAGGAGGTCAGGGATGCGGTCCAGGACTATCGGGATTCCATGGACCCTTTGAAGGAGTTCCTGGAGGATAGGTGCCTGGTGTTCCCGGAGATGAAGGCCACCGCTGCCGAGCTCTTTAAGGCTTATAACGCCTGGGCCGAAGAGGCGGAGATCAAGAAGGAGAAACTAACTAAGCGGCACTTCGGGCTCTGCTTGGGTGAGAAGGGATTTAAAAACGGCAAGGGCAAGGCGGGCGTGCGGCTTTGGCGTGGCCTGGGGCTCAAGACGATTGAATAACTATGCGCCACTATGCCACCCACGCGCCACGGCTTGCGCCACACATAATTATTTGTTGTTACTACTGTTTTTAGTTAGTGGCGCAGGTGGCGCTTAATCCCTATATACGCATGCGGAAGGTTTTCTCATTACATATTTCCGTTTTTATATACCTCTTACGCCTTTTATTTAAAAAGAATAAAGATATAAGGAAGTTAAGGGGTGGCGGATTGGGTGGCGCAAGTGGCGGATAAGCGCCACTAAGGAGTTTTGCACGTGGTTTTCTTCTTTTTTACCTGGGTTCCCGGGATTATATGCGGGGTTCGGAAAGGAGGGCCAGGAGCTTTTACCCTCCTTGGCCCGGCGGGTCCTTCCCCCGTCTAAAATTAACGAGGATACGAAGGCGCGACATTTCATTATGTACGACGAAACAAACGGATGTCGTAATGTCATTTAATACGTCATTTATGCCATTTACGACGAGTATTTTCTTAAAAGGCTCAGATCATGCAAATTAAGGACCTCTCCATCGAAAAAATCCGGGATTATGCCAATAATCCCAAGGCTCACCCCGCAGGCCAGGTAAAGAAGATCGCCGCGGCCATTGCCGAGTTTGGATGGGATCAGCCCATCGTGGTCGACGAAGACCTGGTGATCATCAAAGGCCACGGGCGGTTCCTGGCAGCCAAGGAATTGGGCCTCAAGACCGTGCCCGTGGTGATTGCCGATTATCTTACCCCCGCCCAGGTGCGAGCCGCCCGCATAGCCGATAACAAGGTGGCTGAGAGCGAGTGGTTTCCTGAATCCCTGGCCCTGGAATTGAAGGCCCTGCAGGAGATGGATTTCGATTTGGGGTTGACGGGGTTTGATCTTTCCGAGCTTGAGGCCATGGGGATCGGGGAGCCCGGGGCACCTCCATTGGAAGACCCGGGCCCGCAGATTGACCGGGCGGCGGAGTTGCAAAAAAAGTGGGGGACGGCCCTGGGGCAGATATGGGAGGTGGGGCGGCATCGGGTGATATGCGGGGATTGCCGGGATGCTGAAAGGCTGTTTTCCGGCAAAAGGTACGATCTGCTTGTAACCGATCCGCCTTACGGGGTTTCCTATGCCGCAAAGAATGTATTCCTGAATGCGATTTCCCGGGGAAATCGCATTCAGGAACCGATAGCAGGCGATCACCAGACCCCGGAAGAAATGTCGGCATTCTGGAAGGAGGCCTTTTCAGCCGTTCGCACTCATGCCAAACCTGGAGCCAATTATTATGTCACCGGACCTCAGGGGGGCGACCTCCTGCTGCTACTCCTCCTGGCGTTGAAAGATTCCGGTTTCCCTTTGCATCATATGTTGATCTGGGCCAAGAACAACCATGTCCTGGGGCGCTCGGATTACAATTATAAGCATGAGCCGATTATCTATGGCTGGGTTGAAGGGGCGGGGCATAAGTTCTATGGGGGCGGCGGTGAAACCTCGCTCTGGGAAGTTGATAAGCCCTTAAAGTCTGAACTGCATCCCATAATGAAGCCCGTGGAGCTTTTCGCCAGGGCCATAAGGAACAGCTCTTTGGCGGATGAGATTGTTCACGACCCTTTTCTCGGCTCCGGTACCACCCTAATCGCCGCGGAGCAACTCGGACGGATTTGCTACGGCTGTGAGATTTCGGAGGGGTACGCCGGAGTCATTTTAGAAAGAGCGGCCGGCCTGGGGCTCGAGCCCCGGCTCATAGAAGTCGTGGGGGTTGCCGAATGAACGAAGAACAGTCGCTCAATATTAAGAAGATTCTGGATCTGGGGCCGATGGCGGCGGCCAAGGCGTATCAGGATATCTTAAAAAAAATCAAAGGAGGAGAGATCCTCACTCCTTCGGAAGTAAAGTCCTTTGATTTGTTGGAAAAAAAATTGGAAGGGTCGAAGGCGGAAGAGGAAACCAGTATCGTCGATAGTATGGAAAAAGTGGCCCGGCATTTCGGCAAATCATTACGCCAGGTGCAGCGCTGGGCCACGCAAGGCATGCCGGTTTTGTCCGGCCGCCGCTACGATCTCCTTCAGGTTGCAGCCTGGCGCCGGCTCAAGAAGGGGGGGCGGGGGCCGGCCGCAGCAAGTGACCCGCACAGCCATGGACAACCGAACCTGGTGGCGGAAGGCGAAAAAGATTATTGGGACATGCGGGCCAAAAAGGCCCAGGCGGAGCAACGGGAAATGGATTTGCGCCGGCGCCGGGGAGAGCTGGTGGAACGGTCCGAGCTGAAGGAGCTCTCCATTGCCCGAATCATTGCGGTGAAGCAGGGGCTCAAGAGTCTGGCGCGCTCCTTGCCGGCGTTGTTACCGATTCCCCCGGAGGCCCGGCGGGAGGCAGAGGCCATCATCACCGAACGGGTCAGAGAGCTGCTGGCGGAGTTCGCCCGGCCGCTGCCGGAGAAGTTTGGCTCCGAGGTTCCGGAAATGACGCAAGGTGGCGCATGAAAAGGCACAGGCGGAGCAACGGGAAATGGATTTGCGCCAGTGCCGGGGGGAGTTGGTGGAGCGCCAGGAGGTGGAACAGCTGTTCATTTCCCGGATCATGCCGGTGAAACAGGGACTCCTCAATCTCTCCCGTGGGCTACCGCCGCAGCTCATTCATTGCAAGGAAGAGCGGGAGATGGAGGCGGTAATTCATCAGGCGGTGCGTGCCTTCATAGAACCTCATAGCCGGCCGCTCCGCAAGGAACTAACGACCCCGGCGCCAGGTGACCCAATCCACTCAGTTGCCTCCCTTTAGGTGCCGGGTTTCAAAAATAGAGATTTAGCTGATAGATCAATAAGATATAACTTTTGCTGGGTTTCGCCGGTTTTATTTCTTACCCACGCTTGGAAAAGGGAAATCTCCATTTTTTGAAAATATATATAGCGACCGGTGGAAAAAAAACCAGAAACAGGAAACCCGGCAAAGGATTTTGAGGTAAGATGTCAACCCTCAGAGAAAACCAAACCAGGCGGCCAAGCCTAAAAGAGCTGTTAAGCAGGGGTGATCTTATCGCACCTGAAGAACTGGCCGCGGGTATGCGAGTTGCCAGGGTCACGATTTACGCTTGGGTCAGGCGTGGCACGATCCCCCACTTAAAACTTGAGGGCGTGGTGCGATTCGACCCCCAGGAGGTCCAAGCCTGGTTAGAGAGCAAGCGCCTGGCGGCCCGGAAAGCGCCGGGAGGCGGGCCGATCATCTGACTACGTATCAAAAAACACACTAAAATCACCTGTGATTATAAAAAGATACAAGAAATGTTTACCGGAAATTTACCATTAGGACAGCATCAAAATGAGCATTCTTAAGGCAATTCGAAAAAAATGCCTGGACTGTTGCGGCAATTCCCCAAGAGAAGTTGAATTGTGTCGTATAGAGGGGTGCAGCCTACACAGCTATCGGTTCGGCAAGAACCCCAAGCGGGCGGGGATCGGGGGAAGGCTACCCAAGGGCCAGATGCCTCCTGGATTGAAAAAATACATAGACTCACGGCGTGATTCTTTGACAAATCCGGCGGATTAAGGGTGAGGTAAGGGGCAGACTGCCGGTCACCTACTTGCTGCGAAAAAAACTAAGCTCCCCTATTGACATTATGATACCAATGGTTAATAATAAGGCCATGACAGGGCAAGAACTGAAAGAATGGCGGCGCAAGTGGGGGCAATCCCAAGAAGAATTAGGCAAGCTCTTGGGCGTTGCCCGGTTCAGCGTAAGCCGATGGGAAATCGGAACCCGCGCCATTCCTTCATTTCTTCCACTGGCTTTGGAGGCCCTGGAAAATCGAATGGAAAAGGGAGGTAAACATGGCCACAATCAGGAAGCGAAGTAATCGGAAGGGGACCGTTTGGCAGATTGACTATTACGATCCCCAGGGGAAACGGGTGATGAAGTGCTTTTCCCTCAAGAAAGATGCTGAAGCCTATCTCGCCAAGGTGGGGGTTGCCAAGCGGGAGGGGAAGTATGATGAAATTTTTCAGCCCAAGAAGGAAACTCTAATCACCTTTAATGACATGGCAGATCGGTATATCGAAAACTATGGCGCACAGAAATCTTACCAGAGCTTCAAGCGCCATGCGGTAAGGTATCTCCGGGAAGCATTCGGAGAAAAACGGCTTAAGGAAATCTCCTACCTGGACCTGGAGACCTACCGGAATAAACGCAAGGCCAGCCCTTTAAAGAGCGGCAAGCCCAGGACAGATGCCACGGTAAACCGGGAGATGGCCGCCTTGAAGCACATGCTTAATAAGGCTGTTGAGTGGAACATGCTGGAGGTATCCCCCTTTCGGAAGGGCTCACGGCTTACCTTACGGGAGAATAATCAGCGCCAAAGGTATTTGATGGAAGCTGATATTGAAAAGCTGCTGAACTCTTGCAGTGCTCACTTAAAGCCAGTTGTGGAACTGGCCCTACATACCGGCATGAGGAAAGGCGAGCTTCTCAATTTGAAGTGGGATCAGGTTCGAGACAGGTTTATCTATCTCAAGGAAACCAAGAGCGGCAAGTCTCGCCAGATACCATGTGATGACCGGGCGACCCAGGTGCTCAAGGAGTTGCAGATAAGGAATAAATGGAAGTCACCCCATATCTGCGTAGGACCGGACGGCGAACGCCTGGGAGACGTAAAAAAAGGTTTTAATGCCGCCTGTAGGCGGGCGGGGATTGAAGATTTTCACTTCCATGACCTGAGACACACCTTTGCTTCGCATTTGGTAATGAAGGGAGCGAACCTCAAGGCGCTGCAAAGGCTACTGGGTCATTCAGATTCAAAGATGACAGACCGTTACTCTCACCTCTCCCCCGACCATCTGAGGGAATCGGTAAATCTCCTGAGCGGTTTACCGAGTGGTAAAGAAATGGTAAACATTCTCCCTCTCAAATCTCTGAAAGCTGGAGCCGGCACGGGGATTCGAACCCCGGACCTGCTGATTACGAATCAGTTTTTTTTAAGTTATCAAGAGACATAAATAGATATCAAAACATATTAAAAATATATTGACAACAGCTACTTATAAGTTTAGCATATGATCAGAAGATGACATGAGATATAGCGAATTATCAGATACAGGTTATCCCTCAGTTATCCCTAAAGGTGATCGAGATGGCAAAAAAACTTAAAGTTAAAAAATACTTAGGAGTTTATTATGCTGAGTCATCGATTAATTTCTGGAGAGGGCGCCCAGATCGGGTCTATTGGGTGAACTTTAAGGACTCAAAAACCGGAAAGCTCTGTTGGGAGCGTTGCGGATGGGCAAGCGAAGGATGGACACCGGAAGCGGCTCAGAATAAGCGATATGCACTTTTAGAACATGACCGAACCGGGAGATACAAGCCTAAAAAAGAGAGAAAGGCTGACCAGCTAACCTTTAGCGCACTGATCGAAAAGCATTATCTACCATGGGCTCTTGAAAACAAGAAACGTGCTCGGGATGACCGGTCGCTATATCAAAACTGGCTGAAGCCCACGTTTGGTGGTAAATTCCTTAAGCACATTTCACCCCTTGACCTTGAACGTCTGAAAAAGGACATGAGGCAAGAGAGCAAATCTGAGGCGACTGTCAAACATGCTCTCTGCTTAGTACGACAAGCTTTTAATAAAGCGGTGCTCTGGGGGCTGTGGAAAGGCGAAAACCCATCCAAAGGGGTCTCTTTCCCTAATCCGAACAATGCCCGGCAACGATTTCTCAGCCGGGATGAGGCTGTCCGGCTCCTTGGAACCCTCCGCGAGCGAAGCTCCCAGGTGGCCAGGATTGCCACTATGTCACTTTATGGCGGGCTGCGCCTGGGGGAAGTCCTGGGCCTCGCCTGGAGTAATGTTGATCTCAAGAATGGGATTATCATGGTTCAGGACACAAAAAATACCGAAAGCCGCCCCATTTTTATTACCGATCCCATCCGCCGGATTATCGCTGAATTGAACCCCGGGGAACCTGATGAGCTGCTTTTCAAGAGCAAGACCGGGAACCCCGTGCAATGGCTCTCGAAATCATTTGCTGCTACCGTGGACGAACTCAAGCTGAACGAAGGTGTTTCGGACCCCCGGGAGCGGGTGACGTTCCATACACTCCGACATACTTATGCATCTTGGGCGGTCATAGCAGGGGTTCCGCTCTATACTATAGGGAAATCCCTTGGTCATAAGACAACGGTCATGACCCAGCGATATGCCCATTTAGCCCCTGACAGTCATCGGGTTGTGTTTGAGGCAGTGGCAGAAAACTACAATTCTTCTAATTCAAGTTATGTCATTAAGGAAAACGATTAACTACCGACTAAACTAATTATCGTTATCTTAGATTATTTAATGGACGACTGTTTATTTCAATATAAATTAATCAATAAGAGCATTTTTTGCTTGCATTTCATACTATAGTATAATAATATATCGTTAAGTATAACATTATAAAGAAGGATATAAAAATGATAGATAGGTTGCTTACTAAGAATGAAGTTGCTCAAAGATGGCAACAGTCCAAACAAACAGTTGATCGTCATAGAAGACTTGGCCAGTTGCCTTGGATAGACTTATCTGGCGGTATCGGAGTAAGGCCAGTTGTAAGATTTCGGCTTTCCGATATTGAACAATATGAAGAAAAGATGCGGATGCACCCAATATCATCCGATAATAACAAGGCTAAACCTGAAAATTTATCCCAGCCTCTTCCGCTATCAGATGAGGGGCCAAAGTTAATTCGCAGATTCCATGCAAGCAAGTGATTATTAATTTCCAGGACGCCCTGTGGCCACGGGGTCAAGGGGCGAGATGCCAAGGATTCTCGCCCCAGTTCTGGAATTAGCCACCTTGGAGGCGAAAAATGCCGGAAAAAGATCCAGTTCTTCAAGAGGCTCCCAAAGATGCGAATGAGCGTCGGAAAGAGCAAAATGAGCTTAAATCTGGCCGACGGGGCAAGCGCAACAATAGTGCAGACAGTTTTTACACTTCATACACACCAGACGATTCAGACATACCGGCTTTCAGACTCAAACCGGCAATAGACAAAATTAAAATAAGTTCTATATCAGTTGGTTTACTAAATCCAATATCTGATTTACTGGAAGAAAATGGTTTTAAGAAGATATCAGAAACGATTCCGAAGAAGGGAAAATATAACAGGAATAGAATGTTTAGCAATGGTGAGACAGGGATTAAGATTTTATATAACTCGAGAGGTTCAGATTTTGGTGGACGACCTCTACTCATAGAAATAAATGATCCTACCCAAGAAATTATAGACCTACTTAATTCATTTTGCGGCCGGTTCTCTGTCCTTCCTAAAATTAGCCAACTTGAAATTGCATTCGATTTTCTTACATACGACCCAGTACTGTTAATAGATATCTTGAAAAAACATTTATTTGTCAGGTATCGAAGGGGTAAATCATTTAGCATAAAAAGTACTTCCTATTCCGGCGATCTTAGAAAATCTTCCAAAGGCACCCGTACCTATCCGAAAAACGTAAATGTTCAAAATGTCGTCAGGTTAGAACTTGTATTAAACAGGAGAGTAATCAAAGGATTGAGGTTAGACATTTCATTGATGCCTATTGATAAAATTGATTTTAGAAAATACTTTTCTTTCAAGGAACTGGAGTTAGGCCGTATAATAGCTTATTTCATACGAGCAAACCGGGAAGAAATAGAGAAACTCGATAACATGGATGGGGTGAGTGGGCAATTATTAATAAGGACAATAGAAAGCTGGGTTAAAACTATAGTTTTTAAAGACACTAAGAACGAAAATAAATTAATCGAACCAATAGATTTTTATGATCAAAAATTAATGAAACAAGTGGATAATATTAAATTAAAAGAAAAAGGCATTTACAATTATAGTAGATTTTTAAAAAACCATATAGTACTTAATCAAAGATTTCAAGAGGCCTTAGCTGGCAAAACAATTCTTCCTATTCAGAGGAAACCTTAACTGGTTACATAAACAAGAAGAGAGTCGGTAAATTCTTTAGTGTATTTCTTAAAGGCAAATTGTCGGTCATTTGGGTGATAGCTTCATGGGGCTGCCGACTGGCCCAGTCCTATTAAAAAAAGGTATTTTTCTGATAGACGCATCAAATGATATTGATTTGCTAAGAGAGACAAGGCTGCGGGGCTCTGATCGCTTTACAGCATCGGTTTAGATGAGAGAAGTAGCGTGCTTTTTCGAAAGAAAATGTCTCTGGATTGTTATTGAAGACCGATAGCGAAATTCCGTGAGATATTTTGATTGGTCAACTTGAAGGTAGTGGTTCCGGCTTGGCTGCATTTTCGAATGCCACCAACTCTGGTTAAAAAATTCATAACCAAGCTGATTTCTAAAATTCTGCCTGGGAAACAAAAATTGTGAAGGTGGAATACATATCCACCATAGATTCTGAGTCGGATTTTTAGGAGGAATTCTGTGACCATTTGCATAGCTGCAATATGTACTATGGATATCGATTGCGACGAAGCATTTCGATGTCGGTCTGGGCAAGAGGTTATAATTGGAATATCCGATAGAATGGTCTCTTCAGACTGCGCTCAAGCAGAATTTCCGCTACCTAAATATTCTCAAATAGTTGGCTCCATTGTTTTATTCTCATCGGGTAGTAATTTTCTTCATAGGCAAATCTTCGAAAGTACTAAATCATATGTTTTAAAGGACTTCGATAATGATCCGAGGACTATTCCAGTTATAGATGTTGCAGAATTATATAGTCAAAATCTTATTAAGTATAGGCAGCGACGGTTAGATAATGTAGTACGGGCTTGGACAGGGTTAGAATATGAGAATTATCTAAAGCAAATCGATAAGTTCAATATGGATGTGCGTAAAAATATAGAAACAAGAATTGCTAAATTAGAAGATACAGAAGCAATAATAACTGGAATTGATGAAGCTGGCGCACATGTTTATCATATCCGGTACGATGGTTCAATCCTTTTTAATGATAAATTTGGTTTGTCAGCAATAGGAAGCGGTAGTCAGATTGCCGATATTAAAATAATACAAAATATACAAACAAGAAAGTCTCCATTCAAGGAGACATTGATTGATATATATATGGCGAAAAAGCATGCTGAACTTGATCCTTTTGTAGGAGAGGATACAGATATTTTTATAATATCCACTGATCACAGCGTTAATATTGTGTCCGAAGATTCTATTAAATTGCTTGATGATCTTTATAACGAAATATGTGCAAAGCAAAAAGAGGCAATAAAGGAAGCCGGAAATAGGGTGGCAGCGTTTATAAAGAAAGATAAGAAAATGGAGCTAATATAGTGTAATGGTCGGAATTTGACCAGACAAGCAATCCATCACGGGTTCATATCACCTGACATGTCTCTTTCTCGATTTTATTACTGGGCCCGGCCCTACCAAAACCATATTTCAATATGCAAGGCATATCGGTAATTTCCTTTGTCCGTAGGATATGTTATCAGTTTGGCAAGTTATCGCTCCACGACGCAATCGAAGGCATTTTGTTTTGCTTCCAATCTAACCTTACCATTGGTAGAATGCCTCCAGGTCGGAATTATTCTATGAAAAGGAATCCTGGATGGGAATAATTACAGAGAACCAACTCGATGAGTGGGTGCGGGGCCACGCCAGAGATGCTCAAGGCGTGATTGTGGAGCTGGTCTATCGTCTGGTTGCGGCATCGTGTCCAAACCCCGAAGCCCGACGATTTCCTCTTGGTGACAGCATTGAACAATCGGGGCCCGATGGAGTCTTAAATACTGATTTTCCTTTCAAGCCATTCGTGCCCGTGGGTAGATCGTTTTGGCAAATCGGTGCGGGCATTCACGCAGGTACCAAAGCTACAGATGACTACAAGAATCTAACGGAGGATATACCTGAGGACGTTAGACGCGCATCGACCTTTGTTTTCGTCACACCTCTATCCGGAAGAAGAGACTGGTCACACTCATCGCAAACTGCGTGGCAGGAGAGACGCCGAAAACGCCAAGACTGGCGGGATGTGCAAATTATCGATGGCACAGGCTTGATTGATTGGCTACAGCACTGGCCAGCAGTTGAACTATGGTTCGCCACCAAAGTTATGGGACTCGCGGGTCATCAATTACAGACTTTGGAGCAACGCTGGGCGGAACTGAGAACTATAGGAGACCCACCACCACTCACACCACAGGTTTTTCTGGCAAATAGGGAACAGGCATGTGAAAAGTTGAAGGAGATTTTTTCTAGAACTATCCTTCAACTAAAATTAGACACGAGGTTCCCTAACCAAGTTGCTGATTTCATTGCAGCCTTTGTCGCAACCATGGATGACGATACCAAAGTTGATGCTGTCGGTCGTAGTATAATAATAACGGGTGTGGATGGATGGAACGCGATAACTACCTTTCGCGATCCTCATGTCCTGATTTCGGATTTTGATATAGATCAGGCTGATTCCACCAGCACAAGGCTTTTGGAAAAAGCGTACAGATCAGGTCATGCGGTGATCTATGGAGGTCTGCCAGGGGGTATACCACTCCCACATCGAGTTTCCCTTAGAGATCCAACTGATTATCAAATCAGAGAAGCTCTCCAGAAGGCTGGGTATAATCCCGAACGTGCCCGCACCCTTGCGCAAAAGAGCAATGGTTACTTGAATTCGTTGATTCGGTGCCTCCAACACCTTTCGGTGATGCCAGAATGGGCCCAAGGAACTGAGGCAGCGGAACTTATGATCGCCGAGCTTTTAGGAGGATGGAGTGAAGGTTCCGAGGCTGACAAATTAATCGCCGAGAAACTATCAAAAAAAGCCTATGGGGAGTGGATCGGGAGAATACGTGAAATTGCACTTGGCCCGGGCACTCCCCTTATTCACCGGGATGGTAGCTGGAAATTCGTTTCCCGTTATGAAGGATGGCATGCGCTTGGGCCGAAAATATTTGATGAACATTTGGACCTGCTGCAAGAAGCCGCCGTCAAAGTTCTCCGTGAGCGAGACCCTCAGTTTGAGTTATCTCCTGATAAACGATATGCAGCCAGTTTTTATGGTAAGGCTCTAACTCATTCGCACTCACTGCGAAACGGTATAGCGGAGAGCCTTGCCTTCCTTGGCAGTTACCCCAAGGCACTTATATACTGCTCTCTCGGCAAGGCTGAGGCGACGGCCGTTCTTTCGGTGCGAAAGATCTTGACTGACGCAGATTGGGTGCTGTGGGCTAGCCTAAAAGATCTCCTCCCATTGTTTGCTGAAGCTGCTCCCGTAGAATTTCTTGAAGTGGTAGAGAAGGCATTAAGCAGCGATCCATGCCCCTTCGACTCGCTTTTTGCGCAAGAGAGAGGAGGGATCACAGGCCACACGTACATAACCGGTCTGCTCTGGGCATTGGAAACGCTGGCTTGGGATGCTCAATACCTTACGCGTGTTGTCGTTATCTTAGGAGAATTAGCTGCAAGAGATCCAGGTGGTCAATGGGCAAATCGTCCAGACAATTCCCTTTCGACAATTCTGTTACCATGGCTCCCACAAACTTGTGCATCAATTGCAAAGAGGAAAGCTGCCGTTGAGACGCTGATTCTTGAGCTCCCGGATGTCGCGTGGCGACTCCTGCTGGCCTTACTGCCACAATTACACCAGGCATCTTCTGGTTCTCATAAACCAAGATGGCGGGAGATGATTCCCGATAATTGGTCAGAAGGCGTTACGCTCGGCGAGGAGATGGAGCAGAATGCGATCTACGCGGGCTTGGCAATAGGTATGGCCAAAAATGATCTCTTGAAACTAACCGATCTTATTGGCCGCTTAGCTCATTTGCCACCCCCGGCTTTTGAACAGCTTCTTGCACATTTAAGCTCTGACTCGATAATTTCGATGCCTCAAGCAGGCAGGCTTCGATTGTGGACCGAGCTTGTTGACCTTGTTACAAAACATAGGAGATTTGCCGACGCGGCGTGGGCGATGAGCATTAAGTTGGTAGACAAGATTGCTGCCGTCGCCGAACGACTCGCGCCAGAATCACCCGCGTTCCGTCATCGGAGACTCTTCAGTGAACAAGATTCAGATCTATACGAGGAAAAGGGCAATTATGAAGAGCAGGTTAATGAACTAGAAAAACGACGAGAAAATGCCATCGTTGAAATACTCGCCACTGAGGGAATGCAGGCTTTGATGGAGTTTGTCAAAGCTGTCGAGTCACCTTCGCGGGTAGGTTTTGCTTTTGGGGTGGTAGCTGAGAATGATGTGGGCGTTCTGCCCGATTTGCTGTTAGCAGAGAATAAGTCTCTCGTCCAGTTTGCTGTGGGGTTTGTCTGGGGGAGATTTCGCTCTAAAGGATGGCGATGGGTTGACGCGATTGAATTTTCACAATGGACCCCGCCACAATTGGCGCAATTCTTGTCTTACCTACCATTTACATCTGATACCTGGGAACGTTCGGCTTGGCTTTTAGGGGATAATGACTCTCTTTACTGGACTAAAGCTAGTGTTAACCCCCATCAGGCCCAAAAAGGGCTTAATTTGGCCATAGATCGTTTGGTCAAGCACGGTAGACCATTTGCCGCAATCAGATGTATTCACAAACAGCTACATGACAAACAGCCTTTGAATAGCCAACAAGCTGTTATGGCTTTGCTTGCGGGTCTTAGAACATCTGAAAGTTCTCATTCAAGAGATGAATACAGAATCGTTGAGGTTATCAAGGCCCTTCAAGATGACCCAAGTACAACCCGTGATGATGTCTTCCAAATAGAATGGGCATATCTCCAGCTTCTTGATCGAGATCTGGGTGCTTACCCAAAGTTATTGGAGCAACGGTTAGCGAGTGATCCAGATTTCTTTTGCGAAGTGATTCGTATTGTATTCCTATCCAAGACTGCGGAGCGGCCTGGCGAAGAACTTACTGAACAGCAAAAACTTCGAGCAAGCAATGCATATCGATTACTTGATGGTTGGAGAACCCCTCCAGGTATACAGGAAGATGGGACATATAATGGGGATGCTCTCAATGCTTGGTTGGAACAAGTTAAGGCATCTTGTGCTGAATCGGGACACCTGGAAATAGCTTTGTTAATGGTTGGAAAAATGCTAATTCATGCACCTTCCGATCCTGATCACCTCTGGATTCATCATTCTGCTGCATCGGCACTAAATGCCAAAGACGCTAATAATATGCGAGAAGGTTTTAGAAACGCGCTCTTTAACTCGAGAGGAGTGCATGGATTCAGCGAAGGTCAAGAGGAACGACAGCTTGCTGAAAAATATCGGCAGCAAGCCGATGAAGTTGAAGTCCACGGATATCATCGCCTCGCAGCCTCACTCAGAGAGTTGGCTTCCGGGTACGATTATGAAGCTGAGCGCGAAGCTACAAGAGATCCTTTCAATCGTTAGAAACTGCTGTTATAACTAGGAACATAAGGGTATCTTGTTCCAAAATTACCAAGGAGGATCTATTCTGTGCAGACTGCAATTATTGGACTGTTAGGAGTAATTATCGGAGCAATTCTGATTTACATTTCAAAAGTTATATTACTAACGTCTCAAATAAAGTTTGAATGGTATAAAGATTTAGTTCATAAAAGAACTGTTGCTTTTCAAAATATGATTCACCTCATTAATTTTATAGCGAATCTAAAAAATGAAAAAATCAATTTTAAATCTAAGGTTAGTCACGTTGAATGGGATAAAATAGTAAGAGAGAATATATCTAACAAATTATTCTTCCCTGATGAAATGCGGGGGTATGTGGATAATGTATTCACCACTATTTATAAGTTAAATAATGATATAATAACTTTTAATGATATAGATTTTGGAGCATTTTGGAAGCTTGAAAAGGCTATTTATGCCTATCAAAAGGAACAAATGGAACGAATAGAGCGAAGCAATATTTTTGCATATTTGCCATCATGGATTAAGGGCAAATGAAAATCAGAGAGCGATCTCCACTTTAGTAATAAGGCTGCAGGAGTTGGGACCTATAAGAAGTTGCGGATTTAACCCAAGGAATCGGTTTGCCTTTTCAGATGGCGGACTTGGAAAAATCTTTACCTTATAGAACCGGGGTCCGGTCTATCTTGTTTTTCTTAAGCCAGTTATTCAGATTTGTCTCAGAGCAGCCATACCGCTTAGCGACGAATCTTTGAGTGGAGCCGTTCTTCAGCAGAGCTTCAATCTCTGGCCGGTACTGGTCCAGCTTCGATTTGCCAGGGCCTTTGGGTCTGCCAAGCTTCACCCCAGAAGCTTTACGGGCCTTGAGTGCCTCTTTGGTCCTGGCAGAGATCAGATCACGCTCTATCTCAGCAAACAAGGCCATCATTGTCAAGAAAACCTTTGATTCGATAGAGTCGTTGACGTGCTGGCCGCCCTTGAGGACATAGACGTTGACATTCTTCTTTTTCAACTCCGCAAGGATTTCCAGAATCTGCAAGGTCGACCGGGCCAAGCGGCTGAACTCCGGCGTGATCAGCCAAGACCCGGCATTCAAGGACTCGACAAGCTTCCCCAATTCACGCTTGCGCCAGTCCTTCACCCCAGAAATCTTCTCCTCTACCCAATTGACGTGCCCCAACTTGCGCTCATTGGCAAAGGTCAGGATATCAGCCTTGTTTTTTTCAAGGTCTTGATCTTGGGTGCTCACCCTCAGGTACCCGATCACTTTTTGGCTTTGGCTTATGCCTTCCGTCGCTTGAGCTTTTTCGCCGCAGGCTTCACATTCACCACGGTATATTTCCGGTGTCGTCGATACCAAGTGCAGGTTCACTTGGGCTGAGCATTTTTCACAGGTTTCGGTGATGACGGATTTTGCCGACTTCCTTCTCATCAATTTCGGCTTAGTCTGCATTTTTGCTGCCTCCTCTCTCAAGATTCTATGAAATCATCTAAACTTATCTTTTAGTTAATGCATATTTCTATGATAGTCAACCTATTTCTTAAAAGCCTTGGAGAAAATATTAACGTTCGTTTTCGGTGAAAGGATAGGCAAGCTGAAGTTTCAGATGATAGGTAGGGTAGAGCGCCAGTGGTTACGCCAAAGCGACAGCTATCTATCCTTTTTGATATGCTGCTTCTGGGGGTAGGGGGTGGAAATTCAGTAGAATCCTCTAAGGGAATAAATTACCGGGAGTGACCCCTGGCAAAAATTTTGACTCAAAAACCTTGGTCTTTTCGACCACACTGAGGGCAAAAATTCATTCTTCAAGAATAAATATTTTTTGATATCTTAATCATCCTTCAGTCCATGATTGGATAGACAATCCACTCAGTTTGTGCTATCTTTAATCAACAGGGGAAGGGGTCGTTAGAATGGCAAGAAATATTCTTCTCGTAGAGCCTAGTTACCCGACGAAATTTCCGCCTTTAGGGTTGATGAAGCTTTCCACATACCATAAAAAGATGGGAGATAATGTCAGGTTCACCAAAGGCCAAGATTCGGAAGCTCTCTATGAATATTGGGACAGAATATATATAACCACACTTTTTACTTTTTATTGGAAAGCTACAATTGAAGACATTCTCTTTTACAAGGGCATAGTTCATGGTGACATAACCCGCGTTTTTGTAGGTGGGATTATGGCTAGCTTAATGCCGCAAGAATTATGGAATCAGACAGGCATCAGACCAATAACAGGAGTGTTAAACAAGCCAAGAGTTTTAGGGGATAACAATAAATTAATTGTGGATGCCATGGTTCCCGATTATGAACTTATCGAAGAATCTGATATAAAATATTCCTTATTAGACAGCTATATCGGCTACTCAACTAGGGGTTGTATTCATAAATGTGATTTTTGTGGGGTTCCTAAATTAGAACCGTATTTTATCGATTACAGAGGTCTAAAACCATATGTAAATGAAATTGAGAAGAAATTTGGAACAAAACAACATTTGGTTTTATTTGATAATAATATTTTGGCCTCTAAAAAGTTTGATCAAATAATTAAGGATATTAAGGATCTTGGATTCGAAAAGGAAGCGAAATTAAATAACAAGCTGCGTCACGTTGATTTTAATCAAGGTACCGACGCTCGCTTGATGAAGGAATCACATTTTAAATTGCTTTCACAGATTGCCATAAACCCTCTAAGGATTGCTTTTGATCATATCGGACTAGAAAAATTATATGTGAATAACATCCGCAGGGCAGCAAGATATGGCATACAAAATCTTTCAAATTATATTTTATATAATTTTCATGATACCCCATTAGAGCTTTGGAAAAGGCTCAAAATCAACATTGACTTGAACAAGGAATACGACCTCAAAATTTATTCTTTTCCAATGAAATATATCCCAATAAATGCAACTGATAGAACTTTTATCGATGATCCCAGGTGGAATTGGTATTTTATAAGAAGCGTCCAGAGAATATTGAACGTAACCAAAGGGGTAGTGATGCCAGGACAAGAATTTTTTTATAGGGCTTTTGGGGAGAACGAGGATGAGTTTTTGAGAATTCTTTATATGCCCGAAGATATCTTGATGCGCAGGGGCAGAAAAATGGGGTTAGAGGAACAAGAATGGTGGGATAAATTCAGCAAACTAACTGAACATGAAAAAGAAGAGTTGGTTAAAATACTTTGTGAGAACAGAACGAGGTCTAGCTTAAAAAAAGCTGCCACTAGAACTAATAACCAGAAATTGAAGAATCTCTTTGAGTTATACATGCCAAAGAATAAAGACATCTATATTGAACCTCTCTTTGAAGCTTAATGACGGAATTATGCTGCTATGGAGAAAAAATTGAATCAGGAACCATCCTTCAAAGCCGGGATTTACTTACTGGAGAATCTAACTTCTGGAATGTATACAGACCCATTAGCAATTTTGCGGGAATACATTCAAAATGGGGTAGATTCAATAGACCTAACCATCGTCAAGGAAACAAATAGCCAATTTGAGATTCGAATAGAGCTTGATCCAATTGAGCGGCGAATTTCCATCTGGGATAATGGCCAAGGAATTCCTGCCGCTCTGGCACAAGAAATCTTGAGTAATATTGGGAGCAGTAACAAGACCACTCCTGGCCTCAGAGGATTTCGAGGGATTGGGCGCTTAGGCGGGATTGCTTTTAGTGATAAAGTATTATTCAGGACGAAGGCAGAAAATGAAAATGTGGAATCGATCCAGGAATGGGATTGCAGAAAATTGAGAGAATCGCTTGGAAAACATAAATATGAATCGCTATTCTTTAATGATTTATTCCAATCCATTACCGCGTTTAGTCACAAGAACTCTAAAAAAGGGGAGGAAAGGTATTTCGAGGTCACATTATTAGGTGTATCAAGTTTCAGAAATTATATATTCGATATCAATAGAGTAAAGAGGTACTTAAGTCAGGTTGCTCCTGTTCCATTTAAATTTAATGATTTCTCTTATGGCTATGATATTGATAAATACTTACAAAGGAAACTTAATAATTATAGGACGTATAATATTATTTTAAATGGAGAAAAGATATACAAGCCATACCGAGATAAAGTGAAAATTACAAAAGGAGGATTTGATAATATCAAAGGAATAAATTTCTTTGAACTTCAAAATGAGCAAAATGAGATGATTTCTTGCGGTTGGTATGGACTACGTGAGCAAATGCTGGGTTCTATAATAAAAGGTGATGACACATCCGGAATTCGTGTCCGCGCCGGAAACATCATGATAGGTGATGAACATTTGGTTGATGGATGCTTTAGAGAGCATCGATTCAACAGCTACGTGATAGGAGAAATCCATGTTGAATTTGAGGATTTAAACCCCAATAGCCGTAGGGATGATTTTGTAGACAATAAGAGCAAAAGTATTTTTTATAATGCCGTTGAGCGGAAGATAGGGCTCCCAATATCTAAGGAGATTAGGCTGCGCTCAAAAATCAGGTCAGAATCACGTGTGAAAAATGCAAAGTCAAAAGAGACAGTAGAGCAGAGTATAGAGCCCTTAAAAATTGTTTATAAGGAATTAATAGCAGACCAAAGAAAAGTATCCGAAAATACCAGTGAAACCCTGTCAAAGTCAAGGATTCTTGAAGCTTTATTCAGAGAGTGTAATGACTGTCCTAAGGTAACAGATGTTCTGGATAAGTTTATGAAAAATCCATCATAATTCAGCAGGCAAAGCCAAATGTTTTTTTTCTAAATAACCTATATAATACTTAACAATGATGAAATGAAGCATGAATATAGTAAAAGAAATCAAATTAATATAGCGGAAGTCGATCAACTCACGTCGGACAGCTAAGCCGATGTATAGGTATAATGTATTTATAAGAGCAAACGCAACAATGACAAAAGATAAAGAATGGAAGCTCCCATAGGCAGGCTTTTTGACATCTATCGGCAGAGTAAGAATATCCTTCAATTGACTTAAATCTAATCCTGATATCTTAACAAAGTATTTTCGGATTCCATTTACGGTTCTAGCATATAATATGGCATCGCAATCTAAATTTACAATGTACAGCATTACTAGGAATCCTACTATTGAGATAGTAATAAATACAATTGGTATAAGGCCAATAATAACCTTCGCATAATAATGGCTAAGATTAAATTGCTCTTTTCCAAATACAATCATCGATATAGAAACTGGGACTGAAACAATTAACAAATAATGTTTGAAGAATGTGGCAATTGCAGATTTTGTATTGAAATGCGCCTGGGCGATATTATTATATTCAGTCAGAAGGAACTTTTCATAGGTCGTTAGAGACGTTGCCTCGCATTGGGTTGCGATAGATTCTACCATCATTCCATCCTCCCTCTATCTCAAATCAGGTTCAGGAGAGAATACTTTTTACAAAATTATAAACTCCTTTTTTGTCTGTAAAACCTTTACTCCATGTGAACATCGGGTTATATTTTTTCACATACTCATCGAGGTTGTCTACTTTTTGCATGATTCTCTTGCGGTTTGCCTCGCTATAATGAAATTGTGATAAATTTGATTGAGCCTTCCAATTAGCATGCCACGAAGTATCCTCTACTAACAATTCAATGATATGTTCATAAAGTTTCCAAATTATTACAATTAAATCGTCATATTCATAGTTACCTTGGGTTGTAATATTTTTGACATAATTACAATCAAGCTGACCAACCAATCTTTGGGTTGACTGATTATTAAGTAAATTCTTTATAGGCGCCCCGTTGCAATCAGGCCCAAAAGCTTTATATAATATATAGCCGATTAACTCTACAAAGATGAATGGTGTACCACGTAGAATATATCCTTTAACATATTCAGTATCATCTATTATTTTTGTACCTATCTCTTCATTCGATTTACTTTCAAGATTTAATTTTTTAATTGCCTTTTCACGTAATGATTTTTGGTCCGGTGATGCTTCCTTTGCAAATACTCTTGAAATATAGCTCATAAGCATAAGTTCTGGTGACGGTGAAGCTTGGATAGCGTCAGCTAAAATAAGTTCCTTATTTCTCGAAAAAGAATATCCATATTCACTTCCATGTTTCCTTGCACGCCGTTTAAAGATAATTTCATACAATTCATCATTGCTAAAAAGATCTTTTTTCCTTTGCATCGCCTCAGTCGTGAAACCAGTCAGCGAAAAATAAGCTTGAGCAACATCAAGATTGTCAACTTTTTTATAACCATTACTAACCTTAAAATACGATTTCTTTTTTCCTTTGAGTTGAATCCATGCGCTCTCATGGCTCGTAAATGCATCCCATTCACGCTCTTTTCTCGCATAAAACCATCCTAGCTTGCCGAATAGATTTTGATATTGAACTTGCTCTATATCATTTGATTTTAAATTTCTAGGCTGCATTGGATTTTGGTTATTAGTTGATTTTATTAGTTGGTTTATATCGTAAACCGAGCTTGCCCAATGTAGCCTTATTAGTACTGAAGTTTCATCTATAAATTCTTTTTTCTCCTGAGGATCAGCCATTTTCTTGAACGCATCGTAAAGAGCTTTTACTGTTTGCAATCCATTTATTACGCCCGGTTTTAGGATTGTAATAAATTCTTTGTTCTGCGATGGTTTTTGGAATGAGTCACACTTCATGGTAATGCCATTGTTTAAATGATGAAACTCTTTCCTACCTTTTGATGTTTTAAGGGTTTCCTTAATGGCAATGTTTATTTTAGAAGTCTTTAATTCACATCTAACGTTAGGCTCAAATATCTGATATCCTAACTGCTCAAATGCTTTAACTAAATCTATTGCCTTGCCAAAAAAAACACACCATTTACTATTTGATAATAAGCCATTAATTCCTTTTACTACTTTAATCTCAATTTTATCTTGGCTCTCTCCTTTTCTATTCTTCCATTTACTATTTTGTTGAGCCCATCTTGATTCTAATAAATCGTCTATAAAGTAACGAGTATATTGCAAATTAACTTTTACTCCTTCATAATAAAAGCTTTCCGGCATTTGAAGCCTATCAAATTCATCTTTGGCTTGTTGGGTAAAGTTATTTGCTAATGCGACGAAGTTAATATCTATATTGTAAAAAAGGTCTTCAGCATCGCCTTCTGGTGCTAATAATTTTCTCTCCACAATAGCTGAGGTAAGTTCTTGGAGAAATTTTTTAACACTTTTGTTGGCCGAATCTGGGATATTATTGAGGTTAAGAAGCACTTGCTTAAGTTGGCGGATATCATCCAAATCGTTGGTCCCTATTTTAAAAAGCGGGTCAAAATTTTCTGTAAAATCATGGCTTTTGAATTGAAAAATTGCGGCATCTTCCTCATCAACCTCCCAATAATCTATCCCATGATCCCCCTTGCCACCTGATAACTCTCCGTTATCGGGGTTAAATTCCAAGTAATCAAGCGCCAGGAGGACAAAAGCATTGTCAAAGGTCAAGCTTTCGTCATCCATCTTTTGGCGAAGGTCGCTTTCTAAAACGTTTAATAAATTCTGCCGTTGACTTTTAGAAATGTTATCATCCATAGCTTGTTCACCTCATGGAAGATTCTGCCACAAACATTTGCCAAAGGCCAGAAAATTTCTATGAGGATGTGAACTCCAGACCTGAGGAGCAGCAAAAATCTTGAATTTCATGCTCACCAGATTCAAGATATTCACTTCTGAGTAGAAGACTCGCTACGGGGTTCTCTCGGGCTCAGACCACCCGTTTAATCATCTGGTAATAAGCGATTTTTGGCTTGAAAAACGTGATGGGGGGTAGGGGGTGGTCATTCAGTAAAATTCTTGGGTGGGATACACTACCGGCAGCAAACCCTGAGCAAAATTTTGAAAATCTATCTTCGGAAATTCAGAAACGAAAATTCCTTCTGGCATTCTCTGAGAAGTCAGGCTAATCTGCCAATTGGTCATTTGCATGAACGCTTCCGTTCACCGTTTTACATCGATAATCGAGGAGGTGAATATGCCACGATCTGTCCAGTGCTTAGCAAATGGAATAAGAGTCTTGATTGATGATGCGCTCAGGTTAAGAGACAATGCACGAAAGACAGGTCAACCTGTTCCGGATTGGCGGTGCGTGGAATGTCGCAGACCTGTCCGACCCTACAAAGCCAGTCCTTATGGCGCTGCACATTTTGAGCATTGGAAGCGAAATCCAAATTGCTCTTTAAGTGATCAACGATAAAGAGGATTACAGAGCTATACTATCGGGTTCTAACCGCAATAGAATGCCAAAAAGGATGCGCTCTGAGATGATTTCTTCCAGCTTGCCTTGCAAGTGGAATGGAAAAGCCTGGACACGGCAGATGATGACAGCTTGCAGAATTCAGCATTCAGGTTATCCCTGAGTTATCCCTGATAAAAAATTGGTTAGCTTAAATCAGCTAACCTTTTGATATTATTGGAGCCGGCACGGGGATTCGAACCCCGGACCTGCTGATTACGAATCAGCTGCTCTACCACTGAGCTATGCCGGCTTGACCTTTATTTTAGCCGCCTCCTGTCTTTTTCGCAATGCTCCTCGATGGTCAGGGTCATAGTAGTTGAGGTGGGGCCGGCAACCTTAATTGGTGGGCCGCATTTCTTCCGATCTGCGAGCGCTCCTGGCCTTAAGTTTGCTCTCTATCAGCGGTGGGTGCAGCGGCGATAACGATAAAGACGCGGCTGGAAAATACTATCGAGCCTGCCCTGGTTCTGGCCCAGGGAGGACAGGTAGAAGCCTGGGGCTTGCCTGCCGCCGTCCGGGCCAGTTCCCCGGGGGTTCGTCTAACCTGGCCCAGAGAGAAGGAATCGCCCTCCTGGAAACCCTGGAAGAGTGCGGCTGTAATAAAAAATGGGCGGCCAGCGCTTAGGTAGCAGCCGCAGCACTCTTTATCTCATGCTGGAGGGGCACAAGATTTCCGGCTCCAAAGCCACCACCCATTAACTCCCAATCTCTTTCTCCCCGTCCGGGTTTTTTCCCGGGCGGTGGCGGCTAACCTGGCAATCCAGGAAGAACGCCTTCGGGGACGGATCGACAAGAAAACCAGGCCCTGTTTCCCATGGCCGATTTGGCAAAAATTAGGCTTGGGCCAGGGATTGCTTTTGCTGAAGGCACTACTTAAGGTTTCTTTAAACGCTGAACCAAAAAGCCCAAGGCCGGAGGAAACTTTGATGAAAAAGGTCAATGTGATTGAGGCCAACGATTTCTCCGAAAAAGGCATGAAAAAGCTGCTGGTACACGACTCTCCCTATTTCAAGATCCTTAACTTCAATTTCAAAGCTGGCCAGGAACTCCCGGTCCATGCCCACGACATCGAGGGGCAGGTGAGTTTGCTGGTCTTAGAGGGCGAGGGGGAATTTCTCGGAAAAGACGGCGCCATGATGTCGGCCGCCCGGGGGGACGTGCTGATTTCCGAGATCGCCGAACCGCACGGAATCAGGGCCAGGACCGACTTGCGGCTGCTGGTCACCATTGCACCGCCTATTTGAGCGGGGGAAAAGACAGTTTTCGGTTTTTCCGGGTTTTTGTTTTCTGTCTCTGCCAAGGGGCCTTTGACTTTGATTCTGCCCTTCACAGAAAACAGATAGCCGCATGGTGAGCCTTATAGAGGCGGAGGATCTTGCCGTCCTGGACCTGATAGCCCAAGGGTTTCGACCTTGTCCGTGGCGCCCAGATAGACCTGATTTACGGTGGTGGGCTTGCCATCGACTCGCTGGGGCTCCCTGATATTCGCTCCTGCGGCGTGGGCAGGTGGGATCATGGCTCCCCGGCCTTAAGGAGTTCCTGGCCCACCAGCGAGAGCAAGCCCCAGACCGCATCCAGGGACCAGAAGCGGTCCAGGTGGGCCGGCAGGGTGAAAGAGATCTGGGCCGGGAACTCCTCATCCGCCTGCCACAGGATCATTGCCACCGTCAGCCCGGGGAAGACCCGCAGGGCCAGGGCCGCGTCCCCTGCCGGCCTGGCTTCCGCCCTGAGCTTCTGGCCGGCGGCCAGGAAACCGGCCAGGTCCCGGCCGAACCTGGCTTCCAGGGGAGCGCTGGGAAGGCCGTGATGGCCCCGGAAAAAGGTGGTCCCCCCCGGCAATTCCAGGGGGCTGATGGGGGGCCCCAAGGCCGAAGGGACCAGATGCAGCAGGTAGGTGAGGGCCAACAGGCAGGCCCGGAACCCCGGGTCCCCGTCCAGCCCCGGAAGCACCCGGATCTGCCGCCGGGCCGGATCGATCCGCAACTCCCGGTCCAGAAAGGGCAATTCGTACTCCCCCTCCCGGAAAATGACCCCGGTGCGGCCGGTCACCTCCGCCGGGTCCCCCTCCCCCAGATCATTCCAGATCTCCTGGCTCACCTCGTCGCACTTCTCATAGGCCATCTAGTTCTCCAGACCATTTTGTCTGTTTTGTCCATGCATCGGCAGTTTGCTGCGCCACCAGCCATTTTCCACAGCCGGCTGCAAAGGAGAGGGCCATTTTGCAGGGACCGGCGTTTTTAAGGTTCCGTCTTCCTTCAATATTTTATACTATTTCTGGGACGTTACCAAATATGACCCTATGAAAAAATTCTTCTATCCAAAAAGTCTGGCAGTGGTGGGGATTTCGGAATCCCCGGACAACCTGGCCCGGGGGATTGTGGCCAATCTCTTGGAGTTTAATTATCAGGGGAAGATATTCCTGGTGGGCCGCCGGCCCGGCGCTGCCTTCGGTTTGCCCATCCTCCCGAGCCTGCGGGAGCTTCCCGGGCCGGTGGACCTGGCGGTGATCCTATCCCCG
>Ga0181539_1000589_pt1 | contig 43598 bp, 36 predicted proteins | sample PEATcosm2014_Bin_46_FD_119767 | JGI IMG/M metagenome (GOLD analysis project Ga0181539, IMG submission 119767) | Peatland microbial communities from MTU Mesocosm Facility, Houghton, MI, USA - PEATcosm2014_Bin23_60_metaG | ecosystem: Environmental > Terrestrial > Soil > Wetlands > Peat | place... | reverse complement strand
AGGATGTTGCTTGCGAGCGCTTCGAGGGTCTTGTCGAAGTCGCTGGGCGCATCAATGATCCCAGCCTGGAACAGCCGTTCGACGGCGTTGTCTTCAGCCTGCTGCACCCATTCGCGCTGTGCTCCGAGAGGGCTGAGGTCTGGCGTATCGGCTACGTCGGTGGCTCCTACAACCGAAAGAGATGTGGCGCTCGAGTCCGCATCTGGCGGCAACACTTTCAACTGGTAGCCCCAAATATGGCTAACCGCCTTGAACCTGAGTGTATGCGTTCCGCTGTTGGGATCACTCTCTTCAACATAGAAGGATGTAGGAAGCCAGAGGTCCGGCTGCACGTTGGCGCGCCAGGAATCGAAGTGGTAATACTCCTTGTGCTCTTGCACAGAGCCGGTGAATCTGCCGTTGAACCGAACAATATTTGCACTGCGCGTCTCCACCCAAATCCGACCAAAGAAGTGTCCCTTGCCACCTTTTCCAGCGGCGGGTGTTACGTCGAAGACGGCCGTTGGAATGTTGCCAAGGAATTGGTTTTGGACAAAACTGAATCTGTAGTGGCTGCGGTCGAAGGAGGTTGAATCCACGAGCACCATTTGCACAAATCCACTGTCCTGGTACGTCATCTGGACGTCGCCGCGGAGGGCCGCGAAGTACGACAGCGGATTCTTTAGTGCCGAGACAGCGCTACGCTTTGCCTTGTCGTATGCGGTCGACGGATTGATCTGATACTCCTCATCGGCTATGACATTGCTAAATTGCACGCGATCAAGGAAGTAGCGATCTGACGCCGGATACTGGGTAACAACCGGGTCGGGACGCATGTTTTGGATATAGGTTTCGACGAGCGGGGAACGCTCTTTGACCGCCGCAACGACAGCATGCTCTCGCACGATGGCCCGATCAATTAGCGCGCTCTGATTGGGAGTGAGTTTGCGTACATCTATCGGGTCATTCTGCTGCTTCTTCGCTCCAAAATGCGGGAAGCCCGATGCTGCGGACGCTGAAATCGATGTTGCCGCGAAAAAGACCAGAGCGAGACTTACAGCGGTGTACTTCCGAAAGATCATTTGTTTGCGACTCCTGTGATGCCCCTGGGGCAATCATGGCGCTGAGAGCCGAGTCAAAATAGGGCCGACTCGGAAACGGGCTCTCCACACCGTCACATACAATATACCACTGCCACTATTGAGCTTCTGAAAAACTGCTCCTTGGTGTTGTATTCCGTTTCATGAAAGCTACAACGGGCCACAGCTAAGAAGAACCGTGACCCGCGTTGGTAGAGATAGGAGTAGCCCCGATCTACGTCACCGAGGGTCCGGTTGGTGCTGGTTAAAGGCTGAGACTCTTACCAGTCAAGTTCCATAACGGTGAGGTTTTCAAGTGGGATGTGATCCGCGACGATAAGCTCATAGTCGGCTGTCGTATCGAGGATGCGGGCTCCTGCCGGGAGATTGACCATCATGAGAGCAACTGGCTCATTTTCTGGCAGTTCGTCGCCTAACCAGTTCGCGAGGCCGTCAGCAGCAGCCTCGCGTCCTTTGAATAAGTAAACGGCCTCACGCGACTCGCCCAACCTTCGGGATCGGGAACCGCGCCGCGGGAGCAACCCCTCGCACATAATCTTGGGGACATTGCAGGTCGGGGTCACATGGTAGTAGACGGTGCTGGATGCCGGCATCGCTGGTCTCCGTGTAGGTGTGGCGTCGGATGTAGCACTCATGCAGACATGCTGCGAGTGGGAGGATAACGAAGAGAAGGACACAGGTAAAGATGCCGGCGTAGTTCAAGCTACTGCCTCCATGGTCACGGAAATGACACCCTTCCGCCTTCTCGATTTCTTCAGACGGCCTTCGATAAAGGCTGCGAAGATGCTGCGCTTCATTCCTTCGAGACCCTCACGACGTAGCTCATAGAGCTCGTGGCAGATGTTCCAGAGCATCTCAGGTTTGGACGTGGCGGCAAGGTGCTCCCATGTCTCTACGCTGGTGGTAGACGAAAGCATGAGCCCTTCCGCACCGCCGCCAGACGACTGTAGGATCACAACCACAGGACCGCTGTATGGCTTGTGAACCAAGTAGACGCCGTAACGGTAGCTCGCGCCCGTCCAGTTGACGTTGCCGCCAAGGCACGGGCGGCCGTCGCCAAACAATCCTGCGCCGATAAACTTCAAGTCGTCCACGCGCACGGTTGCGGTGCCACCCTGGGGCGTCTGACAGGTGATGAGTGTTGGAGACTCTGCTCCGGCCTCGTTAAGCCAAATATCCGCGGGGTCTGAGCTGCGCCAATACTGGCCGGGGTGCTCTTGTGTTGGGATCATGGTTACATCTCCTCGTAAACGCAAAAATGCCCGGATTTGGCTCCGGGCTGGCCTCTATTTCCAATGAATGACGACTGTGTTAGTGGGGGCGTGTATGTAGATGCGGCCTGGCTAGAGCAGATGGTCTTCTCGATAGCGCTTCAAAAAATAGTTGATGGTCTCGACGCGCAGACGAATGGAATGGGCAGGACAGTTCTCATCCATATCTTTAAAGGAAAAGAATGGCGTGCCGGAACGCACGACGATCTGTTCGACGACGCTGTAGATGGGGGCGTCGTGGCCGCACTTAAAGCTGGAGAACTCGACCGCAACCAGGTTGGGATGGCGGGCCGTGAACTTGGCGGCCCAGAGCTTGTGATTGGAACTAGCCGAAGAGGCGGTCTTCCACACGTCGGAGATATCCAGCGCATGACGGATCGCGCCGGCGCGGATCTCTTCGCCGAAGAGCCGTTCCAGCAGGTCTTCGTCCATAGGCAGGGTGCTCTGCGAAAAGATGGGGTAGCCCAGTCTTTGGAGCTGCGCCATGATCCCATGGTTGATGCCCGGGTCGTGGTGATAGGGACGGCCCAGCATCACGATTCCCAATCGGCCATCGGCCTCCAGTTGGTCAAGGACCTCGCGGGCCTGGCGACGAAGGCCGGATTCATACCGCTCCTGTTCGCGGAAACCAATGGCGACGGCGCGATCGTTCTCCTCCTTGCCGAGGCCCAGAACCGGCTCCCAGGCCTGCCACATCTGGCGCGCGAAGAGTTTGCGATGCGACAGGTTGACCAACGGATGGATGTACTGAATGCCGCGCTCGGCAATGAGATCGGTCTCCTTAGTGAAGGCGGCCTGGACCGTCTCCGGTGTCACCGAGGCCGTGGGGCAGCCGTTGTTGGCTCGCGTGTTGACCAGGGGCGAGGCCAGAACATCGAACATGGGAAAGAAGATTGCGTGGAGCGGCTGGCGCTGATGCTGATGGAAGAGCAGGTTGTGAAAGTGGGCGATGGCGATCTTCGAGGGGAAGCAGGGATCGATCGAACCGCGACTGGAGCCAGTTCGATACATCTCGCCGGTCGTGACGTCCGAGTAGACGATGTTCTCCGCGCGCACGCCGAGGCTCTCCAGATAGGCGCTGAAGAGCGGCGCATAAGCGTACATGCTCAGGACGCGTGGGATTCCGATGCGCAGCAGAGGACGTCGATTGGTGAGTTCCAACCGGCGGCGCGCGACGGCACTCCAGGCACGCGCGGGGAGCGGGTCGGCGACACTCTCCGGATGGCGCGACTGCCAGACTTCGCGGGCCGCTCTCTCGACCAGGTTGGGATGTGCGGCGCGCGTGGCATCCAGATGAGCTTGGATGCTGCGCACTGATTGCAGATCGTTTACCGCCCCTTTTTCGCAACCGGCAAGAATGATGCGCCGACTGCCGGATACCAAGGCCGTCTCCGCCGAGGCAGGATCGGCTTCGGGATCGTCAGCACCAGCGATTCGCACGTCGAGAAAGGTACGCAGACAGGCGTTCGTACAAAAGCGGCAGCGGGTGTATTCATTGCATGTGGTGGTGGTGCGAATGCGGCTCGCGGCATCCATGCCGATGAAGGCTGTGACTCGCCCCAGTCGCCACAGGCGTATGGCCTCGAGGCCAGCACCGATGGCACCCGCTTCGCCGCAGTGCGGGTGAACCACAATCTCCGGCTCGATGCCGGTGGCGCGAAATCCGGAGCACAGAAAGTCGACCTCTGCCTTGACCACGGCCAGATTGTATTGCGTGCCCCCTTGCAGAACGAAGCGCGAGCCGAGTGCGGTGAGATTGGGGGCCTTGGCAACATGCAGAAAGACGTTGCGCGGAAGCACGGTGGCCAGCCCGGCCAGAATCTCCTCGGCGCGCCAGCCCTGACGCTGGAAGTTGACGATGTCTGATTGCAGAAAGACCGCGCAGCCATAACCGAAGGTCGGCATCGCGCGAGCGGCAAAGGCAGTCTCGGCATAACGCTCGACGGGAATGCCGAGGCTCTCCGCGGTGGATTGCAGAAAATAACCATTGCCGGCCGAACATTGCGCGTTGAGTCTGAAATCGCTGACGCGACCCTGACGCAACAGGATCAGCTTGATGTCCTGCCCACCGACATCGACGACTACATGCGGATCGTCAACATAGCGCAACGCCGATTCGGTGTGCGCCACGGTTTCGGCCAGAGCCACGTCGGCGCAGAGTATCTGTTGCAGAATGTCCTTGGCGTAGCCGGTGGTTCCCACGCCAAGAATCTTCAGGCTGGCGCCGGAGTCCACTTCCACCTGGCGGCGAAGACGACCAAGAACCTCGATGGCATCCGCAATCGGGTTGCCCTCGGAGAGGCGATAGGCCTTGGCCAGCACCTCGCCGCTCTGCGAGAGAAGCACCGCCTTGGTGGACGTGGAACCGCCATCGAGACCGACAAAGGCCTCGACCCGTTGGCCGCGCTGAAATGGGGCGGGAATGAATTGAGAGGGCTGGTAGCGGGCTTTGAAGGCCTGCAATTCCTCCGGGGAAGCGCATAGGCCGGAGCTTCGGAAGGCGGTCTTACGCTTGTGGCTTCTGGCATCGAGAGATCGTTCCAGCGCAGCTCTGCCGAGGTAGCGACCGGTCTCCTCGGCTTCGCCGAGCCCGAACTCGACCGCGCCTAGCGCCGCAAAATACACTGCGTCCGGCGGGGCCTGAATCAGATCCTCGGCTGACTGACCGGGCGGCAGTTCGACTCCACGCTCTTTCCAGAGCAGGGGAATGTTGTGTTGCCACGCCTCGCGCATTCCACGCAGAAAGGCGTTGGGCCCGCCGAGCAGAAGAACATGAGGCAGAAGCGTATGGCCGCGCGAGAGCACGGTTAGATTCTGTAGAACGATGGCATCGAAGAGCGAGGCCATCAGCTCGTCGGGCGGAAGACCCTGCTTCTGCAAGCCGTTGATGTCGGTTTCGGCAAAGACGCCGCACTTGCCCGCTACGGGATGGATGCGCACGCCGCGATAGGCCAGATGCGGTAACCGATCTGCGGGAATCTTCAGCTTGGCCTGAATCTTGTCGATGACCGCGCCGGTGCCTCCAGCGCACTTGTCGTTCATGGAGGCAATCTTGCGACGTCGCCCGCTGCCAATCTCTGTTTTAAAGAGAATGATCTTGGCGTCCTGGCCGCCGAGTTCGATGACGGAGTGTGCTTCGGGATGCAGCTTCTCGACGGCAAGGGCGACGGCGTTGACCTCCTGCACGAAGCGCGCGCCAATCGGCGCGGCGAGCGCGGAGCCTCCGGAACCTGTGATGAAGATGCGGCAGTTGCCGGGCGCAATGCCGACCTCACTCTCCATCCGCAGCAGAAAATCGCGCAGCATCTCGGGCTGGCGCGTGTCGTGGCGGCGATAGTCGCGCCAGAGGACGCGACCTCCGTCCACGGCGACCACCACCGCCTTGACCGTTGTGGAACCGACGTCCACACCCACGAAGAAGAGAATGTCGCCGCAGGGACCGCCGCAACGCCGGGTTTTATCGGGCATCGTCAACTCAATGCTCTCCGGGGAGCCGGGCCAGCTCGGCGTGCCCATCGATGAGATCGCCGACGTGCAAGACGAAGTTGGCGGCTGTGCCGGCGATGCCGCGGCGGCGTGGAATTGGATAAAACGGACTGCGAAGTGGCCGATGACCAGCAGCAACATAGTCCTTGATCTCGACGAGCGATCTGCCGGTGGAAGCGAGCGCATGATCGAACTCCGCGCGCGCCTTGACGCGGGCCTCGCCCAGAGCCATCTGCACACGGCTATGGGCGTTGATTTCGCCCTCGCCCGAGGTTTCAACCGGCAGAAAGATCATCTCTGGAAAGCGATTGACCACGGCCGACTGCACGCCATCGGACTGCGAGGAGGGCATGCAGCCAAACGGCTTGAGCGCTAGCACCATGTGGCAGAGTCCGTGCGTGGTGTAGTAGACGTTCTTGGCCACCTCGAGATGCCCCTCTCCGCCGCGCGCCATGGTGTGATAGAAAGGGTGGGCCAGACGCGCCAGCTCGCGCTGCGAGAGAAGGCGAGGCGTGATTCCGCCCAGAAGACGGGCGGTTCGCGCATACTGAAAGCTCCATAGTGCTTCACTGGAGTGCAGAAGCAACCACTTGCGGCGATACTTCCACATGTTGTCCAGCCGCTTGCCGCACTGCCACCAGCGGGCCTCTGGCCAGGGATCGTCGAGACCTTTCTTCGCTTCCATTCCGATGCGGGCCTGATGCAGCAGATAGCCGATCCAGCCGCCGATGGAATCCACATGCACTTGTGCGCCTTCGGCTTCGAGGAAGCGGAACATGTTGAAGTTGCCGTCGCCCTCAGTGAGCTGCGCCCAGAACTCGCCGACGATCTTGACCACCGGCTTGACGCGGGTGTGATCGACTTCGACCTCATCCAGACGCTCGCGCGCCTGCCGCATCTGGCCGACAAACTCCACGCCGTAGAGATGATTCAGAATTTTGCCTGTGGCGTTGAGAACTCCCCGTAGCTTCGGGGTGCGGCGCAACGACGAGGCAAGCCAACGAGGCGCGCGTTCGAGAATCTCGAATTGCTTGCGAGTTTCGAGGAAATGGCTCAATTGATCGACTGCATCGGCAATCGCTCGATCGGAGCTTCCGGGAACGGCCTCGAAGGGGCGAATGCGATAGCTGAGGTCGTTGAGGACGTCGCCCAAGTTCAGCATGTTGAGCGCGCCCAGATTGAAGTCCAGCGTGAAGTTCAATCCGGGATTGTCGGCCGCCGCCTTGATGGCCTCTTCGGCCTGGTAAAGCACGATGCGGAATCGCTCATAGCCCGCGTTCTGGAGCGCCAGCCGGTACTCCGACTCGTACATACCGAAGCGGCAGGGGCCGCAGGAGCCAGCGGAGAAGAAGATGTACTTCTCCTGAATCTCCAGTCGAGAGTAGCCCTGATCTTCCTGCGAACGCAGAAACTTGATGAGGTTTCCGATCGTGAAATAGGTGGGGTTACACTGGCCGTTATTGCCGAACTCCCGGCCAAAGGTGAAGGCTTCTACATCGGGAGTGGGCAACCTCTGGCAGCGATAACCGCTGGCGCGCAGAATGGCCTCGATGAATCGCTCGTGCTTCCAGGTGAAGCCGCCGAAGAGGACCGTTACCTGATCCCGCTCCGCGGCGGTGAAGGGCCGCTCCACGGGACGGCGATAGTGCTCGGTCGTGCGGCGCGGGGCAGAGAGATCGACCAGCTGCTCCGGCTCCTCCGAGGCACACGAAGCCGTCCCTTCCAGCGAAGAGAGGGTCGAGCACGCGAAGTTGCGATCGAGTCCCATGGACGGAGAGCCTCTCAATTGTGAAAGAATCCGAATACAGTGCCCTCGCGAAGACGCACTACTGTCTGTCTACTGAGTGTAAAGCACCCTTTTGTTCGTTCAGCCTGCGAACAGGGAAGCGGAGTAAGACGGTGCCATGTCGACAACCGATTGCTGGGCCATTGAAGACTACAGTTATCGCCGCTGTGCGCAGCCCGCGCAGGAGTTCGGGCACGCAGTCTCGCTGCACAACCACTCCCGGTACTCCATTGAGAATATGGCTTTTCTCAACGAGGTGGTCAAGCTGCGCTTTATGCGGCGCTTTCGCGGCCTGCTGCAATCGGCATTCGGACTGTCCGCAATCGCCGATCTGAACTATGCCGACATTTTCTATCGTTCCCCACTCACGGTCGAGGATGTGTTTCTCACCGAGTCCGCCAGCGCTACGGCGCTCGGCTTTATCGGCGTTCACCTGGGAATCACCGACCACGACGAAGTGGCGGGAAGCGTCGAACTGCTGCGCGCGCATCCGGAAGAGGCGCACCGTAATCCCCTGGGCGAAGAGATATCCATCTATTTTGACGACTATCTCTTTCACTTGGGAGTCACGGGAATGCCCGCAGCGGGGATTGAGCAGCTCCATTCCGAGCTGCAGCTGACGGCCCGGGAGCGTCGCCTGGACGACCTGTTCGAGATGCTGCGCGCCAGCGGATCGCTGGTGGTCTTCAATCATCCCCTGGTTCCCTGGGGCAAGGAGCCCGGACGCAGGATTCCCGCCGAGGCGCTGTTGCGCCGCTACGGATGGGCGATTCACGCGCTGGAGTACAACGGAATGCGCAGCCGGAAGGAGAATGATCGTGTGCTGGAGTTGGCAAGGTACGCGGGAAAGCCAGTCGTCGGCGGTGGCGACAGCCATCTGCTGCTGGCCAGCTCCGTGCTCTCGTTGACGCGCGCCACGAGCTTTCAGGGGTTCGCCGAGGAGGTTAAAGAGGGCCGCGCCGTCTCGCTGATTCAGCCCACGTTCTTTGCGCCCCTCGGCTGGAAGATATTTCTGCGCGTCCTCTATTTCATCGCGCATTACCGGAGCATCGGCTACTTCCGCAACCAGCCGGTCGGCGAATTACTCAGAGGTAGAAGAGTCCTTCTGGACCCGGTCGGATCTTTATCGCGTGGATTTCTGAGCGCAACGTCGGCGCTGGGATTGATGCGTTGAAGTTCCGTTGATGCCCTTCAGATTGCCGTGCTGGCGATCTTGCGGCCCGCGCCGCGCAGAAATTCCGCAATCCGTTCGCGCGCATCCATGGTGCCGCTCAGACTGGCACAAAGTTCTGCCTGTAGTTGTGCAAGCGCTCTTCGCTCGGCGCTGGAGACGGGAAATCGCTGCGCGTAGCCGCAGAGCAGTTCCACGCAGGTCTGCGACGCGCGCGCTGCGGTGCGGCCCGACGCAAGGATGCTCAGATCGCGGAATATGGGCGCATATTTCATCTCCGACCGCTGACGATTGATCTCCCTCTCCAGAACATCCAAAGCCAAGGAACGCGCCGCCAGCAGTCCGCAGAGCGCGTCCGCCATGGCAAAGGTCACACCCTGACGTGAGTCGCAATAGAGCATGGCCCCGCGCGCATCGACTTGTTGCCGCAGCCGCTCCAGGGTCCAATGCCATAGCCGCATCGCTTCGGCAAGAGTGCGCAGACCGGATTGTGGCAGGCATCGCGCAAGTGTATCCATCTCGCCGGTCCACTGCTCGAACCCGGCCAGAAAGCGGGCGTCGGTCATCGCCGCCGAAACCAGGCGGCGTTGCAGCGCGGAGGGGCCCATGTACATCTCTTCAATCTGTGCATCGATCAGCCGGTCGTGTAGATCGCTGGTGGCGACTGCGCCGGAGTCGCCCCAAGCGGCTACCTGCCGTAGGCACTCCGGGATGCGGTTGCTGCTGAAGAGTTTTGCTGCCGGAGCGAAGATCGCGGCCAGCCTTGCATCGCTGCCAGAACGATCTTTTGCCCCGTCCAGTTTGTCGCAGAGACGCGCCGCGCAGAAGCCTAGCGAGGCTGCTGCTTCGCCGGTAGCCCACAGATCAGCCATGGAGAGCCGGAACTCCGCGTCGTCGCTGCGCTGTGCGGAGGAATCGAAGCAGTCCCGCACGGCAGAGAGCGCTTTGGCGGCGGTCATCAGGCCGAGCAGAGCGCGCATTCTGAGCAGAGCTGGTTCCAGCAAGGTGCGATGGCTGAAGCGCGGTACCAACGATCCCTCTTCTATCGTGTAACCTCCGACGATACGCGAGGCCGGAACCGTGAGACGGAAGACCGGATCGGTGGTCGAAGCAAAGCGGTGCCCCAGTTTGCGCACCGACGCGCCGCGCTCGAAGTCGCCTGCGTCTCCCGGTTCAAGAATCACGAGAGCGCTGCCGCGCGTGCCCGTGCCGTCGCCCTGCACAGCGGCCACCACAAACTGCGCAAAGTCCATGTGGCTGATGAAGCGTCCACGCTTGTGAATCTGCAACAGAGGCTCGCCGTCCGCGCCTGAGCCGGCCAGTTCCATTCGACCGGCAAGAAACATCGCATCCGCACCCGCGCCGGGAAGCGGCTCGGTCAGGCAAAGAGCGCCGTGGCGCAGCTCGCCGCGGTTCACATAGTGATCACGCTGCGGCTCGGTTCCAAAGTCGCGAATGGGCATCTGCGCCAAGCTTCCCGAAAGGCTGCATGTGGCAACGCCAGCGTCCACGCTGGCCAGCTCCCAAATTGCCAGAGCCAGCGGCATGGCAGGTTTGTTGTGCGCGGAGGCAAGAATCCAGGTCAGCCCTTTTGCATCCAGAACTGCCAGGGCGCGCGATTTTTCTTCGGTCCAATCGCAGGTGGGGCGCGCCTGCGCAAGCAGCGGTGCTACGGCTCGCGCTGCAAGCCGCGCGCCACGGCGCAACTCCAGCAGATCCGCGCAATCGGCGATCCGCCACAGCGTATTGTGCGCCTCATCCCACCAGTGGAGATTCATCGCGCGTCCTATTCCGCGTCCGCAGGGATGCTGTACTCGGCCAGATAGGCGCGCGGATTCATCAGCTGTTGCGAGCGAATGAGGATTCGAGCCATCTGGCCAATGTGGCGAAGATCGACCTGCGGCAGCCATTGCCACCACTTTTTGCGTCCGGCGGCGTTCAGCACCGTGCGACGCCATGTCTCGCAATAGAGTTCGAAGAAGCGCTCCACCGGAAGGCGCGGCTTCCAGAGCAGATGATGAAGATCGTACTGACTCCAGTTCATCACCTTGAGATGCTTGCGAACCTGCTCGAAGTACTCTGTGCCGGGCAGCGGCGTAAGAATGGTAAAGCCAACGCGGAAGAGCTGATGGGCCTCGATGAACTCCCATAACTCGAAGAAGTTTTCCTCGCTGAAGTCGGGATCGACGATAAAGTTACCGGTCACGCCAAAGCCGTACTCCCGGGCCACGCGAACGGCCTCCAGTGTCTTGGCGACGTCGCTTCCTTTATGCAATGAGTCCAACCCCTTGCGGGTCGGCGACTCGAAACCGAAGAAGATGTCGAAGTTCTTAGCCAGCGGTCGCCATAGCCGAAGCAGGTCGGCGCTTCGGGCGACCAGATCCACGCGCGATTGCGCCAGTATCCAGTTCTTGCGTTCGCCGCTGGCGAGCAACTCGCGGACCAACTCCTCGCTGCGCTCCGGGTTGGCCCAGAAAAGATCGTCGATGACAAAGACATTCTTACCGGTCCGCTGGAAGTCTGCGCTCACATTCTGCGCGGAATGATAGCGACAACTGCCTTTGTAGAACTGCCAGACAGAACAGAATTTGCAGCGATGCCGACAGCCGCGCGTGGTCTCCATCGTCCACACCGGCATGTAGTTGAGGCAGACGTAGTGTTTGCGATAGGCCTCGACTGCGGCGCGGTCCGGCGGGTGGACATGATTCATCTCCAGCCACTCGCGTGCCTCGCCGGTCGAGACAAATCGTCCATCGTCGGTAGGCAGCAACAGGGATGGAAGTTCATCAAGAGGACGGCGATTCTGCAAGGCATCGCAGAGAGCGACCATTCCGCTTTCACCTTCTCCCATGCAGATGGCATCGATTCTGTGCGCCCCTTCCAGAGCCTCCGGGAACGAAGCCACGGAGTGGCCGCCCACGGCAACGAATACGGAAGCATCCGTGCGCTTTATGTCTTCCACATGGCGCAAGGTCGCGGCAACGTCCAGAATGTGCAGGCAGGAGATGCCCACCAGTTCCGGGCGAAAACGCCGGACAATTCGCGCCATGCTGCGGCGTTCAAAACACATGTCGACGATGCGAACCTGGTGTCCATGCGCGCAGAGTGCCGCCGAAATATATTCCAGTCCTAGCGGCTCGGTGCTGAAAAACGGTGCAAGACCGAAATGAGCGGCCAGATGTCGCGGCTTTACGAGCAGAACTCTCAATATGAGCCGACTCTATTCTCTTCTCTCCGACGGGAGACAGATCCAAGCGATTTGCAAGGGCTTGATGCCATCTTAGAGTGCCGCGCGCTACGCCGTAAAGCGCGTAATTGTGGGATGTGAATATCAGGCTCCCGACTGGCAAAGCATTGCATCGCGGGTTTTATGCCGACTGGGCCGATGCTACACTGAAACCGCCATTCCCGTGGTTGGTTTGTAGTTTCGGAAGGATCGACATGGCGCGGACAGCGCTCTTTCTTCTCTTGTTTTGTGTCACCAATGCCTCGTTGGCTCTGCTCTATCCTTTTTCTCTTGCGCGCTTCCTGCTTGAGACCGTTCTTTATAGCACCGGCACGGGGGTGATGCTTTACCTGCTCTTTTATCCGCGCAGTCAATGGTTGGTTGCCAACCGTTCGCAGGTGGAACGGGATGGCTGTGTGGCGCTGACCTTCGACGATGGCCCCGATCCCGTCGATACGCCCCTGCTGCTTGACCTGCTGCGTGAAAAGAACGTGAAAGCGACCTTCTTTGTCGTTGGCCAGCGTGCCGAGCAGCATCCGGAGATCGTGCGCCGAGCCTGGGAAGAAGGTCATCTGATTGCCAACCACACATGGTCGCATCGACCGCTATTCTGTTTTCTCTCGCCGCGACGCCTGCGATATGAGATCGAAGGCGGCTCGGAGTGCATTGAGCGCATCTGCGGAATAAGGACGCGCTACTTCCGCTCCCCGGTCGGCCTGCGTCATCCTCTGTTGCGTTTTGCGCTGCAAAATGCGGGGTTGGAGTATGTATCCTGGCGTGTCCGGAGCCATGATACGATTATCCGAAACTCTCGTGTGCTTGCCCGCCGTATTCTGAGCAAAGTGACCAGTCGAGACATCATTTTGATGCACGACCATCGCCCAAAGGGAGCACAGGTCATGTTGGAGGCCCTGCCCGGGGTGATCGACGAGTTGAAGCAGCGCGGCTTCGAGTTCGTGCTGGCCGGCTCCCCGAATCTGTCTGCGGCTATCCTGAACGATGAGAATATGCGCACTTATTCCCGCATTCAATGAAGCCTCCCACATCGCTCAGGTGGTTGAAGGAGCCCGGCAGCACGTCGAATCGGTCATCGTAATCGACGACGGATCGAGCGATGGTACGGCGGAGGCGGCTCGCAGTGCAGGGGCTTTCTGCATAGAATCGCCCACAAATTGCGGAAAGGCGGTCGCCTTGCGACGTGGTCTCACCCATGCTCACACCCAGAATTTTACCCACGCCATTACGCTCGATGGCGACGGACAGCATCTGCCCCAGGATATCCCCGTCCTGCTGCGAGTGGCCCGGGAGACGCAGGCGGATCTGGTCCTTGGAGCCCGCACCTTTGACCGTGCCCTGATGCCGCGCGCGCGCTATTACTCCAACACCATCGGCAGCCGTCTGGCCTCGGCGCTGGTCGGCTGCGAGATTAAAGACAGCCAAAGCGGCTTCCGGCTCTTTCGCCTCGAATGTCTGAACCGCGTCAAACTGCGCAGCCAGCGCTACGAGTTCGAGATGGAGGTGCTCATCAAGATGGGGCTCGCGGGTTGCTCGATCGCCCACGCCCCCATTCGCATGGTTTACGACAACGGTCAGGCGCGATCCAAAATGAAGCCGGTGCGCGATACGGTACGCATCTGCCTCTGGTCGCTCGCATTTCGCTTTATGGGAGCTTGATATGAATCTGTGCCGCCGGGTTTGCTTTGTTCTCGCGCTGCTGATGCTGCCGTCGCTGCTGGCGGCGCAATCCGACGATCTGCTGATGCGCGTCTGGGGCGGTGTGCAGCAGGCGCAGGACAAGTTCACGACCGGCTGCGGCAGCGTGGTCGAAACCCGCAACTCCAGGCTGATGGTCAAACCCATGGTGCTACATGGCAAGTTCTGCGCCGAAGGTATGACGCGCTTCTCACTGGAGTACTTTGCGCCTAACTCCATGCGCATCCGCTTTAATACGAACTATCTCAACGTAACCAACGGGGATGGAAACACCGAGGTATTGGATATCGGCAGCGGCGTTCGCCGCGCCCAGTCGGCCTTCAGCAGGGAAAATTCCATCGAGGGACTGAAGAAGAAATTCACCATCGTTGCGCAGGAGAACAGCCGGGAGTACGAGCTGAGGTTTGTCCCGCGCACCGAGGCTTTTCGCCGCCGCCTGAATTATCTGGTGGTGAAGCTCGACAAGCGCGACTTTCTGCCGCGCTCGCTGGAAGTGGACGGCAAGAGCGGGGTCAACAGCGTCTTCCTCATCAACTTCACCACGCTGAACGAGAAGTTGCCTGCAGAAACCTTCGAGGTGTACAAGCCAAAGTGATGGAGCGAAACGAAATCGAGAAGATCATTCCCCATCGTCCACCCTTTCTATGGATCGACCGGGTCGAGGAGCTGGAGCCGGGAGTTCGTTGCGTCGCATGGCTCTCGGTCGATGGGGAGAACCCTGTCTTTGCGGGACATTTTCCCACCCGTCCGATTCTGCCCGGGGTGTTGATTATCGAGGCGGTGGCGCAGACGGCGGCGGTGATGATGGGATCTTCTGCGCCCGCGGAGACCATGGGATCGGCGCTGCTGGCCGCGGTCAACCGCTTCAAGTTCTTCAAGCCCGTGCCGCCCGGAACGCAGTTGCGCATTGAGACCGCAGTGCTGACCCAGACCGGAACCATGGCTTGCATTGAAGGCACGGTCAGCGCGCTGGGGGAAAAGGTGGCGAGCGGCGAGTTGTCGGTTGTATCCGGACGGTAATTACGTATTCTCAAGAAAAGGCCAAGCGGTGCAACGAAGCTTAAAAGCTTATATTCGCAAATTCGCAGCTACCCTGCTGACCGAGCGGCTTGACCCTGCTTCGGCTGCGGCTGCAGTCTTTTGCGGAGTCTTCATTGGCATCGTCCCGATCTACGGCTTGCAGACCCTGGTCGCCATTGGCTTGGCCGTGTTGCTGCGGCTGAACAAGCCCCTGACCCTGGCCAGCACATTTATCAACAATCCACTCTTGCAGCCGCTGATAGTGCTCAGCTCGGTGGAAGTGGGGGGCTTTCTGCGCCATGGATCGTTCCGTCCCTGGCATCTGACGGCGATCTCCGTCGCGCAACTGAAAGAGCAGCTCGCATCCTGGGTGCTGGGAAGCCTGGTGGTGGGTCTGCTAGTGGGTGGCGTTGCAGCTATCGTCACCGCAGCCGTGGTGTATTGCACTGCGCCCTCTCAGCGCGGCCTGCGCGAGCGCATTCGTTTCGTCAATCGGGCCTTTGCCAAAAGCGCCCAATTCGACCGTGGCTTTGTTCGCTGGAAGATGCGCCTGGACCGGATCTTTACCCTACTGGCCGCCGAGGAGCTTGGTTCGGGAACGGTGGTGGATCTGGGCTGCGGCTACGGAATGGCGTTGTGCTTTGCCGCCTTCCACGACAGAGACCGGCGTCTGGTCGGTTGCGACTTGAACGCTCACCGGATCGCCGTGGCCCAACAGGCGCTGCGCGCATTGAACGCGGAGACATGTGTGCAGGACGTGCGCCATTTCGCCCTGCCCCCGGCCGGTCTGATTCTCATTTTGGATGTTCTGCAATATCTGTCTGCCGAGGAACAACAGGCGCTGCTGAATCGTTGCTGCGCCGCGCTGGAACCCGGTGGCCGGCTGATCTTCCGAGTGCATGACCGCGAACGCGGGCTGCGCAGCGCTCTCGCCGTGGGTCTGGATCGGCTGCTATTCTTCTCCGAGCGAGTCAGCAGCGGCCCCACGATTCTCTCTGCCGCGCAGTACCAGAGCGCTCTGGAGGAGGCTGGAATGCAGGTCGAGTCGCGCCGCTTCCGCAACCGTCTTCCTCTGGCTCACATCCTCTTTCTTGCGCGCCGACCGGCCACGGAGAGTGCGTCATGATGCTTCGCTTCATGCGCTGGCTGGGACGGCTGGTGATCGGCCATCCGGGGTTGGTGGCGGGGACGGCGCTTCTGCTGACCCTGTTTCTGCTTGCCAACATCCACAACCTGCGCACCGGCACCGAACTGACCGATCTGTTCGGGAGCCGCGATCCGCAATGGCAGGCTGCCAGCCAGATCGGCAAGGAACTAGGCTACGGCGACCAGCTCTTTGTGGTGGTTCAGGCCCCGGAGGGTGAAGCAGACAGCAGCGAAGCGATGGAAGCGATGGCCGACCGGCTCACCACGGAGATGTCTTCCAGTGGACTCTTCAAACAGGAGCGCAGCGGCCTACAGGAAGAGGAGCTGCTCAATCTGGCGCGGCTCTTTTCCTGGCACTTTCCCTCCTACGCTCTGCCCGGCCAAACGGATGCGTTGGAGCAGAGGCTGAATCCGCGGCAGATTCATCAAAACGTGCGCCGTGCTGCCATCGAACTGGTCACGCCGTTTTCCACACTGGGTGCAGATTACTTTGTCGCCGATCCGCTAGGCCTGATGAGCGTGACGGCAGGCAATGGCGAGAGTTTCTCGCAGTTTTCCAACTTCGACCTCTCCTGGGGATCGGGAGACCGCTTCTACAGCCGGGATCACAAGGCGCTGCTGATTATCGCCGAGCCGCGCGAGTCGGCGGTGGATTACAAATCCGCCGAACGGATCATGCAATGGACGCACGCGCATATCCAGAGCGCCGAGGCCGATCCCGAACTGCGCAGCTCCGGCGTGCGCGCCATTCCCGCCGGTGCCTATGTGTACGCGGAGCAGGACCACAAGTTCGTCGAGAGGAACATCCGCCGTGTTTCATTGGTCTCGATCGTCGCCAGCCTGCTGTTGTGCCTGCTGGTCTATCCCAGTGTCCCGCTGCTTCTCTTGTCGCTGCTGCCCACCGGCCTGGGGATTTTGTGGACTACCGGCATCGCCAGCTTCTATCCCGGCGAAGTAAATCTGATCAGCCTCTCATTCATCGCCATTCTGGCCGGCCTGGGCGACGATCAGGTCGTGCACTTCTTCAACCGCTCGCCACAGGAGTGGGCCAGCGGCGGCAGCTTCAACGCAGCCATAATGCGTACATATGAGACCACCGGGGTCAGCATCGTTCTCTGCATATTGACGGCGGCCTCCGCCACGGCCGCGCTGGCCACCTCCAGCTTCAAAGCGCTGGCGGAGTTCGGCTTCATTCTCACCGTTGGAATGTTCATGATGATGCTTCACACACTGCTGACGGTGCCCGCGCTGATGCAGTTGTGGAACCGGTACATCCGGCCATTTTCACCCCAGGGCATCACCTTCCGTTTTCTGCCTGCCGTGGCGCGCGGTTCGCTCAACTTTGTCGGATGGCACGCGCGCGCGGTCGTAGCGGTTGCCGCCGGTCTCTTTCTACTCTCACTCTCTTTGTTGCCCGGCATCAAAATGGGCGGCAGCTTCGACGCCATGGGCGACGCCAACAGTCCTGCCGTGGTCGCGCAGAACCTGCTCTCGGCAAAGTTCGGCATCGAGGGCAGCCCCACGCTTCTGCTGATTGCGGGCGATCAGCAGGAGGTGTTACGTCGCGCCGAAGGTCTGACGGCTGGCTTGGAATCCTATCGGCAACGCGGCGCCGTCAAATCGATCTTCTCTCCCACCCAGTTGCTTCCTTCCGTCCAGACGCAGAAGCAACGTGCTGCAACGCTCACCCATGTCGACATAAATGCCGCGGCCCGCGCACTGGAGGATTCGTTGCGCGAAAACGGCCTGCGCACTGAGCCGTATCTTCCCTACATCGAGCAACTGCGCAGACTGGTAGATCACGCGGAGCCCCTTACTCTGGAATCGGCCACGCCTTACCTGCCAACTGGTCTGCTCGATAACAGTCTGCGCAAGACCGGAGACGGCAGCTACGTCGCCGCCATCGCCTTTTACGCTACCGACCCCAATGCGCAGGAGGCGATTCCCAGCGCGGTGCTCGACTCCTGGCGCAAGCAGTACGGTCCCTTTGTGGAGTTTTCCTTCGAAAAGATCGACCGCGACCTGCAGAGCCAGGTGCTGCGCGATAGCCGAAGAGCTTTGCTGTGGACCGTCATGGCCATCATGTCGATCGTCTATCTCACCTTCCGCAACTGGCGCATTACTCTGCTGGTGCTGATGCCGATCGTCTTCGCAATTGTTGTGACGTTTGGCCTGCTCCGGCTCATGGGGCATCCATTCAGCTTCATGTCCGTTACGGCGATTCCGCTCATCATCGGCATCGGCATCGATAATGGGATTCATCTGGTGCGCCGCTATCTGGAGAGCGCGTCCAACAGCATTCTCGATGTAGCCAAGGCCTCGGGCGCGGCGCTGATTCAGTCCAACCTGACCACCATCATCGGCTTTGGCGCGTTGCTGACGGCAACCTTTCCGCCATTGGCCGAGATGGGCCTGGTCACCTCCGTGGGCGTTGCCCTCACCCTGGTCGGCGGCCTGTGGATCATTCCCGCCGCGATCCTGATCGGAGGCGAAAGAGGCGGAAAATAGGCTTCATTCCACACGGTTGCAGCAGCGAATTTATTTTCGCGCTTTCTTTCTTCCTCATCCGGATCCGCGATGATTCGCACTTGTTTGAAAGCCTTCGTGTAAGCTATATGAAACTGAGACTTAGCGTTGGAAGGCATACGTTGAATGCGCTTGTAAGCGATGTGATGATTGACACGGTCTCTTCCCTATGCCCTCGCTGCGGCAAGCCATCCCAATCGGCAATCTTCGATCGCGAAGGCAAGGTTTACCAGCGCTCAGAGTGTCCCTGCCATACGTCCCATGAAGATCTGATCTTCTCCGATACGGCGCTCTACCGCAGGCTGGAAGAGTGGAACAAGCTGATCTTTCCCGAGTTCGACTCGGCTCAGGCGCCATCTGCCACAGGATGCTGCGGCACCGAGATGGGAAGCCAGAACGAGCCGTGCCTGGCCGTTATCGACATCACCAATCACTGCAACTTCAAATGCCCGATATGCTTTGCCGAGGCCAATGGCGAAGGCAGCCACTACTTTCTGGAGATGGAAGTGGTGGTCAAGATGCTCAAGGCGCTGTTGAACCGGCCCGTGCCCTGCCGCAGCGTCCAGTTTTCCGGGGGTGAGCCAACGCTGCACCCCGATTTTCCTAAGATTCTTCGCACTGCACGCGATCTTGGCTTTACCCATCTTCAGGTGGCCACCAACGGCAGCCGTTTCGTCGATCCGGACTACGCCAAGATCTGCGAAGAGTCAGGACTGCACACACTCTATCTGCAGTTCGACGGTATGAACGACGATGTCTATCTTAAGATGCGCGGCCAGCGGCTGTTGGACAAGAAGCTGGCCGCCGTGCGCAGCATCGAGCAGACGAATATGCGGCTGGTGCTGGTGCCGACCATCATGAGTTCGGTTAATGTCGACCAGCTCGGCCCGATCTTTCAGTTCGCGCTGGAACACAACAAGTTCGTCACCGGCATCAGCATTCAACCGGCAGCAGATGTAGGACGCATCGCGCTGGCCAACGACGGTGCCGAGCCGTTCAACCTGGCCGCCATGGCCCAGGCATTTGGCGAGCAGACCGGGCTGACCCGTTTCCCCGACGACTGGTTTCCGCTCAACTCTATTTCCCTGCTTAGCCGCGCCATCGAACGCGTCCGCAATGAAAAGATGCATCCGCCGCTTAGCGATGCGCACTGCTCCATCGGCACCTTCTTCTATGTGGACGACAACAACAAGCCATTCTGCCTGAGCAGCTTTTTCGATCTCGACAGCTTCCTGCGCGGCATGACGAGTATTAAGCCCTACGCAGAGCAAGGTCTGATCGAGCGCCAGATTTCAAGGATTCGTCCGTTCGCCCAGTTATCGCAGTGCCTCGATCGGCGCAAGGCCCCTCCCGAACTCACCTTCCAGCGCCTGCTGCGCAGCCTTGACGCGTGGGAAGACAAGCAGGAGGGCCGATCCGAAGGATGGGCAAAGCGCGGCTTCAATGGCATCTTCGTTGCTGGCATGCACTTTATGGATGCGCATAGTTACAATCTGCGCCGTCTCCGGCGATGCATCATTCAGTACGTCACCACCGATGGGCAACTGATCCCGTTCTGTAGTTACAACGCAGGAGCCCGGCTTCGCGATAACGAGGAGTTGACGCGGATCGCCGGCAATGTTTCGCATAGTGGCAACTCCGTTAACGCTACACCGGCTGGCGTGCTATCGATCTAGGCCGAATGGAGCGGCTCTCCAGTTTGTCTGGCACCTCCGAGGTTGTGCGGTTTGCCTCTTTAGCACCGATGAATCGCTCGAGCTTTTCAACTGCATCCAGGGCCAGTGATCCCAAATGATGATAAATCCGTCGCTTCTCTCGTCAACGCTAGCCTGCTCCAGAAGGTCGGGCCTGCTGTGCATCGCCACTCTCCTTCTCTTTTCCGGTTGTTCGCTGGCAACAGCAGTAGCACAAGGCGGTCTGCCGCGAGATGTGGTCTCAATTCCCGCGCCGGGGAGCGGTCAAAGTCTGAGCGACAGCCTGAAGGCGGCAAACCGATGCGGTGAGGAGTCGCCCATCGTGCTGCCGAAGGTCGTCTTTCGGTTCAACGCGGAGGGCGACTTCACCCAGCAGTTTGCCGAGCAGGCGCAGGCTCTTCAGAGCCTGCCAGCCAGTGCGCAGGTTTGGCTGCACCTGGGCATTACCTCCGAAGCGCTCACCGGCAAGGAAACCGAAGCGCAGATCACCGAGCAGGTAGCCGACTTTCTGAAACAGGCACCTCTTTCTGCTCCCGCCGTGCGTGGAGTGATTCTCGAACCCGACGCGCCGCAGACGGCTTCCGATCACTTCGTCTTTGCGTTGCTGCGTCTGGCGGTTGCTGCCAAGTCGGGCAACTCTGCCCTGCGTTTGGCAGTCGTCTTTCCGGCTGGCTTCATCGGCCAGAATGGCGACACCGTCAAGCGGCTCGCCTTGTACTCAGATCTGCTGGGGACTAGCAACGCGCAGGGGTGGCGTTCGGACGCCGACTGGATTGCCGAACATGCGCTCAACAAGCCCCTCATTCTCAAGCTGGACAGCGGAACCGCCTCGACCGCATCGGTTCTGACCACAGTGCTGGCAGCCTCCGGCTCTACGGTCGAGATGCTCTGGTCCACGCCGTCGGATATCGATTCTGCCAATCGACTGTGTGCGGCCGAACGCTTCCTGACGCGTTCGATTCCCGCCAGCCTTATGCGCCTGAATAGCAAGGCATTGCCCTTCACGCTCACAGTGGACGGCGCAAAGAGCGACGACGCTGACTGGTTCGGCGGTGGGAAATCGGGAGATATGATTGTGCTGGCACCGGTTCATGGCCTTTCCAATCATCCCGTAACGGTAACTATCGAGGGCACGGCCAAGTCACAATACGAGATTCAGTGGTTCGACGCAGAATCCGGAGAGCGAATCTCCGCAAGCGAGCCGAAGAACGACACTGCGGGCCTGACCGCAACCTGCGCGTGCGCCAATCAATTTGTTCTGGTCGGTATTCACGAGAAAGACAGCACCGAAACAAAGGTGTACGACCAGGTCGAGGTCAAGAGCGGAGTCGATCTCAGCGTAGAAGAGATTATTGCTCGCTGGCAACAATATCGCGAGGCCCAGAAGCGGCGGCTGGAGAACTATCAGGCCTCCAGCTTCATGAACCTGCACTTCGAGAGCACGACCGTGGCTCAGGCCTTCGATATTTCCATGCGCCTCAAACAGTTTTTCGAGCGCGGTGGAAAGATGGAATTCGCGCAGACCGAGTTCTATGTGAATGGCGTGAAATTCAGCAATAAGCACGAGTTTCCGCTGCCGCAACTGGAGCCGGAAAAGGTTCTGACCCAGCCGCTTGAATTGACGTTGAACGAGCGTTATACCTACAAACTTCTGGGAACGGAGATGATCGACGGCGTTCAGTGCTATGTGGTGGGCGTGGAACCGAAGACGCAGGACGAGACGCTCTACAGTGGCAAGATCTGGATCGACGGCGTCAGCTTCCGCGAGGTACGACAGACGTTGAGCCAGCGCGGTGCCAGGAGCAGCGTCGTCGTCAATGTGGAAACCCAGAACTTCGCTTTAGTGAACGACGGCCAGGGCAACCAGTTCAATCTGTTCAGTTCCATCTCCGCGCAACAGACCCTGAATGCGGCGGGACGCGATTTTCAACTTCAAAGAACCCTGAAGTTCTCCGACTACGCCATCAACACTCCGCACTATGTGGAAGGTCTGGCGGCCGTGCATCGCTCCGACGATCCCATGTATAGCGAGACCGATCAGGGACTGCGCGAGTTGAAGATCAAGAACGGCGAGCGCGTCGTCGAGCCGACCAGCCAGAAGCGCATCGTCTCGCTGGTGGGCGGCGCAATGTACGAGGGAACCTACAGCTTTCCCATCCCCATCGCCGGCATCAGCATGGCCGACTTTAACTATCGGAACACCGGCGCGCAGCTCTCCACCTTTTTTGCCGGACCGATTCTGGCCACCGACCTTTCAAAACAGTACGGAACTAGGTACCGTCTGGCGGCAGATCTGGCGCTCTCCGCGCTGCCCGGCGAGAACCGGGTCTATAGCGGCAATGTGGAGAACATTGCACAGGAGACTTGGACCTGGGAGCAAACCATTGGAGTCCGCGCCTCCTGGCAAGCCAACAATCACCTCAGTATGACCGCGTTCGACTATCTGGCCTACGACATCTTTCGCCGCACCAGCGACACCTCCGACCTATACCGGCTGCCGCGTAACGGAGTGGCATTTTTGCCGGGAGTCCAGCTTCGCCTTACCGAAAAGGGATATATCTTCACCGCGGACGGAACTCGGGGCGAACGCATCGGCTGGAAGCAGTTTGGATGTTTGACATCGCCTGCGCAATGTACCGCGCAGTCTCTGCCCTCCACTCTGCCGTCGCCGCAGAGTGCCTTCACCCTCTACGACGCTGACCTCAACAAGGATTACTACATCCGCAAGTTCACCAAGGGTGGATGGGATCTGGCCTACTATGGCGGAGACCAGTTGGATCGCTTCTCCCGCTATGCTCCCTCCTTATTTTCCAACCCGCGCATCCACGGCATTCCCGGAGGCACCGATACCTTCGACGCCATCGCCATGGGCAACGTCCACTACGGATTCAACGTAATGGATCTGGTGAAGTTCGAAGGCATGTACAGTTATGCCCGCGCGCGCAATTTGGAGGAGTCCAGCCACTTCCGCAAGTTTGATGGATTGGAGACCAACTTCAACACCGTTGGTCCAATGGGTACGCTGATTCAGGGCACAGTCTCCTATGCGCTGGACGGGAACATCGCACGGTATAACTCCCGCTGGGGCATGATTATTATGATCTTCAAGCCGTTCAAATAGGCACGCGAATGACGACTGACAAAAAGTCGGCGTTGGTAACAGGCGGATCGGGAACACTGGGATCGGCTATGGCGCAGGCTCTGGCGGCGAACGGATGGCGCGTGGCCGTTCACTATCATCGCGGCCAGGAGTCGGCCGATCACGTGGTGGAGAGCATCCTTGCAGCTGGCGGAGAAGCACTGGCCGTGGCCGCCGATCTGAGCAGCCAGTCGGAGGCCGCCGCGCTCTTCCAGCGGATTGAGAAGAGCTTCGGGCCACTCGACTGTCTGGTCAACAATGCGGGCATCAACCGCGATGTGTTGCTGGCTTTTATGACGGAAGAGCAGTGGGACGAGGTCATCGACACAAATTTGCGCGCCACCTACGTCTGCTCGCGTCTGGCCGTGTTGGAGATGATGCGCCACGGCGGCGGAAGTATCTGCAACATCGCCTCACCCAGCGGTGTGCGCGGCCAGGCCGGCCAGTGCAACTATGCCGCATCGAAGGGCGGCATCATCGCTTTTACCAAGTCGCTGGCACGTGAGGTAGGCCGCTTCAACATCCGCGTCAACGCAGTCTGCCCCGGCGTGGTGCCCAGCCCCATGTCGGCCAAGTACATCGAGAAAGAAGAGAAGCAACTTCTCTCACAAATCCCTCTGGGGCGATTTGGCAGGCCGGAAGAGATCGCTCCGCTGGTCACTTTTCTAGCTTCGCCGCAGGCCAGTTACATCACCGGGCAAATGATTGCGGTTGATGGCGGACTGCTATAATTCGGAGCGCATAACGCAAGGACTTTATGGAAGGCAACAAACGCAGGGCGTTGGATGTGGCAAAAACTAAAAGGAGAATGTGCATGAAACGAACAATGGCTACAGTACTATTCGTGATGCTGTGTTTCGGAATACCCGCGTCTGCTGGGACGAACGGCAATAAATCGGCTCCCGACATGAGTAACATGCATCACATCTTTCTCGGGTGGGTTGATCTAGGTTCTGGATCTTACAAGGACCTCGGGTATGCAACTAGGGAGGACTGGGAACAGGTAATTGCAACGGAAAACACCGGATTTCAGGAGTACTTCCAGACAAAGATGACTGGTCGTACGGTTGTCGTGGCCAAGAACAAGGATGACGTAAACACGGCAGGAAACGACCTCTACATCAAATTTATCGATGTCTCGGTCGATCACGGTTATCGGCTTCACATCTCAGCACAGCTCATCGACCTGAAGACCAACACGGTGATCGCTACCATTCCCAGTATGAAGCTGAATGGGCATTTCTGCACCCTGAAGGGTTGTCTGGTAAAAGATCTGGATGAGGTGAATGCGAAGCTGTTTTTGCTGATCGCTGGCCCGCAAAAATAATAGGGAATTAGAGCGGTTTCACCGTGCCTGTCCCGCGCGCGCGAGGGTTGTTTGCGTGGTTATTCTTGAGGAAGAACCACGCAAATGGTCTTTACTACTGGATAGACCTACTGTGAAACCGCTCTAACGTTCTTCCACCGCTGGCTTGGATGGCGCGGCAAGTCGCTTACGCCAGGGAAACGGCAGGCGCTGTTTGAGCATGCTCCAGCGTGTGTCTTCGTATGGGTTCGCACTGTTGCCGTAGATGGGATGATAGGTCTCGACGCGCAGGCGGCCGGGGATCTCGATGCCGAAGTCGTTCAGCTGTAGAAACTGCCGCATCTGTAGTTTGTATCGGCCTTCAATGCCAAAGATAAGTTCGAGCAGGCGTTCATTCAGCCAGACGATATGGCGGAAGCCAAACTCCCACAAATAGGTATACCCCTTGAAGAACTTCCAGTCGCCGGGCGTGGCGCGCCACATGCCGATCACCTCGCGGCGAATCTTCCAGCGTACGAAGTTCAACTCGGCGGGGGTGAGATGGCTGGTGCGCACATTGCTGAAGTAGCCGTCGTACCAGCGAAAATCGGCGAGATTGGCGACACGATCAGCCTCGATCATCTCGTCGCGCATCGGCGTCTTGGGATAGGGCGTCATGATCTGATCCATGACGCTGGTGATGCCCATGTTCTTGATGAACTGGTAGTTCTCGCGCATGCTCTCGGGATCGTCATCGGACAGTCCGTTGATGATGCCGGCGACGACGATGATGCCTTCTTTCTGCAACGCCGCAACGCCGCGCTGAATCGTATCCAGCGTGTTGGGCTTGTGCATGGCCTTCAGGTTATTGGTCGAGGCGTTCTCGATGCCGAGGAAGATGGAAACGAAGCCCGCCTCAACCATCTTCTTGGCAATATCCGGACGATGGGCAAACCCAATAGGACTGGCCTGAGTGGTAAACATCACATTCTTCAGCTTGAGACGAATGACCCCATCGCACAGTTGTTCGAAGCGATCCATGTCCAGGGTGATGTTGTCGTCGGTGCAGAATATATGGCGCGCTCCGCGACTGTAAGCGTCTTCGATGTCGGCCAGCACGCGCTCTAACGGAAAGACGCGGAAGGAGCGTCCGTACATCTCGCGAATGCTGCAAAAGCTGCACAGATGCAGGCATCCGCGCGAGGTCTCGATGACGTCGGCCTGGCGAAAGTACATGTGAAAGCCCTTGACCATGCGCTTGTCGCGGGCCGGAATGCGGATGCGCGTGAGGTCTTCCAGAGGCCGCGCGGCATTGTGATGATAGATGCCGTCCTGCTTGTATGAGAGACCGAGGACCTTGTCCATCCCCACACCACCGGCCTCGATGCTGTCCAGCATCTCGCCGAAGGCAAAGTCGCCCTCGCCGCGCATGAGAAAGTCCCACAGATCCTTGTCCTGGCCGCTGGCAATGGATTCCGAAAACAGAGTGGCATGATAGCCGCCGAGCACGGTGCGTATACGACTGTCGAACTGCTTGGCCAGATAGGCAAAACCGACCGTGGTCTCGTACTGAAAGGTCATGGAGGTGAAGCCCACGACATCCGGCTTAAAGGTGCGCAGCAGTTCGAGAAAGCGCGGCACCGCCTGCTTGCGCCAGACCACCATGTCGACTACGCGCACATCGTGATTGTCGATCTGTCCGGCGATCGTCGCCATCGCCACGCTTGGCGGTTCCCACTGACGGCGTGGAACCCAGGGCGATGTGGCGGGACTCTGAACCAGCAATGCTTTCATTTGACCTCGATCTTACTCGCTTGCCTGTGCTGTGCGAAGACGCTGCGATTTTTTACCCGCACCATTTATTAACCTTGAGCATGGCTGACGTCCGCCTCGCGGCCAGAGAGTTTCGCGAGAATCAACGACTCGATTCGCTCCACCGTATCCAGGGTATAAACATCAATCTCTCGGGGCATGAATTCAATGGCGTAGCGGCTTTCGATAAAGTCGACCAGGCCAAGCATGCCGATGGAATCGATGATGCCGCTGGTGACGAGAGGAGTGCTGTCCTCAATGCTCTCGGCGGGCTCATCGGGCAGATAATGTCGGGCGACAAACTCCCTGACTTCGGTCTTAATCTCCATGCTTCAGTCCTTCCGCGATCTTTTCCAGGGCGAGCATATCGATCTTGCCGCGGCTCCCCTTGGCGATCGCATCGAGAAAGAGAATGCGGTCGGGCAACATATAAGACGGCAAGAGACGCCCGCAGTGGGCTTTGAGATCAGCCAGGGTCACGGCACCCGAAGCAACGGGATGAACAAAGGCCGCAATGACCACACCTTTTTGTTCGTCCTCGACAGCAACCACAGCCGCTTCCAGTATATCTTCATGAGACAGAAGAGCTGCCTCGATCTCTCCAGGCTCGATGCGGAAGCCGCGGCGCTTGATCTGGCGATCGAGACGCCCGAGAAAACGGTAGCTTCCGTCGGGAGCTTCCGAGACGTGATCGCCGGTGCGGTAATAGCGAATGCCATCGAGGAGTACGAAGTGGCTCTCGGTCTCATCAGGACGATTCCAGTAGCCACGCATCAGCGAATCGCCGCCAGCCAGCAGTTCTCCGTTGCATTCATCGATCCGCACTTCGGCATAGGGACAGGGATGGCCGATGGGCAACGGTTGTGAGCCGTCGAATCCTGTTGGTACGCGACACCATGTCACCACGTTAGTCTCGGTGGGGCCATAGAGGTTCGCACAGAGCGCATTGGGAACTGCGGCCTGTAATCGGGCCAGAGCGGGCGCTGGAAAGACCTCGCCGGCAAAGAGAATCAGGCGCAGATCCGGATAGGAATGCTCGGCCATGCGTCCCTCGCGCAACATCCGGGCAAGGATGGAGGGCACGGAATACCAGCAACTGATGCGGGACTTGCGCACAAACTGCGCCAGAAATCGCGGCATCCACACAATGTGATCGGGAACCAGCACTGCGGTTGCGCCGCACAGGGCCATATTGAAGATGTCGAAGGTGGAAAGATCGAATCCCAGCGGCGAGGGGCTGGCGATGAGGTCGCCGGAGACGATCTGAAACTCGCCTGCGATCCAGCGAACGAAGGCGCTCACTGCCCGGTGAGAAAGCTCGACGCCCTTGGGTTGCCCCGTGGAACCGGAGGTGAAGAAGATGAGCGCCGTATCCTCGGTCGTCATCTGCGGCAAGAGCGCAAGATCAGCTTCCTGCGCCGGCAACGCAGGCCATGCAATGCTGGCTCCAGTGTGCAGATCGGAGATGCGCGGTGGAGAGCCGTCGCCATCGATCAGCAGCCGTGCTCCGCACTCGGCCAGAACTGCGTCGAGGCGCTTCCGCGGCCAGCGCGAATCAATGGGGACATAGATGGCTCCGGCCAGTAGCGAGGCAAAGACGGCAATGATCGCATCGCTGTTCTTGGGCAAAGCCAGAACGACGCGGTCCCGCGGTTGAATCCCATGTGCGCGGAGGCACAGGGCCAGCGATTGGGCCTGCGCGAACAACTGGGCGAAGGATGTGACCCGCTCCTCCTCGACGATGGCGATGGCATTGGGCGCAACCGCCGCGCTACGCCGCAACCACTCGTGCAGCAGTCCGCTGTCAGGCTCGGGCAAGCGTCACCCCCCAGGTAAAGCCGATGCCCGTCGACGCAAACAGCAGCAACTGACCGGGACGAATGAGCCCTTCACGGCGCATCTCTGCATAGTTGATGACCAGATCGCTGGCGAAGGTGTGGCCGAACTCGGCCATGCGACTGATCGGCAACCCATTCTCTGGCAACCCCACCATCTTGCAAAAGCCCTCGCGATCGCGGCGGCTGATGTTGGAGTAAATGAAATGATCCACATCACTCAAGCGCAGTCCGGCATCCGCCAGAACCTTGTTGGCCAGCCGGAAGAGATGGAGATAGAAGATTGGCATAACCTTGTGCTCGATGATGACCGCATCGGCGGTGAGTTGGATATGCCCATCGTTCTGGGTGACGGCAATGGCCTTGTGCAGATGGCCCAGCGTCATGGCCTCAACGCCCAGCAACAGTGGCCCCTCGGCGCCCTGGCGGCGGAGCACAACGGCACTGGCGGCGTCGCCTTGCACGGTGATGGGCAGCAGGGAACGGTTGTGTCGCGGTGCGGTATCGCCGGTGACCAGAAGCGCGGTCTGAATGCGTTCATCCATGCTCATCCAGCCCAGCGCGGTCTTGATGGCCAGATGCAGTGCGCCGCATCCGCCTGCGCGGAAGCTGAGATTCATCGAACTCTCCGCCCCAAGTTCGGCGCTGAGTCGGTGGGCGAATGAGATGGATTGCAGATTCTCGCCGGGAAAGGTGCTGTAGTCCAGGATCAGGTCGATGTCGCGGGGCGTGATCCCTGCCTCATCGATGGCCGCCTTGACGGCCTTCAGAGCCAGATCGTAAGGCTGTTCTTCGCCGCAGACGCGCACGCGGCTGAGTCCAAGATTGTCCAGGGCCCTTTGTCTCGCCAGCGAACTCAGCGGCGCCAGCGTGGTCTCCACCCTGAGCCGTTCCCGCTCCAGAATCTCCGCCACAGTCTCTTCGTCGGGAGGCACGGCATAAGCCGCTGCTGCAATGCGTACATTGAGATTCAAAATAGCTCCAGTCGCAGCGCGGCAAAGCCGCCGTCAACAGATGTTGCCAGCAGCAGCGCGTCGCCAGCTCCGGGGCGCCTGCTCAAAGCCAACAGCAGGTGCAGCAGAGCGCTGGCATCTCCTATCCCTGTCGCAACAGGTTGCGAGGGATAAATCGTCGCATCTTCGCCAACGAGGTCGCGGGCCGAACAGGTCGTGTGACGGGAAGCGCACGGCCCGCCATTGCCAGTGCAGATGGTGAACGTCGGCGTGGCGTCGCCCAGCAACTGGCGGACGCCGGTCCGCGCATCGCCACCGACCGCCCAGCGCCCCGCACCAAGAGCGGCATAGGGACGAGACTCCTGACGACCGGTCGGTTCCAGCACCATGGCCACAACGCCTTCGCTGGGTATAAATCCGCCCGCTGAGGGCAATTGTTCTTTGCTGAAACAGGGTGGCGAGAGCAGATGAGCCGCCTCATACCACTCGTAAATGGCCTGCGTCAGCGTGTCTCCCGCAAGCACAATCGCCAGATCGGCCTGCCCATGGCGCAACAGGGAAGAGGCCTGCAACAGCGCGCTTTCCGCCGCAAAGCCCTGACTGCTGATCGTCACGTTGGGGCCGTGCAGATCGTGAAATAGAGCCACATGGCTGGCCGGAGCGTTGCTGAGCGTCTCGGGAAAGATGATGGGGTCGGTCTCCGCCCAGCCATGCGTCGCTGCGCTTTGAAAGAAGGCCTCGGTGAGTTCGACACAGCCAAAGCCGGTGGCAAAGAAGACTGCAATGCGGGATCGATCCATTTTTGCTAGGTCGATGCCCGCGTCGCGCAAGGCCAACGACGAGGCCACCAGAGCCCACGCCGAAAGACGATCCAGCCGCCGGGTCTTCAGGCCCGGCACGATGCTGGCGGGACGAAACGCCTCAACCAGGAATGCGCGGCGCAATCCTGGAGTGGTCCAGGCGGTGATGGCGCTGGGCTCCAGAGGCCCCGTCGAGATCAGTCCGGCCAGCGGACCATAGGGGGTCACGGATCCGATACCGGTGAGCACGGGCGAGGTAGGTTTCATGCGCTGTGACTCCCAAAAACAAGCGCCACATTGCTACCGCCAAAGCCCGCAGAGACCGACATCGCCACCGGCAGCGGCTGCCGACGCACTTCGCCGTGCAGCCAGTCGATCTTCGAGCTCTCAATTGGATTGTTCAGACGCAGAGTGGGAAAGAGAGAGCCAGTTCGTACGGACGTGATGGTGATGGCCGCCTCTAGCGCGCCGGCTGCCCCCAGGCAGTGTCCGAAGTAGGATTTTGTCGACGAAACCGGAATGGGTTGGCTGCGTCCGTGGAAGGCTCGTTCATAGGCATGTGTCTCCGCAATATCGTTCAAGGGCGTACCCGTGCCGTGTGCATTCACATAGCCAATCTCGTCGATGCTGCACTCGGCCATCTCCATGGCACGGTGGATGCACGCAGCCAGCTCGATGCCGTCTTTCTGCGGCGCGGTCGGATGAGAGGCGTCATTGGTCATGGCCCATCCCCGCAACACGGCTAGAACTCTGGCACCGCGCTGCGTTGCGTGGGCCAGAGTCTCCAGCACCAGAACGGCTGCGCCTTCGCCCAGGTTTAGCCCTTTGCGATCCTGGTCGAAGGGACGGCAGGGATCGCGGTCCAGGGCCTGTAGCGAGTTGAAGCCGCTCAGAGTGAAGGGGCACAGTGCGTCGCTGCCTCCGGCTAAAACCATGGGCGCGGCCTCGTCGAGCAGCATGTTGGCGGCCAGCGCAATGGCCAGTGCTCCCGAGGCGCAAGCCACGGAGACGGCGCAGGCTGGTCCCTGAATCCCCAGATGCTCTCCGACGGAAGCCGATACTCGCGACACGGAATACGATGCTGCCCGCGACAATCCGCCGTGCCGATACCAAGCAGCGGGTCCTTGGGCGATCTCTGGGTCGATCTCGGTCAACCCCGCAACCGTACTGGCCATCACAATGCCGCTCTCGTGGAAGGTGGGGTAGGAATCTGCAATCTCCCCCACGGCGTCGCGCGCCGCCACCATCGCCAACCGATCAGAGCGGGAGTAGTGATGACCGTCGTGCAGCAATGGCAGGGAACCGACCGCTGCGACTGTTCCCTGAAAGCCGGGATACAACTCCGACACAGGTTCCAGACAGCATTGACCAGCCAGCATTCCAGCGTGTAGGCGAGACAGACCCACGCCATAAGGACTGACCACGCCAATCCTGGTCACAACAATGGTTTTTTGCGCATCAATCACAAGGATGAACCGGCCAGAAATCGAAGAAATTTACCCACTGATCATAGTAATCCGGCAACTGCGCTTCGAGAAACCGCACCGCCTGGAGCAAGCCGCTCCTTTGGTCTTCGTCGCGATTGCCGGTGGAGGCTGGCTGAATGGGCTCGCCCAGCAGAACTCGATAGCGCAGCCAGCTGCGTCGAACAACGAAGCCCGGAAGCACCGGAGCGCCAGAAACCTGCGACAACAGAAAGGGCCCCAGCGGAAACTCCACAGGCTCCGAGAAAAACGGAACCGCTGCGCAGTGACGCGAATGGTAGACGCGATCTCCCTGGATTGCGACGATCTCATTGCGGCGCAGGGCTCGCAACAGTTCGATGGTCGCCCGCGCGCCGTCGCGCAGGTCGACGATCCGAAGCCGCTCATTGCTCATCCGGTCGCGAAGCATCTTCTCCGCGGGCTTATCCTCGATCACGCGCGCCACGTTGACGGGACGGCCATGCATCTCCAGCAGGCGCGAGGCAAACTCCGGATTGCCCAGATGCGCGGTCCACACGATCAGCCCGTGACCCGCGTCTAGGCAGTGGTTGATCATCTCAGCCCCATGCTCCCCGTTCTCCAGCATGGCGAGCAGTTGTGCATGGCTGGCCTGGGGGACAAAAGCATAGGAGACGATTAGGTCGCAAAAGGAGTAGAAAACGCGATAGACCTTCCACTGCAACCCGAGTCCATGCCTGCCCGAGACTCGGCGCAGATTGCCAGTCACGGCACAGCGCTCGCGCTTCAACAGCAGAAAGAAGATCAGCGCGGTCACCGATGCACTCGCCTTCTGCGCAAAGCGCGGCATCCAGCGCACTGTCGAAAAGACAATGCGCAGCGTCGCCACATTGTGAAAGCGATGTTGGTACCAGCGCTTCAATGGACACCCGCCAGCGTCAGCTCGCCGACATCTCGAATCATCTTGCGCTTCAGCACCGAGTACATATGAACGATCTCTGTGTCGTCGTATCCGATGGACTGAAGCGTTCGCACCGCAGCATCGACGGCTGCGGCATTGCTCAGGCCGAAGCGGCGATGATACTCGATCTGGATCTCATTCATCTCATGCTTCGATAGGGTGGGCGTGCCCATCGCCATGTCGTTGTAAGAGAATCGGCTGGTCAATTCAAGCCGTTCGGCGTCCCAGCCTGCCTCCACGGCCTGCCGGTTGATCTCGCAGCCGGGAAAGAAACGCAGACAGAAGTGGTAGGGAAGCAGCGATGGTTTGGGCAGTTCGCCCAGCCAGTCCAGCGTGCGCTGCGCCATCTCTCGCGTCTCTGTCGGAAAGCCGTACATGGTCGAGATGTTGACAGCCACATTCTGTCTCTGCGTGTAGGCTATGATCCGGCGGGCCTTCTCCAGATTGAGATTCTTGCGCACCAGCCGCTGAATCTCTTCCGTCGCGGACTCGACGGCATAGGTAAACCAGACGGCACCAGCCTCCATCGCTCGATCCACAAACTTTTCGCTGGTAATATCCGCGCGCAGTCCGTTGACAAAGTACATTCGCAGCTTGAAACCCGCGGCCTCGATCCTGGCGAACAGATCCAGCGCGCGCTTCACATCGACGTTGAAGATGTCGTCGACGATGTAGAAGTCCCGGATGCCGTGCCGGTCGTAAAGCTCTGCGATCTCCTGAAAAATACTGGTGGCACTGCGCAGCCGGATGCCCTTCCAGTGGCTGAAGCAGTAGGTGCAGCTGTAGACGCAGCCGCGGCTGGTCAGCAGCACTCCCTGCCGCCTGTGATTGTACGCATAGCTGAGCTGACTCTGGTAGCGATCAATGTCGATCAAGTCGTAGGCGGGAATGGGAAGGCTGTCGATCTTCGCGCTCTCCGCGCGCTCAGCGTTTTCCACCACCTCGTCGCCCTTCCGGTAGAGAACTCCCGCAACCGTACTGGCAGAAGCTCCCGAAAGCAGCTCCACAAAGACCTGTTCGCCTTCTCCCTGAACGGCAATCTCCACCTCCGGCACCTCGTCGAAGAGTCGGCGCTTGTACGCTTTGACGATCGGCCCGCCCACAATCAGCGTGGCGTCGCTGTGCATGCGCACCAGCGATGCGATGCGCTGTAGCTCCTCAAGAAAAAATGCAATGGAGCGAAGGCCGACGACATCCGGTTGGAACTCCCGCAAAATGCGCTGAAAGCCTTCGTCGTCGGGGCAGGAGAGTGAGGATTCGACGATACGCACTTCGATGTTGGGCAGCGCAGCGCGCGAGCTGGAGGCCAGATACATCAGACCAAGCGGCGGAACATGCATCTCGTACGGCATGGTCGTACCGACCCACTTGTTCATGTTGTTGCATTCGACCAGCAATACCCGGGAGGGTCTTATTCCGTTGCTAGTCGCCATGGCCGGTGTTGCTCCTGAAAATTCATTGCTTGGCCGCGACTTTGGCTTCGACCGCTACTGCCAGCGTTCGGATGCTCTGCCAGGCACTTTCGTCGAACTCGCCATCGACCAGCTTGATCCCAAAGCGTCTCTCGATCTCCAGAATCAGTTGCAGAATATCGATGGAATCGATCTCTAGATCGCCTCCCAGCAACGGTTCATCGTCGCTCAGGTCCTCGGGCGTCCTGTCCTTGATCCGTAAGCCGGAAATAATAATTTCTTTGAGTTGCTGTGCAATGATGTCCATGGCGATTTCTTGCCAAGCATAGCATGTCGCACCCGTAAACTCGCGGATCGCCGCCTTGGATACCTTCCTGGATTGCAGGTAATCCGGAGGTTGATTCTCAACTGGCGAGACCGATGCACTCAATGAGTGCCCAGATGATTCGCAACGACTCAAGTCACCATCGGAAATCCCGCTGCTGCCGCATGGCCAGGCTCAGCTACTAGGCATTCATTCTGGTGGCAGGCCAACGGGGCAGATCTGCGGAAAAGCCGCCGGGATGGACAGCACCCCGCTCTCAATCACTCACAACCACTCGCAAACTTCTGTATATAGGGACGTTACGGCGGTTCCTCTAAAACACGCTGGACAGAGTTCGAGTCGTCGCAACGCTCTTCGCAATAGAGAGACCACTCCTGCTGTAGGCGTCGAAGAAAAAATAGACCAGCGTGAAGCCGAGAATCCAGAGGAAGAAGTTGTAGGCGCCGGTGACTGACGCGCCTACGGGAGGTCGAGCAGGTCGATGCTCTGGTTGCGTACGCTTCCGATCTTGGGGTTTGCCGGGTGGATCTGGAGTGTGGTCTCGGGGAATGGACGGAGCAGGCGGGTGGGCGGCCGCTCGGTCTCGCCACGATCGAGCCACTGATCATACTCGGGGGGCATCAGGATGGCAGGCATGCGATCGTGGATGGTGCTCATCGCGGCGCTGGCCTTCACGGTGATGATTGAGAAGCTCTGCAACCAGTCGCCAGCCGGATTCTTCCAGGCGTCCCACAAGCCAGCGAGGGCATACAGCGGCTCGTCCCGTAGGGTGAAGCGGAAGGGTACCTTGTCGGGCTTGCGCCACTCGTAGTAGCCCGAGATGGGCACGAGGCACCGGCGCTTGTGCAGTGGAACGCGCCAGAGGTCGCTCTTGGTGAGATTCTCGCTCCTGGCGTTGAAGGTGGAGCGTGTAGGATCCGGTCCGCTCGAGCCGAAGCCGACCAGGCCCCAGCGCATGCCGACCAGCTCGCGGGCACCAGTGTCGCGGCCCTGCCGGATGACGGGCTGGGTGGTACCGGGTGCAATGTTGTAGCCGGGCGGAAACGGCTCATCGGTTGCCGCAGGGGAGTGGAAGTGGTCAACGATCGTCTGCTTGTCGGCGATTCGGTAGTAGCGCCCGCACATGCCGAGAGCGTATCACGGCAGGCCCTGGTGTATCCCCACCCTAGCCGGGCCGATCAGCGTCCGGCAATCGGCCTCTGTGAAATGGATGCTTCACCATCCCCGCAGTGTTGGAAGTTGAGCAAGACCCGTGACACTGCTCACCAGCCGCCCGTCCGTCTCCGCGTAATGGATACCTGTTGCTGTACGAGATGGCTGTCAGGGAAGCCAAGATACACCTCCGAGGGCCGGTAGCGGCGCAACTCGCCACACAGCGGGCATTGGACCACCAGATTGCCTCTGGGGAACTCCTGAGCGCCTGCTGGGATGCTGCGGGTGCATTTCTTGCACGTCACCACGTAGACATTTGGCTTGACCGCTCCCTGTTGGCAGTAGTGCATTGACATGGGAGAAGAATAAGCGAATACTCAAAGCCTGTCATCCACAGATACAGGGAGCGGAGTTCAACCTCGCCGGCCGCCAAGCAATCGAGTAAGGTCTAACGATGGGCACGGGTGCTGTGTGGCTGAGTCTGACGACCGAACAATCCTCCAAATTGAGACGCTGAGGGGTCTACAGGGTGCGCCGTCATCTCGGGTGTGATCGCGTGGCTGAAGAAGGATGGGCAGGGATCCAAACGCGCCAACCAGATGCTGCGGGAACGGATGCTGAAGGAGTTGGGGGGGCGTTAGGAGGGCGGTTCGCGCGGGGCGCGAATGCCCATTCATCGCATGAAACAATGGCGCGATGAATGGGGCACCCGGAACACGGCCGTTTTCAGAGACATTCTGACGGGGGGAGTATATTTGTCGCATTCAGATTATCTGAGGAACGCATGCCAATTTTAGATGAACTTGAACGCCGCGCCCTATTTCGTCTAACTCGTTCGCTAGCTTTGATTGTTGTCTTTGTTCTTACGCTGGGACTGGTTGTGGGTGCCGTTATTTTCGCTGATGACTTTGTCCCTCGTGAAAGCCCGTCCGTCAGCTACAGAAAGGTCTGGTTGCAATTGCACCCTCAAGCTGCACCTGCACCGGACACCTCAAGAACGGCACAGTCCGAAGGCGATACCGACCCAGCGGCGGTTGATCTACCGGTCCAACTTCTGCCGTATTTCACTTCTTCTGACAGCAAGCGTGCCCTATATGAACACCTATCCCGGATTGGTGTCGATGAGCGAAAAGATTACCTCGCTTTTGCTTATCTGGTTGTTTCAGCAAGCCGCAAGGGGTAGTGTAGTGGCGTGGCACGCCCAGCATTTCCGAAGAACCTGATCGAGTTCCAGTCACAGTTTGCCAGCGAAGCTGCGTGCCGGGCGTACCTGGCTGCCTGCCGTTGGCCGGACGGTTTTGTGTGTCCACAGTGCGGCAACCGGAGTGCATGCGAATTGGCTGGACTGGGACGCTGGCAGTGTGCTCGCTGTCGGCGTCAGGTATCGCTGACGGCAGGGACGGTCCTTCACAAGACGAAGCTCCCTCTGACGGTTTGGTTCTGGGCGGCATACCTGATGACCACCGATAAGCGCGGCATCTCGGCGCTTCTTTTGCAGCGTCAGCTCGGTTTGGGATGTTACGAGACGGCATGGATGATGCTTCATAAGTTTCGCCGGGCGATGGTGAACCTGGAACGCGAGCCGCTGCGCGGCGAAGTGGAGGTGGACGATACGTGGATTGGCGGACCTCAGGCCGGTCTGCGGGGAAGCCGGCAACTGAAAGGCCGGAAAGCGGCCCTCGTCGTCGTCGCGGTGGAGAAGCGAGGAAAAGCCTCAGGACGTGTGCGGATGGCCGTCATCCCGGACTTCAAGAGCGTCACTCTCCGTGCCTTCGTCCAGCACAATGTGGCTCCTGGCTCCACCATCTACACCGACGGACTCAAGAGTTTTACCGGTTTTGAACAAACCGGATTCAGGCATATTCCTCGCACCCAGCCACTGCAAGGCGACCTTCGCAAAGGCGCGAAATCGGTTGCGCCGTTGGCGGATCGGGCCATCGGCAATCTCCAGCAATGGCTCATTGGAACCTATCATGGTGTAAGCCGCGATCAACTACAGGTTTATCTTGATGAGTTCGTCTTTCGCCACAATCGGCGCCAGACGCCCATGGCTGCGTTCCAGACCCTGCTCGGCCTCGGGACCGCACATAAGCCTGTGCCTTACGTGCAAATACGGGGAGCCTCAGACCTTCCCAAAGCCCCCGGAAAAGACTGAAACACAACCCATAGCGTTCTGCTGAAACAACCAGATAAGCAAAACCTCGCTAATCTCGCGAACGTCATGAACGAAGCCAAAGTGCGCGGCGAGCTTGATGACGACGTCATCAACACGTACTACGAACTGAAAGATTCCCAGATCGAGTTAGCTAAAGATGGACATGCTCTCCGGACGACAACGCAGATCTATATCCTCGGTGGCGCTGCTTCAACGCTATTCCTGATTGCGCTCTTCAGTCTTATTTTGGTCCTCCTGGCGATCGAGAGGAACACAAGACGACCAATGCCTCCAATTGCCAGCCAGTGATCGTTCCCGTTACGGGTAGATGCGGTTGAGGGTGCGGACGAAGGGGATAGTTTCGTGGACGTGGTCGAGGCCGCAGAGCCAGGCGACGACGCGTTCGATGCCCATGCCGAAGCCGGAGTGGGGGACGGAGCCGTAGCGGCAGAGGTCGAGGTACCACTCGAAGGCGGCGAGGGGGAACTGAGCCGCGGCCTAACGTTCTATTGAGAATCAAATTTCGTCTATTCATTCTGCCCAGCGAAGCGGAGGTTTGCACAAGCGCGCGCGCGAAAGACTGATGTTTATCTGGTCCGGGAATCGGGGCGGTGGAATGCATGGAGGCCGCAGCGCAACACACACTAACTGTCGTTGAGCCATGTAAGCAGTGATTTCACCTGTCCGGACGTAAGCACTCGACCCTTGCGCGAGATGATATCAATGGCGCGTCGACCATGGATCCCGACAATGGAACTAAGTGTCTGGATAAACTCCGGCGCCAGCCGCCCTATCTCGTCGGCTGTGAGCATTCTTGATTCTGTCTTACTGCCTATGACGTAATGACGCTTGATCTTTTCAAATATGTGGTGGTGAGCGCCACCGTCGAATCGGTCATATCCACCCTTTGTGCAGACGATAATGTTTCCGTTAGGCACCCTGTTGCCCATGCGTTTACTGCGGAGGTCAATTCTGCGGGAAGCCTCGTCATGAGTAATTTTTTCGGCAACTGTGAGAAATCCAAAGATCATTTGTGGATGCCTACCGCGCCTGGGCAGGACAAAGAAAATGACATCTCCAAGGTCGGCGACCGCACGAAGATCGTTTCGGCAAATGCCCCAAGTGGGAGGTGCGCTCCAAAAGTGAGGATCGTTATCAACCGAAGAACCCTTTTGGCCGCAGACGGAGCGATTCACCGTCTCGAACGCGCCCGCAATGTAGATATATCCCTTCATGGCAGAAGAACGGTGATTTGCTGCATGTGCACGTCGGGAAGCCCGGTATCGATCGCCTCAAATACATTTACACGGTCAGAGAGGCAATCGAAGTGCTCATATTGCAACTCTTCCCCACTGGTCATATTTAGTATGCCTCGGTTCGCGGGATATATCCAGAGGATCAACCCATACCGCGCGCCGCTCATGGTCACGCAGTTTCCAAAATTGCGCGAGCGTGTCATCCGTCCGGTAGTGGCCTTGGATATTCGCATTCCGCAGGATATGCGCATATGCGTAACAGACGAGAAGCTCGATTTGTCGGGCTCTCTGCCAGCACACATCCTCCCGCTCGGAGGCGGGATAGTTCTGCACGGCCCTGTTCCAGTCCTGCAAGTGCTCAGTATCGCTGCGCATGTCAAATGCCTCCTCCAAGGCTTGCTGCGCGTCCGGCCCGGCGGTCACAAACGTCTGGCAGCGATGGACAAACTGCTTCCGCGTCTTGCCAGTATCCGGTAGTATGAGCGCCTCCAGGGAACGCACCAGCTGATGCAGCCTTTCCTGTCCCGTTTCTCTCAGCCCCGAGAACAGCACGTTCAGCCCGCTAATCAGTCTCTGAAATTCCCCTGACGCCGATCCTACAGTTTTGGCGCCCGCCCGCAGGGCAAAGGATTCCTCTATCCATTCTTGGGTGATGGGTGCGCGCGTATAGCCCTTGCTCTGATAAAACGCGGGGAGTCTATTCATCTGGCGGATAATCGGCGCGCCATCGGCACAGGAGCCGCAGAGTAAGTCTGGTTCGTTCGATCCAGAGCACTCGATGCCTTGCCGAAAGTGAAGAAAATAGTACAGTTGCCCCAATTCGTCACGCAAGCGGGCATGAACATCATCGAGGATCATCGGATTTGCCGATACCTCCTGAGTCACTAGTACGAGATTCGCGCGTTCAAGACTGCCCGCGCGGATTGAACCAATCCATTCTTTCCATACTCCGAGATCAGCGACTGCCGGAATACGCGGCATTACCCACATACCGTCGGCGAGTTGTAACTCCGCATCCGGAAGGTCAGAATAGATGCCGTCGAACGCCAACATGGCGAATTTGCAGTTTCTCTGGAATAGAAAGTTCAACTCCTCCTCCGTTATCGTTAATGATAGCGTCCTTTCTCATTCACCATTCTGCACGAATAGGGTGCTACTCCTTCGCTTTCGACGTTTAATTGGGATAGTGCCAAGGTTAGTACCGATATGTCGGCATCGCGACCGGAATCTCATGATCGGGTGCCGGATCGACGATCGCCGTCGCAATGGGCGTTTGATCGGCATAGGGGCAGCGGTTGCCCGCTGACCCCTGCCACACCACCGTGCGTACGGGTCCGTACACGGCGGTTCGAGAAGTTACGCGTTACTCCTCGGTCAACGAAGGAAGGCCGAGCGATTTGAAATAGGCATTAGAAAGCCCCACGGAAAGGGCCTTGGCCTTGGCAAGATGCCAGGGGCCGAGTCCGCTTCCGGCTGTGTTTCTTGCCAGTCGCAAACGGACCCCCAGTTCGAGTAGAGCCTCCCGGCGGCGGCGGGGTGTTTTCCACTGTCGCCACCTTGCAGCCCTGAGTCTCAACCGAACCCAGCGAGTGAGTGACAACAACACGTAAGGCGTTTCGCAGAATCCAAAATAGCTGCGCCAACCCCGCATGTACGGAGCTAGCTCCTCTATCGTTGTCTTCATGCTGACGCCTTTTGCCCGTCGTGTGATCTCCCGGATTCGTTGCTTGAATCGATCCAGAGCCTTTGGCGCGATGATGCGCTTGACCTCCGGACCGACAGTAAAGCTGAACCCGAGAAACTTCCGTTCCTGCGGTCGCGCCACCGCGCTCTTCGCCTCATTCACCTTGAGTTTGAGTTCTTGCATGATGAATCGCGTAACGCTCTCCATCACCCGTTGACCCGCCCGCTCGCTGCGAACATAAATATTGCAATCGTCCGCGTATCGAACAAAGCGATGTCCCCGGCGCTCCAACTCCCGGTCGAGTTCGTCGAGCACGAGATTGCTGAGCAGGGGCGAAAGTGGTCCTCCTTGAGGAGTGCCCTCTACGCTCGGACTGACCAACCCATTTTCCATCACTCCGGCGTTCAAAAACGCCCGAATGAGTTTCAACAGCCGCTTGTCGCCGACTCGTTTGGCGATCCGACCCATCAATTTATCGTGATTGACTCGATCGAAGAATTTCTCCAAATCGAGATCAACGCACCAGCCGTGGCCTTCGACGATATATTGCTGCGCCTGGGCCACCGCTTGATGAGCCGACCGTCCCGGTCGGAACCCGTAGCTGTGTTCGGAAAACGTCCCGTCCCACTGCCTCTGTAGAACCTGCATCACCGCCTGCTGGATCAATCGATCCAGCACCGTTGGGATGCCGAGCTTGCGCACCCCTCCATCCGGTTTGGGGATTTCTACTCGCCTCACCGGATTCGGTTCATAGGTTCCATTCAGCAGTCGTTCCCGGACGGCTGGCCAGTGTTGCTTCAGGTAGTCGGCGATGCCACCGACAGTCATCCCGTCGATGCCCGCACTGCCCTTATTGGCTTTCACCCGTCGCAATGCTTCTTCCATGTTCTCTCGATCACATATCTCCTCCATCAGTCGAGTTGTTCCAGCTGGGCGTTCGGGTGCATGCATCGTCAAAAGCGATTCAGTCTCTTCTCTGCCCGCTTCGCGGGCTTCACCCGCTGGCGTGACAGAAAAGTTCAGTTCAATCTGAATATTCTGCTGCATGTCGCTCCTGAGATTCATGTCCTACTTGCCTCTCTTCTCGTTCGGGCCTTCAACCACCGTTTCCGGCTCGGCCTATCTGTTGACTCCACCTTTCGGTTTTGGAGTGCCTCAATAGCCTTGCCGACGACATGGCCTACTATGCCCTCTGCTGACTTCTGCCCTGCGGTCAGACTGCCTTGCGGCAGTCTCAGTCGCCGAAACGACACAGAGCAGATCTCCCGGGGTAAGTTCAACCGCCTTCTGCGCACTGCCGCCGGATCTACGCTTCGCGCCCTTGATGGATATGGGCTTCGCGGTAAGTTGCCCGCTTGCCCGACGCTAACGCCTTGTATCCGATTTTTGTCCATCGACTCGCGCATTTGCTCCACGCTTCCTTCAGACCCCGCCTCGCGGCGATAGCCCTTGCGTTCTTGCTAACCCTTACCTCCATCAGGTCGGGTAGAGGACTTGCACCTCCAAGCTGTTGAACATGCCCGGCGCACAACTAAGCCGCTGGCGCGGCGGACGCTGCTGCATCGGTGGGCTCCCAGTTTTTTAGGCCGTGTAAGGCTTGGGTCACAAGGAGGCTTTTGTGACCCATCTTCGACAGATGATGCTGGATGAACTCCAGCGTCGCAACTACTCACAGAATACGGTCTACACCTACCTGCACGCGGTAGACGACTTTGCCAGGTATTTTCACCGCTCGCCCGACAGGTTGGGACCTGATCATATCCGACAGTATCAAGCCTATCTGTTTCGAGAACGCAAGCTTCAAGCAGGGACGATTGCATGCTGCACCGCAGCTTTGCGTTTTCTCTACGTCAAGACGTTGCGACGCCCGTATCTCCCCGAGCACATTCCATTTCCCAAGCGCCCCAGGCAGTTGCCCGTTGTACTCAGTCCAGAAGAGGTTGAGCGGCTGATCGATTCAGCAGAGAACTTGATGCGCCGCACCATGGTGATGATGCTGTACGCAACTGGCATACGCTGCTCGGAACTGTGCCATCTTAAGGTCTCCGATATCGACAGCGAACGCATGGTCATTCATGTCTGCAAGGGCAAGGGCGGCCGCGACCGCGATGTTTTATTGAGCCCGAAACTGTTGAATACTCTGCGTGAGTACTGGCGCTGGATGAAGCCCAAGACCTATCTGTTCCCAGGCACGGTGAACAACTGGCGGGCAGATGTGCCCATCACTCCGAAGGTCGTGTGGAAGGCCGTAAACGAGGCTGGTAAGCGCGCCGGTATCAGCAAGCGCGTTGCGCCGCATCTGCTTCGCCACAGCTTTGCAACCCACATGCTGGAAGCGGGCGCCGACCTGCGCACCATCCAGGTATTGCTCGGCCATGCCAAGATCAGCGATACCGCTCTCTACCTGCATCTGTCCCGCCGCCATCTACAGGCGGTTGCCAGTCCACTCGAAGCCATTGAGGTTTCCAGTCCCGATGAAGTAAAGCGCTCCAGGAGGAAAATCAAGCGATGAGCCGGCCCACCCTCGAGGTGGCCGACATCGTCCGCGCAGCGGGCAACAGATTCTGGGAGAAGCACAAGTTACATCTTGCATGGGTGCATCGCAAGGTGCTCGATGCTACCGTCCGGTGTCGCACCGCGGCACTGGGCGGTCATCTTGATAAGTGCGTTCGCTGCGGCCATCAGGCCATCTCCTACAACTCATGCAGATCACGACACTGCCCAAAGTGCCAGGGGAACGCGCGCGCAAAATGGCTGGCAGCGCGCTCGGCTGAGCTATTGCCCGTTCCGTACTTCCACATCGTCTTCACGCTGCCGCATGAACTCTCTGCACTTGCACTCGGGAACAAACGACTGCTTTATGATCTGCTCTTTCGCACCAGTGCCGCAACGATGCTCGAACTGGCTCGCGATTCAAAGCACCTCGGAGCTGACATCGGCGGTCTTGGCGTGCTCCACACCTGGGGGCAGAACCTTCAGCATCATCCCCACGTACACTACATCGTTCCCGCCGGGGGCTTGGCTCTCGATGGTTCCAGATGGATAGACTCGTCGCGCCGCTTCTTCCTGCCTGTCCAGGTAATGAGTCGAGTCTTCCGCGGCAACTTCGTCGCTGGACTCAAGCAACTCTTCGCGCAGGACAAGCTTCAGTTTCACGGCTCACAACAGCATCTGGCCACTCCCGTCCGTTTTTCCAGTTTCCTCCGGCAACTATTCCGGCAGGACTGGATCGTCTACGCCAAGCCACCCTTCGGCGGCGCGGAGCACGT